>Ga0315268_10009569_pt1 | contig 10047 bp, 9 predicted proteins | sample C1_top_MG_FD_204535 | JGI IMG/M metagenome (GOLD analysis project Ga0315268, IMG submission 204535) | Sediment microbial communities from Yellowstone Lake, YNP, Wyoming, USA - C1_top | ecosystem: Environmental > Aquatic > Freshwater > Lake > Sediment | place: USA: Wyoming | collected 2017-08-01 | reverse complement strand
GTTCGTCGATGGCCGCCCGCACCGTGCGCCCGGTGTACAGCACGTCGTCCACCAGCACCACCACCTTGTTGGTCAGGTCAAAGCTGATCTCGGTCTGGTTGACCACCGGCTGGTGGGCTATGGTCTGCAGGTCGTCCCGGTAAAAGGTGATGTCCAGCGCCCCGAACGGCACGGTGGTCTTCTCTATCTCGCTCAGGGTCTTGGCTATGAACTTGCCCAGGGTGGCCCCCCGCCGCTTGATACCCACGATCACCAGCTCGGAAACCCCCTTGTTGCGCTCCAGTATCTCGTGGGAAATGCGCACCAGGGCCCGCTCCATCTGCTGGTCATCCATGATCACGGCTTTTTGCTTGGTCATCTTTCCTCCCGATATTTATTATAAATATTAGTGTTAGTCTGATTATTTTGCCACAGAGGCTCAGAGACACAGAGTTTCCTTTATACTTAATACCAGAATATATAATCAGTAAGTTTTATGCCCCCTCTGTGCCTCAGTATCTCTGTGGCAATCCCCCGCAGGCAATAAAAAACCTCCCGTCTCGCGCTTTGCAGCGTTGGTCCGGGAGGTCTATGTATTACGGTTTTCATGAATAAAGCCTTCCTGGTCTCACAGGACCAGATTAAAGGGTTAAAATATTTACCTGACTAATACATGTATATAATACACTATTTTTTGCCTTTTGTCAAGTGGTAAGTGAGGATCTATAAATAAAAGGCCGAAGCTTTTACTTCGGCCTTTTTCCAAAATTCAAGGAGATTATTGCTTCCCTTCGCTGATCACAACCTTCTTGATCACAATGTTCTTAAGCGGACGGTCGTTCTCATCCCTGGGTTGTTTGGCGATCTTGTCCACCACTTCCATCCCCTTTACCACCCGGGCGAACGGAATGAACCCCATGCCGTCCAGCCGGGCACACCCGTCATCCAGATTGATGAAAAACTGGGCGTCGGACTGGTCGGCGATGGGAACTTTGCGGGAAGATGAGGCCATGGACACTGTGCCCCGCTTGTTGGAAAGCTTGCGGGGTTCCACTCCCATCTTATCGCCCCCGAAACCATCGTTGGTCTGGTCGGCGTCCTTGGACAGCGGATCGCCGCCCTGGATCACGAAGCCCGGCACCAGCCGGTGGAAAGTGGTCCCGTCGAAAGCCCCGGCCTTGGCCTTGGCGATGAAGTTGGCCACAGTCTTGGGGGAATTCCTGGGCGAAAGCTCCAGCTTGATGTCGCCGAAGTCGGTGACCAGGGTAGCATAGGTCTTGGCCATTGCCTGGCCGGTCAAGACCATCAGGGTCAAAGCCAGTATCAGGATCGTTCTTTTCATTTATCCTCCTGGATTAAAGGTTAAACAAGTATCGTTCTTACCTGGAATTTTTACCCGCAGATTGACTCTGTGAAGCCTGCGGGCGGAAAAGTTAGAAAAAAGATTTCTGCATCGGTATGCAACATGCCCCGAACAAAACTTTAGTTCTGTCCGGGGCAAAAACAGTGACTGGTTCCTGGCTTACTCCAGGGTAAAGACAACCGGATACATCACCCAAACCTGGACCGCCTTTCCTCCCGGAGCAACGGCCGGAGTAAAGATGAATTGCTTGGCTGCATCCACAGCGGCCTGGTCCAGATCCTCAAAACCGGAACTGCGGGCTATGTCCGCTTGGCGGACATGGCCGTCGGTGCCGATCAGCAGGTACAGGATGACCTTGCCGGCCGAACCTCTCTGCTTGGCCATTGAGGGATAGACCGGGGCCACTTTTTTCACGATCTCGGGGGTCTTTTCCATTGCCTTGAACTCGCCCTTGCCGGCGTAAACCTCTTCCTCACCGACTGAAGCCCCCGCAGCGGAAGCCTCTCCGCTGGTCGCCAGACCGGCCGACATGGCCCCCATCTGGGACTGGGTGGCGGCATCCTCGTCGCCCGCCTGTTCGTCCGGCACCGGCTTGGGAACTCCCTGGGTGGGGGCCGCTCCCGGAGCGGCCGAAGCCACCTTCTCCTGGGCCATATCGGATCCGGTGAGAGAGGGCGGCGCCCCCAGCTGGCTGTAGGTGATCTTGACCATCGGGGCTTCCACCACCGGCTTGTGGGCTTCGATGTAAGCATTGACCGCGAAGTAGGAAAGCCCGGCCAGGATCAGAATCAGCGAGGCCGACAGGGTCAGCAGCATTGACTTCTTGAGGTTCAACGGCATCAGAACCTTGGACTGCTGAACTCCGAATCCCAAGGAGGCCGTCTGCCGTGACTGGAGCATGACTATGACTGTGGCTATCAGCACTCCCGCCAGGGCCCCGATCACAGGCAAAAATATTTCAGCATTGGCTTGCATGATTATCTGCCTCCTTTCTTGGCTTGGCCGGCCTTCTTCTTGGCATCATCGATGGCCTTGATGTCCTCCGGGGTCTGTTCCAATATGGAGAACCGGGCCACCTGATTCTGCTGGACCGCGTCCATCACCGCCACCACGTTGTTGTAGCTGCTCTCGCGGCTGACCTTGATCAGCACCGTCAAGCGGCAGATCTTCTCGTCTCTTACCTTGTTCAGACTGTCCAACACCTGGCGGGGGATGTCCTTGTCCTTGTTCTTTTCCATGAAAGCATCATAGCGCTGAATGAACTCGGGGCCGCTTTCGTACTGGATACCGGTCCGTCCGTCGATGTGGGCCGGTTGCTTCTTCAGGTTGTCCAGCTTGGCCGTGGAAACCAGGTAATCAAGGGAATCCAGCGGCACCGGGGCCGGGACATCAGTGGCCATATTCTGCAATATGGTGCCGTCGCCCATGATATTGATGGTCAGCACGTTGGACTCCTTGACCGGTTTCGCGGTCTCGGTGGCGATCTCCGGCGGCAGGTTGATCTCGATGGCCTGGGGTTCCCGGAAGCGGGTGGTGGTCATGAAAAATATCAGCAGCAAAAAGCCTATGTCCACCATCGGGGTCATATCAAGCACCAGACCGGGACGCCCTTTGCGCTTGCGAAGCCCGCCTTTCTTTTGTTTCCCGCTTTCTTGTGGTGCCATGTCTACTGCGCCCATGCCATCACCTCCCTTCTTCGCCAAAGGTAGCTTTGGCGGTTGGTTTTAGGTTAGTAACTAAGCTGAATCTCAGCATGTTCACGTCCTGTTTCTGCAGTATCTTGGTCAGATCCAGCATCTTGCCGGAAAGGCAGTTCTTGTCCACCATCAACACCATCATCAGCCTGGGATTCTTGATGCGCTCCTCCACCACCGTGCCGCCGACCTGATCCAGGGGCAACGGCTGGGAGGCATCCCGGCCCGTGGCATACCAGATCATCATGCTGTCGATCCTGGCCATCAGCTGTTCCTGGTTCAGGGAAGCTATCTCCTGTTTGGCCAGCTTGGTGATGAAATTTCCGGGGCGGCGCACTTCCTTGATGGCCAGCTCGGCCGCCCGGCCGCGGCTTAAGGGCTTGCCCGGCGACAGCACGATCTCGGTCAGGAGTTCGTGGGAGGCCAGCGGCAGCAGGGTTCCACCCATGCCCTTCAGCATTTCCACCGTAGCCTCTGGCTGCAGGGAAGCTTCGCGGATGTTGTTGACCAGGGTGACCAGGGTGGTGGGCCCGATGCTTTCGGCCAAAGCCTTGGCCTCTTCCGGCGCCAGCACGTTCACCAGCATCACGTTGGCTTCCGGCACCTTGAAAGGTGACCGCGACTCCGGCAGTGCCACCTCTACGGTGATCGGAGGCCTGGCGTTGTAAGTGGACATGAAGAAGATTACCAGCAGAAAGGCGATGTCAACCATCGGGGTCATATCCAGGACGATCTTGGCCCGACGTTTCATCTTTGCTGACATCTTATTTTTCTCCTATGGTCAGCAGCTGCTGCATCTCGTAGATCGCTTCATCGGTGGCGAACTGGAACTGCGACACCTTGTTCATAAAGAAGTTGTTGGCCACGATGCCGGCGATGCCGTTCAACAAACCGCCGGCGGTGTTGACCAGGGCCTCGGAGATGCCCAGGGCCAGCTGTGAAGCGTCGGGGGCGCCGGCGTTGGACATGGCCTGGAAGGACCGGATCATGCCCAGGGTGGTCCCCAGCAGTCCGACCATGGTGCCGATGGAGGCAATGGTGGTCAGCATGATCAGGTTGCGCTCCAGCAGCGGGGTCTCCAGCATGTTGGCTTCCTCGATGGCCCGCTGGACCTCGGCGTGTTTCTTGTCAGGGGTCAGATCGGCGTTCTGCACCTGTATATGCTTTTCCAGGCCGGCCCGCAGCACGTTGGCGGTGGAACCCTTCTGGGACTCGCAGGCGGCGATGGCCAGGGAAAGGTTGCCCGAGCGGAGGTGTTCCCTGAATTCCTGCATGAACACCGGGATAGGCTTGGCGCCCCGGGCCCGGGCGATGGTAAAGGAGCGTTCGACGATGTAGGTGACCAGCAGCACCAGCATCAGGATCAGGGCCACGACTAGCGGACCGCCCTTTTGCAGGTATTCCGGCAGGGTTTTGAAGATCACATAGGCCACCAATCCGCCTATAAGATAGAGGAACATGGTGATCAGACCCATCTTCTTGGAAAACGCCAGGGCAAGGCCCAAGCCCAGGGCGATGATGGCTGGAAGCACTCCCATTATTAAGATTTTAACGATAGGGGAAGCTTCGGCAAGACCCTTTAACATTTAAAAATTTCCTCCCTAAAAAGATTGAATTTATTTTTTGACTCTGTATTCAAAAGAGCCGTTTGTTTCGGGACAACCATACTTGCCCCCGGTGTCTTTAATAGGTTGACTGTTTTTAAATGATCCTCCTTATGTTCTGGTCCTCCTTTGTTTATTGTTTTTTATAAAGTTTCGTAATAAACATCCTCTGCTACCAGATCTCGATCTTTGGTTTCATGTCGTTAAGAATGTCGTTTGCATCCTTGTTGCCGGGATCTATCTTGAGTATCGCATTGCATTCGGTCTTGGTCAGGGTCTTATACTTGGCTTCTTTGAAATTCTTGTAAATGAAATAATAATGCTGGGCTATGGATACCATTACCGGCACCAGCTCCTTGTCGGGCTTGGCCTTTTTCTCCATCTTAAGCTTGCGGGCTTCTTCGAAACAGCTCAAAGCCTCAAGATATAGGGCTTTGGCTTCAGAGCTTTTGGGGTTCTTGAGGTTCTGGGCCTTGAGCGAATTGGACATTCCCATCATGTACCAGGCACCATAAGCGGTCTTGGGGTTTTGTTTGATCCTTCTCTGGAACCATTCGATGGCTTGGTCGTATTTGCCGCCCTGATAATAGGCAGTGGCCTTGTCGTAATAACTGTTCTCCACCTTGCCAGGGTCCAGTTCGCAGGCCTTGTCAAAGCAAACGATGGAAGAATCGAAATTGGCCCGGGCGTTTACCGTGTCCTTGATGTCCCAATAGGAATTACCCAGCTTGATGTAGACCTTGCCGGCTTCATACCAGCGTTCGGCGTCCACCGGGGAAAGCTCCAGGGCCTTGCGGAAGGCCGCAGCGGATTGTTCGTAGTTCTTAAGGTCGCGGTTGAGGCTGGCCAGAAGATACCAGGCCCCGTCGTTGCTGGGGTCCAGCTTTACGGCCCTTTCGCTCATGGCGATGGCCTGGGGGAACAGGGTGGAATCCTTCTGCACCTGGTAAGCCTTGGCCAGCATGAAATATCCCACCGCATCCTTGGGGGCCAGCTCGGTGTATTTTTTAAAGTAAACCGCAGCCTGCGGATACTGCTTTTTTTCATAATAAGCATTGCCCAGGTCCAGGTTGGCCTCGGCCAGGTTGGGGTTCATCTGAATGGCTTGGAGGTATTCGGCCATGGCGTCTTCGAACTTACGCTGCCGGTAATACAGGTTGGCCAGACCGTTGTGGGCCCCTCCGTTATTGGGGTCCATCTGCAGCACCTGGCGGTATTCGGCCCCGGCCTCGTTGAGCATCCCCTTGGCCAGGTAGATGTTCCCCAGCCGGTAGCGCAGGTCCATGTCGTTGGGATTTTTGGCCAGCATTTCCTTATATAAGGTTTCAGCCTCATCCAGTTTTCCCGCCTTGAAATAAGCGATGGCCAGTGCCTTCTGGGCATTGGCATGCTTCAGCACCAGCGCCACCTTCAGGCTTCCGATGGCCTCGTCGAACATGCTGCGGTCCAGGTACAGCGCTCCCAGCCGGTAGTGGGCCTCGGACATCTTGGGCTTGACAGTAATGGCCTGTTTCAGCAGCGCAATTTCCTGGTCGTACTCCCCGGCCTGGTCGGCGGACTGGGCCTGGATCAGTAGGTCTTCGGCCTTGACCTTGGCGGCCTGGCCGGTGGTAGCGCATCCGCAAAGGAGCACGAAGGCCATTGTGACGGAAAAAAGCACCCGCCAAAGATGTTGCTGGCTTTTCATTGTATCTCTCCGTTATTGATTGAAAAGGGATTAATGTTCTATTGTTTTATCAGCACCGGGACGGTGGACGGAACCAAACCCTGCTTGGCCACTATCCGCTGGCCCTCGGTGGAGGAAACGAAGGTGATGAACCCATTGGCCAGACTGTACCGTCCCTCCACGAATGTTTGCTCCAGGTTATCGTTAACGTAGAGGTACAGCGGATGGGTAAGGGGATAATTCCCCTCGTTGACCGTCTTTTGGTTCGGGACAAAGAACCCGCTTTCCTTGACCAGCCCCACCGCCACCGCCTTGATGCCCTTTTCCCTGACCGGAGGCCAGACATCCCAGTCGCTGTATAAATAGGACATCGGGACCAGGCCCACCGCCCCGGGATATTTTTTGATCATCTCCACTATCTGGGCGTTGGTGCTGCAGGGATAGGCCTTCTTGGAGTAAGGCGCCCCCTTCATCACGATTTTCTGGAAATATTCGCAGGACCCCAGGTTTGGTCCGGGGATCACGGCCAGCATTCCCATACTGCCCCCGGCAAAGGACCAGCCGGAGACCTTGCCGGTGAATATCTTTTCCAGCTGTTCGAAGGTCAGCTGCCGGACAGCGTTCCCGGAATTGACTATCACCGCCAGACCGTCGTGGGCGATCTTGTAGCCCTTGGCATTTCCACCGTTCAGCCTGATGATTGAATCCTCCTCCGCCGTCAGGTCGCGCGAGACCACCGCTATCCGGGCCCGGCCCTCGTTGAGGGCCACTATCCCGGCTTTGGAGCCGCCCCCCAGCACCACGATATCGGACTTGGGATAAGTGGCCATGAAGCGCTGGGACTGGCGGCGCATCATCTTTACCGCCCCGTCGGATCCGGCCACCACTATCCGCCCCTCGGTCTGGGTTTCGGTGGATCTGGGTTTCTGGTCGCAGCCGGAAATCACCGCCGCCGCCAGGATGGCCGTTAAAAAAATTGGAAATCTCATTTTTAAACCTTAATCTTGCAATTATAAATAGTTATATAGCCAAAGTCAATAGTAAAAACAGAAAAACTGCAAATTAATCGGGCCTGATCATCTGCCCAGATGAAGGTCCCTTAGGCTGTATGATTTTTCGTCCCGGAGAATATCAGGACAGGGTCAATCCTTTCCGCCCAGCTCCTCTGCCAGTTTTTGGCAAAGTGCAGAGCTCAGCCCCTGTTCCTCCGCCTTTTTCAGGACCGCCCGGCCCAGCATCCGGTAGATCTGCTCGTATGGTCCGCCCCAGGCTTTCAGGGCCTGCAAATGCCCCTGGACCGTGGCCAGGTCCCCCCGCATGACGGGACCGGTCAGTGCCCCCGCCAGCCCGTTCTGCTTGATGTTCCCTTCCAGGCTGCGCACCATACTGGCCACCATCTGGCCGGCCGCCTCACGGTCCGCCCCGGCCTTGATCAGGGCCTGCTCCGATCCCAGCCACAGGGCCACCGCCAGGTACGAGGCCATGGCCCCGGCCGCGTGGTAGAGCGGCTTGTCCTGGGGTTTGATCGCGAGGGAAAAACCGTCCAGCGCGGCCACCATCTCCCTGGCTTGTTCCACCGCCAGGGCGTCTCCCTCCAGGGCGAAATAGGCCCCGGACAGGTTCTCCGGCTGCATCTTCCGGGCGATGCTGACGAAGGGGTGCAGCGACAGAGTATAGACCCCGAACAGTTTCAGCGAGACCAGCACCCCGGCTGGAAGAAAACCTGAAGTATGACAGACTATCTGGCCTTTTTTAAAAGCCTGCCTGGCGGCCAGGTTTTCGGCCACGCTTTTGATGGCCGAGTCCGGCACGGCCAGGATAACCAGATCCGCCTCTTTGGCGGCAGCGGCCGGGTCGGCGGTGGCCGGCGGAGATCCCAGTTCCTTGGCCGCCTCCCTGGCGGCCCCTTCATCGATATCGGCCACCGCCAGGACGGTGTACCCTTTCCGGTGCAGGGCTAGGGCCAGGCTGGTTCCCAGTTTGCCCGCCCCGATCAGGGCCAGGTTGGGCTTAGCCATTGGATAATCCTCCTAAAACCATTGCCGGCTCTTGATCCGGTGGCCGGTTCATGCTTTTTTCCACTTTAACGAAGAACAGGTAATAACAGACGGCCGAGAAGGCGTAACAGAAAGCAGTCAGGTAATAGGGCACCGAATAACCGTAACGCTGCATCATCCAGCCGGAAAAGGCGGTGGACAGGGCCCAGGCCAGGTTCCAGGCCATGGCCGTAACGCTGTTGGCGGTGGCCCGCATTCCGGGGGGCAGAGCCTCCATGGTGAATGCGTTGGAGATGGGCGAGGACATCTGCATCAGGCTGGCCCGCATCCAGAAGGCCAGCACCGCCAGGGACAGGAAACTGTCCACCGCCCCTAGGGTCACCAGGAATGGAAGAGACAGCAGCTCCATCAGCACCACGGTCTTGACCTTGCCCAGCCTTTTGGCCAGCTGGGGACCGGCCATCACCGCCAGGGCGGTGGCTATCTGGGCCCCCGAGAAATAGAAACCTATCTGGCCGCTGGTGGAATGGAACCTCTGGGCAAAGTACAGGTTAAAGAAAGGGATCACCAGCCCGGCTCCCAGCCCCACCCACAGGCTGCACCAGGAAAATTTGGCGATCAGCTCCCAGTCCTTTTTGTTTCCGCCCCAGATGGGGCCTGCTTCGTTCTTCCCGCCGGCCGGGACCTCGGTCATCCGGGACAGTGGATACAGCGAGGCAAAGGCCATCGCCGATCCAATCACCAGGGTTATCCGGTAGCACCACAACCTGTCCAGGCTTTTTATAAGCAGATTCAGTATCTCGGGGATCTCCCCCCCGGCCAGGTTGCCCAGCACCCCGGCCAAAAGCGTCACCGCGAAGGAAAGCGAGAACAGATAGGTCCGCTCGCCAGGCCGGCTGTTCTCCATCATGAACGGCGCAGCGGTGATGTTGTAGACGGTCACGGCCAGTCCGCCCATAAAACTGGAGGCCGCCAAGATCCCTTTATTAACGGTCAGCGCCCGGACCAGCAGGAAAAAGCTTCCCAGCAGGCTGGCCAGCAGCATCGAGCGCTTTCGCCCGGCTTTATCCGAATATAGGGCGGCCGGAATGGCGAACAGACCGAAGGCCAGTCCGCTTAAGGAAAGCATCCCGCCGATGAAACCTTCCTGGAAACCGGCCTCTTTAAGGTAGAGGTTGAAGATCACCCCGGCCACCGCATAGCTCAGGCCGATCAAAAAATTGGCCTGGAGGTAAAGCCGGGCGTTGGGAGAAAAATCCCTGATGGTCTTGATGTAATTTTTGATGAAACTTTTCAGCAAGGAAGTCAGAACCTGTAATTATATACTTTTGACAATGGCCTTTTATTCCCTGGGATTTTGGTTCAATCAGAACTGAACCCCTGTGATCCAATCCCAATAATCAGTTCCCTGAGATCAGTTCGCTGCTACCCGTTCAGCAATCGCCAGCTCCAGTTCCCGGCGCCCCCTGCCTTCCAGCGCCGAGATGAACAAGGCCTGAGGGTGGCTCCATTTGAGTTCGTTCAAAGTTTTTTCGTCCAGCTTGTCGATCTTGTTGAAGACCAGTATCTCCGGCTTGTCGATCTTCAGGTCCTTCAGCACGGCGTGGACCGCGTCCATCTCCTCCTGCCGGGCCCGGTGGGGGGTGTCTATCAGGTGCAGCATCAGGTCGGCCTCGGCCACCTCTTCCAGCGTGGCTTTGAACGAAGCCACCAATTGATGCGGCAGCCGGCGGATGAACCCCAC
>Ga0315268_10009568_pt1 | contig 10048 bp, 4 predicted proteins | sample C1_top_MG_FD_204535 | JGI IMG/M metagenome (GOLD analysis project Ga0315268, IMG submission 204535) | Sediment microbial communities from Yellowstone Lake, YNP, Wyoming, USA - C1_top | ecosystem: Environmental > Aquatic > Freshwater > Lake > Sediment | place: USA: Wyoming | collected 2017-08-01 | reverse complement strand
CTGCGCTGGTGCTGATCACCGAGTACTACACGGCGACCGAATACGGTCCGGTCCGGCATATCGCCCAGGCCTCCACCACCGGCCACGGCACCAACGTCATCGCCGGACTCGGGGTCTCGATGAAATCGACCGCGCTGCCGGTGCTCGCGGTCTGCGCCAGTATCGGCAGCGCCTACTCGCTGGCCGGCCTGTACGGCATCGCCATCGCCGCGACCGCGATGCTGTCGATGACCGGCATCATCGTGGCCATCGACGCCTACGGCCCGATCACCGACAACGCCGGCGGCATCGCCGAGATGGCCGGACTGCCCGAAGCCATCCGCAACATCACCGATCCGCTCGACGCCGTGGGCAATACCACCAAAGCCGTCACCAAGGGCTATGCTATCGGCTCCGCCGGCCTGGCCTCGCTGGTGCTGTTCGCCGACTACACCCACGCGCTGTCCGCCGGCGGCAAGATGCTGACCTTCGACCTGTCCAACCACATGGTCATCATCGGCCTGTTCATCGGCGGCATGGTGCCCTACCTGTTCGCGGCCATGGGCATGGAGGCCGTCGGCCGCGCCGCAGGCTCGGTGGTGGTGGAGGTGCGCCGCCAGTTCAAGGAAATCCCCGGCATCATGGCCGGCACCGCCAAGCCGGATTATTCCAAGGCGGTGGATATGCTGACCAAGGCCGCGATCAAGGAAATGATCGTGCCCTCGCTGCTGCCCGTCGCGGTGCCGGTGCTGGTCGGCCTGCTCCTCGGCCCGCAGGCGCTGGGCGGCGTGCTGGTGGGCACCATCGTGACCGGCATCTTCGTGGCCATTTCGATGACCACCGGCGGCGGCGCCTGGGATAACGCCAAGAAGTATATCGAGGCGGGCAATTTCGGCGGCAAGGGCTCCGATGCGCACAAGGCCGCCGTGACCGGCGACACCGTCGGCGATCCCTACAAGGACACCGCCGGACCGGCGGTGAATCCGCTGATCAAGATCATCAACATCGTTGCGCTGATGATCGTGCCGCTGATGCTGTCCTGATCCGAGCCGGCAATCCACTGAAGGGCAGCCCACGGGCTGCCCTTTTGCTGTCCGGCACTTGTGCGGGGGCAATGCCTCTTGCCGGGTTCTAGGCGCCGCGCTTCTTGAAGTCTGCGATGCGGAAACCGGCGAGTGCCAGCGTGCCGAAGTAGGCGAATCCGCCGCCGACCACCAAGCCGGAAAGGCGCAGTACCCGTTCCAGCGACGCCATCGCCAGCCACGAAGCTTCCTTCCCCATGCCGAACCAGAGCACCAGGCCCATGGCTGCCAGCGCCAGGAATATCCTGGCCAGGAATCCTGCCCATCCGGGCTGGGGCGCATAGATGCCGAGCCGGCGCAGACCGCGATAGAGCAGGGCGGCGTTGAGGCAGGAGGCAAGCCCGATCGACAACGCCAGACCGGCGTGCTTCAACCAGCCGACGAAGATGAGGTTCATCAACTGGGTCATCACCAGGGTCAGCAGCGCGATCTTCACCGGCGTGCGGATGTCCTGGCGGGCGTAGAAGCCCGGTGCCAACACCTTCACCAGGATCAGTCCGGACAGGCCGACACTGTAGGCGACCAGTGCGGCGCGTGTCTGCAGGACGTCGGTCGCAGTGAATGCGCCATGGAGAAACAGTGTGGACAACAACGGCACCGCGAGGATCGCCAGGGCCAGCGCGGCGGGCAGGGTCAACATCAGGGTCAGGCGCAGGCCCCAGTCGAGAAGCTTGGAGAACTCGGCGGGCTGTTCGTCGGCGTGGAACTTCGACAGGCTGGGCAGCAGGATGGTGCCCAGGGCGGCGCCGAGCATTCCGGCCGGGAACTCCATCATCCGGTCGGCATAGTAGAGCCAGGAGAGGCTGCCGCTGGGCAGGAAGGAGGCGAAAATGGTATTGATCACCAGGGAGATCTGCGCCACCGAGACACCGAGGATCGCCGGGGCCATCAGTTTCAGGATACGACGCACCGCCGGGTCGCTGAGACTGAGCGAGAAGCGCGGCAGCATGCCGATCCTGGCCAGCGCGGGCAACTGGATCCCCAGTTGCAGCATGCCGCCCAGGAGGACCGCCCAGGCCAGCGCCAGCACCGGCGGGTGGAACCAGGGTGCGGCGAACAGCGCCATGCCGATGATGGTGAGATTGAGCAGCACCGGCGTGATCGCCGGCAGCGCGAAGCGGCTCCAGGTGTTGAGCACGCCGGCGGCGAGTGCCACCAGCGATATGAACAGGATGTAGGGGAAGGTGATCCGGGTGAGTTCGACCGTCAGCGCGAACTTGTCCGCGTTGGCGGCGAAGCCTGGCGCCGTGAGGTGGATCAGGAACGGCGCGGCGACGACGCCCAGCGCGGCGACGACGGTGAGTGCCAGGAACAGCAAGGTGGCGACGTGGTCGACCAGCCGGTGCGTCTCGTCCGCGCCGCGCCGGTTTTTGTACTCGGCCAGGATCGGGACGAAGGCTTGAGAAAAGGCGCCTTCCGCGAACAGCCGGCGCAGCAGGTTGGGCAGGCGGGAGGCGACGACGAAAGCATCCATCGCCATGCCGGCACCGAAGCTGCGAGCGAGGACGAAATCCCGGAGGAAACCGAGAATGCGCGACAGCAATGTCATGCCGCTGACGGTGGCGAGGGCCTTGAGCAGGTTCATGCGGCTGGCGCAAAAGAGCGCAATGGTAGCGGCTTTCCCCGAGATCCGCGCGTCTGCCGCGGTTTTTTAGAATTGTCCGCTTTTTCTGCCCGTGGCGGCGCGCCTGGCGGACGGTTCAGGCGCGTTGTTGCGCTCGAACTATCGGGTATGTCGAATGGTAGATATAATGGCGTCTCGCCGCCATCAGGCACCAATCAGGCACCATCAGCATGGTCGGCAAGCTGGTTGCCCGGCGATTGCCGAAATTCAGCGCAAGCCCGGACCAGCGCCGCTGCTGCCCGGACTTCTAACGGAAGGCAGTGATGTCAAGTCAAGCAAGGATCGTCACCCGGCTGTTCCTGGGGTTCTCGCTGGTATTGCTGACCGTCCTGGTCATGGGGGTGTTGGCGGTGCGCAGCATCGGGCAACTGTCCGACACTACCGCCGAAATTTTCCAGCACCCGTTTACCGTCAGCCGAAACATTCTCGAGGTCAAGGTGGGCGTGCTCTCGGCGCAGAAGCTCATGGCCGAGTTGGTGCAAGACGCCACTCCCGCAACCAGCGGTGATCAGGCGCAGAAACCGGCGCGGAAACTGGAGCAGCAACTGGCGCAGGAAAACGCCGGAATCGACCGGCACTTGAGCGTGGTCCGGGAGCGATTCCTGGGCAGCCGGGCAGATCTGGACCGCATCGACACTGCCTTGGCCCAATGGCGCGCCGCCGGTGACGAGACCCTGCGCCTGGCCGTCGCCGGCCGCAGGGCGGAGGCGGTCGCCCTGAATCAGGGCCGCGACGCCTTGCTCGGCGACGCGTTGCTGCGGGCGGTGACCGAGGTCTCCGACTACGCCGCCAGCAAGGCCATCGAGTTCAGGGACATGGCCTTGCATCAGAGCCGCGCCGTGACGACGCAAATCCTGACGGTGCTGGCCTTGTTCGCGCTGGCCGGAATCGCGCTGGCGCTCTTGGTCACCCGCAGCGTCAGGCGCTCGCTGGCGCTCGCCGTCAATGCGGTGCGGGAACTGATCAAGGGCAGCGGCGAGAGGCTGCGCGCGGCGGAAGCGGTCGGTGCGGGGGATCTCAGCCAGGAGATCGTCGTCTCGGCGCCGCTGGAGATCGACGTCAGGCGTTTGCCCGGGGACGAGATGGGCGATCTGATCAGGGCGGCGGTCCGCCTCAGCGAGGTGCAGTGCGCGCTTGATCAGGCCCTGCTCAAGATGACCCGGTCCCTGCGTCTGGCGCGCGAGACCGAGCGCGGCCGCGACTGGCTGAAGACCGGGCGGAACGAACTGAATTCGCTGTTGCGCGAGGAGCAGGCGACGGCCGAACTGGCGAACGGGGTGCTGAGCTTTCTGGTGCACTATCTCCAGGCCGGCGTCGGCGCCCTGTACCTGTTCGACGAACGCGTAGTCAGGCTCTGCCTCACCGCTACCTGCGCGGTCAGCGGGGAGGTGACGCTGGGCGAACAATTCCGCCTCGGCGAAGGCTTGATCGGACAGGCGGCGCGGGAACAGCGGGTGATCCGCCTGGCCGAGGTTCCGTCCGGGTATCTGACCATCGGTTCGGCCCTGGGCCGCTCGGCGCCCAGCGTCGTTGCGGCCATTCCGCTGCTGCACGGCAACCGCCTGGTCGGCGTGATCGAGCTCGGCAGCTTCCGCGACTTCAGCGAGCTCGAATCGAAGTTTCTGGAATTGGCCAGGGAGGCGATCGCCATCGGACTGGACGTCAACCTGTCGCACCGGCAGATGGCCGACCTGCTCGACGAGACCCGGCAGCAGGCCGAGGAACTGCGCGTGCAGCAGGAGGAACTGCAGCAAAGTAACGAGGAGCTGGAAGAACGGGCCCAGATGCTGGAGCAGCAGCGCGAGAAGATCCGCATCAAGAACCAGGAAGTCGAGGCTGCGGCCGAGAATCTGCGCCACACGGTGACGGAGCTCGAACGCATCAGCACCTACAAGTCGGAGTTCCTGGCCAATATGTCGCACGAGCTGCGCACCCCGCTGAATAGTCTGTTGATCCTCTCCAGCCTGCTGATGCAGAACAAGGAGGGCAACCTGAGCGACAAGCAGGTCGACTTCGCCGCCACCATCAACGGCGCCGGCAAGGACTTGCTGCAACTGATCAACGACATCCTCGACCTGGCCAAGGTCGAGGCGGGACAACTGCAGTTCAGTTTCGGCGAAATAGCGGTGCCCGATCTGTGCGACTCGCTGCGCGCCCTGTTCGCTCCCCTGGCCGATCAGAACGGACTCGCCTTCCGGGTGAGCGCCGATGCCGACGTGCCGCCGCTGTTTCCGGGCGACCTGCAGCGGGTGCAGCAGATACTGAAGAACCTGCTCGCCAATGCGCTGAAATTCACCGAACAGGGCGAGGTCGCGCTCCGCGTCAGTCTTCCTGCGGCCAGCGACAATCCGCTGCCGGTGCCGGCGCTGGCCTTTGCCGTCAAGGACAGCGGCATCGGCATCCCGCCGGACAAGCAGCAACTGATCTTCCAGGCCTTTCACCAGGCGGATGGCTCGGTCAGCCGCAAGTACGGCGGGACCGGGCTGGGCTTGTCGATCTCCCTGGAACTCGCCCGCCGGATGAACGGCGATATCCGGGTGAACAGCACAGCGGGCGAGGGCAGCGTGTTCACGCTGTATCTGCCGCTTGCGGCCTCCGACTTGCCGCTCGCGGCGGCTGTTGCTCGCACCGGGCCGGCCCCCGTAGCGGCGGTGCCCCGGCCGGTTCGGCCAGTTCCTCCTCCGCATCCGGAGCCGGGCCCGCTGCCCTTCGCCGCGCCCTTGCCGGACGATCGGGAGCGCCTGGCGGCGGGCGACAAGTGCATACTGATCATCGAAGACGATCTCAGTTTCGCCAGGATACTGCAGGGCATGGTTCAGGAGCGGGACTTCGCCGTCCTGGTCGCGGCCGACGGGGAGAGCGGCATCGCGCTGGCCGATCGCTATCTGCCCAGCGCCGTCGTGCTCGATGTGATGCTGCCCCACATTGACGGCTGGGGCGTGATGCGCGCCCTCAAGGACAATCCCCGCACCCGCCACATTCCGGTCCATTTCATCACCTGCCTGGAAGACCGGCAGAAGGCGATGGCCATGGGCGCCATCGGCTTCGTCACCAAGCCGCTCAGCACGGAACAGCTGGGCGAGGTTTTCCTGTCGATCGAGGCTTCGCTCGCCAAGTCGGTGAGGAAGCTCCTGATCGTCGAGGACGACGGCGACGAGGCGAACAGCATGCGCGCCCTGCTGGAGGAGCGAGACGTCGATATCACGGTGGCCGCCAGCGGCAATGACGCCATCAGTCTGCTCTCCGCGCAGGTCTTCGACTGCATGGTGCTGGATCTGGGTCTGTCGGACATGTCCGGTTTCGAGCTGCTCGAACGCTTGCAGGGCATGGAGCGGGCGCGGCGGATTCCGGTGATCGTGCATTCCGGCCGCGACCTGAGCCACGAGGACGAACGGACGCTCAGGCGCTTTGCCGAGAGCATCATCATCAAGGGGGCCATGAGCCCGGAGCGGCTGCTCAACGAAGTCACCCTGTTTCTCCACCTGGTCGAGAGCGATCTGCACCCGAGCAAGCAGCGCATGATCCGCACCGCCATCGACAAGGAAGCCATGCTCGAAGGCAGGAAGGTGCTGCTGGTCGATGACGACATGCGCAACGTCTTCTCCCTCTCCAGCGTTCTGGCGGAGAAGAGCATGACCGTGATCGAGGCGGAAAACGGCATCGAGGCGCTCGCCCGGCTGGAGGAGCACCCGGACGTGAGCATCGTGCTGATGGACATCATGATGCCGGAGATGGACGGCTACGCCGCGATGCGCGAGATTCGCAAGAATCCCAGGACGGCGAGTCTTCCCGTCATCGCGATGACCGCCAAGGCCTTGAAGGGCGATCACGAGAAGTGCATGGCCGCCGGGGCGAGCGACTATATCGCCAAGCCGATCGAGGTGGACAAACTGCTGTCCCTGATCCGCGTCTGGATCTTCCAGCGGAGCTAGGTCGTCGAGCATGGACGCCGTGGCGCTGGAAGACGTGGAAATCCGCCTGCTGCTGGAAGGGGTCCAGCGGATCTACGGCTACGACTTCCGCGACTATGCCGAAGCCTCGATCAAGCGCAGGCTCAGCCACTGGCTCGCCGAGTCAGCGTTCGAGACCTTCTCCCAGGCCCAGTCCGGCCTGCTCCGCGACCCGGCACTGTTCGCCTCCCTGCTCCAGGGCATCACCGTCAATGTCACCGAAATGTTCCGCGACCCGGTCTTTTTCAAGGCCGTCAGGGAGCAACTGGTGCCCTTCCTCAAGACCTATCCCTTCGTCAAGATCTGGCACGCGGGCTGCGCCACCGGCGAGGAGGCCTATTCGATGGCGATCGTGTTGAACGAGGAAGGCATGGCGGGACGCTATCGCATGTACGCCACCGACATCGACGAGGCGGTGCTGCAGCGGGCGCAGGAGGGCGTGCTGCCGATGGCGGAGATGCAGGCCTACACCCGCAACTACCAGCGGAGCGGCGGGCGGGCCTCCTTCGCCGATTACTACACCGCCCGCTACGATCGGGCGATCCTGTCCGCGGCGCTGAAGACGGGGATCGTCTTTGCCCCGCACAACCTGGCCAGCGACGCCGAATTCGGCGAGATGAACGTGGTGCTGTGCCGCAACGTGATGATCTATTTCAAGCCGGCCTTGAAGGAGCGCTGCCTGCGGCTGTTTGACAGTTGCCTGCTGCCGGGGGGCTTCCTCTGCCTCGGAATGAAGGAGACCCTGGACCGGCACGAGGCGCGCGGCGCTTATGAGGAACTGGCGCCCACCCTGCGCATCTACCGGAAGCGCTATGTCTGACAAGCTCCGGGCCGTGGCGATCGGCGTCTCCAGCGGCGGCGTACAGGCGCTGAAGCGACTGCTCGGGCAGTTGCCCGCGGACTTTCCGCTGCCCCTGCTGATCGTCCAGCATCTCAGCCCCGACGCCGGCGACGGTCTGGCCGGGCTGCTCGACGAGCTGTGCGCGATCCGGGTGAAGGAGGCCGACGAGCAGGACCGGATCGTGCCCGGCACGGCCTACCTGGCGCCACCCAACTATCATCTGCTGGTCGAGCGGGACGGGCTGCTTTCGCTCGCCGCCGACGGTCGCGTCAGCTTCGCCCGCCCGTCCATCGACGTCCTGTTCGAATCGGCGGCCGAAGCCTTCGGGCCGGCGCTGATCGGCATCATCCTCACCGGCGCCAACGCCGACGGCAGCTCGGGCCTGCGCGCGGTCAAGCAAATGGGCGGCGTCGCCATCGTCCAGGATCCCGACGACGCCCTGGCCCGGCAGATGCCGCTGGCGGCATTGGCGACGACCCGGGCCGATCACGTCGTCGCGCTCGACGACATGGCCGCGCTGTTGTGCCAGTTGGCCCGGAACGGGAGACAGGGCGATGTCTGACATGGGAACCGACCGGATCGTGCTGCTGCTGGTCGATGACCGTCCGGAAAACCTGACCGCCCTGGAGGCGGTCCTGGGCAACCAGGGGATCGATCTGGTGAAGGCCTCTTCGGGCAACGATGCGCTGCGCCATACCCTGAAGCAGGATTTTGCGCTGGTGCTGCTCGATGTGCAGATGCCCGGCATGGACGGCTTCGAGACGGCGGAGCTGATGCGCGCCAATCCCAAGACCCGGCACCTGCCGATCATCTTCGTCACCGCCGGCATGAAGGATATCCAGCTGCAGTTCAAGGGCTATGAACTGGGCGCCGTCGATTACCTGATGAAGCCCTTCGAGCCCCTGATCCTGCAGAGCAAGGTCAAGGTCTTTTGCGAGTTGTACCGCCAGCGCCGCCAGATCGAGGCCAACCAGCAGCAACTGGAATCGAAGATCAAGGAGCGGGTGGCCCAGTTGCGGGAGAGCGAAGAGCGCGAGCGCTGGCGCAGCCGGGTCATGGATCTGCTCGCCCGGGGCGCGCCCCTGCCCGAGATTCTCCAGGCCATCACGACCGGGGTGGAGCAGCAGGCCGACGGCCTGGCCTGCGCCATTATGCTGACCGAGGAGTGCCTGACTTGCGCCGCCGCATCGAGCCGATCGAGTGGGGCCACGCGCACAGGCATCGGCGACGGCGCCGCCGCCTGCGCGCGGGCGGCCCGCCATGGTGAATTCGCGCAGATCGACGACCTCGGCCAGCCTTGCTGCGCCAAGTGCCCGGCGCCGGCGTCGTTGACCGGGCAGAAGTCCTGCCGCTCGGAGCCGATCTGCAGCGTCGGCGGCGAGGTGCTCGGCGTCTTCGCCTTTTACCGGCGCACCACGGCCGATGTCGCCGCGGACGATGCCCTGCTGATCCATGATGCGACCCAACTGGCCGGCCTCGCCATCGAACGCAAGCGCACCGAAAACGAACTGCAGATCGCGGCGTCGGTGCACCGGGCGATCGGCGAGGCGATCATGGTCACGGATGCCGACAACCGCATCATCGCCGTCAATCCGGCGTTCACGCGGCTGACCGGCTACCCCCCGCTCGAAGCCATCGGGCAGCATCCGAGCATGCTGAAGAGCGGTCGGCACGATCGCGTCTTCTATCAGGAAATGTGGTCCGCCCTGACCAGCACCGGCCGCTGGCAGGGGGAAATATGGAACCGGCGCAAGAGCGGCGAGGAGTATCCCGAATGGCTGTCGATCAACAGCCTCGACGACGGCCGGGGCAAGGTGTTGCGGCGCATCGCCCTGTTCTCCGACATCACCGAGCAGAAGCGGGCCGAGGAGACCATCTGGCGCCAGGCCAACTACGACCACCTCACCGATCTTCCCAACCGCCGCCTGTTCCAGGATCGTCTGCAGCAGGAAATCATGAAGGCGCAGCGCGCCGGCCTGTTCCTGGCCTTGCTGTTCATAGACCTCGACCGCTTCAAGGAGGTCAACGACACGCTCGGGCATCAGGCCGGCGATCTCCTCCTGGTTCAGGCGGCGCGCCGGATCGGCGAGTGCGTGCGCGCCACCGACACGGTGGCGCGTCTGGGCGGCGACGAATTCACCGTGATCATGAGCGAGCTGGCCGACACCGACCGGGTCGGCGAGGTCGCCCAAATGATGCTCGAGGCGCTGGCCATGCCCTTCGAACTTAACGGCGAACTCGCCTATGTCTCGGCCAGCATCGGCATCACGATCTATCCGAACGATGCCGGGGATCTCGAATCCCTGCTCAAGAACGCCGACCAGGCGATGTATTCGGCCAAGGAGCAGGGCCGCAACAGCTTCAGCTATTTCACCGGCTCGATGCAGGCGACTGCGCAAAAAAGGCTGCAGCTCTCCAACGACCTGCATGGGGCGCTGGCTGCGAATCAGCTCGAAGTGTATTTCCAGCCGATCGTCGATCTGGCCAGCGGCCGCATCGTCAAGGCCGAGGCGCTGTTGCGCTGGCACCACCCGCTGTTCGGGATGATCAATCCGACGCAGTTCATCGCCAT
>Ga0315268_10009567_pt1 | contig 10048 bp, 9 predicted proteins | sample C1_top_MG_FD_204535 | JGI IMG/M metagenome (GOLD analysis project Ga0315268, IMG submission 204535) | Sediment microbial communities from Yellowstone Lake, YNP, Wyoming, USA - C1_top | ecosystem: Environmental > Aquatic > Freshwater > Lake > Sediment | place: USA: Wyoming | collected 2017-08-01 | reverse complement strand
CGAAAGATCCGACTCTGCTCCGTCTGTTTCAACCTTGCCGAGGGGACGATCTGCGAGATCTGCGCCGATGCCGCCCGGAACCGGGAGGTGCTCTGTGTCGTCGAGGAGCCCGATTCCCTGATCGCCCTCGAGGAGAGCGGGGAGTATCACGGGGTCTACCATGTCCTCCATGGGGCGCTTGCCCCACTGGACGGGATCGGCCCGGAGCATCTCCGGATCAGCGAACTGCTGGATCGGATCGCGGCCCACCCCGTGGAGGAGGTGATCGTGGCCACGAACCCGAGCGTCGCGGGGGAGACGACTGCCCTTCTGCTTACAAAACTCCTGAAAGAACGGGGAATCAACGTCACCCGCATCGCCTTTGGCGTCCCCGTGGGGGGGGATCTCAAGTACACGGACCGGATGACCCTGGCGAAGTGTCTCGAATTCCGCCGCGGGGTGTAATGCAATCTCTGTCGTGCTTAATGTGAACGGCTGTGCTGATGGCGCACAAAATGGGAGAGAGTTTCTCCCGTCGCGACTTCCGCCCGTTGTCACTCCTTTTTCGTGCGCGAAGCGAACTCTTTTGTATCCAAGCGCCGCTGCGGCGACACCTGTCTCCCGTTTCCGCCCGCCCGGCAAGACTTTATAACTTTTTGTTTTATATTGTATTATTTCAGGGGTGATAATTTCTGCATGCAGATTCGGCGTTTACTTAAAACTGGCACTCATCTTGCTCCGCATTTTCGATTGTTTTCGATGCTGACGGGGAGCGATCACCCGGTCACATCACCGGCATTATTTCTGTAAAAAGCTATTGACAGCATAGGTCAAATAAGATAGCAAGAGGCCTGTTTTTTTAAAAAAAGCCAATCACTACGGGAGATTTGACGAATGTTAGAAATCAGATGGCATGGAAGGGGCGGTCAGGGGGCGGTGACATCGGTCGAGCTATTTGCCCTCGCCGCTATTGCGGAGGGGAAGTTTGCGACGGGGTTCCCGAGCTTTGGGACGGAGAGGCGCGGGGCGCCGGTGACGGGGTTCGACCGGGTGGACGACAAGCAGATCAAGATCCGCTCCGGCATCTACCACCCCGACGTGGTCGTCGTCCTCGATGAGAGCCTCGTGGGCCTGGTTGACGTGGCGGAAGGTCTCAAGCCGGGCGGAATCCTCCTGGTCAACACCACGAAAAGCCTGGAAGATTTGAAAAAGGTCATCCGTTACGAGGGGAAGATCGCGACCGTCGACGCGTCCGGGATCGCCTGGAAGGAGCTCGGCGTGCCCATCACCAACACCACCATGCTGGGCGCCCTTGTCAAACTGACGGGGATCGTGAAATTCGAATCCCTGGAAGAGCCCATTAAGGAACGCTTCGGCAGGATCGCCGCGAAGAACTTCGCGGCCGCGAAGAGCGCCTACGAACAGGTAAAATTCATCAATTGAGACCGAATGAAATAACCTTTGAGGTATGACGATGACTGAAAAAAAAGGGCCAGAAACCTGGCAGGAGATCAACCCCGGATGCATGGTTTTCCGGAAGGGAAGCGCCGCGGATTATCACACCGGAAGCTGGCGGGCCAAGCGTCCGCTCTGGGAAAACGAGAAGTGCATCAAGTGCGGCGTCTGCTACATATACTGTCCCGAGGGGTGCATTACCGAGACCGCGGACGGATTCTTTGAGGCGAACCTCGACTACTGCAAGGGCTGCGGAATCTGCGCCCATGAATGCTGGCCGAAGGCGATCGCCATGGTCAATGAGGAGGGATAGAGGATGGGCAAGCGAGTAGGAATGGAAGTGGCGATTGCGTCCGCGGAAGCGGCCGCACTCTGCAAGTTCGATGTGGCATCGGTCTATCCCATCACCCCTCAGTCCCATGTGGCCGAGCATTTGTCGGACATCGTCGCCGATGGGCGCGTGGACGCCTCCTTCATCACCGTGGAGTCCGAACACTCCGCGCTGAGCTCGGCCATGGGCGCCTCCGCGACGGGCGCCCGCGTCGTGACGGCGACGAGTTCCCAGGGGCTTCTCTTCATGAGTGAGGTCATGCCGATCACCTCCGCGATGCGGCTCCCGATCGTGATGATCATCGCCAACCGGGCCGTCTCCGGGCCGATCAACATCTGGAACGACCACAGCGACATCATGCCGATGCGCGACACCGGCTGGATCTCCTTCTTCGCCGACAACGGCCAGGAGGTGGTCGACATGGTCATCCAGGCCTTCAAGGTCGGCGAGGACCGCCGGGTGATGCTCCCCGTCAACGTGAACATGGACGGATTCCAGCTGACCCACGTGGTCGAGCCGATCATCATGCCCGACCAGGAGGAGGTGGATAAGTTTCTGCCCCCCTATAAGCCCTTTGCGGCGCTCCATCCCGACAACTGCGTCTCGATGGGGACCCTGGGCATGCCGGAGTTTTTCACCGAGGCGCAGAAGTCCAAGAATGTGGCCCTCGTCAATTCGATCAAAGTCGTCCGCGAAGTCTGGAAGGAGTGGGAGACACAGTTCGGCCGGAAGTACGAGCCGATCCAGTCCTACCGCACCGAGGATGCCGAGGTTGCCCTCGTGACCATGGGTTCGATGGGCGAGACCGCGGAGATCGCCGTCGACGAGCTGCGCATGCAGGGCGTGAAGGCCGGCCTCCTGAAGATCAAACTCTGGCGGCCCTTCCCCTTCGATGACCTGAAGAAGGCGATCAAGGGGATCAAGGTCCTGGCCGTGACGGACCGCGCCTGTTCCTTCGGCGGTCCCGGCGGACCCGTCTTCTCGGAGATCCGCTCCGCCCTGTACGATGTCCCGAAGAAACCGAAGGTCGTCAACTACCTCATCGGTCTCGGCGGAAGGGACGTCCAGGTGGAGAATTTCATGGATATGGTCCGGCGGGCGGCTAAGGGAAAACTTTCAGAACCATACGAATTTTACGGAGTGAGGGGATAATGAATACGGCAACGATGAACCCTAATAGTATCGGAAGCTTTGAACTGTACGCCCCGAAGCTGGCCACCAAGGAGGAGTTCTTTGTCGGCGGCCACCGCGCCTGCCAGGGGTGCGGCGAGGCGCTGGCGATCCGGCTTATGTGTAAGGCCCTCGGCAAGGACACGGTCATCACCAACGCGACCGGCTGCATGGAGGTCATCTCCAGCGTCTACCCCACGACGGCCTGGAACCTCCCCTGGATCCATGTGGCGTTCCCGAACTCCGCGGCGGTGGGATCGGGTGTCGAGGCGGGCCTCACGGCGCTTCGGCGCAAGGGGAAGATCGCCGATAGGCGGATCAAGTCGGTCGCCATCGGCGGCGACGGCGGGACGATGGACATCGGGTTCCAGGCCCTCTCCGGGGCGATGGAGCGCGGCCACGACATGCTCTACGTCTGCTTCGACAACGAGGCGTACATGAACACGGGCATCCAGCGTTCCAGCGGCACCCCCTTCGGCGCCGCGACGACGACGGCCCCGGCCGGCAAGGTGGTCCCCGGGAACCAGGTCTGGAAGAAGAACCTCCCCGAGATCATGGTGGCCCACAACGTGCCCTATGTGGCGACGGCCTGCCAGAGCTACCCGATCGACTTCATGAACAAGGTGAAGAAGGCGCGCCGGGTAAAGGGCCCCGCGTACATCCACTGCTTCGTGACCTGTCCGACCGGGTGGCGCTCCCCCTCCGAGACCTGCATCAAGCTGGGACGCCTCGCCCTCGAGACGGGGATCTTCCCGCTCTACGAGGTGGAGGACGGCAAGTACCGCATGACCGTGGAGGTGCCCGAGAAGCGGCGCCCCGTCCAGGAGTACCTAAAGGGGCAGGGACGGTTCCGTCATCTTTCGCCGGACCAGATCCAGACCATCCAGGAGCGGGTCGACATCGAATGGGAGACGCTCATGATCAAGATGCGCTGCTCCAAATCCAAGGAAGAGCTGCGGGCCCCGCGGGCAAAGTGACCGGCGCAAATACCATCTTACGACGAGGGTGAACAGAATGGAACAAAAGGTTAAGGAGATCATTCAGCAATACAGCGGGGACAAGAGCTATCTGGTCCCCATTCTTCAGGACGTCCAGAAGGAGTTCAACTACCTGCCCAAGGATGCCCTGTGTGCGGTCAGTACCCACTTGAGTGTGCCGATCAGCCGCGTCTACGAAGTGGTGACGTTTTACAAGGCCTTCAGCCTGAAACCCAAGGGGCGCTACCAGTTGAGTCTCTGCATGGGGACGGCCTGCCACGTCCGCGGGGCCGAGTTGATCGCCCGCAACGTGGAGGATATCCTGGGCATCAAGGAGGGCGAAACGACAGCCGACCTCGAGTTCTCCTTTGAGACGGTCGGTTGTCTCGGGGCTTGCGCTCTGGGGCCTGTGGTGGTGGTGAACGGCGAGTATCACGGACACATGAATATCGCCAAATCGACAAAGCTCCTCAAGACATTAGGGAAGAAGGTAGGGACTGATGACAACCAAGATTAAATCCTTCGATGAATTGAAAAGCGTACAGGGGAGGCTGAAGGCCGGCCGCGACCCGAAGAAGCCCTGCATCACGATATGCGTCGGGACCGGATGCCTGGCCTACGGGACTCAGAAACTGGTGGACAACTTCCGCGAGGAGCTTGCCAAGCGGAATCTCGCCGACAAGATCGATTTCCGCACCACCGGCTGCCACGGGTTCTGCGAGCGGGGCCCGATGGTCGTCATCGCCCCGGAGAAGGTGTTCTACCAGCGGGTCGGGCTTGCGGACGCCGGGGAGATCATCGACAAGACCGTCCTGAAGGGCGAGATCATAGACCGGCTCCTCTACGTCGATCCCGCCACCGGCGTGAAGGTGGTCCACGAGGATGACGTGCCGTTCTACAAGAAGCAAACGCGCCTCGTTTTCGGCCTCAACAGCAAGGTCGATCCGGAGAGCCTGGAGGACTACCTCGCCATCGGCGGCTACAGCGCCCTGGGGAAGGCCCTGACCGGGATGAAGCCGGAAGCGATCGTCCAGGAGGTGATCAAAGCGAACCTCCGGGGCAGGGGCGGAGGAGGATTCCCCGCCGGCTGGAAGTGGGATGCGACGCGGAAGGCCGCGGGCGAACCCAAGTACGTCATCTGCAACGCCGACGAAGGCGATCCCGGGGCTTACATGGACCGGAGCCTCCTGGAGGGGAACCCCCATCTGGTCCTCGAGGGAATGATCATCGGCGCCTTCGCGATCGGCTCGAGCCAGGGCTACATCTACGCCCGGAACGAATACCCGCTCGCGATCAAGAATATCACCCTGGCGATCAAGAAGGCCCGGGAAGCGGGACTCCTCGGGGAAAACATCCTGGGGTCGGGCTTTTCCTTCGATGTGAAGATCAACCGGGGCGGCGGCGCCTTCGTCTGCGGCGAGTCCTCGGCCCTCTTCGCCTCCCTGGAGGGGCGGGCCGGCGAGCCCCGCGCGAAATACACCCACGCGACCGACAAGGGGCTCTACGACAAGCCCACGAACCTCAACAACGTCGAGACCTGGGCCAATGTTCCCTTCATCATCGAGCGGGGCGCCGACTGGTTCGCCTCGATCGGGACCGCGGGAAGCAAGGGGACGAAGATCTTCTCCCTGGTCGGCAAGATCAATAACACGGGCCTCGTCGAGGTCCCGATGGGGACGAAGCTCAGGGAGATCGTCTTCGACATCGGCGGCGGGATCCCCAATGGGAAGAAGTTCAAGGCGATCCAGACGGGCGGACCGTCGGGCGGGTGTATCCCCGAGAAGTATCTCGACATGGGCATCGATTTCGACGAACTGACGAAGATCGGCTCGATGATGGGCTCCGGCGGCATGATCGTCATGGACCAGGACAACTGCATGGTCGATGTGGCCAAGTACTTCACGAACTTCCTGGTCAGCGAATCGTGCGGCAAGTGCGTTCCCTGCCGGGAGGGCGTCCGGCGCATGCGGGACATCCTGGTCGATATCACCGAGGGCAAGGGCCGGGAGGGGGATGTGGAGCTCCTCGAGAAGATGGCCACGGCCATCATCGACGGCTCGCTCTGCGCCCTGGGCAGCAGCGCCCCGAACCCCGTCCTCAGCACGATCCGTTACTTCCGTGACGAGTACGAGGCGCACATCAAGGAGAAACGCTGTCCGTCCGGGGTGTGCAAAGCCCTGATCACCTACAGCGTGGACGCCGAGAAGTGCACGGGCTGTACGGTCTGCGCCAAGGTCTGCCCCACGAGGGCGGCCAGCGGCGAGCGGAAGAAGGCCCATACGATCGATGTGGCCAAGTGTACCAAGTGCGGCGCCTGTAGGGAAAGTTGTAAATTTGATGCTATCATCGTGAGGTAAGGTAGAAAAATGGTAAATCTGACGATAGACAATAAGAAGATCGAAGCGGAGGCGGGGCAGACCATTCTTGAGGTCGCCCGGGAAAATGGCATCGTTATTCCGACCCTGTGCTCCAACGAAGCGCTCGAACCCTCGGGGGCGTGCCGGATGTGCGTCGTTGAAATCAAGCACGGGAAAAGAACGCGCATAGTCACGTCCTGTCTCTACCCCGTTGCCGAGGGGCTCGTTGTCGAGACGAAGAGCGAGCGGGTCCTGGCGGCGCGCCGCCTCGTCCTGCAGCTCCTCCTGGCGCGCTGTCCCGAATCGAAGCAGCTCAAGGAGATGGCGCAGGATCTGGGCATCGAACCCGAGCCCCGGTTCACGCCGGACAAGGACAGCTCGAAGTGCATCCTCTGCCGGATGTGCGTACGGACCTGCGAGAAGGTTGTCGGGGTCTGCGCAATCGGCTTCTCCTACCGGGGGGCGGAAAAGAACGTCTGTACGCCCTTCAAGGAGGATTCGGTCTCCTGCATCGGCTGCGGCGCCTGCGCCTATGTCTGCCCCTCGGGGCACATCGAGATGGAGACGACCGATTCCGGCGATGCGCGGAAGATCTGGGGCCGGACCTTTAAGATGAAGACCTGCAAGGTCTGCGGCCGGTACTTCGCCCCCGAGGACCAACTGGCATTCATCAGCCGGACGTCGGGCGTGCCCGTTGAGGATTTGGCGGTCTGCATCAGCTGCCGCTGAACCCTCCATCAAGTCCGCGGTTCGCGTCCGCGTTTTTATCAAGCACCATCGCGCACCTGCCGGGGCGGCAAAAGTCACCCGGCAGATGCGCTCCTTTTTTGCGATCCCGATTTCTGTTCCCACGCCCTCCCCTGAATCCGCGGGGAAAATTGCGTGATTCCTCCCGCCTTCAAGAATTCATGCATTATTCTTCTATTTTTGGTATATGTTCATCGTATGAAGAAACCCCGGGAAGAAGCGGTGAAACCGCTCATGTCGCAGCTGGCAGTCAGGATCGTCGAACATGTTCGGAGTCAGGGCATGCCTGCGGGAGCTCACCTGGCGGAGCAGACGCTGGCGGACGCATTTCACGTCTCCCGGGGGCCCGTTCGCGAGGCGCTCACGATCCTGGAGCGGGAAGGGATCGTCCTGTTCCATACCAACCGGGGTTTTTTTCTTACCCGCCCCGCTCAAGAGATCCCAGCTCCGGATATCTCGGCCCCGGCATCTATCGAAGAGGAGATGTATTATCTCTTTGCCGAAGACCGTATCCGGGGAAAACTGCACGGTCATATTTCGGAAGCGGAACTGATGAATCGCTACGGGATCAGCCGCGTCAAGCTCATGAAGATCCTGATACGCATGTCCCAGGAGGGATGGGTCGAACGGCGGCCCGGCCACGGCTGGAATTTCCTGCCGGTCCTCGATACCGTCGAGGCCCTGGACAAGAGCTACCGCTTCCGCATTCTCGTCGAGCCGGCCGCCCTTCTGGAGCCGACCTACCGGGTCGATCCGGCCGTGTTTACCCGGCTTCGCGAGGAGCAGGAGTCCCTTCTCGCCAGCCCCATCGACGAGCGGCTCCCCTTCACTATGTTCGAAACCGGTGTCCGCTTCCATGAACAGATCGTCTCCTGTTCGGGGAATCCCTTCTTCCTCGATGCCGTCCGGCACATCAACCGCCTCCGCCGTCTGATCGAGTACCGGGTGCCAGTCGATCAGGCCCGCCTGAACCGTTACCGGGAACACCTGGAGATCATAGCGTTATTGGAACAGGGGCGGCAATCAACGGCCTCTGCGCTCCTGCGCGACCACCTCGATCGATCCCGGGTAAAAAAGACCACGGGCGACCCGGAGAACAAGCAGCGCGGAGACTGAATCGATTGCAAAGCCGAACGGATCCGGATTCCCATCATCGACAATATTGTAAAATCTGTTCATATTATGAAATTAATTCTTGACAGGGAAAACCAAAGGGCCTATACGCTTATCTAAGATTGGAGGTGTTCGATGGAAATCACCCGAATGGCCTTTGCGGCTAATATGCTCATAAACCAGGTAGTCCAGGTGAAAAAAGGAGAGATGGTGGTGATCGTTACGGATACCGACCGGTCCCCGATTATCACCCAGGCCCTCGCCTACAGCGCCCTGTCCGCGGGCGGGGCGGTGGTGGTGGTGAAAATGGAGCCCCAGGAGATCGGGGGGGCGGAACCGCCGGCGCCGGTCGCGGCAGCCATGGCCGCCGCGCAGGTGGTCATCAATCAGTCAACCTACAGCCTGACCCATACGGCAGCGGTTCGGGAGGCGATGAAGAAGGGTGCCAGGGTCGCCAACCTGCGCAATGTCACCGAGGAGATGATGGTCTCCGGCGGGATTACCGCCGACTATCAGCAGGTCAGGCGGATCACGGAGAAGCTGGCCCGGCTCTTGACGGAGGCGGATGTGATCAGGCTGACGACCCCCGAAGGGACAGACTTCACCATGCGTTCCGCCGGCCGCAAGGCCATCGCCCAGTCGGGATTTGTCACCAAGCCCGGGGAGCTCTCCGGGCTGCCCGATGGGGAGGCCACCCTGGCCCCTCTGGAGGGCGTCACCGAAGGGGTGATCGTCTCGCCCTATATCGCCGATCAGATCGGTCAGGTTACCGAGCCGTTTCGGATGGAGATCGCCAAGGGGAGGATCACGGGCATCACGGGGGGCAAGCAGGCCAAGGAGCTCAAGCGCATCCTGGAGAGCAGGGATGACGCCGGGTACAACGCCGCTTCCCAGTTTGCCCTCGGAACGAATCCCGCCTGCCTGGTGATCCCCAATACCCGTGAGGTTTCCAAGAAACTGGGGACCGCCCATATCGCCATCGGCGATAATATCTCCCTGGGGGGGAAGAGCGACGCCACATTCCATATCGACTTTGTCTTCCTGAACGTGTCGATTTACCTGGACGGCAAATGCATTGTAAAGGACGGTGAGTACCAGATCGACCTGGAGGGGTAGATCTGGCAGGAATGAAACCAACTTAAACGAAAGAATCGGAGGAATGCTACGATGAAGCTGTGTTTTAACGCCGGACCGCAACCCATGGAGGAGTACTTCGCCTTCGCGAAGGAGAACGGCTTTCCCTGGATGGAGCTCAGCTGCAACAACCCCAACAATTTCCTGGACAAATGGAACCCCGCGCGCATCAGCGGCATCAAGAAGCTGCGGGATCAGGCCGGCGTCAAGTACGGCCTCCACTCCGCGTCCTTCGTCAACGCCGCCGAGATCGAGCCGACCGTCCGCAAGGCGGTCCAGCAGCACCTGATGGACTATGTTGAGCTGGCCCACCAGCTCGAGGCCGAGTACGTCGTCCTCCATTTCGGCTACCACTTCAGCCTCTTCATGGACCACGTCTTCGACTGCCTGATCAAGACCTACACCCCCGTCGTTGAGCTCGCGGAGAAGTACAAGCTGCCGATCGGGATCGAGAACATGAACAAGATCCACGAGGAGGCGGAGATCGCCTACCTCGGCGTAACCGTCGAAGAGATGAAGCGGGTCTTCGACGTGATCCAGTCGAAGTACTTCGGCCTCACGCTGGACATCGCCCATGCGAGCCTCCTGCCCGGCGGGCCGGAGTCGTTCATCGATGCCTTCCCCAACCGGATCATCAGCACCCACGTGAGCGACAACGACCTCGTCCTGGACCGCCACGTCCCGGTCGGTAACGGGAAGATCGATTTCAAGCGGGTCTTCAAGAATCTCATGAAGGTCGGTTTTACGGGGACGCTGAACATCGAGCTGCCGAAGTCGAATGAGGA
>Ga0315268_10009566_pt1 | contig 10050 bp, 6 predicted proteins | sample C1_top_MG_FD_204535 | JGI IMG/M metagenome (GOLD analysis project Ga0315268, IMG submission 204535) | Sediment microbial communities from Yellowstone Lake, YNP, Wyoming, USA - C1_top | ecosystem: Environmental > Aquatic > Freshwater > Lake > Sediment | place: USA: Wyoming | collected 2017-08-01 | reverse complement strand
TGAGGAGTGTTTGCGTGTTCTTATTGAGGCTTTGATAAGTTGTGGTGTGTCGATGAGTATTGCTGGAAGTAGCAGACCGTGCAGCGGTTCGGAGCACATGTTCAGCCATGCTCTTGACGTTATTAGACCTAATCATACGTTGCATGGTGAACGATGCGGTGTTGGAACGATAATGATGGCTTATTTGCATAGGGCGAATTGGAGACGGATCAAGAAGACGTTGAAGGAGTTGGGAGCGCCGACGAATGCTGAGGAGCTTGGCGTTGGGAAGGAAGATGTGGTTGACGCTTTAGAGGCTGCTGTGACTATTAGGCCTGAAAGGTACACGGTTTTGAACAAGCTGAACATGGATAGAAGCGGCTGCGAGAAAGTTGCGAAAGCCACAGAAACCATTTAGAAGTATCGCATCTGTTGCGCTGAAACGGAATTTTAACCCCCCTATAAATAGGTTCAACATAGTTATTGGCGTTCAAGCATTCCAATAGCGAATACCCCTCATTGTTTTTCACGTCTGCTCTCTTGTTTGCTGGCGAGAAAATGTCTTTGTTAAGCAAATGTGGCTAGTAGGTTTTTCTGCAATGTTTAGGAGCGTTTTGGAGCCAATACGGACCTACCCCCCTCTAGGTTTCTGCAATCAATTTCCATTAGGCTCCAAATATGTTTGTGTAATTTCCTTCTTTGTTCTTTGTATGATGGCTTGTGATCTGGCAGGGATTAACAGAGATGTCAGAAGTTTGATTGGTGTACTCAAGGAGAGAAGGCATGCCACATGAGGAGTCTACGCCTTTGTATAGTCAAGGCGAACGCGATAGTGACCAAATGCGGTGCCACATCGAGGAAACACAAGGCTTTCACTGTTCAAAGGCAGAGAAGCCAAACTCAACCGCACCATATTCCATAGTGTGCGTATGCTAGATCACCGACCTGACTTACGAAACCAGAAATTGCTCGAGGTTTCTGGATACTTCATTCCAAGTTAGGGCTTCTTCCATTAGCTGAGCTACTCTTAGATTGTTCTGCTTCCCCTTTCTCACAGTGCCCATGGCAGCATTCTTCGCCGTTTTCATTCTGAAAAAGGCGAACCTTGCCGTAGTTGTCGGTTTTGTCCCATCTATGAGTAGCCATCGTATAAACTCGTCACATACGCTCATCTGTTTGTCGTCTAGAAGTAGCAAATCTATTTGAGAGCCTTCGCCGCTTTGGTTGCCTACGCCTACACCGCCTTGGCGTGATCCTACAAACGCCTTTAGTTCAAGGAGTCGGATTGAACATCGATTGTCCGACCACTTGATAACGACAGTTAGGTCCAGCCCGAAACGTTCCAGAACAAAGTAAGCCATCAAAGCTTCCTGAGCTTTCTTCTCATCAAGTATCTGGTGTATCTCTCGTTTGATCGAGCCCTGAAGCGTCTCTTCAGGATTATGGCCCTTAGCTATTTCAGGTTCTTCGGTGAAGGCATTATTCCTTGCCATGTCATATTTCTCCAATAGGTGCTTGGGTTTTCAAAGTTTATCTCCTCTGACAAGCAAGGTGTTCTGCTGCCTCGCTCTTTTGGGTGACGTCTTAGGATTTATGGCGGAATAGACGCTGTTGAAGATTTGTTCATCTATTTCCACCTCTTTCCATGCTAATTTGAAAGGTAGGATTGCTCGCGTGGTGCTTGGTATTGTGTCTATTATAGCCACGTATGTATCTGCGTGTCCTTTCGCGAATTTGAGATCACTTTCAACCGTATTCATCATAGTAGGTGTCTCTTTCCAATCAGCTTCGTCATGGTAGAATTTGACTTGTATAAGAAGATGCTTGAGCGCATTTCCGATTTCTAAGTCGACAATCCTTTTTCTATGGCTCTGTTGCCGTTTGACCTCGAGAGCCAAGTCAGACCGAGCAATTACATCCTCTAGGATTTGCGCCATGGATTTCTCCATATCTTTTTCATTCTTCAGAATCAACTTTCCTGAGACATAATCGTGTATCAAGCGCTTCCAAGATATCCGCAAGGCTGATTCAGTTTCTTCCAAGGGTTTCCACAATTACTAGAAAAACAGATCCAGAAGAAGAAATTTTCGCCCAGAAAAGTCCCTGGAAGGTCGGATAGCACGCGTGCCCAAACAGAAGTCGTAGCATATGTCTGTTTTCTGACACTTTTACTTGGCGGAGCCAGAAACATCTTGAACTCTTCAAGCAACAACTAAAATAGGTGATGACAATGGCTGAAGCTCTTCCAATGAAATCTGCTTCGTTTTAACTGAGCAAGAATTCAATGCTTCAAGGTAGTTATGTTTTCGCTTCTGTGTTCTCTTCTTTCTTAGCTGGAGCTTTCTCCTCGATTTTCTTGGGTTCGGCTTCTTTAGCTTCAGTTTTGAAGGTTTCGGTGAACTTGACGGTAGTTATGTTTGTGAAGAACTTTTGTATGTCAAGAGCTATTCCTCTCTTTGCCACCTGAATTCCTTCCAAATAGAAAGCATCCTCAGGCATTTCCACATTCACGGTCTTTGCTTTTATTGAAAATTCAAACTTGCTCTCCTCCACAGCAGGTACTCTTCTATGAATGAGACCCGCAACCTTTTCCTCAACCGTCTCCAGCTTCTTCTTGATCGTCACTTCGTAAACAAGCGTCTTTCCAGCCAAAGCTGGATTATAATCCAGCAAAACTCGCCCTGCACCTACGGCTCTGACAGTCGCCATTTTGCCGCCGTATTCTATGCGTTCGCCAAGTGAGGGAGTGATTCCTTTAGCTATCAATTGCTTTAGTGGTACGCGTTTGACTTTTTCGGGGTCTCGGGCTCCAAAGGCTTTTTCCTGCGGGATCTCCACTGGCGTTGTCTTGTCAACTTCCATGGTTGTGAGGCTTTCATCTAGTGCTTTTAGAACCCAGCCTTCTCCTATTACTATGAGTTTTGGCTCGTAAAGTTCGCCTTCCTTGTACAAGTGTTCCTTCTTGGCAGTTTCCTCCGACGTCGTGTCGAAAACCTCGTTTGTCTCTTTGACCTTGGCAACATAGTCTATTATTACGAAATCGCCTTTCTGCAAAGCCATAATTGATCATCTTCAACAGGGTGATGGCAAACAATGTTTTGAACTTCAATAAAAGCTTTCGGTCACAAGGTTTCTCCATTCACGTGTGCACTTATGTGTGTGAACAAAAAGTGTGAGATGGGTTCCGATCATTTCTCTTTCATAAAGCACATCAAGAAACTCGCATAGATCAAGAGGGTACCCTAGAATCAGCCAAAAAATGGGAAAAAGGTTGAGATCGTATAGGTCTATTCGATGCCCCATTTCCTAGTGATTTTCACGATTAGGAAAATCACGAACGCTACGATTACGAAGGTTATCAAAGCCACCAAGAAGTCTCCGACACCGAACAGTTGTCCAGTGTAAGTTGAGTCTATAGGGTTTCCTTGAGAATCCAAAGCAGTCGGCGGGACTGCAATCTTGAACGTCGATAGGTTTCCGAGACCAGGTATTGCCAGCCCTATTATTGGCATTATCAGGCTTTTCACAAGTGATTGGATAAGTGCGCCAAGATACACACCCATAATGAAGGCTACCGCAAGACCCATAACTTTGTATTTCGACAGGAAATCCATGAACTCGCTCCATAATCCAGTTTTTGCAGGTGGCGCTGGCGGTGAAGGCTTAGGCGTCAGCAACGTGCGAATCTGCCGAAGCTCCTCTAACATTTCATCTTCTTTTGTCATGAAATCACCTTACCCGAATTCACAGCAAGATGCCTATAAAGTCTCGCCTGAGACAGCGGGTTTCGAGTTGTTGAGCCCAGCAGAAATGGCTACAACTTGTCCGCGAAAAAGCGACAAAAAGAAAAAGAGGATTAGGATTGTTTTATGGATAGTGCTGTCCATAGAAGGCGCTCAGATAGGCAAAGTCTGAAGGACCAATCTTGTCGTTGCAGTCAAAGTCCGGGTTAGGATTCCATTTTGGACTGCTAGGCGTAGCACCATAGGCCGCTGACAGATATGCAAAGTCAGGCGGACCAACCTTCCAGTCTCCAGTTGCGTCTCCAGGAAGCGTCACTCCAACGATGCCGTCATCCAACGCATTGTCAATCAAGTCCAACTCGGCTGCAACAGGCGCCACAGAAGCCGAGATCGAGTAGTTGCCATAAGCAAACGTTGACGAACTCCACAGGAATTTCAGAACTTCAGTCGCCCCAGCCATCATATTGTTGATTGTCTGAATGCCGATCACCGTTGCATTTGCATACGCAGTCACGGTTACCGTTTCGTTAAATGGTCCTTGATTTGCCACAGTGACATTGACCCACGTCGTGAAGTTCTTGCACAATGTCGGATAAGGTCTGCATCCGCTCTTGCCCGTTGTAACATTAGTCACAGCAATGTCAGGGTCAGCAAGCTGCGAAGTCACCACAGCATACTCAATCACGGTGAAGTATGGTGGCGTCGGTCCCCAATTGACGTAATTCATCAGAGTCAGGTTTCCCCCTGGACAAGGCGGAAACGGCGGCGAGAAGGGTAGCACAGCGTATATGTCCTGTGATACGAACGCAGCGTTATTATGTGTAATGTACGGAGGCTCAGGCGGCATGTGCATGTGTGGAATTGGAACGCGCCCTTCAGGTATCAAACTTCTCTCAAACGCGTCTTCCATCGGATCGCTGATAGCCAATTTGCTCTCCTGCGAATTCACACCAGCCACAGTCACGTAGTGTCCACCTTCCCTGTACCATTGCTGAGCCCCATCGTTCCATATCCAGTACCCGAGAAGCAACACAACGTCTTGACACTTCTCAACCTCACGCTCAATGAAATCGAAGCCGGGTTGTGCAACTGTGTGTTCGTAGAACAAACCTGTCAAGCCCAAATGGCTTGTTACAAGATCGGCATCTGCTTGGTCTATGAAGTTGTCAGTCAGTGGGGGATAAGTTATTGTTGCCGGGAATATGTCTGCAGCAAGATTCCAAGTTGGGTCTCCAGGGTGAGTTCCCATAGCGGCTGCCACAATCGCAATGTCCGTTTGATCCACTATGCCATCGCCATTCACATCTCCGAGCGGGTTCACTCCAGACCAAGAGAGGTACTGAGTGATTCCTGCCTGCATGTCATTCACGTTTGTGCCTGAGTGGACTAGGGTTGTTCTGCGTCCGTCAGTGTCCATCAGCCAAGCCAAATGCTCGATCAGCCACGGCGTGTTTTGCGGGTCATGATCATCCCACTGTCCATAGGTCTTAACAAGCGGAAAATCATCATGTACGATAGGCGGCGAAACAGGGTTAGGCTCAAACTGCGAATCAAGCCACCATAGCGAATTAGCAACAGACACAGGTCCACAGTGACTCCAAGCTCCAAAACTGTCCTGCCAAAGATAAGTCAACCATTGCCTGTCATCAAAATCAGGCATCCCACTTGGAACGTAGTCTTCGTACGAAGGCTTCCAGTACCAAGCAGGCGTCGGCGTATACTCCTCAGCAGTAACACTCCATGGAGGCGGAATTGGACCAGGAGGCATTGAATCCACATAGTCGATATGGAACTGGCTTATTCCATCATTGGAATCCACGTGGAAAGTGATGCCTGCCCATTGACCTGGCGAAGTAATGTTCCAGTACGTATCAAATGCAGGCAAGAAGCCTTGCGGGTCAACGACTTCATACCAGTCGCAAGGGTTGAGTGTGCTGATCTTGGCCTCGGCAACGACTTCATAGACAGGAGGATTCAGTATTATGGGCGATTGCGGGTACACTTCGTCGATGTGGAATGTTCCGTTCGAATATGACTCGTCAACGTGAAATTCAACGTCTCCCACGTTAGGAATCACTATTCTCCACCAGGTGCACGGTTTAGGCGTGAGCGCTCCATCGGGCACGGTGAACCAAGCGCAAGGTTGCACAGTATCTACTTTCTGTCTGATTGTAACAGTGTATGATGGACCCCACGGAAGCATGATAGGCGAATGCGGTAGCAACTGATCAACATGGAAGTATGTTCCAGCCGTATCATCCACGTGAAATTCAAGACCTGTCGGCAAGCCATTTGGATCCAGTATCTCCCACCAAGTGCACGGAACTGGGACACCCCCTGTAACGACATCAAACCAGTCGCAACCAGTGATGTTCAGTATCTTCTGAACCGCAGTAATGTAAGGCACTCCAGGAACAGGAAGCACAAAAGGCCCAGGCATCATGCCGTCCACGTGAAACTCGCAGCTTTCATTGGTCCAGTCAACGTGGAACTCGAAACCCGTTGGAAGACTCCCGTACGGATCCAGTATCTCCCACCAAGTGCATGTCGGTGGATACCATCCGCGCGGATCCTCGATTACGAAGTAATCGCAAGGTGATACGTCGGGTATTTTCTGAAGAGCGACGATTTCATAGAATCCAGGCGAAGGAATCATGATAGGTCCAGGGATAACTTGGTCTATGTGAAATTCGGTAGGGTTGGATATGTCGACGTGGAATTCGTAGCCGTACAGTTGACCTGGTTCAATGATTTCCCACCAAGAGCACTCTGGTGGAACGTAGCCTGCGTTCCAATGGACGACGAATTGGTCACAATACTCTAGTGAATCAATCTTGAGCTCGGCGACAACTGGTTGCGCTGGGTTTACTTGCGCTGGTCCTGGGATTACGGTGCCGATATGGAACTGATTCATGGGTGGGTTGGTTGCGTCAATGTGGAACTCGAAACCTGTGGGTTTTCCAGTGGTTTGATCGAGCAGTTCCCACCACGTGCAGGGCACTGGCAGGTTTCCCAAAATCAATGTGTATATGTCGCATGCCTGAATCAGGCCTGAAGGTGCACTGAAAACTATTTGCACACCTGTTCCAAATCCCATGTAAATGCCTGAAGAGAAAGTCATCTGCACAGTGCTTCTGATCGTCACGTTGTTTACACTTTCGAAATTGATTGTGTCGCCTGAAGTGAAGGTCATCGAGGTCGCTTGAGCCCCAACGGGTCTTGCTGGCGATAGAGCCAAAGCACTCATTAGCAGTAGTGTTGTGAACAATAGAGATATAGCGTTTAGACTAGTTTTCTTTTTCATTTTTCTCCTTTCTCCTTTACAAATTAAGCAATATACCTGGTGCGATTAATAGTTAAAAGACTTGTGTCCTTAAGTTCTAGAACTATAGTCTACTGGATATAACGTTCAAAGGTTTATGCGTCATGTCTGAGACGCCGTAACTAAGCACTGTCTGCCTCGTCGAGACTTTCTAAACAGCAAGAGGAATGATAATGAAGTAAGCATGCACAGGAGGACCAGAGCATGCCATGACTCCTCAACTATCAATGCCTCGCGCGTCGAGTGCTCATACGCGAAATACACCCATCTGCTCGAACCATCATCGCGAAGGCTGTAATTTGCATTAAGGACTTGAACCATCCCATCGTCAACGGTAACGGTGATCTCTGGGTTCACCAATGAGTGAGGAACTCGAACTCTGCAGAAACCAAAAGTGCCGTCACTGCTATTCAATCTCAGCTTGATTGTGCTATTGGTTGCTTCATATGCAAAGCTCAGCAGGGTAGAGTTGCTGATGACATCGAAGTCATTTGATTCTATCAGCAGATGAACGTTGCAGCGAGTGAAAAGCCCCATAAGAGGATAATGGTCAACATTAGCACCGTCGATGTATTGAGCCTCATCTCCTAAACCATCAGCATCGATATCAAAACCCGTGTAGTTGCTCCAGAAATTTCCTTCATACCCGTTGTCCCAAACATTCTGGAAAGAACTAATCAAATCAGCTTGCTCATAGTTATCAACGAGATTGTTGTGGAAAATCCTGTTGTAGCTCGAGGAGAAGAGTCGAACTCCGAACTCAGCTTCACTAACGGTGTTGGCTTCCAAAGTGTTATTGTCGGCTTGATAAAGAGAGATTCCTTTCTCACCTCCCCTCACTACATTATTCTCAATGATGCTATCAACCGATCTTTCTAGGCACAATCCCACCCAATTGTCGAAGCAGAGATTATCGGCAACCGTGTTGTTGGTTGAATCTTGGAAATACACCCCGTAATTGTTGTGCATCGCGGTGATGTTCTCTATGCATGAATGGGTTACATTGTAGCAGAAAACTCCATGACCGTTTCCAGAGAAATTCAAGCCTAGAACCGTAATGTTACGACAGTTGATGAGATAAAATGTGCTTGCTTTTGTTGATTCGTCAAAAACTTGGTTCTCAACATTGATCATATAGTAGATTGGTTTGTCGTTGATGAGATTGCTGAAATCTATCGCATTGTTATAGTCTGAAAAACCGCTTCCGAAGACCCCAAAATTGTACGAGTTGTTTATGATTCTGTTGTTCTTGAGAAAGTTGCTGCCGGAATGCCACAGCCAAACCCCGTCTTCGCGGTTAGAACACACGACATTATCCTCAAGAGTGTTTCCCGCTGAAAAGAAAAGATAGATGCCCATTCGATTGTTAAGGGCAATGTTGTGGCTTATGTTAGCTCCTTGGCAGTGATCTAGGACCATTCCGCAGTCGTTTCCGTAGGGGGGATAGTTTAAACCACTATTCTGTATCGTGAATCCCGTCACAGTGACATTGTCCGAGACGATCTGCAGAACCGTGCCCACTGCTCCTCCATCCAATATGGTTGTTGTCTGGTTTTCACCGAGAAGCTTCAAGGACTTGTTCACGACAAGATGCTCATAGTATATTCCGTTCTTGACTGAGATAGTGTGTCCGTTCAAGGTCTCTGGAGCGTTCATTGCGTCCCTAATCGTCAAGTAGGTCAAGTTAGTGTCTTGATTCACTATTGAACCGTACGGATGCATCAATGGGTATATGTCTTTGTCAAACAAACCCAAAGCGTATGCCGTGTCTCCTACCCCGTCGTATCCAGTAACATTCTGATTTTCCCCGCAAAAAACGTCAGTTCCATTGTACCTGCCCCAGTAATTGCCGCCCAAAGGGTAACCGTTATCCCAAAAGTTGCCAGACAGGCTGTAGATGAAAGGATAAGTGTTATTGATGAAGTTGTTATGAAAGAAAGAATTATATGACAGCGTTGAGTTGCCAGGCATGATAGTGATCATTCCATCATACGTGTTGTTGCACACAACGTTCTCGAAAAACAGGTTGTACGCACACGCAGAGTAAAGACGAATTCCCGAACCGTGATTTATCAGAATGTTTCTTCTCACGATGCACTCCGTTGCGTTTTCGAGATGAACACCACCATAGCATCCTGAAACAAAATTGTTCGCAGCCGTGCAATTATAGCAATTCATAAACCTAATCCCATAACATTGTCGATCCACGAAATTGCCAACCACACTGCAGTTGCGAGCATAGTCAAGTCTAATGTTGTGACAATTGTCAAATAGCTCATTGCCTTTCACTTGGCAGTTCGCTGAACCCAATACTTGAATACCACTGTAATCCCAAGTGCATCCACTATACTGCGCTTTAAACCCAGTAATACTTACGTTGTCTGCAGTAATCAAAACAACCGTTCCGTTATTCGTTCCATCAATGATCGTGGTTGAAGCATTCTCTCCAACAAGCGAGATAGTCTTGTTGACAACAACATGCTCGTAGTACGTTCCTGAGGGGATGTAAACTGTCGAACCGTTATCAGCATCGTTAATTGCTTGCTGTATCGACGCAAACGCAACTCGGCGACACTCACCAGTTTGATTTACGATCAGAAACGTGTTCGCAAGAAAAGCGTCATTGCATGTGCTAGTACGAAAGACGGCACAATTCAGAACAAGAAAACCAATTGCGCTAAGAACCATGACTCTAGTAGAAAAAAGCCCTCTACCCATACACACCCCTTCTCCACAAGCCTTCAATATGTTAATGGAGCCGGATTCAATAAAACCTTCTGGAAAATCGTTGTGCACAAATGAGTGTTCGGAAAGAGGCGTTATGGATAATGCTGCCCGAAATGCACGCTGAGAACTGCAAAATCAGCCGGACCAACCTTTCCGTCATCGTTTACGTCGCAGTTCGGATTCCACTTGGAACTCACAGAATTTGACCCGTAAGCGGATGACAGCAAAGCAAAATCGGCAGGACCTACCTTGAAGTCGCCGTTCATATCGCCAGCAATA
>Ga0315268_10009565_pt1 | contig 10051 bp, 14 predicted proteins | sample C1_top_MG_FD_204535 | JGI IMG/M metagenome (GOLD analysis project Ga0315268, IMG submission 204535) | Sediment microbial communities from Yellowstone Lake, YNP, Wyoming, USA - C1_top | ecosystem: Environmental > Aquatic > Freshwater > Lake > Sediment | place: USA: Wyoming | collected 2017-08-01 | reverse complement strand
GTCAGAGAAAGAAAGGGGCAAAAAAAATTCCCCCTTGCGGGGGAATCTCTTCAATCTTTGTGAGCGCTTATTCGGCTGTACCCGCTTCGCGGGTGATGTTTGGATCAACCTGAATGCCAGGTCCCATCGTCGTCGAGATAACGGCCTTTCTGATGTAGCGGCCCTTTGATGCAGATGGCTTAGCGCGGTTTACCTCATCGAGTGCTGCCGCGTAGTTCTCGGCTAGTTGCTGCGCGGTGAAGGAAGTCTTGCCAATGATGAAGTGAAGGTTTGAGTTCTTATCAACTCGGAACTCGATCTTTCCACCCTTGATATCGGTGACCGCCTTGGCAACATCGGTTGTCACAGTGCCGGTCTTTGGGTTTGGCATAAGACCGCGAGGTCCCAGAACCTTTCCAAGGCGACCAACCTTGCCCATCAAATCTGGTGTTGCTACAACGGCATCGTAATCAAGACGGCCCTTTGCAACTTCGTCGATCAATTCATCTGCACCAACGATGTCTGCGCCGGCTGCGCGTGCTTCGTCTGCACGAGCACCACCTGCGAATACAAGCACGCGGACGGTCTTACCTGTTCCGTGTGGCAAGTTGACGGTGCTGCGGATTGCTTGATCAGCTTTCTTAGGATCGACACCAAGTAATAGAGCAACTTCAACGGTTGCATCGTATTTTGTAGTTGAGGTTTCACGAGCAAGTGTCACGGCCTCAAGTGGTGTGTATAGGTAATCCTTCTTAACTTTTTCCGCTGCTGCGGTGTATTTCTTACTGCGCTTCATTTCGCTCCTCTTTCAAGAACTGCCCTGCAGTTCTCATTCGGTTGTGGTGATGCGAACCAGCGTGGTTCTCCCACATCTTCATTCCGACTTGGAATGAAGAAATTTATTAATCGGTGACGGTGATACCCATCGAGCGGGCTGTGCCTGCAATGATCAAGCTGGCTGCGTCAATGTCATTGGCATTGAGGTCTTCCATCTTGGTCTTTGCGATCTCTTGAACCTGGGCCTTGGAAATTGATGCGACCTTGGTCTTGTGAGGTACGGCAGATCCCTTGTCGACTCCAGCAGCCTTCAAGATCAGACGTGAAGCAGGTGGTGTCTTTGTGACGAAAGTAAATGTGCGATCTTCATACACGGAGATCTCAACAGGGATGATCTGTCCCTTTTGTGATTCGGTGGCAGCGTTGTACTGCTTAACGAACTCCATGATGTTCACGCCGTGCTGACCTAGAGCAGGACCAACTGGAGGCGCAGGTGTTGCAGCGCCAGCTTGGATCTGCAACTTGATCATTGCTGTGATCTTCTTCTTCGGGGCCATAGTTGTTTCTCTCTTTTTCTCTATCTAGTTTCCGGGATTAAATCTTTTGTACTTGGTGGAATGACAATTCCACTGGAGTTTCGCGACCAAAGATCGAAACAAGGACCTTGAGCTTTGCTTGCTCAGGCATGATCTCGCTGATAGATGCAGGAAGAGTCGCGAACGGACCATCCATAACCGTGACGGATTCTCCAACTTGGAAATCAACCACGCGGATTTCGGGCTTGTCGGACTTCTTCACAGGGCGAGGAGCAAGAATCTTCTCCACTTCCTCGAAAGTCAGCGGGCTTGGGTGGTGTGCGTTTCCAACGAAGCCAGTCACACCAGGGGTGTTACGGACAGCAGACCATGATTCGTCGGTGAGGTCCATACGGACAAGAACGTAACCAGGATAAATGTTGCGCTTGACCTGTTTGCGCTGGCCGTTCTTGATCTCGGTAATTTCTTCCTCAGGAACTTCGATCTGGTAGATGAAATCTTCCATGTTCAAAGACTGAATACGGTTCTGGAGATTTCCCTTTACCTTCTTCTCATAGCCAGCGTATGAGTGAACTACATACCAGTCACCCGCCGCTGTGCGCAGGGCGCGACGGAACTCAGCGTTGGGATCGTTCTCTTCATCTTCTGACTCGAGTACAGATTCATCAGAGACCTGGGCAATCTCTTCGACAGCCTCTTCTGGCGTCTCTTCAACAGCAACTGGTTCTACAGTTGCAGCAGCGAGCGCAGCCTCGAAGGCGTCGTTTTTTTCTTCAGACATATTGCTTCCTTATCCAAATACCAAGAAGACGATCTTGGTTAAAACCAGATCGAGAAGCGAAACAACGGCGATGATGAAGGTCACGAAGACCAGAACAACGGCGGTGTAGGTGGTCAACTGCTTACGAGTCGGCCAGACGACTTTGCGAAGTTCTGAAACTACCTGACGGTAGAAAAGGCCAATGCGCGCAAAGAGACCAAGCTTCTTCTCTTCGCGTGGCGCAACCACATCAGTCATCGTGGGCCTTTCCTTTCGTTTATTCGTTCTCGGTCGAGCATGGCAGGGCAGGAGGGACTTGAACCCCCAACCGCCGGTTTTGGAGACCGGAACTCTGGCCAGTTGAGCTACTGCCCTTCAGACGGCATGGCAAAAGACCATAAACGTCAGGGGTGAGAGTGTAGAGCGTGGGATAGGTCGGGGTCTAACTCGGGCGTGGCCAGCGACCTAATGACCCAAAACCCCGGACCAAGACCCCTCCCGAGTACGGCAGACTTGCCCCATGAGCGCCCAACGAATTTCCTCTCGAATCGCCGCAATTGCAGAATCTGCCACCTTGGCCGTGGACGCCAAAGCCAAGGCCCTTAAGGCCGCGGGTCGGCCAGTCATCGGGTTCGGAGCAGGTGAGCCGGACTTCCCGACCCCTGATTACATCGTGGCCGCGGCGATCGCTTCTGCAAGCGTTGCTTCAAACCACCGATACACACCGACTGCAGGATTACCGGAGTTGCGCGATGCCATTGTCGCCAAGACCAAACGCGATTCCAACTATGAAATTACCGCCGACCAAGTTCTTGTAACAAACGGCGGCAAGCAGGCCGTCTACCAAGCCTTCGCAACCATTGTCGATCATGGTGATGAAGTTTTGTTGCCGACCCCTTATTGGACAACCTACCCAGAGTGCGTGAAATTAGCCGGTGGAATTCCCGTCGAAGTTTTCGCAGATGAAACTCAGAACTACTGCGTGAGCGTTGAGCAACTTGAAGCCGCGCGAACTCCGAAAACTAAAGTTCTTCTCTTCTGCTCCCCCAGCAACCCAACTGGTTCTGTCTATTCTCCAACGCAAGTAAAAGCCATCGCGCAGTGGGCCCTGAAGAACAACATCTGGATTATCTCCGATGAGATCTACGAGCACTTGCTCTACGACGGCGCGACTGCACCGAGTATCCCAGTCGTCCTTCCAGAAATTGCCGACCACACAATTATTCTCAACGGCGTTGCAAAAACTTACGCCATGACCGGCTGGCGCGTGGGCTGGATGATCGGGCCAAAGGACGTCATCAAAGCCGCGACGAATCTCCAATCACATTTATCCAGCAACGTATCTAACGTTTCACAACGCGCCGCGATCGCCGCACTCACTGGCGATCTCTCCGCGGTCCACAAAATGGGAGAGGCCTTCAACCGCCGTCGCAAACTCATCGTTAGTTTGCTCAACGAGATCCCTGGATTTGTTTGCCCGATGCCCCAAGGCGCCTTCTACGTCTATCCGTCCGTAAAAGGCGTCTTGGGGAAAACCATCAGAGGCAAAACTCCACGCACATCAGCAGAATTGGCCACGTTGATTTTGGAAGAGGTCGAAGTTGCCGCCGTGCCTGGTGAAGCATTCGGCCCCTCTGGCTATCTGCGCTTCTCGTACGCACTTGGCGATGACGACATCGTCGAGGGAATCGGTCGGATCAAGAAATTGGTATCAGAAACCATCTAGTTACTAGTTGAGGGTAAGTCCTACAAGATTTACTTCCGGCTCCAGCGATATTCCAAATACATTGAATACTTTCTCCTGCGCCTCTTTGGCGAGGGCAGCGATATCTGCTGCAGTTGCATTTCCTGAATTGGTGAGCGCGAGAACATGCTTGCTTGAAATCCGGGCACCTGAGTGTGCATCACCCTTATGAACTCCCGCGTGCTCCATCAACCACGCTGCTGACGTCTTCACGCGACCATCTGGCTGCACCCATCGTGGCGCATCGGCGGGGAGCAACGAAGCAACCTGCGCGCTGACAATCGGGTTGGTAAAGAAGGAACCGGCAGACCATGAATCGTGATCCTTCGGGTCAAGGAGCATCCCCTTGCCCTCTCTCAATTTCAATGTCGCCATTCGTGTGGCAACAACCGGTGCCTTGCCACCCACTTCGATTCCTAAAGCCTTTGCCAATTCCGCATAAAGGATCGGCGTCGTAACTTCTCCAATTCGCAATTGAAAGCCGACGTCGAGAATCACATAACGATCACGTTCGGCTTTGAATCGCGAATTTCGATATGTGAAGTCGCATTCTGAGTTGGTGAATGTCCTGACCTTCTTCTCTTTCCGATCGTACGTGCGTACCCGTGTGATGAACTCAGATACTTCATGACCATAGGCCCCAATATTTTGAATAGGCGCGGCGCCCACCGTCCCTGGAATTCCGCTCAGCGTTTCAAGACCCGCGTAGCCCCGCGCAATTGTGGTCGCAACAAATGAGTCCCACACCTCACCTGCACCAATGGTCAAGGTTGCACCGCTGCAGGCATCTACCTCTGCCTCAACCTCGGTACTTGCCACGTGGATAACAACACCTTTGAAGCCTTCATCGCTGACTAGAACGTTTGTTCCGCTCCCCAGAATCAAGATCGGCTTGCCCGCATTATCTGCGGCTTGGACAGCGGCAATGATCTCTGATTCCTTGGATGCATTGACGATCTCTTGCGCAGGCCCACCAACACGAAAGCTTGTGTAGTCCGAGAGCTGGCTCATGGTTGAAAGGTTAGCGACGCGGGCTCAAGATTGCATTCTTGCCGCGGAAGCGCTCCAGGATGCGATCGTAGTTCTTCTTGGATTGCACCTCACGGAAGGTTTCATCCACGTCGTGATAGCCATGGTGTCGATCTTGAGTCAACGGCAAATCCATCTGCAACAGGTGGCCGCTGGCATGGCGGAGTTTGAGCGAGAACTCAATATCGGCATTTCGGTAATAGATGGCACGGGAGTTGAAGCCACCGACTTCTAGAGCAGCGGCTCTATCAAAGGCAAGGAAATAACTAAATAGAACATCAACTTCGCCAACACCCTTGTCGTCGACGCTTCGCCATTCATCTTCAAGATTGATGAGACCGCCTCGCCAGCCAACTGCCGAAAAGTCTCCTTCCTTCAGCTGCGCAAGAACTGGGGTAATCGCATCACCGGAAAAGCGCGTTGATGGATCCATGATCACCAAGTACTCGGAGTTAACGTTCTGCAAAAGCGCATTTGCCGCCTGACCCCAGCCGCAATCTTCAACCACTTTTACAACGATCGTCTTCTCATCAACGATCTCCTCAAGTGCCCCCACTTCTTCAAGACAGAGAAGAACAATTGGAGTGTCGCAATAGGAATGGATGGATTTAACGGTCTCGATCGCATCGTCCTGATAGCCAGAGACAATCATCGCGATAGCGATCTCGCATTCATCGAGCACTGGCTTCATCGATCGAATCGTTTCAGTCAAGATATATCGAATTCTCTTATGCAATTCGAATGCCCCAGCAATATCAATCACATCCCACCCCGCGGCTGCGATCTCATCGCGCAGCTGATCCGCGAGCGCAAAATCCTTCGCCGCCCTTGCTGTTTGTCGCTCTTGCCCTAGTTTCCAGATTCCATCTGGGGCGGTCATGACTTTACGACCAGCGCCTTTGTCATTCCTAGAACCTTGACGCCTTCTGATGTTGCCGTGATGTTAAGACGAATATTTGCACCATCTACTTCCGCAACCGTCGCGCCCACCGTGAGATCAACTTTTCTTCCAGCAGGCACAATGACTGGCTTTACAAAGCGGGCGGAGAATTCTTTCACTGCAGCAGGTCCGCCTGCCCAATCAGAGACAAACTTTCCAGCAAGTGCCATGGTCAACATTCCATGTGCAATCACATCGGGCAATCCCACTGATTTGGCAAAGGCTTCATCTTGATGAATGGGATTCTGGTCTCCACTGGCATCTGCATATTTTTTTAACAGGTCGCGATCGATCCAGAAGATCCGGGGTGCAATTTCATCTCCGACGCTGATCATGCGCGCACGACCAGAGTGGACCAGGTCGAGACAGCCAACTGATCGCCAGTACGAAGATCAGAACGAACAGTGACGACTTCATTGCCGGCTAGAACTTTGTAATTTTCAATCGTGGAGGAGCAGGCAAGAACATCACCGGCAACTATCGGGCGATAGATTTCAAATTTCTGATCTCCGTGAACCACACGCGACCAGTCCAGTCCAACCTGCGGATCAGAAAGTAGATCGTGGGACTGCTCAAGGGAGATTCGAATAGAAAAAGTTGGGGGTGCGACGTGCAGATCCTCTTCACCGATGACGGCGGCGAATGCGGCTATCTCAGAGGCTGTAACAGGAAATGACTTCGCACTGTGAAATGTGCGCCCGACGGAATCGGGATTGAGCATTAACGCGTTTCGCGGTGAAGGGTGGAAGCCTTGCAGCGAGGGCAGAACTTCTTGAGCTCAAGACGATCCGGGTCGTTACGACGGTTCTTCTTGGTGATGTAGTTGCGCTCTTTGCAATCGACGCAGGCCATGGTGATCTTTGGACGAACGTCCGCGCTCTTGCTTGCCATGGTCTTGCTCCTTTGTATATGTCTTTATCGTCAGGGCGTCAGGGTACCTGACGTCCATGCTTGTCGTGAAATTGCACGTACCGAACTAGTAGCGGAGGCCGGATTTGAACCGGCGACACAGCGATTATGAGCCGCTTGCTCTACCAAGCTGAGCTACCCCGCCGAGCCCCCCAACGGAATCGAACCGTTGACCTTTTCCTTACCATGGAAACGCTCTACCAACTGAGCTAGGGGGGCGCACAATGCTCGTGAAGCGTACAGGTTCGCGCCTGTAATCGAAAAATCACGCCTTTTCATGAGCCACCTGGAAGCTAGCGGACTGGGTCCAAGATGACCTTGCCAGAGGTCTTTCGAGCCAGCATGTCCCGATGGGCCTGAACCGCGGCCGAGAGCGGATAGGTCGCGCCGATGACAGGTTTGAGCTTGCCGGCAAGGACAAGGGCAAAGAGGGCGGCAATCACATCTTGGAAAAGCTCCTTGTGGCCAAAGCAGTTGGCCAACCAGAAACCAGTAATTGTCTTGGTCCCGGTCACAAGGGAGCCAGGGTTGACCTTGGTGGGAGCAGTTCTGGATGCATTCCCATAGGTGATAACGCGACCAAAAGGTGCGAGGACTTCCAGGCTTGCATCGAAGGTCTTCCCGCCGACCATCTCCAAAACGAGATCTACTTTCTTGCCGTTGTTGGCGGCCAACATTGCCGCCGCCAAGTCATCAGCTTTTGCGTCCACCACGACATCGGCTCCCAATGATTTGGCCAACTCGGACTTCTCAGGAGACGAAGTTACGGCAATTACTTTGGCGCCCCACAACTTTGCCAGTTGAATGGCGATTGTCCCGACTCCTCCTGCGGCGGCATGGATGACCACCGTTTCATCTGGGCTTAGGTGCCCCACCGTTTTCAAAATGTGCCAAGCAGTTGATCCCTGTACCAGCATGCATAGCGCCTGCGCATCAGAGACACCCTCAGGGATGTCAATCACGAAAGCTTTGTTCGCCACTGCTTTCTGCGCATATCCGCCGTGTTCCACTGAAGCCAGAACCCGACGCCCTGAATTGGTGCGTCCCACAACTTCCAATCCGGGAATAAGAGGGAGGGTTTGGGGTGAGAGGTACCCGTTCTCGATCTGGTGGGTGTCGGCATAGTTGATCCCGATGGATGAGACCGTGATGAGTTCCTCATTCGCCTTAGGAGTCGGATCGGCTACATCCACGTACTCCATGACCTCTGGACCGCCAAAATGATTCACCTGAATTGCCTTCATGGTTATCAGCCTAAAGTACCTAAGACATATTGTCTTGGTCTGTTCTACGCTGGCACCATGATCACCCCAAACTCAATAAGCACAGAGGCGATAGGCCAAGCACACAAGGACGCAAAGCGCAGAAGTGAAGATGCTCAAGTATCAATCCGCAATCTTCTGGGAGTTGCAGAGCAAGATTATGCGCGGGCGATCTTTGATGAAGTCTGGCCAACAGATGAGGGAACTCAAATCACCGCCAACCTATTGCAGGCGATGGTCCACAATGGCGCCTATGTCAGCGGGGTCTTCTTCGACGTCGACATCATTGCGGCAGCCTTCGCATTCCCAGGAATTGATTCGCAGAAGCACCTGCATCTTCACTCGCACATGGCCGCGGTAAAAGAGAAGTACCGCAATCGGAATATTGGAAGCGCCCTGAAGTGGCACCAGAGAGCATGGGCTCTTGAAAATGGATACGAAACCATCACGTGGACATTCGATCCGTTGGTAAGACGGAACGCGCGATTGAATCTGGTAAAGCTCGGCGTGCAAGTCTTTGACTATTTCCCCGATTTCTACGGAGACCTTCCTGATGCGCTCAACGCAGGTGATCCAACCGATCGAGTAATTGCGCGTTGGAATTTGCTCTCCGAGCCAGTTGTCGGAGCAGCGCGAAATATAAACCTTGAAATTCCCGCCGAATCAATTCCCGTCGCTCTGGCAAACGAAAACGAAAAAGCCGTGCAGCGCGCCGTACCCGCAAACGCGGAGATAGTCGCCATTTATTTGCCGACTGACATCATCCAGATGAGGTCTGAAAACAGTGCCCGGGCATGGGAGTGGCGATTGTCGCTAAGAGAAGCGCTCCAACCCCGGTTGGATTCGGGCTGGTATATCAAAGGCTTCACCAAGGACGGCGCATACGTCGTCAGCAAAGAGGCACACTAAATGCAGATTAAGGATGTAGAACTTCGCATCATAAATTTGCCGCTGGTCCGCCCGTTCCGCACATCATTTGGCACCCAGTACGAACGAGAACTTCTTCTCATGAAGATCCGAACGCACGATGGCTCTGAAGGCTGGGCCGAGTGCGTCGCGATGTCTGAACCTCTCTACTCTCCCGAATACACATTCGCATCGCAAGATGTCATCGAGCGCTTCCTGTTGCCCAAGATATTTGCCGCAGGCAACATCCGCGCTGAGGAAATTGCAGATCTGCTCAAGCCCTTCCTCGGTCATCAGATGTCAAAGGCCTGCGTTGAAACTGCAATCTTGGATGCCCAGTTGAAACTCGAAGGCATCTCTTTTGGATCATATTTAGGTTCATCCAAAGAGATGGTCGACTGCGGAGTCTCAGTAGGGATTGCGGCTTCAATCGATGCCCTTGCTCAGGAAGTCTCTCAATATATTGATGAGGGCTATCGCCGAATCAAGCTAAAAATCGAGCCAGGTTGGGATATTGAACCGGTCCGCGTGATCCGCGAGCTCTTCCCAGATGTTCCCTTGCAGGTCGATGCCAACCAAGCTTATTCACGCGATGATGCAGATCATTTGAAGAAACTTGATCCCTTCAACCTCTTACTTATAGAGCAGCCGCTAGATGAGCACGATGTCTTGGGGCATGCCATGCTGGCAAAGGTTGTGGAGACGCCGATCTGCCTGGATGAGTCGATTACTTCCCTGGAATCGGCCCGTGATGCACTCGCCATGAAAGCAACGACCATCATCAACATCAAACCCGGCCGGGTGGGTGGCTACTTCGAATCAGTGAAGATTCATGACCTCTGCGTTGAAAACGACATCCCCGTCTGGTGCGGTGGAATGCTGGAGACCGGAATCGGTCGCGCCGCCAACATTGCACTTGCATCCCTTGCAGGATTTACCTTGCCCGGCGATACCAGCGCGTCTTCACGGTACTACCACCGAGATATCACTACTCCCTTTGTAATGGAGAACGGACAACTCCGAGTTCCAAGTGGTCCCGGAATTGGCGTCGACATCGATCTAGATTTCATTGAGGAAATAACGACCTCTAGAAAATTGATAACGGCCCCATAGAGTGAGTTCGCTTCTTCTCCTAAAACTTTTTCTCGCACCTTTTTTTGTGGCACTTGTCAGTTACGTCCAACGTCGTTGGGGCGATGGCATAGGTGG
>Ga0315268_10009564_pt1 | contig 10052 bp, 9 predicted proteins | sample C1_top_MG_FD_204535 | JGI IMG/M metagenome (GOLD analysis project Ga0315268, IMG submission 204535) | Sediment microbial communities from Yellowstone Lake, YNP, Wyoming, USA - C1_top | ecosystem: Environmental > Aquatic > Freshwater > Lake > Sediment | place: USA: Wyoming | collected 2017-08-01 | reverse complement strand
CTGAAGTCATATTTGTCTTTAAAATTGGTTTCTTTTCTATGTTCGTAACAAAGTTCGCAGGGGTCAATTACTTTAACTTTATCTATAAGGTCTCTTTCAATTCTTGTTAAAAAATAAGGACCAGACAATCCGTTAATCATCCTCAAGAATGGGTTCTCCTTCCATTTATCCTTTAAAATTTCATAAAAGGAATTTTCTTTTAAACTTCCCGCTATCAAAGGTAAATAAGATTTCGGTATTTTTTTGAATAATGGTCTAAATCCACAAAAATCACAATTTGCTGGACATTTAAGAGTTGGAATAATTACAAATGTTTTCATATTATTAACACGATTTAATCATTGAATTATTAATATAATAGAAAATATAAAAATCCACCTAATAAAGTGTGTATTCTACTTCCTAAAGTAATTCCTCATTCCAGTAGCTGTCAAATTACACAACAGGAGACCACAATTAAGAACCTCAGAAACATTCTTTCTTTAATTCTGAGAATGCTTTACTTTTCAGTTATAACCCGAACAGGCAATCTTACAGATCTTCTCCTTATCAACCAATTACATCTTTCGACAAAATCAAATACTTTATCAATTAAGGCTTCTATCATATTTAATATTTGTAATTTATTAATATTTAAATTTATTGAAATTCATGCATGAATTTTATAACGAATTTAGGAATCTAGACATGATGATTAATTGTTATATATTAAATTGGCTATGGAACAAATAGTTTAAAAACCTTTATCAAATTTTTGAGATGCCACTTTGAATAGGAAGATCTAATTATGTACCTTAAAACTTCGTCTTTCATCCCATTTCTTAAAATTACATGCTCACAATCAAAAGTATTTAAATCAAAATTCTTTATCTCATCTTTATATTTTTCCCAAAGTGGGGTCCCAGGATATGGTGTAAGAAAACTTAAAGCAACGGTCGAAATTTTTTGGAGTAGTTTTATTTCTTTAATAATTTTATATACTTTTATTCCAGGTAATGGAACTATATAATTTGATTGTACTGGCAAATTTAGTTTTTTGCAGAATTTTAATAATCTAATACATTTTTTTATGTAGTTAGCTGGATTTGAAGTTTTATTTATATTTCTTAATACATCTTCAGATAAAGATTCTATCCCGAATGAAAGGTAAAAACCTTTATTTTTCATAGTTTTTAACATTTCTAAAGTTGTATAATCTACATGCATTTGTACAAAAATAGTTTTAAAATCAATATCTTCTTTTTTTATTAATTCACAAATATTCTTTACATGGTTTTCCGATAGCGAAAAATTGGAATCAACAAACGTAATACGTTTTTTCTTATGCCCATGGTGAAATTGCATTTCTTCTAAAACATTAGTAGCAGGCTTAAATCTAACTCTCGAAAAAAGTCTAGATTCGACACAATAGGGACATTTTACAGGACATCCTCTGGAAGTTTCCACATACTCAAAATTGCGATATTTGAAGTATAATGGTCTACATTCTTTTTTAACAATCGGTAAAAGACTAATATCTGTTAATTTTTTAGATGTTAATATTATTTTTCCTTCATTTCTGTATGCCAAATTACTGATTTCTCCCTTCCGTTAATAAATCTACAATTGATTCCTCACCTTCACCAACCACGATAAAATCAACAAATTTATAATTTTTAAGGATTTCTTCATAGAGAAATGATGCATGAGGACCACCGAATACAATTTTACAGTCAGGATTTAATTCTTTACATAATTTTGCCATCTTTAAGGCTTCTAAATAACCTATAGCTGAAAATGAAAAACCAATTATACTATATTTATTTGCCATCTTTAAAATCATATTTTCTTTTTTAGATGGTTTACATGTCATAAGATCCAAAATGTCACATTTAAACCCAGCTTTTTCTATACATTCTGCCAGAAGCATAAGACCAAACGGTTTATACACTTTATGAACAGGTAATTTTGAATACAACATTTTCCATATATAAGAAGAGAATTGATGTGGAATTACATTGCCTGTTCTAATCAAAAGAAACTTTCATACTTATTATTCTCCATATTTTTTAAATTCTCAATAAAATTTAAATTCTTATTCTGAGTGTAATTAAGCTGATTATAGAGATATATTTTACTAAATCTTGATCTATTTGTTTAATGAAGTTTTGATAAAAAGGCAAGTTTAATCACATGAAACTAAAAATTTCTAATTAAATTATAATAAAAATATTAAAATACATAGATAACTATCTCAATTTGTTTAATGAAGTTTTGATAAAAAATGAGAAAATAATTGAATGTATTCATGAGAAGGTAAATATGAAGAAGACGAGGGAAAAAAAACAAAAGAATAACCTAATGATATTCAACCGACGATTAAATTTCAAATTAGCTTTATTTTTATCGATAATTGTAGCTCTTCTCTTGAAGATATTCCTACTCTCACGAACTTATGGTTATTTTATTTCTGACGAAGCAGAATATTCAGAAATGTCTTACAGGATTGCTCATGATCTATCATTGAAAGATTATGATAAAAGAAACTTTTTGTTTCCTTCTATTCTTTCGTTTCCTTTGATCGTATTAAGTTGGATTGATATTTTTAAAGGTAACCTGCTTTTACAGACTTTAAAATCAATTAACTTATTATTTTCAGTAGGCTGTATTTATTTAACCTATTTTATCGGCAAGAAAATATTCGACAAAAAAGTCGGCCTAATAGCTTCTTTATTGATGACATGTAGTTCTGTAATTAATTACTGGTCTTTGACCATATTGACTGAAATTCCTTCTTTATTTTTTATGCTACTTTCTTTACACGTGTTTTTCAGTGATTACAATAAAAAATATCTTATCTCTGGATTTTTGATGGCTTTAAGCGTTACTATACGTTTCCAGACTTTTTTATTTTTAATACCCTTTATTTTACTTTTTATAAGAAGAAAGGAAATAAAATTTTTATTTTCATTTTCTGTAGTTTATTTTATTTTCAATGGATTGATTGAAAAACTAATTTATGGAAGCTATTTCAATACACTAAAAAATTTTCTAAACGATTTATTCATTCAATCAAGCGATGCTTTGAGATATCGTACTACTAATGTATTTTTATATAGGCTAGGGTTACCTTCTTTTTTAGAGTTTTTTCTCAAAGAAGAAATGTTCTTTATAGGAATATTATTGATTATTTCAGTTTATTTCGTATTCAAAAATAAAAATAAAATGAAAAAAAATCTATTATTAACACTCATCATAATTTTTTCCTTTCTCTTCTTTTTTCCACTAACTGAGGAGAGATTTTTTATTCAAATTTTGCCTTTTTTATACTTGTTTTCATCTTACGCTCTACTTCATATTACCTACGATTTTTTTAAAAAGAATAGCACAAGAAATTTTATTGTAATTTTTGTTCTTTTACTTCTTTTGATGCTTAACTTAAATTCTATGAGGATTTTTGATCTGAAACCTAATCGAGGATTTTACCAGTGTCTTGAAGATATTTTACGATTAGAAAATAAGACTGTTCTTGTTTCATCTCAATCTTGGTTATCTAATTTATTCTACATACCTTCAAATTATGCACTTTATGGTCAAAAACAAAGAATTCAAATTCCATTAAACCTTAACCCAGGAAAGAATCAATTAGTAATTATCAGCAACGGTTGTGATTCCTCGAAAGAAGTAGAAGGAACTAGAGATGAAAGATGTCTCAGCTACGCTTTCGATGAAATAAAATTCTCTAATTTGGGAGGAATGAAAGTGGAGTATAATTCTTTAGAAACATATGAGAAAGCTGAACTAAAAGAAGAGGATGACAAAGATGTGATTTGGTCTACTAATAAGACTGTTTTTACTTTTTACAATCCATTTAAGGATAAACAAAATATCTTAATAAATTCAGATATTTTTTCTTACTATAAACCCAGAAATCTGTTACTTAGTTTTAATGGAGAAAATATGGGTGAGATAAAGCTTTTGGATAAAGATTATGCCTTCAGAAAAAAGCTTGAAGATAATAAACAAATTTCTCCTATCATCTTCATGAATATTGACCCCATAAGATTTGATGAAAAAGAATATTTAAAAAAGGTGATTGAAAAATCTAATTATATAATCCTAGAATCTAAATATGTAAATTATTATTACGATTACATAAGGCCAAATTTCACTTTTTTTGCCTTACACGACAGGTTTTCTTGTTTTTCTAGAGATCATAAAAAAACTAAGCATGAGTTCCAGGAAACTATTAACTTAGGTGATGAAAATTCATCGAAATTCTTGGGTTTCGGATGGTTTGCCCCAGAGTTAATTGAAGGCCGTTATCTTCGATTCTCTGGTATTTTGAATTTTTCTGAAGTAAACATAGACCTGCCAAAACAAGACATGACAATGAAAATCATCTGCAGATCACTCTTTTTCGATGAAAACACTAAACAGTACATTAATGTTAGCGTGAATGGAAACTACTTGAAAACCTTGAGTCTAAAGGATGGCTGGAATGAATTCATAGTTCATATACCCAAAGAAACTATTAAAGATGACGATCAAATAATTTTTCAGTACAAATACACTATTTCCCCGTATATAGCAAGTGGTGGGTATATCAATGATAAGGGAAGACTTGCAGTTTTATTCGATTATATCAAGTTTTACTGAAAGTTTACAAAAAATTAGAGTTTTGATATTATTCTTATCAAATCCTTCAGCGATGCATCGGTCTTCATTCCAACGTTAGAAAAATGTGTCCTTTGAGCTTTATAGCCATTTTCTACTAGTCTTTCCTGTAAAATTTTAAAATTAGGTATTCTCAACCCATGCTTCTGACAAACTTTATGTACATTATAATAGAAAGGGAAAGATTCATTCTTGAGAAGATATAACAACTTATTTATCCTGTTTTTAGTCTTCAACCAATTTATTCCAGACAATTCTTTCTCACATGATTGAATAAAATCCAAATCTTCTATTTGACCAATCCATATCTTTCCTATAATTTTTGTTTTCTTCTTACAGAACTCACATTCTGTGATTGGGTTAACATCGACTTTTCTCCACAAACATTTAGGGCAGTAATTCACATAACCAAGGTTGCCTTTGATAGTTTCACTGGCTATACTCTTCCCTTTTTTCACTTCAGCAAATACTCTGAAATAGTGTTCTGATGCATAACTCAACAAAGGTTTGAAAGAAAAAGACCACTTGGAAAACGATGATGCTGCACTTGTAATCAAAATTCTTAGACCCAACTCCTTGAAAAAATCTGTCTTATAGCTCTCGATACCATACCTTCTGAGACAAGTCACAGGACTCGTTCCACATAGAGCAGCTGTATCAGTGGCAGAAAATCCTAAGAAACCCTTTCTCTTTATTGCTCTTGCAGAGGAATCAAAATAGTAAGTAGGACTGCCATAAGGATCAATGTCAATGTAATCAAAGGTTCTAATTTTTTCAGACAAAAGAAAGTTTGTATCTAGATTAAAGAATTCCACTTTGTTCTGAATAGAGTTCAAGCATGTATTTTCTTTCATGAATTTTATGTTTTCATCACTAAAATCGTTCAGGAATACTTTTTTTACTTTGCATTCTTTCGCTATTCTTATCCCTCTAGCACCAGTTCCCGCCAATGCATCGCAAACAACCCAATTCTTAGGGTTGAGTGTTCTAAGTACTAACACAGTTAAGTCTCTTGACATCTCAACTCTCGGGTTAAAAAAATGTTGCTTATTCAAGTATTCAATCGGGATCTTCAATCTAGTTAAACCCTCTGTGATTTCTCTCGTCTTTTTCAGCACAATAAGATTTAACTGTCTAATCGTTTAATATTTATCCTATGGATGACGCCAAAAAAAATTACGAAACTTTAAGAAAAAAATATCAACTGCCAACATTTGAAGAATTGCTCAGAGAATTCCCTGTAAAATTAGAAAATCCTGACTTAATATTGCACGATATAGTCGAGAAGATATGCGATGATGTTGGTGATTGTGCCCAAACACTCGAACCGATAATTTTTACTGGTTCTTCTCCCGATCCGTCTACTCTGTATGAATCAAACATGTTGAAGGATAAGAAAGATGAAGCCTTCGAAATATTCAAAGAGTTGATGTCAATCCGTTGGAAAGGAGAAAAGGTTAAAATCAATGGCAAAGGGAATGAAATGGCTGACTTCATTAAAACTGTTCATAAAAAATTGACGGATGACCTGAAGAAAGATCTAGTTGAAATCTGTGAATTGTTCGAGAAAAAGTGGAAGGACGCTAAATTGAGGGAGAGTTCTACTGACTTGATGTATCATGGTTAGACAAGATTTACGACTATTATCGATATCTATTCAAAAAATCAAGAAAATTAGTTGTAATTCCATTCTTTGAAGGTGGCATGGCCAATACACCCTGCGCTTTTTTTCTTTTAAACGCTTTTATTGATTTGTTATAAGGGGCAAAATCCCAAGTTCGATTACTTATTGCAACTGGATTAACTACCTCATCGGCTATCCATCTAAGGGCTACTCTGTTGTTAGGAGGGTCTTTTGGTATCAATAAATCTATTTGAGAATATAATATCTTCTTGAGTTCTTCTGGTGTAATCTTCTCAATTTTAGAAACTTCTTTATTCCAACTATACGGCAAATCCATTTTTTGTTCAAGAATAAGACCAGAGATTGTAAATTTCTTTTCTCCCTTGGGTAAAACCACGTATTCCCATGCAGTTCGTGGTACTAATAAATCACTTGCAATTTTTTTAAAGTTTGTATAATTCCAAGCTTCATGTTTGCTACAATCATAACTAAGATCAAGCAATGTTTGACCTTTTCTTCCCATTCTTTCAAATATCATCTCTTTAAATTTATCAGATGGATCCTTTGTCTCCATAAAAGTAGCCTTTGCTCCAGGAAGCAAATTTTCATATTTACTCCTTATTGTAATTGGGAATTTTACCTGTCCAGAAGGCTCATAAAATGCAATGATGGGAACTACTACGTCTCCTGAAAGATGATTGGCTATATACTTTGAAAGGTTTTTAATCCCACTTTTAATCCCTCTTTTACTTATATAAGTAGGAAAATATGGCTCTATTGAACCTAAATCTTGAGTGTATTTAAACATATTATCACGAGATTGATTTACAATCTATAGAAGCTATTAAGGATTTAAACCTTTCCCAAACTTAATTACATCCTCTTGAAAAAGACCCTAAGGAAACCAACGGCTCAATCATTATTATCGTAACCAAGATGGCAATTATGCTAAAAGACTCAAAAACTTAAATTGTTTTTATTAACAACGTGCCCCGAATGCTTTGGCCACTAATGCTATATCCTTCATGTCTACCTTACCATCATGGTTTATGTCTGCATTTGCATTCCATATCGGGTCTCCTGGTATAATTTGAAATCGACGGGATACAAATGCTATGTCTTTCATGTCAATTTTTCCATCACTGTTCACCACATTCAAAAAATAACAATCAGAAGAGCAACAACCTGTTCCTGCTGTTTGGCCATTGCAACCTAAGTCAGCAGTACAACCATCTCTTGGACTATCTTTCCACTCACATAGACTGCCAGGAGATCTACATATGTTATTTTTATCTGCTAGACCACAGGTACTATTACATTGATCTTGAAAGTAAGTTTGACCAGTTTGGTCACATGTTCCACCATGATATTCTACGTTATCAGAACTCATACAATACCTAGTTATATCTGAATCTGGAGTGTGTTCATCACATGTTTGATCAGCACCACAAGCAGATTCACATTTGTAAGTAGTTTGTTTTAAACTATTACTACACGTTTGTGTCTCTATTTTTATAGCTCCAGAACAATGAACACAGATATTTTCTCTTGCATCAAATCTATAATCAGAAGTTCCACCAAATATTACATCACACATTGCCCAAGGATAATTACTATCTGATGCAACTATACAAATATCTCCTTCTTTTATGTCAGTGGGCCAATTATTTGTTTCTGCCAGATCCCACGCATAACCGAGATTTTCCTTTTCACAACGTGTTGGGAAAAGTTTTTCTACCCAATATTCATGAGGACCAACACCACAAAAAGTACCTGCACTGGCCTTACCGAACCTAGACTTTAAATAAGGACCATCTGTACATTTATCATTAAAATAAACCTTCCAAGATCCAAAAGCAGTGCATCCCAGTACAAAATTTAAAGAAATTAGAAATATAATTATCAAAAAAGTGAGTGAAAAATATATGAATTTCATATTATTATCTTTATTTTTATAATAAAAATCTATCATGATTAAATCTTCTCTTTCCAAGAACAATATTCGAAAACATATTTCTATAAATAGTATTAAAAATTGTCGATAAATAGTTTGTGTGCTTAGATTACTTCGATTTTTGTCGTGAGTGCTTGACCTGGTAAATTTGTCTCAAACTTAGCTCTTACTACGCCTTTATTTCCATGTAAACCGATAATCTCTCCCTCTATCTCTTTCCCAGAGGGTGATTTCCAGACAACTTTTTTTTTCAGAAACTTTTCAGCTTTCTCTCTAGAGTTAACATTTCCTAATTCTATCAACACTTGGTTGACATTCTGAGTATGTTTCCCTCTCCTATAGCTCAAAATCTTTCCTTGCATATCAATCATTTTAATAAAATGAATTTCTTAAGTTTAAATGGATTATTTTTTCTCCTCTTTTTCATGTTTTTTCAAGACTTTAGCCAGATCTCTTATCAAATTCCTGACATACTCCCTCATCTGGTAGACATCTTTATCAGGAATTTTGTCTAGATTTTGTTTTTCAGCCAATCCTTTCATCTCATCTATTTTCTTCCATATATCCCAGTAATAACCTTCGACCAGTTTATTATCAACAAACTCTCTCTTGAATATTCTTGGTATTTCTTCAGTCTTCTCAGGCAACTTATGTAAAGTCTTCAAAGCAGCAATCGCAGCCTTATACATGACTTCATGCGTCCTCTCAAGAATCTTCTCTTTCTTCCTGAATTCTAAGACTGAAAGCAATTGGAACATCTTTTCAATGAATTTATCAGCTTTATCAATCCATTCGTCGACAAATGCCCCGGTAACATCCATCAATTCCTTATGTTCGATTTTCTTTCTCACATCGATTATGTCTTTCAACCAGTCAGCATATTGTTGTTCAAGAATGCCAGGATCAACTAGGTATTTCTTAACTTCATCGTAAGCCTTATTTGGGACTGGTGGTTCTAAACCCATAAACATCAGAACAGCCTGAGCAGTGTTTAACATGGCATAATAACAATCTTCAGCTAACATCAAGAGTTTAACAGTCTTCGCTCTCATCAACTTCTTTGGTGCACCTTCCATGTAACTCTCTATAGCCTCACGGGTCGCAGGAATCTTCCCCATCTCCAATAGTCTTTTGATAGGCATGAAGAAACCAGCATCATAGAGCGTCTTGCCTTCTTTTATGAAATTGTAGATAATTGGATGACAGACTCTTGCATAGTCCCAGAATTCTGTCAGTGTGTAAGATGGCTGGATTGAAATATCTTCAGAAATCCCAGTCGCCATTTTCTCTAAATTATCATCAATCTCATTTTTTTCTTCTGAACTTATCTCTTTCTCTGTATCGTCAATAACCATGAAAACATCAATATCAGATTTGACCTTGTATTCGCCTCTTGCCACAGAACCCATCATGATTATACATTTGACTCTATCCCCATACTTTTCCAAGATTTTATCCTTTAACTCGTTCAATTCTTTGTCTATCTGTGTTTTTGTCTTTGGTTTTTTTTCTTCTTTCTTCTCTTCCATTTACATCACAATGGCAAATCCATTTCCATCAGTTCTTTAGGCAACAGCTTCTTCATCCTTTCTATTATATTATTCGCCAAGGTCATAGCCTTATGAAGATGCTGAGCGTCTACGTCCTTTATTACTTCATGCTCGATATCTTTCCATAACTTGTTCAATTCTAGGTATTTATCTATGTATGTCTTTTCCAGTTTCTTCTCTTTCACTAGTTTTTCCAGCTCTTCAGCCATGTGTTTCTGGTCTGGTGTTGTTTTGTAATAGTACATTATAACTGATTGACAGGCATCTG
>Ga0315268_10009563_pt1 | contig 10053 bp, 6 predicted proteins | sample C1_top_MG_FD_204535 | JGI IMG/M metagenome (GOLD analysis project Ga0315268, IMG submission 204535) | Sediment microbial communities from Yellowstone Lake, YNP, Wyoming, USA - C1_top | ecosystem: Environmental > Aquatic > Freshwater > Lake > Sediment | place: USA: Wyoming | collected 2017-08-01 | reverse complement strand
CCCAATATCCACATCGACTGGCGCTGGACGATCATCACCAGGGAGAAGACTCCCGCGACGCCGGCCGCCAGGCCCCACATCAGCCCGGCGTGGACGCCGCCCGGCAGGACCGCCGCGTCGAGAAAGCGCCCGAGAAGATTCGAGGCGGCCAGCGAGCCGACGACGTCCAGCATCAGCAGGACCGCCGCCGCGATCAGCGCCTTGCGGCGCGGCGCCAGGAAAGGCTTGAACTCCGCGTCGCCGAGCAGGAAATTGCGCAGGGCGGAGGCGAAGCCGGTCCAGGCCGCGGCGGCGCGCGCCTTGAGCCCGGGACGGACGGCGGCGGCCGCTTCGTCGGCCGGCGCGGCCTTCTCCTCGGACGGGGCGGCCTTCGCCCCGGCCGGGGCGGCGGCGGGCTTGGCCGCGGGCGCGTCCGCCGAATCGTAGCCGCCCTCGTGCCAGAGGCGCGCGTAGCGGCCGCCGAGGGCCAGGAGCTCCGCGTGCGTGCCGCTTTCCACGATGGCGCCCTTTTCCAGAAAATTGATGCGGTCGGCGCCGCGGATGGTGCTGAGGCGGTGCGCGACGACGAGCGTCGTCGGCCGGCGGCCGGCGGCGCCCGACGACAGCGCGTCCAGCGCGGACTGGACCTCGCGCTCGGACTTGTTGTCCAGAGCCGACGTGGCCTCGTCCAAGATGAGGATGGACGGCGTGCGCAGCAGCGCGCGCACGATCGCGACCCGCTGGCGCTCGCCGCCGGACAGGCGCGAGCCGCCCTCGGCCACCGGCGTGTCGAGGCCCTGCGGGAAGCGGCGCGCGTCGAAGACGAAGTCCGCGCCGGCGCGGCGCACGGCGCCGTCCAGTTCGGCGGGCGTCGCGTCCTCGCTCCCGAAGAGCATGTTCTCGCGCAGGGTCCCGTTGAAGAGGCGCGTCTCCTGCGGCACGACCGCGACGCGGGACAGCAGGCTCCGCCGCATCACGCCGCGGATCTCGCGGCCGTCCACGGTGATGCGTCCCCGGCCCGGCTCCCACAGGCGCAGGAGCAGGCGCGTGATCGTGCTCTTGCCCGAGCCGGTCTCGCCGACGAAGGCGACGGTCTGCCCGGCCTTCGCCGTGAAGCTCAAGCCCTTCAAGACGGGCTCGGCCTGGCGCTCGGGGTAGGCGAAGGTCACGTCCTCGAAGCGGACCTCGCCCGGCCCGTCGGGAAGGGCGGCGGCGTCCGGCGCGTCGCCGATCAGCGGCCGGCGCAGCAGCAGCGAGCGCACGGTCTGCGACGAGCCCTCGTTGCGCTTGAACTGGAGATACAAGGAAGACAAGCCCGAGAAGGCGGCCTTCGCGAAGCCGGCGTACAGCGTGAGCTGGACGACCTGGCCGAACGTGAGGCCGAAGGCCAGCGCCAGCGCCGCGCCGCCGAGCAGGTAGACCAGGTGCGTCGTGAAGAACTCGGTCAGCGACCCGGCGACGAGCGAGTAGTTGGCCGTCAGGCGCGCGTCCTGCACGCCCAGCTTCGCGGCCTCCTCCACGCGCGCGCCGTAGCGCGCCAGCTCCTGCTCCGTGGACGCGAAGGTCTTGACGTTCTCGGCCTGGGAGAGGCTCTCCTGGCCGTAGCGCATCAGCTCCGCCTTCTGCGCGGTCTGCTGGAAGGACAGGTCGGTGAGCTTGCCGCCGAACTTGCCGTTCACCCAGCCCAGCGCCGGCACCACCGCCAGCACGACCGCGGCGATCGCCGGGCTGGTGAAGATCAGCAGCGACACGCCGAAGGCCAGGTGCAGCAGGTAATACAGGAGCGTCAAGCGGACGTCGACGTTCTTGTTGACCAGGAAGTTGGTGTCGTTGAGCAGGCGGCCGGCGAGCGCGCCGGACCCGTTCTTGAGGTGGAAGTCCATCTCCTGCGCGACCAGGCTTTTCTGCAGCGCGGCGCGGTAGTCGCGCGCGGCGCGCAGTCCGGCGACGCGCGCCAGCAGCGCGTGCTGGCGCTCGACCAAGGTGTAGGCGGCGAAGCAGGCCAGCATCAGGCCGGTGAGCAGGGCCAGGTGCGGCGCGTACAGGGCCAGCCCGTGCTTGGCGGCCAGCATCGCGGTGTCGAGCAGGGGCCCGGTCAGGAACGCCATCGAAATCGCCAGCACCGCGTCCATGGCCAGCAGGAAGCGCGTCTTGTTCATCAGCCCCTTGATCGGGGCGATCAGCGGCTCGAGCTCCTTGTCCCCGGTCGCCATGTTTTTGGCGGAGGCGGCGAAGCCCTGGACCGCGTCCCACGCGCGTCGGGGCAGGGAGCGGGCCGGCGCGGCGGCGCTTTCGGCGGCGGGGACCGGCGCGGCTCCCGGGGCTCCGGGCTCGGCGGCCGCCAGCGAGGCGCTGGGCGCGGCGCCGGCGGCGGAGGCGCGGCGCGAGCGGGACAGGGCGGCGCGCAGGCGCGCCAGCGCGCCCCCGCGAACCGGCGCGAGCGCGAGATCGTCGGCGGCCTTCGCGGCGCCGTCGAAGGCCTCGGCGGCCCGGCCGCGCTCGGCGGCGGCGTCCTTTGATTTCTCCGATCCGCCGACGGACTTCGCCGCGGCGGCCTCCAGAGTCTTGGCGGCGCTCGGCGCGGCGGCTTTCTCGGCGGCGGCGGGAGTCTGCGCGGACGGCTTCGGCGCGTCGGCGGCCGCGGGGAGCGCTCGAGCCAGGGCCGGCGCGGCGGCGGGCGAGACGGACGGCAGGACGGCCGAGGCGGCGCTGAAGGCGGACGGGGCGGCGGGCGCGCTCAGGCCGGGGGCGGCAAGCGCCGGGGCCAAGGAGACCGCGGACGGCATCGCGGACAGGGCGGCGCCGGCCGTCGGCGGAACGGCGCGCACCCCGGCCGAAACGCCGGCCTCGCCGGCGGCGATCCGGCCGACTTGGCCGTAGGCCTCCAAGCCGGGCGATAGGAGGAACAGGGCGAAGGCGACCGTTCCCGCGATCCAGCGCCGCAGCGCGCGTTCCATTAATAAGAAGTGTAGGGAAACACGCGGGAACTGTCCCGGGCCTCTCGGTCCCGATTCCGCGGCAAGAGGCCTAGGACCTTTGGGCGCGCCGCGGGCAATCGCCCGGACGACGGGGATTTAGTATTATTCGAAGACATTTCCAACGGAGGATTTTCGATATGGGCGGCCATTCCCACTGGGCGAACATCAAGCACAAGAAGGGCGCGGCGGACGCGCGGCGCGGCAAGGCGTGGACGAAATGCTCGCGCGAGATCACGATCGCGGCGAAGCTCGGCGCCAGCGGCGACCCGGACTCGAACCCGCGCCTGCGCAAGGCGATGGACGACGCGAAGGCCGTGCAGATGCCCTCCGACACGATCAAGCGCGCGATCATGCGCGGCACCGGCGAGCTCGACGGCGCGGCCTTCGAGGAACTCACCTACGAGGGCTACGCGCCGGGCGGCGTCGCCCTGCTGATCGACTGCACGAGCGACAACCGCAACCGCACGCGCAGCGAGATCCACACGGTGGTCGCGAAGAACGGGGGCTCCCTGGGCGCGCCGAACTCGGTGGCCTGGATGTTCAAGACGAAGGGCCTGATCGCCGTCAAGAAGGAGGGCGCTCCGTCCGAGGACGAGGTCATGGGACTGGCGCTGGACCTGGGCGCCGAGGACTTCAAGGCCGAGGGCGACAGCTACGAGATCTACACGGCCCCCAACGACTTGGCCAAGGTGAAGGACGGGCTGGCGGCCAAGAAGATCGCCGCGGTCACGGCGGAGATTTCCAAGATCCCCGACAACCTGATCGCGGTGTCGGAAGGCGACGCTCCGAAGGTGCTGAAGCTCATCGAGCTTCTCGAGGCGCTCGACGACGTCAAGGACGTGTACGGCAACTTCGACATCTCCGACGCGGTGATGGAGAAGCTGGCCGCGTGACGAGAGTTCTCGGCGTCGACCCGGGACTGCACGAGACCGGCTGGGCCGTCCTGGACGGCGCCTCGGCCTCCCCCCGCTTGGTCGCGTCGGGCGTGATCCGGACTTTGCCGGGCGTTCCCCTGCCCGAGCGCTTGAAGGCGATTCACGCGGAGCTCGGCGCGGTGATCGCCGCGCACGCGCCCGATTCGTGCGCGATGGAAGAGATGTTCTTCACGACGATCGCCGTTACCGTGCGCGCGACTTTGCAGGCGCGCGGCGTGGCCCTGCTGACCGTCGCGCAGGCGGGGCACGCCGTGCACGAGTACAACCCGAAGACCGTGAAGCTCGCGCTGACCGGCTCGGGGCGCGCCGAGAAGGCGCAGATGCAGGCCGTCGTGCAGAAGGCCTTGGGCCTGGCCGACCGGCTGCGCCCCAACGACGTGGCCGACGCGGCGGCGATCGCGCTGTGCCATCTGCGCACGGGGCGGATGAAGGGCCTGCGGGTTCTCGACTCCTGGGGAGGCGGCCGGTGATCGCGTCCTTGCGCGGGACCGTGCTGTCGAAGGACCTGGAGAGCCTGATCCTGGAGGTCGGCGGCGTGGGCCACGAGGTCCACGTGACCGCCGCGACGGCGTCGCGCGCGCCGGCCGGCGCGGAGATCCTGCTGATGGTCGTGCCGTCCTACGCGATGTACGGCGGCGGCGAGACGCTGTACGGCTTCCTGGACGCGTCCGAAAAGGCCCTGTTCTGCGCCTTCCGCGACGAGATTCCCGGCACCGGCGCGAAGAAGGCGCTCGAATATCTGGAGAAGGCCGCCAAGTCCCTTCCCGACTTCCGGCGCGCCGTGATCGAGCGCGACGAGAAGATGCTGTGCGCGGTGTTCGGATTCTCCAAGAAGACGGCGACGAAGATCGTCGACGCCCTGAAGGGCAAGCTCGAAGACGTCCGCGTCTCGGGCGCTCCGCACATCCAAAAGCTCTCCGAGGCCGCGCTGCCCGCCGGCTCCTGGTCTCAGGCGCTGAGCGCGCTCGAGTCGCTCGGCTACAAGCCCGCCGAGGTCCGCTCGGCGCTGCAGGCCCTGGCCGAAGAGCACGCCGGCAAGGACCTTCCCGCGGAACATCTCGTGCGCCAGGCGCTGAAGAGGCTGTGACATGAGCCCCAAGCCCCGCGACGGCGAGTCCGTGCTGAACCCCGGCGCCCAGCCGGTCGAGGAGCGCGTCGACAGCGCGCTGCGCCCGAAGACGCTGGCCGAATTCATCGGCCAGGAGTCGCTGAAGGCGAACCTGAAGGTGTTCATCTCGGCGGCCAAGCAGCGCAAGGAGCCGCTCGACCACTGCCTGTTCTACGCGCCGCCGGGCCTGGGCAAGACCACGCTCGCCAACATTCTCGCGCGCGAGATGGGCGTCAACCTGCGCACCGCCTCCGGCCCGATCCTGGAGCGCGTCGGCGACCTGGCCGCGCTGCTGACCGACATCTCCGAGGGCGACGTGTTCTTCATCGACGAGATCCACCGCCTCAACGCCGTCGTCGAGGAGGCGCTGTACCCGGTGATGGAGGACTACACCTTCTTCATCTCCACCGGCAAAGGCCCCGCCGCGTCGACGTTGAAGCTGGCGGTGCCCCGCTTCACCTTGGTGGGCGCCACCACTCGCTCCGGCCTGCTGACGAGCCCCCTGCGCGACCGCTTCGGCATCGTCGCCCAGCTCGGCTTCTACGGCCCGGAGGAGCTGACGCGCATCGTGCTGCGCTCGGCCGACATCCTGAAGGTCCCCTGCACCGGCGAGGGCGCCGGCGAGATCGCGCGCCGCTGCCGCGGCACGCCGCGCATCGCCAACCGCCTGCTGCGCCGCGTGCGCGACTTCGCTCAGGTCGAAGGCGGCGGCCGCATCGACGCCGCCTCCGCGGGCCACGCGCTCGGCCGGCTCGAAGTCGACGCCGAGGGCCTGGACCCCATGGACCGGCGCCTGCTGCGCGCCGTCATCGAGAAGTTCGACGGGGGCCCCGTCGGCGTCGAGAACCTGGCGATCGCGGTCAGCGAGGAGCTCGACACCGTCACCGACGTGGTCGAGCCGTTCCTGATCCAGGCCGGCTTCCTGGCGCGCACGCCGCGCGGCCGCGTCGCCACGCCCAAGGCGTACGCGCACCTGGGGCTGAAGGCTCCGCGCCGGCCCCTCGACCTGCTGTGATCGCGATGTCGGCGCTCGCTCTCCTGGCCGCCGCGTCCGCGTCGGCCGCGGCCGACCGCCCCGCGCAGGCGCGGCTCCAGATCGCGATCGTGCATCTCGCGCCGTCCGCCGTGATCGAACCCGAAGGGACCGTCCTCGTCGTCGAGCCGGGCCGCAGGCCCCGGCCCCTGGAGTGGAAGGGCGCGCTGACGTTGGCGCCGCGCGAAGGCGGCCTGCGCCTGTCCACGCTCCGCCTGCCCACGGAGACGCGGCTCGAGCCCCAGGACGGCGCGGGGATCAAGGTCGGGTCCGACCTCCACCGGGGCGCGCTGATCCTGCGCCTCGACCCGGGGCAGACGGTGACCGTGATCGAGGACGTGGGCATGGAGGACTACTTGGAGGGCGTGCTGCCCTTCGAGATGGACCCGGACTGGCCCCTCGAGGCGCTGAAGGCTCAGGCCGTCGTCGCGCGCTCGTTCGCGTACGCGAACCGGGGCAAGTTCCGCAAGGACGGCTTCGACCTGACGGCGGACACGCGCTCGCAGATGTACCGCGGCGTCGCCTCGGTCAACGAAAACGTGCGCCGGGCGGTGCGGGACACCCGCGGCGAGGTCCTGGGCTGGAACGGGCAGCTTCTGCGCGTGTACTACCACGCCTGCTGCGGCGGCTCCACGGAGAACGCGGCGGAGGCCTGGGGCGGCGACCCCAAGGACACGCCCAAGCCCCTGCGCGGCGTCAAGGACCCGTGGTGCCGGGTGTCGCCCCACATGCACTGGACCGCGTATTTCGTCTGGCAGGACCTGATGACGGCCATCCAGGAGCGGCACAATCTCCCGGGGCCGCTGAAGTCGCTGAAGATCGGCCGCCGCGACGTGGCCGGCTACGTGAAGACCTTCGTCGCGGGCGCGGGCCGGGAGAGCGTGACGCTGAAGTCGACGGACCTGCGCTCGGGCTTGGGTTCGGCCGAGCTGAAAAGCACCCGGATCACGCGGCTGATCGTGAAGAAAAAGGGCATCGAGTTCGTCGGCGCGGGCTCCGGTCACGGCGTGGGGCTGTGCCAGTGGGGCGCGCGGGTCCAGGCGGAGAAGGGCCGCTCGTACGAGCAGATCCTGCGCTTCTATTTCCCAGGCGCGGACCTCTCCGAGGTGACCGAGTGAGCGGTCCTCTTCCCGTCGCCGACTTCGACTACGACTACCCCGAGGAGTTGATCGCGTCGGCGCCGGCCGAGCCGCGCGACGCGTCGCGCCTGCTCGTGCTGGAGCGCGCGACGGGACGCGTGGAGCACGCGGTGTTCCGGGAACTTCCGCGCTTCCTGAAAGCCGGGGACTGCCTGGTCCTGAACCGCACGAAGGTCCTGCCCTGCCGCCTGATCGGGCGCAAGTCGACGGGCGGGAAGGCCGACCTTCTGCTGGTGCGGGAACTGGGCCCGTCGTCGTGGACCGCGCTGGCGTCGGGCTTCAAGGCCGGCCAGGTTCTGGAATTCGCGGGCGGGATGACGGCGCGCGTCGAGGGGCTGACGCCGGAGGGCGAGTACCGGCTGACCTTCGCCGCGGCCGACATCCGCCCGTATCTGGCGGAGCACGGGCTGCCCCCGTTGCCGCCGTACATCGCCAAAAAGCGGGTCGCGTCCCGCGACGACGCGGCGAAATATCAGACGGTGTACGCGCGCGACGAGGGCTCCATCGCGGCCCCGACGGCGGGACTGCACTTCACGCCGGAGCTCCTCGAGCGCCTGCGCGCCGGGGGCGTCGAGACCGCGTGGGTCACGCTTCACGTGGGGCGCGGGACCTTCCGCCCGATCTCCGGCGAGGACGCGTCCGCGCACGTGATGCTGCCGGAGCGCTACGAGGCGGAGGCGGCGGAAGCGGCGAAGATGCGGGCCGCGAAGGCTCGCGGCGCCCGCCTCGTCGCCGTGGGCACGACGGCGACGCGCACGCTGGAGACCTTGGCCGCGCGCCCCGAGGGCCTCGGCGCGGGGCGCGGCGAGAGCTCGCTCTATATAACGCCCGGCTATTCCTTTCTCGCGGTCGACGCGCTGCTGACGAATTTTCACCTTCCGCGCTCCACGCCGCTGATGCTGGCCGCCGCCTTCGCGGGCCGCGAGCGCCTGCTCGCGGCCTATCGCGAGGCCGTCTCGTTGCGCTACCGCCTTTTCTCCTTCGGCGACGCCACCTTGATCCTGTGAGACCCATGAAAAAATCGATTCTGATCGCCGCCGCGCTGACGCTCGCGGCCCGAGGCGCGTTCGCCGAGGAGGATGCGTTCGAGTTCTACAAGGAGGAGGCGCAGGTCATCACCGCCTCGCGGCGCGCCGAGCCGGCGTGGCGGGCGCCCGCGGCGGTGGACGTGGTGACCGCCGACGACATCAAGGCGTACGGCTTCAAGGAGATCTGGGACGCGCTGCGTTATCGCGCGGGCATGGACGTCATCGAGGGGCGTTCGCTCGACGGCAACCGCGCCCTCGTCTCCGCGCGCGGCTTCGACAGCGAGTTCGTGACCGAGATGCAGGTGCTCGTCGACGGCCGCTCGGTCTACTCCCCCTTTCTGGGCGGCGTCTACTGGCAGAGCCTCCCGGTCCAGATTCAGGACATCGAGCGCATCGAGATCGTCCGCGGCCCCAACGCCGCGCTGTACGGCTCGAACGCCGCGCTGGGCGTCATCAACATCATCACGAAGAAGCCGGGGCGCTCGGCCGAGGAGGCCCTCTCGGCATGGGGCGGACGCCGCGGCGCCTACGACGCCGCGGCCTCGGGCGAGGCCGGGGGGCGGGACGGCGGCGCGCGGCTGAGCGTCGAGACGCGCGCGGACGACGGCCACCCGTCCGCGTCCGGAGCCTACAACGGCGGCGATTCCCTGCACATCAGCAAGCTCAACGGACGGGGGCGCTGGAACCCGGACGCCAAGACGGAAGTCGAATTTTTGGCCGGAGGCGCCTGGATGACGGCCGGCCTTCCCGGACTGGTCACCGACGCGCAGACTCAGCACGTCCAGAATTACGAGAGCGTGAAGGCGACCCGCGGCCTGGGCGGCGGCTCCGCGCTGGAGGCGGCGCTGTCCCGCTCCGAGACGACGATCGACAACGAGCCCTTGTTCGCCGGCGACGTCCACATCCGCACCTATCAATACGACGCGGAGCTTCTGCACCGCTTCTCCTGGTTCGACGAGCGCGTCAAGTCGAACTGGGGCGCGGATTGGCGCTCCTCGGGCGCCGACTCCGATCAGGCCTTCGCGGGCCGGCCCGTTCAATCGAACCACCTCGTGCGCGGCTTCACGCACCACTCGTTCCGGCTCGCGGAGCCGCTGACGGCCGTCGCGGGCGTATCCCTCGAGCGTTCGGACACCGGCGGGACCCAGCCGGCTTGGCAGGCGGCGCTGCTCGCGGCCCCCACCGACAAGCAGTCGCTGCGGCTGTCGTATTCGCAGGCGGCCACCCTTCCCCCCTTGTTCGAAAAAAGCGGCAATTACCGGCTTTCCCAAACCCAGCTCTACGCCGGCAATCCTCAATTCGCGCCCGAGCATGAGTCCTCGTGGGAACTCGGCTGGACCGGCCGCCTGCTCGACGGCGCGCTGAAGCCGGGAGTCTCGCTCTATTACATGGACGTCCGCGACTTGAGCCGCCTCGGGGCCGTCCCCGGCGGGCCGGGCGCGATCCTGTCGACCGACAACGGCGACCGGGCGATCGCGCGCGGCGCCGAGGTCTCCCTCGACTACGGCTTCGCGCCCGGGCGGGCCGCGTTCGCCAATTACACCTTCGAGAGAATCACGAACCGGCTGGGGCCGTCGGCGACCGGTCAGGACGTCAGCCGCAGCACGCCGCAGCACAAGTTCAACCTTGGCGCGCGCGCGGCCCTGCCGAAGGGATTTTCCGCGTCGTTCCTGCTGGGCTACAAGGACACCTACGCGATCAATTCGGACAGCCGCGGCGCGACGGCTCAGATCCGCTGCCACTTCCGTCTGGACGCCCGCGCCGCGTGGTCGCCCCGCCCCGGGTGGGAAATTTTCGTCGCCGGCCAGGAACTGCTGCAGCCGCGGTTCATCGAATATTCCGACGGGACGGCC
>Ga0315268_10009562_pt1 | contig 10054 bp, 15 predicted proteins | sample C1_top_MG_FD_204535 | JGI IMG/M metagenome (GOLD analysis project Ga0315268, IMG submission 204535) | Sediment microbial communities from Yellowstone Lake, YNP, Wyoming, USA - C1_top | ecosystem: Environmental > Aquatic > Freshwater > Lake > Sediment | place: USA: Wyoming | collected 2017-08-01 | reverse complement strand
CTGGGAACTGTCTATTACCCACAAGTCCGTTTTCGGTGACTTTTTGTGACCTGTCGCCCTATATACGGCGGATTTCACTTCGCAAAACCGCTGCATGTGGCGGTTCAAAAAAGATGTGGGTAATAGACAGCTCTGGGAATGGTTGTAAGTCACGCGGGGGGAAATGTCAAAAGCTCATGCGCCTTGTGCTGCTAGACCAACAACAAAAAAGCGCAGGGCACTTGCCCGCGCTGTACTCTTGCACCATCGCTTCACGCCAGGGCAATCAGTACCACCAAGTGCCGCGTGCGAATCCCCAGATACTGATGACCACGACCAGCAGCACAAAGCAAATTAGGATGGCCCATATCAGAGCGTGGGAGACGTGAAGGCGGTGAGGTTCCCAGGTCGGTTCTTCCAACTCGGTTTCAGGCTCGTCTTCCAACTCGGTTTCAGGCTCGGTCGAAGAATCATCCTGGACCGGGTCGAAGGGGTGAAACTCTGCGCTGTAAGTCATCGCGGCGCTCATCTTCAAACATTCCTTCCCGTGTTGCGGTGAATCGTTCTATCAAAGAGTTTACTCCCATGTTCCCGCCATGTCAACTCAATTTCTTCACTCACTGGTCAGCGTTCCACCAGTGCCCCAGCTGCCCAAATAAAAGGGCCGCAGGTTGTCACCTACGGCCCATCTCGCCTTCAATTCTGCGTGAACCCTGTCACCAGCCCCGTCATCTTGTCGCTCGCTGCCAGAATCTTGGCAGTGATCTCGGGCGGCAAGATTGTATGTCACACGGGGAAAAAGTCAAAAGGCGGGACGGGCACAAAGAGACCTTTGAGGCTCAGTTGCGCGAAACCTCGAAGGTCTACACGCGCAGGAGGTCAAGTCAACAGGAGGCTTTTTCGGCCAAGTACGTATGCAGCGCCAGGAATGGCGCGGCGGGCTGCTTGGGCGCGTTCTCGAATCCACCGACGTTCCATGTGACGATCAATTCCTTCTTGGCGCGGGTGACGCCGACATACAATAACCGCAAACGTTCTTCGGTGTATTCGAGACGGGGCAGTGTTTAGATCGGCGCATCCCGAACGAATGGACGCTGACTTGGTTGATCGCTTGGGAATCGAGACGCAACCAACCTTATCGGCCAATGGTCAAACCGCTAATCCACGATGCTTGCCTGAAGCGGAAGTAGAGGGAAAAAAGAATTGGGAGTGCGGCTAAAGCATCGGCGTTGTCATCGTATCAGCACATAGTACAGCATCGAAAGGGCTGGCAGGTCAAACGACTCGTGCTATAATAGTCTATGGAGGTGCAGCATGGAAACGCCGCGTTTGATCACGCCGCAGGGCGCAACGATTCTTTTGACGCCGGAACTTTATCAGGCTGTCTTGCGCGTTGTCGCGCTGGACCAACCCAAGCCCCAACTATCCAAGGAAGAAAAGCTCGCCCTTATTCGAGAGACTTTTGGCAAGTACCGTGGGGAGCCTTCGCTGACGCAAGCATTGCTGGAAGAACGCGCTGCCGAACGCGCTCGCGAAGATGCTAGGCTACAACGATGGACAACTACATCCTAGACACTTTCGCGCTGATGGCTTACTTTCAAGGCGAGTCAGCCGGTACGGCCGTCAAAACACTGGTCGCACGAGCCTTGGACGACGAGGCTATTTTGGGGGCCAGCTTGGTCAACGCGGGTGAACTCTATTACATGACCTGGCGAAAACGCGGCGCGTCCCGCGCTGATGAGGTGTGGGCCGACCTGCAACGCTTGCCGATCACTTGGTATTCTGCCAATCGAGCGCGCATTTTAGCTGCTGCTCGTATCAAAGCCATGCATCACGTTTCGTATGCCGATGCCTTTGCAATCGCGCTTGCCCAAGAATTGGGTAGCACAGTCGTTACAGGCGACCCAGAATTCAAGGATGTTGAAACCATTGTGCCGGTAATGTGGCTGTAGATAGCCGAGCCTCCAGATGATGGAGGCTTTTTTTATTCCCCCGCGCTTCCGTTTGCGAGATACTCATGCAGCGCCAGGAACGGCGCGGCGGGCTGCTTGGGCGCGTTCTCGAATCCGCCCACGTTCCATGCCCAGAGGCAAGCACTGCTCAAAGGACTCGCCATTGCTTCGCCGTTGCGCGGTTCGCAATGTCTACACGCGTTGAGCTGGCGATAAATTCCGGCGTCGCAAGCGTGTCGAGAATGTGCAGTCAGGCCGATGCACTGGGACACATCATCTGCGGGCCAATCCTCCGAGGAGGGGTTCCATGACCCGCCTCTCAGACTGCTGCACGCCACCCTTGCAAGCAGGCCCGTACTCTTTCTATGGAAGGCAAGTGATAGCGCGCTTGTATTGACCCGTACGGCTGCCCCACTGCGACAGCAATTCCGCCTCGCCGACGAACGACGGCAAAGGCTTCTTTGTCGTTATCGTCATCGCCGAAATACACCAGCCGCGCTCCAGGAAATGCATACTGGCCGAGCAGCCATTCGATGGCCTGCCCCTTGTGCGCCGCAGCCGGTGCAACTTCGAGGTACCGTTCTCCGACCAAGACGCGAAAGTGATCGGAGGACGCCATTTTCTCTGCCTCGGCCTGCGCCGCCGCCAATACTAGATCTGCGTCGGCCTGGCGAGCAAAGCGCGCGTGGAGCGCGAGTGCCAGCCGCTTGTCCTCGAGCAGGAAACCGTCGCGGCCGGCGATCAATTGCGCCCAGGCCGATTTGACCGCTTCGAGGGTCGGGCGAAGGCGAGCCGGGTCTATCCGCGTGATAACGCCTTTGCCTGGCAGGCGCGCTTCGACGCCGTAAATGCCCGCCAAAATCAGATTGGGCACTGGCAGTAAGGTTTGCAAGGACGACAATGACCGGCCGCTGAGAACTGTGACCAGGAGCGCGGGCATGTCTGCCAGACCCGATAAAAGGTCGAGCAAAGGGACATCGGGGAGCGCCTCTTCTGGAGTGCGCGCAATCGGAACGAGCGTTCCGTCATAGTCCAGGAAAAGCCACACTCGCCCCCCGCCCTCGAGATGCAGCCGAACGGTTGCCGGCAGGTCGCGTTCTACTGTTCGGGACGAATCAGCTTGTTCATTCGATCGAGAAACTCTTGGGCCCACCAGGCGATATTTTGCGTTTTGATGCGATCTTGCATCGCTTCCATTCGCTGTCGTTGCTCCTCCTTCGACATCCCCAACGCTCGGATGAGCGCGGCCACCATGTCTTCGGTGCTGTACGGGTTCACCAGGATCGCTTCGGGCAGTTGGTACGCAGCGCCGGCAAATTCGCTGAGGATCAGCACGCCGTCGCAGTCCACGCGCGAAGCGACGTACTCTTTTGCCACCAGGTTCAGCCCGTCGCGCAAAGGAGTGACCAGGGCAATGTCTGCCGCTCGATAATAAGTGATCAGTTCAGCCGGGGAAAAAGCGCGGTACAGATACCGAACCGGCATCCAGATTCCATCGCTGAACCGTCCATTGATTCGTCCAACGATCTCGTCAATCTCGCGTTTCTTGCTTCGATAGGCTTCGACTCTCATCCGCGAGGGAGTGACAATCTGAATCAAGCTCACCCGGCCATGTAACTCGGGTTTCAGCTCCAGCAGCCGCTCTATCGCTCTAAGCCGTTCAAGTATCCCCTTGGTGTAATCCATCCGCTCGACGCCCAGGATGAGCGTTTCTTCCTTCAAGGTTTTGCGCAAGCGCCCGACGCTTGCTTCGGTGCGTCGAGACCGCGCCTGGCGGTTGACGGCATGATCGTCAATCCCAATCGGACGCGCCAGCACGCGTGTGATCCGCCCTCCAGAATGAACGAACTCGCCCTCAATGTCGGCGCCCAGAACGTCGTGTGCTGCATCTAAAAAGTTCCGCATGTATTCGGGGATGTGGAAACCGACCCAATCGGACGCCAGAAGGCTTTCGAGAAATGGACGACGCCAGGGAAGCGTGCGGAAAACCTCGACGGAAGGAAAGGGTATGTGCCAAAAGAACGCAATCTGGGCCGAGGGCCGCTCCTGACGCAAATAGTACGGGACGAGCGCCAGGTGATAATCGTGCACCCAAATCACGTCGTCAGGCTGAGCTTCTTTCAGAGCCGCCTGGGCGAATTGCCGATTGACCTGTTCGTAGATTTGCCACTGGGCGTCGTCGTAATGCACCCGGTCCAGAAAATAGTGGCAGAGCGGCCACAACGCATTGTTCGCCAGGCCATGATAATACCCTTCAATCTGTTCCGGCGTCAGGGAAATATGGCAGAGATCGAAGGAAGGCTGCCGGGCGGAACCGGGATAACGTCCCGCCGGCTCGCCCCACGCCACCCAGACTCCTCCCAACATTTCGAGCATGGGTAAAACCGAAGTCACCAGCCCGCCCACCGTCTTTTTTCGTTTCAGACCGTGTTGCGTAACCCGCAACTGATAAGGGCCGCGGTTCGAGACGACGATCAGGCGGAAAGGCAATTTGTTTTGTGTTGTCATGATTTGTGCTCCAATGAATGAGCGGCGCCGTCTATCAATGGTCGAATCATCTGGCGAAAGACAGCCGACCACGTGTATTCCTGGCGCACACACCGGCGCAACCGATGAGTCATATCCTGTTGCGCCCAAGCCTGGATGCGCGCTGCCACCTGATCGGGCGGTTCATCAGCCCCTATCTGATAAACGGACCCGGCCCCGATTTCCTCCAACACCGGCGCCGCTGCGCAAAAGATGGGCTTGCCAGCCAGGCCTCCTTCCAAGATCGGAATGCCAAAGCCTTCGCGGTGGCTGGGCACGAGCACCAGGTCGCACACCCGATACAACTCTGCCACCACCGATGCGTCAATCGTCAGCGGGCCTGGCAGCCCAGCCACGCCTTCGTAGACGAACACTGCTTCTCGATCCAGCTTGAGCGCGCGGCGCAACGTGAGCAACTCGCTCCAATAGGATTGGCTGTCGAGCGAATGCGGGTCCGGCGGCCCGGTCACTACGAGCCTGGGCGAAAGCCCTGCGGCTTTGAGGGCGGCTGTCGCCCGAAGAGCCAACTCGATATTTTTGGCGCGAGTGATTCGGACAGGCATGAGCGCGATCACGTCGGCTCCGAGCAAATCGCGTTCTTTCACAAGCTGCTGCGTGAGATCGGAAAGACCCAAGAGCGTATCGGCGTCAACGCCGTTGGGAATCACCCGGATACGTTCCAGCGGACACCCCAGTATTCCCGCCAGCGTTCGTTGCCGCTGTTGCGATACGGCAACATAGGTCGCCTCCGGCCGATAGGTGCGGAGCAAATCCCATGGAAAACCAAAGCGCAGCTCTGCGCCCGACATGGGATTCGCATACCGGGAAATATCGTGGCACCAGGCGATCACGTGCGGCAGCGCGCGTCGGTCAATCATCGCTTGCTGTTGTCGGGTAAGCATTTATCACTCCGCACGAGGCGATTATCGCCTCCAGGAAGATTGTAGGTCACGCGGGGTAAAAAGTCGAAAGGGCGTAAAACGGATTGTCAACCGCTTCGCGTAAGCGGATACAAGTCGTCAACCCGCTTATCCGTTTGGCCGAAGGCAATCCGATGCGTTGATGTAGCAGGCGACGCGGCTACATCAAAATCGCATGTCACGCGGGGGGGAAATGTCAAAATCAATCTTTTTCACCATGAGGCTGGTTTGGAAAAGCTGCCTCGCTTGTCTTGCAGCGTCGCCGGGAACTGGCTTTTGGATAGCACCCCGGGCCGTATCTGCTTGATAAACGCGACGTGCGGCAAGAGCGCGCGGCTAGGGTTCTTTTGCGGGTTGAGCAGGCCGACGGGTTTGTTAAACTCGCGGGTCACCACTTGAATCGGCATCAGCAAGTCCGAATCGTTCGAGACGACGACGGCAATCTCGCAATCGTCGTGGTAAGCATCCAACAGGAGTTGCGTTGCCAGGTTGACGTCCGAGCCTTTTTCTTCGGTCTTGATGACTTTCGCGTACCCGCCGCCTACCAGCGGCATGGTTACTTCGTGGGTCAGAAAAAAGCCGAAAAAGACAGAGAGATTCGGGATGGTTGCCAAAGCGCGCAGAAAAGTCTCTTGCCGAACACGCTGGTCAGGGTCATTCGGACGGGGATCTACCAGGGCTGTGAAATACTTGATACGATGAATGTCATCTTTCGGCAACAACAGGCGGCATAACGCGGAAATGTTCAACCAGCGGTAGGGAGTATTCTTGACCGCGCCATAGTAGAGGTTAAAGCCATCCACGTAAACGTTGGCCTTCACGGGCCGCCTCCGGGCGCATAAACGCGGAAGCCGCTCCTACGCGGGGCGGCTTCGCACCGGGTTCGCCAAAGCTACTACCGGGGGATGTACTTGTATTATGCGCCAAGTATGGTGATTTGTCAACATCTATTGACATCGCGCTAGACGCGCAGCGCACAGGCCGAACACGCCCGAAAACACCAGCAGACCCTTGTTGTGTTGCGCCTGGGCAAGGTGATCCTGGGCCGCTGACATTCAGACCTCGATGACAAAAGCGCGGTCGCTCCACTGCATCAAATCTTCCAAAGGACTGTCTTCTCGATCCACCAGGTTGAACTCGACGGCGCTCCCTCTAAAGATCTGCATTACGTCCCACTGCTTGTCATAGATCGCATATCGCAGCACTGCGGTCGCCTGGTTGACGATTGTCCAGATGGTCAATTCACTGCGTGAAGCATCTCCCTGACAAATGACTTGTTCAACTACCCTGAGAGATTGCACCATTGCAGCAAACACCAGGGCAAGCAGCGGGCACTCGGATGCTCTAATTTTGTCTCGGGAAACACGAGCGAGGTCAAGGCTATCCAGGACAAGCGTGATGTTGGATCCCAGGTAGGCATCAATTCTAAAATTCATGGGACTGCTCCGCGGGCAGGGGATGTTGCAATTCTATTGTACACCATAGATGGCAGTACGCAACTCACCCACTCTGGCTGCCGTACTCGTCGTATTTGCCTTCCCAGACAAGTTCAGTCTTCAGTTGGGAAAGCGAGTGCGGGTTATTCGGGCCGTAGGGAATAGGTGGCATACGAGACTCCTCGGTAGCGTGAATACATCCAAGATTGTATATCACGCTGGGGGGAAATGTCAAAAGGCGGGGCGGGCAGAGACCTTTGAGGCTCGCTTGCGCGAAACCTCCAAGGTCTAACACGCGCAGGAGGGCAAGTCAACAGGAGGCTTTTTCGGCCAAATATGTATACAGCGCCAAAAACAGCGCGGCGGGCTGCTTGGGCGCGTTCTCGAATCCGCCGACGTTCCAGGTGACGATCAACTCTTTTTTGGCGCGAGTGATTCGGACGGGCATAAGCGCGATCACATCGGCTCCGAGCAAATCGCGTTCTCTCACAAGTCAAAATGTCCCAAAACCGTTCTAAAAAAATTCTAAACGGCAAATCAATAGCGTGGCATAGATGGATCAATCTCGCGCGCCCAGGCATCAATGCCGCCGCGCAAGTTCTTGACCTTGCGAAAACCGGCTTGGCGCAAAAATCCCAATGCCTGTGCGCTGCGCGCGCCCGTCTTGCAGTAAACGACGATGTCGTCGGCGGTATCCAGTTCGTGGACGCGTTCGGGCAAATCCCCACGTGGGATGAGCCTCGCAGCGGGAAAGTGGACGATCTCCCATTCGTGCGGCTCACGCACGTCCAGGATCACCAGGTGATTGCCATCGTTCTTTAACCTGGCGGCGAGCTCATGCGGCGTGATCTCCCACTCTTTTCCCAGGTTCTCTTCGGGCGTGATGCCGCAGAATGCTTCATAGTCAATCAATTCGGTCACCGTGGGATGCGTGCCGCAGACCGGGCAATCCGGATTCTTGCGCAGCTTGAGCTCCCGGAAGCGCATCTCGAGCGCATCGTACAAAAGCAATCGCCCGATGAGCGGCTCGCCCTGACCGATGATGAGCTTGATCGTTTCGGTGGCCTGAATCGTGCCGATGACGCCGGGCAGCACGCCCAGCACGCCGCCTTCCGCGCACGAAGGCACAAGTCCCGGCGGAGGCGGTTCGGGATAGAGGCAGCGATAGCACGGGCCCCGTTTGGCATCGAACACACTGGCCTGCCCCTCGAAGCGAAAGATGCTGCCATAGACGTTCGGCTTGCCGGCGAGCACGCAGGCATCGTTGACCAGATAGCGCGTCGGAAAGTTGTCCGTCCCGTCCACAATCACGTCATAGTCGGCAAATAGTCGCAGCGCATTGGCCGAAGACAACGGCTCTTCATATCCATCCACCTGGATGTGCGGATTCAGGTCGAGCATCCGCGTCCGCGCCGATTCCAGCTTGGGCTTGCCCACCCACGACGTGCCATGAATGATCTGGCGCTGCAAGTTGGTAAAATCCACCACATCGAAATCCACGACGCCGATGCGCCCCACACCAGCCGCCGCAAGATACAGGCCCAACGGACTGCCCAGCCCTCCTGCGCCGATCATGAGCACCGACGCAGCCTTGAGCTTACGCTGTCCCTCCATCGCCACTTCGGGCATGATGAGATGGCGGCTGTAGCGTTGAATTTCTTGATTCGAAAGTTGAACCTGATTGGTTCCGACTTGTGACATCCGATTACTCCTTTAAAACAACATCCAGCCACGCACGCGCTGCGCTGGCTTTGTCATTTCGGTGAGTAAAGCTGCTGTTGGCTCTGCACGCTGCTCCGAAAGTGCAACGCTGTGCAAGCCTCGGATGGCACACTCGGGCAGGACCGACCCGCCGGACCAGGGAACGCGGACATCTGCCTCTGCACGAGCCACCAGTTCAAGCTGCAGTCCGTCTGGGTCAAAGAACACCAATGCTTCCTCGTCAAATCGCGTGATGGGCTGCTCGCAAGTCACGCCGTGTGCCGTGAAGCGTTCAATCCAATAACCCAGCGTCCCGCCGGGGACAGAGAAAGATGTCGTCGTCGCTTGCCGAGTCCCCCGGTGTCCTAAAGGCGCGCCCGGCCACGAAAAGAAAGTCAAAATGGTGCCCGGATGTCCTACTTCGTCGCCATAGTACAAGTGATATGCGCCCGGATCGTCAAAGTTTATGGTGAGCTTGACCAAGCGCAGGCCCAACACGCCCGTGTAAAAGTCAAGGTTCTGTTGAGGATTGCCAGCGATTGCCGTAACATGATGAATACCCAGAATGTTTTTCAGCGTGGATTCAGTTGCCATTCTGTTTCACCTCGTGTTTCCAGGACGCCCAGTGTCTTTTCAAACTGCTCTCTCAGCTTGTGCTCGCTCGCCACACCTTGATTGATGGCAATGACGTTACGCTGCGCGTCGAGCACGATTGTCGTCGGCAGCGACCACACGCCGTACTGCGACGCGGCCTCGGGACGTTCCGACACGTCAACCACATCCACATCAATCTTGTCGCGCCAGTCCACCATCAGCCGTTCGACGATTGGTATCTGCTGCAACTTGCACGGCGCGCAAGTGGGGCTCGTGAATACCAACAGTGCAGATCGGTCAGTGCGCGCTTCGCGCTTCGACGCGGCCAAAGCCCAACGTCGCTGCGCGAGCAACACGAGTTGATAGGCCACTATCCCCGCACCCACTAGAATCATCGAAACTACAATTCGCTCTAGCATCACTCATCCCCTGTCCCAGTAGACGCCTGTGTCACGCTCGATTTTGTTGAATTCGCGCATGCTTGAAGCCCGGCACGCCCAGCCGATTGAGCCAATAGTACATCAGGCAGCCGACGCAGATACCTGCAAACAGGTTCAGCGCCGCCAATGCCACGACGATCCAACTCAACACCCAGCCCAGTGCAGCCGCCCTGGCAAGGAACGCAAGGGTTGCCACCAGCAGGAATGTCCCGCCTACGCCTTGCGCGAACTGGTGCGGTTCGGGATTATCCAAGCGCACATCAGGCCGCGCAATCTTGAACGGCTTCAAGATATACAGATACGCCGCCTTGAACACAGCGACCTTGGGAAACAGCGTGCCAATCAACATCACCGCCGAGACAAACGCCACCAGCCATTTGGCATCGGCGATAAAGGCCAGCACGAGCAACAGAATGATAAACGCCTGGTTCGTCCGCAGTGCAGAGTGGTCAACCTTTCTATCACTCGCCGCGCCGCCTGCGATGGACGGCACGATGCTGAGCGTG
>Ga0315268_10009561_pt1 | contig 10054 bp, 9 predicted proteins | sample C1_top_MG_FD_204535 | JGI IMG/M metagenome (GOLD analysis project Ga0315268, IMG submission 204535) | Sediment microbial communities from Yellowstone Lake, YNP, Wyoming, USA - C1_top | ecosystem: Environmental > Aquatic > Freshwater > Lake > Sediment | place: USA: Wyoming | collected 2017-08-01 | reverse complement strand
TGTGAACTCCCATCTCTTGGCCCCTGTGCTGCTGACCTGGAACACATCGCTGGTCGCCCCCTTGTTCGTGATTGTTATCTCGAAACGTGCAGGCTGCCCAGGGCCGACGCTGATGTCCTGCGGTGAAACATCGAAATTCATGACATCGTAGGTCACATTGAGCTTGATATTGAGGACTATCTCGCCAAGGCCCTCGCCGTTGTTCTCGTCAATCACCTTGACCTTGGCAGAATATTCGCCTTCTGTTGCATCCGGCGCTGCGCTGATAGTCACTTGCAGCGGATCCTGGTAGAGCTTGCTGTCCGATGCGCTCCAGCCCCTTGGCAGGTCATACACCTGGGCCTGATCAAAGAAGCCCCCTATCCCGTGGATGCCTCCGTTCGTGACCTTGCGGTCAATGACGATCGATACTGTCTGGCCCGGGCCGATGGTGCCGAGGTTCAGGGTATCGCCGTTCTGGACTTCCACAGTCTGGGGTGCCATGACCGTGATTGAAAAAGAGGCTGCTGCCAACAACAGGACCAATAGGATGGATTTGGAGAGCATGCGGCTATATCTGTCTCAAGGATTAAAAGCCTGACTTCGGGGCGGAAGATGGCCGGTTGCACGCTGTTTTTTATTGGTTTTGTGCTAAAGCCAGGATTGGCGAGGAGACATGAATTCTACATTGAGCGCTAGGGATAGCAAGAGTGAAGCGGCGCATAAGAGGCCGAATGCGCCGAAGTGGCCGAAATACGGTTTCATCGCCTGGACTGCGATGGCGGGTATCAGCCTCATTCCTATTGCTGGCGTGACCTATTTTGATAAGGAGGTCCGCGAATATTTCGGGGGAAAGGAACAAGCGATAATCCAAAGAAGGTCTGATGAATGCTTTTCGACATTCAAAAGCAGGATGCCATTAGTAGAAGGTAATGGAGGCGAAATAGAAAGGGCAAGGCAAGGATGCAGGGAGACAGCTGAGAAGACGAAAATAAGCGGGCACGAAATCAACGAAGCAATCGTTCAAGACAGCAGCGCCATGTCCAATCTTATCAGAACTGCATCTGTAGCGTTCCCGACCTTTATCCTTAGCGTACTCATGTCGGGCCTGACAGGGCTTGCCTGGATGATACAGATCAAATCATCGAAAAAAAAGAGAGATGACGAAAAGGGCGGGAACGAGAAGCCTGGCGAAGGCGGGCAGGAGACAGAGACAAAGTCGCCGGGGGTTACGGGATTATTGACGCTCCCAGGATCCGTGATAAAAATTCCGCTGATAGGGCTTAACACTGAAAATGGCATATTTCACGAATGCAAAAGCATGGTCTTGCTCGCGAACGACCAGGCGGACCGGAATGCTATGAGGGATCGCGCCAAGGAATTTGGTTTCAAGGTTTCCGCGACCCGGTTTGAAAAGGTCGCACTTGACCAGATTAATGAAAAGAAACCCGATACATTCCTGATCTATGCAAATTTCCCGGATGCGGGAGATCTGATCCGCAGCATCAAGACGGCTTTCCCGAAAATCATGGTCCTAGTACTTATATCGGAGAATGAGCCGATTCAGAACCACCCTTTGTATGCTAAGGGCGCAGACGCATTGATTTCCCCAAGCGCATTGGAGGATTTCGGAAAATCCCTTCAGATCCTTAAAGATGCCGGTGAAGACGCAAGGAAGCACAGAGATGCGACGGCAGGCGGACCTGGGCAGGAGCCGAAAAGGGCCGGATTCGACCTGACCTTGAATTAATTTTATTTCCTAGACGAACGCCTCTACTGATTTCTCCTTCTTCTCCCTTTTCTCTTCGAATTCTATCGCTTGCTGGTGGAGAGGCGCGCCTTTTTCGCGCTTTGTGGATTTCCTGTCACGGACGCTCACGAAGACTGGATAATTCACGGCTTCGCCTACTATTATCGCCTCGCCGACCTTCAACCCGGTTATGCTCTTGGCAATCCTGGCATCGATACCTTCAGAACTCATCTGGATATGGTCGAGGTCGTTCGGATTAGTGACTCGCAAGATGATATGGGTGTTACATTGCGATAGGGCCGTCGTGCTCAGGTTCACAGGCCTCTGGCTGATGAGGCATAAGGATGCGCCGAATTTCCTTCCTTCCCTAGCTATCGTTTCGATTATGCTTTTCGATACCGCATCGCGCTCTTCTGCTTTCTCGCGCGCGAAATTGTGCGCTTCCTCTATCAACAGCAAGAATGGCGGGATTTTGTTCTTTTTCCGGAGGTTGAAGAGGCGCCTTGCGATCATGGCTACCAAGATCTGCTTCTTGCGGAGCGAATCGATCGTGCTGAAATCCAATATCATGAGGTGCCCAGGCTTCACGTCGCTGATTAGCCTCGGGTTCTCGCTTTTCCTTGAGAGGAACCTGTAGCGGCGAAGCTCTGATAGCGTTCGCTTTAGCGCTCTTTTCACTTCATCCTTGGAAACATCGGAGGCGTCTATCGCCTCTATCAGCTCCTTGAATGAGAATCCGCCTTTTTCTTTCTTGTCTGCCTTCAAGCCTGCCATAGCGTGGCGGAGCACATCGCGCTGAGGCGCTGAAAGGTCAGGGACCCATTCCATCATGGTTTCAGGGCTGATCTTCCGGATAGGAATAGAGATCTCGCTTCCATCCACAATCGTAGTCCTGGAGCCGAAGACAGGGTCGTGCGCGAAACCGATGTATTCACCATGGATATCTATGACGACGACCGCGATTCTGCCGTCTTCCTTCTTCCGTTCGAGCAGTTCCTCGAGCAGGACGCTGGACAGGTGGGATTTTCCTGCTCCGCTCATAGCGAGTATGGCGAAATGCTTCTGGAGAAGCCTGGTCATGGATATCCTGGCAGGGACATCATGATGCTCGATAGAGCCGATGAAAAGGCCATCATCAACGAAACCCAAGAATTTCCTGAGGATATCGTTATCGGCGTTCTCGATGGATGTCCCTGGGGAGGGCGGGACGAACACGCGCTCGAACTTGTTCTTATCGCTTTTCCATGATCCGAGCACTTTCACCAATGCGATAGTGTATTCCCAGCTTCCTGCAGGGAAAGAGGAACCGACTCCGCTCCCTTTCTCGAACTCGGCTACGCTCTCGGCACGTTCGAAATAGCGGTTGGCCTTGAAGATCTCTGAAACAAAACCGAAGATACGAGATTCTGTTGCTTTTCCTTCCTTTCCTTCTTTTTCATCCATTCTGCCGATTACGGGTGCCGTCTGGACATACTGGCCTTTCTTCACATCGGAACTCTTGATGACGAAAGAGAATTCGGCTGTGGACGGCGATTCTTCTGTTGTGATGATGACTCCAAGAGAACGTGGATCAGGCATATTGATGGTATTGGCTGGACTATGTTAAAATCTTATGTACGAGGATACGGGTTGAGCGTCAGCGATTTTCCTGGCGGCGGCCCCTTTTAGATGAGGGAGGCAAGGTATCCGGCTTATTGGTTTGTTCGCCTCTTCGGTTGGATGGCGGTGCTGAATCGCGCTTCTTCGGGAAATCGCTTGAAGATAGGCCGTTTTTCGGTGTGAGATATCTTTTCACTCCATCACCGCTGACAGGGGGGATCTTGGTGAAAGGGTCAGCTTCGACAACCTCCGGTTTGATGGGCATACCGTTCTTATCGAGCCGGGTCATCAGCAGTTCATTCGGCTGGGGCTTTTTCTCGAACATATAAAGCGTCATCTCATCCGGCTGTTCGGATTCAGGTTTGACTTCTTGGACTACGCTGACGTCTGAGAATCCCAGCGTCTTGAGCAGTTTCCGGTCAGGCTGGCCGTCCATGAAAAGCACTCCGGTCGTAGGCCTGAAGCTTCCATCAGGCCATCTGGCGAATCCTACGATGATATGAGCCCTATCCATAACTGAACACCAAAGTACTCAATAAAGATTGGATGGTGGACTTTATAAAATTATGGCTCAACTAGGCTGATCCGTCTCGAGACGCTCCCCCTATTCGAAATTCGCGCGCCCGAACTTTATGAATAGCGGTTTCTCGGCCTTGAGGTCGACTATCGCCAGGACAAGCTCTTTTCTTAAGCGTCCTGCGGTATCGAGCGAGGGGAGGAGCTTGTCGCTTCCGGCTTGCCAGTCTTTTCCGACCACGTCTATCAGATAGTATGTCTTATCCTCGCCAGGGCGATATCCCTTGCGGTGAAGCCTCAGGTAGGGTGTGCCGTCCAGGCTCGGCCGGACGATATAGCCCCGGTCGCGGAGGTATTTTATCACGAAATACTTCTCGTTTGCGAGCTTGTCTTTTTTCGATGCTGCTGCGATCAATTCGTCCTTCTTCATTGGCAAAACGCCCCGGTCAGCGAAATAAGCAGCTTCCAGTATCGTTATCTTCGTCTCTTCGGCTTCCTCTACCCCGGCGCCCAGGCTCCTGAGCTTGAGTATCAGGGGTTTTTCCCTGATGATGACGTAATCTTCAAGTATCTCGGTATTTGCCATTTCGTAGGTTCACCCAATTTAAAACGTCTTTTTAGCGCCGATCGTGGCAGAACCGCCGGAATTAATCATATCCAGCGTCTTCTCAACATCCGAGAAGCGGATATCGGTTAGCCTTATCTGCGAGTCGCTGAAGCCTGCGCTGTCGATTTTCAACGTCGCTACACCGAGCAGCCTCTCCAGGATGCCTTGGGAATAGTTCGCTTCAGTTATCTTGGAATATGGAAGCGTCACCTGCTTGTGCGAGAGGATGCCGCTTGAATACACGAACGTCTTCTCTTCGAGCGTCACCGTCTGGAAGTGCGCGAAGAAGAAGTAAAGGAGGATACGGAATGCTACAAGGATGGAGATGATGACGGACAGAGGGATGAAATATCCGCTGATTAGGCCGCGCAGGAAGTAGAAAATGACGATCAGCAGGGCCAGGCCGAACGCTGAACGCAAGGACCCGCCGATCGGGAAAGGATGATAGGAATAAGACATGAGGGAATGGAGAGTAGGAAGAATATTAAAAATCATCCCATAAGGCAGTTATGAATAATAGCAATCGGTTTCGCTTGTGATTCCATGCTTATCGCTTACACTGATGGGGCTTCTTTGGGCAACCCCGGCCCCATGGGTATCGGGGTCGTCCTGTACCGCGAAGGTTTCAGGATAGAGGAGCTCAGCGAGTATATCGGGGACGGGACCAACAACATCGCTGAATATACCGCCGTTATACGGGCGCTCGAGACGGCCCATCGCCTCGGCGACAAATCAATACATATCAAGAGCGACAGCCAGCTGATAGTACGGCAGCTGAACGGAGAGTACAAAGTGAAGGACCCGAAGCTTAGGCCCCTGAAAAAAAGGGTTGAGGACCTCTGCTACGGGATCGTTGTGGAGTTCGAGCACATCCCGAGGGAGAAGAACACCGAGGCTGACGACCTTTCGAAAGAAGGCGCGGAACTGGGAAGGAAGAGAAGCAAGAAAGAATGAAAAAATCATAGTTTTTTTACTTCGCAGGAAGATGAACGATCAAGCAATCTGAATACCTGTTCATAGGGATTGCCCCTATTTGAATAAAAATTGGCCACCAGCTCTCCTTCAGCCACGCAAATGCCGACCGCGCGTCTCCAGGTGGCTGCATCTTCAAGCATCTCATAGAGCCATTGCGGATCGGCTTTCGCGATGAATATCCCCAATTTATTCGATGAAAGATCGTACAGGAAAGCATTCGCAGGGCCCTTTTTCCGGACAATCTTGGCCAAAATCCTTTCATTGAACTGGACATCGTCGCTTGCGATCGCCATAAAAGCGAGAGCGGCGACTACAAAATGGCGTGTACCGGCCGTGTTCGGTTCATTAGCCAGCTTCTCGAATCTTCGGAAGATCCTCTCTTTCATCTCCACAGTGCAGTGAGGATCTTGGGTGAAATTCGCGAGATGGAAGGCACCGCTGATTCTGTAGGGGTATGAAACGTAATGGTACGGGACAGCAAGCTCTTTCCCCAAATCTAAGAATAATTGATCGATGATTATGCCCCTCAATTTATTGTCCGCCCGATCATTGGTGGCGATTTTGAAGAGCTCTTCTCTTGGAAGCATTGCGACTATTTTTTCCTTGAGATGCCAGGGCGTAGCACCATCTAGCAGCCGGGAAGAAAGCTCCTTTAATGCAAGATCAAAACCTCCATAAAAGTCACTATAGCGCCCAAGCATCCTTCCCAGCACAGCAAGGAAGGGATCCACTGTGGGGAGGGAAGAGAAACCGGATTTGATGAAATAGGAGTATTCCAGCTCAGCTGACATCTTGACAGTATCATCTTTATCAGAGGTCGCATCCTCGAAAAGCGAGATGATGCGGATTTTCATGGGGATAGATGTCTTTTCATTCATCAGAAGCGTTCCTAATGCCTTCAATGAGGCTGCCCGTATTAACCAGTCAACATCTGAATGGTATACATAACTCAAATATGAGAAGATACGGTTCTCTTCCAGTACAGAGTATGTCTTGAACGAAATGGAAGCCTCTATGGCTCCAGCTAACTCAAAATCCACCAAGATTTTTTGTGAAGGGTTTGTGGCTTTGGAAAAAGCAGATAAGGCCCTGAAGCATTCCTCTTTCAAACCCCATTCTTCAACTTTAGACGAAATCGTATATACGCTGCGTGCAATAGAATCCCTGTCACATTCATTGCTGGAATGGCATTTGGCTATTTCGCGGATAGCAGCGACCCGGACATCATGATGCGCATTCTTGTTTATGGCTAGCGATTCGAGGATATCTCGTAACCCGCATTCCCATGCCTTATCTGAAACCTTTTGAATGGTATGGAGAATGCGTTCAAGCACATAGGGAGGCGAATTGGTATGGGAAGCGATCTTGCCTAGATTATTGGCATTGTCCAAATCCCCTGGGTCTTCGGCATATGCCTTCTCGAAAAATCTTGATATCCGGTCGATGATTTGCGGCTCACGCAATGGATATGTTGCGATAGCGCCCAACGCGTTTATCGCATATCTTTTTGTGTATTGATCAGAGCTTAACGCAGCCTGCTCCAGGCTGCGGACGATATCTTCCCTCATCATTGGCGTGGAGTATTTGCATGCAGCGATCTCGGGCAGCCGATAATCCCATGTGGTCGTCGATCCTTCGGTGATTTTGATATCAATGCCGCAGCTTGAAAGCACTGAACGATCGATGCTGCCCAAAACATCTTCGGGCGAGTTGATGCGCTGATTCGCGCAGCCGATCGATCCAAATGGGAGCAAGAACGGCAAAACCGCGATCGATGCTTCTTTTTTCCATCTAGACCAGCATTTTTTTTCTCTCGCCGAAACGGGATTTGAAGAAGAAGCCTGCCCTACTAGTTCTTTCCCCCCATAAAGTTTCATGTTTATTGTTTATGTCCTTATATGTTTATATAGGATTACGCTGATTTCCAATACGATGAAAATCACGAATAAGCCTGAGCTCGGCCCCTTGATGACGTTTGAGCTCAGCAAGGAGAGACCAATCCACGGGTGGTTCTGGTACAAAGAGGGCTTTGCGCCGGAGATAGTCGAATATTCAGTCGATCGTTTCGCAAAAACAAAAAACAAAACAACAACCCGGAACGAAAATATCACAATCCTCGATCCATTTTGCGGTGTGGGAACCACTTTGCTCGCAGCTAAATCCGCTCGCATCGCTTCCGTTGGTGTGGACGCATCCCCGCTCGCGGTTTTCGTCTCGAAGACAAAAACACAGGATTATGAGAAGAGCGATCTTGAGAACGTCCAGACATTCCTCACAAAAAAAATCGAGCCAGCGCCGAGCGGGATGGATTGGAAATTCGAGCTTTTTGATGCGCGGGCGGCGTTTCCGAAGCGCAACTACAACGAGATATTGGCGATAAGGAATGCTATAGAGCAGGAAGAAGGCAAGGCCCGTGACATACTATTACTCGCCCTGCTTTCCATTCTCCCTCAAGCGAGCATAATCCTCAAGGATGGCGGAGTCCTGAAAATCCAGAAGGATAAGCGCGCCCTTCCGGCAAAAGAGATATTCCGGAGGAAGGTCAAGAGGATGGTCAGGGAGTTGGAGCAGTTCCAGGTATACGGCCATGTCCCGCAGGTCTGTTTAGGGGATGCAAGGGCGCTGGATATGGCGAAAGAGAGCATCGACCTCATTATCACATCACCGCCTTACCTGAATAATATAGACTACTCGAAAATCTACGGGCTCGAACTGAGCTTACTCAATATGAGCAAGAGCGAAGCAAGCGAGATGAGGATGCGGGCAGTCCGGTCGTTCATCAAATATGGGGATAGGGGATTGGATGAAACGAGCGAAATGCTTCCCGAAGTCGGCGATATTGGCTATCGCATCCCGATAATCGGCACCTACTTCAAGGATATGGAAGGCTCGATTTCAGAGATGTTCAGGGTGCTTCGGCCAGGGGGCGAGGCGCATATCGTGGTCTCGAATTCCGTGATACACGAGACGCACGTTCTGGTAGATGAGCTTCTGGCTGAGATTGGGATGCGCATCGGGTTCGCTGATACGGAGATAGTTGTGGGAACTGAGCGCATCGCAGATGTGAGGCCGCAGAAAGTCAGGACAAGGGAAAGTATTGTAATACTGAGGAAGTGAAGGGCCATTCCTCATCTTCTAAAAACACGTGCTAAATCGTTTCGTCGTTATTCTATCATTCTGCGATATTCTTGGCTGGTTCCTGGTCGTGGGTCTTGGACGTATTATTATTAACTTTTTTTGCAACAATGACATAGTCTCCGATCTCTTCATCTTTAAAGAACCAAACATTCAAGTTATTCGGAGGCCAGACCCTTTCTATCTTTTCGATTCGCAGCCCTGCTTGCTCCAGATGCTCTTTGAACATATCCAAAGAGACCTTCCATTCATAAGTCCTATCTACCCCGAATTCCATGACTTCTCGGAGAAGCTCCACCCTTTCATCTTCGATTCCCATGCCTTCGATGAGTTCCCAGATCCTTTTCTTATAAAATTGCCTGACCCTTCTAGAGTATTCCTCCTCATTCTTGTACGGTCCGATGAAATTCTCGCAGAATATCACCTGGCCATCCTCCTGAAGATGATCGGCGACGTTTCCTAGAAACTTCATTTTCCTCTCGTATTCCTTCTCCCTATCATATGGCTTATGATCCCTTTCTTCATTGAAATCCAGATCCCCGATATGATGGTATGCCGAGCTTGCAATGATTATATCCGCTTTTGCTGGCAGCTTTGTGTTTATCGCATCACCGACCACCAACACGACACGTCCATCATCCTTGAATACCTCCCTTGTTTTGACCAGATATTCCTCGCATGCATCCACGCCAAGCATTTTTTTGATCGGCAGTGCGGAGTCCAGCCTCTGCTCTATAGCCATTGTGCCGCAACAAAAGTCGATCAATACCACATCCTTCTTCCCTTGACAGATCCGCTTTATTGCTGCTACCGCACCATCATACAAAGCCCGCTCACCGGGGATATCTTCAACTAAATCGTAAAGATCCGGGTTATTGCTATAACTGTAAACTCCTGGGAGTCCTTTGAACCTGTGGATGCCTCTTCCGCTGAAAACATAGTTTTGTGAATGACGGATGACCCCAGGATCGAAATCCCGGACACGCTCGACTATCGAGTCATCGCTCAGGCCTGTGCGGACGATGGTGCGGGAGATGCGGCCTTCGGAATCCGAGACAGGATATTTTTTCAGGAATTGCTCTGATGGCATCGAATGGAGGTCGCTAACCCTCTGCGAAAGATGCGCCCGATAATCGAATGGTTTCCCGGTCTCGATATATGTCTTGTTCTCCCATCCCTCCATCACAGTGTCGATTATCCTGACTTCGTAGCCTTTGGCCTGGAGAAAGCTCCCCAGCTGCCAGATACCCAGAGGCTGGGCAGAGCGGATAGGAGCGAACGTGGCGCAATTATAGATAGGGGGTTTGATGAGGACGATCCTTTTTTCCTTATTAGGCAGTGATAAGCCTGGATGACTGCTTATCGGCGCTTTTTCCAGAAATTGAGCATCTTTGAAACCATCGTTCTTGCCTTGGGCGCCGGTAGGGCTGCCAAGGCTTGGCAATCTTAACCCACCCATGTCATCATATTAACACCAAAGGTTTTAATTTTGC
>Ga0315268_10009559_pt1 | contig 10055 bp, 14 predicted proteins | sample C1_top_MG_FD_204535 | JGI IMG/M metagenome (GOLD analysis project Ga0315268, IMG submission 204535) | Sediment microbial communities from Yellowstone Lake, YNP, Wyoming, USA - C1_top | ecosystem: Environmental > Aquatic > Freshwater > Lake > Sediment | place: USA: Wyoming | collected 2017-08-01 | reverse complement strand
TCATGATCGCCCACTACAATGAGGAAGGGACCACCCCCACTTCCCACTGGTATTACCTTGGCGCGGGTCTGACACTTTGGACCACATGGCAAACCAGCACTGCGGCGGGGATCATTGTCGGCGCCACCCTTCCGCCCAACTGGCCGTTGGACTTTGCCCTGCCCCTTACCTTTATTGCCATAAGCATGCCTGCCATCAAGGACCGGCCTTCCCTTGCAGCAGCCCTTTCAGCAGGACTGGTGGCAGTCCTTTCATACAATGCGCCATATAAATCGGGACTCATGCTCGCCGCCCTGACCGGCATTCTGATCGGTACGCTGCTGGAGGGGCGAAAATCCCCGGAGGGGACGCTGTGAATATCTGGTGGATCATGTTGATCGGCGGGTTGATCACGTTCGGGATGAGATTCTCCATGATCTACCTGCTCGGCAAATTGGAGGTCCCGCAGGCGATCCGGAATTCATTGCGTTTTGTCCCGCCGGCTGTGCTTTCAGCCATCATCTTTCCTGAGTTATTCATACGCTCCGGTGGTATCGATCTTTCTTTGGGAAATTCGCGTTGGATGGCAGGGCTGGTCGCCGTAATCGTGGCACGTCTTACAAAAAACACCCTGCTGACGATCCTGGCCGGGATGATCGCCTTGTTGATTTTGCAGGCATTTTCGGGGTGATTCCCATAATTTGCATAGCGGGATCGGTCAACCTTCCATCCATTTTCAAGACAAGTTGAGCCGCCATGTTCAATATTGAACAAAAAAATTACATTGAATGTTGATTTGACGGTTGTTTTGTATTATCTTCATGGAACCAGTTCTTTTACCGGGGCTGAATATGTACGCCCCTCTGGAGAAAAAGCCTGCATCCATGGAATTGGATCAGATCGAATAGACAGCGGAAGATAACAAATGCCAAACATCAAACTTGACCATGCCGTCATTCACGTCTCGGAATGGGAACGTTCCAATAAGTTCTATCGGGACGTGCTGGGGGCGGAGCTTGTGAAAATCGGCTCCGGCTGGTCCTATCGCTTCGGGGACACCCAACTCAACTGCCATGGGCCTGCTGTGCATGGCACCCCGCAGGCGGAAGTTCCAGTCATGCCGGGCGGCAGTGACCTGTGCTTCATCTGGCCTGGGCCGATCCAGGCCGCGGCTGCCCATCTCGAAAAGCATGGCGTCAAGATCGAAGTTGGGCCGGTCGAAAGGTTTGGTTCACGCGGCCATGGGCTGAGCGTTTATTTCCGCGACCCGGACGGCTCGCTGATGGAATTCATTTCGTACGGAACATAACAGGAAGCAGTAATGAAGATCATGGATCTCAATCTCTTTCAGAAATTCAGGGAGGATCTTTTTGATCGATATATCGGCCTGCTCGGGGTTGCAAAAAGGCGGCCCGGCGTCAACGCATTGGTTGAACTTGTCTCGGCACATCAAACGCACGTACCATTCGAAAATATTTCAAAACTTTATTACAGGAAACACCTGGGCTTGAAGTCCCTGCCGGATATAAACACTTATCTGGATGGGATCGAGCAATATCATTTCGGCGGGACCTGCTTTTCCAACAACTATTACTTCCATCTGCTGCTTGCCAATCTGGGCTACAAGGTCAGGTTGTGCGGCGCAGACATGAACAACGTGGACGCGCATATGGCAAGCCTGGTTGAGATCGAGGGACGGGAATTCCTGATCGATGTGGGTTATGCAGCCCCCTTCCTGTCGCCCCTGCCGCGCGACATAAAAATCGATTATTCCATTATTCTGGGGCGTGATCGGTATGTATTAAAACCTCAGGATGGGAATGGACGTTCCCGCCTGGAATTGTATCGGGATGGGGTCCTAAAGCACGGGTATTTGGCCAAGCCCGATTTCAAGACGATCGATGATTTTTCCATTACTGATTCTTTTGGCGAAGATGCCACCTTTATGAATGCATTACTGCTTGCCCGTTTTTTCCCGAACCGCTCCATCGTTATCCACAACCTGACAGTCACCGAGTCCCAGGGGTCAAAATCCAGAAGATATTTCCTGAAAGATCGCGCCGAATTGGGACGGACCGTGGAGGACCTGTTCGGCATACCCGAACATATCGTGATGGAAGCCGTGAGTGAACTTCGAAATCTTAACGATCCCTGGAACTGATCTTCGGGGATTCGCCAGGATGATTAGATAAAATGCATGCAAGGAATGGATCTTTTTGAACATCCGGGCCATGGATGCGTCATTTCGGCATCGGGGATCATCTGATCCGGGGAGTGAACCATGAAAACCATTGGACTGATCGGCGGTATGAGTTGGGAGTCGTCCCATGAGTACTACCGCATTATCAACGAAACAGTAAAGGAAAGGCTCGGCGGGCTTCATTCCGCAATTTGCATCCTGTATTCCGTTGATTTTGCTGAAATCGAGACCCTGCAGCACCATGGCAGATGGCAGGAAGCCGCTCAAATATTGATCGGCGCGGCAGCGAACCTGGAAAGAGGCGGCGCGGATTTTATTGTCCTTTGCACCAATACGATGCACAAACTGGCCGGCGACATCCAGGCAAATATCCATATTCCCCTCCTGCACATTGCCGACGCAACCGCCCGCCAAATAAAGGACGCGGGCCTTCACAGGATCGGCCTGCTGGCAACCCGTTTTACGATGGAGCAGGATTTCTACAAAGGCAGGCTGGTCTAGGAATACGGCCTGGACGTGATCGTCCCGGATGCCCAGGAGCGGGAGTTGGTCCACCGGGTGATCTATGATGAACTGTGCCTCGGCAGGATCAGTCACGAATCCAGGGAGCTCTTTTTGGACATTATCGAGGGCCTTGCCAAAAACGGCGCGGAGGGGATAATCCTGGGATGCACTGAGATAGGACTGTTGATCAACGAAGAAGACTGCCACATCCCCATCTTCGATACGACAAGGATACACGCAATGGCGGCAGTCGAATATTCGCTGTCCGGATGAACGTCGGCGACTGCACATGAACAGATGGTTGGACTACAGGAGTGCGTAATTGAGCAGATTGGATGATGCTTTACAAAGGCAGATCGACCTGAACCAAACAAGGAATGTGCTCCATACCCGGCTGGGACAGACGATCGAGATAGACCCGGAATTCCTGGCAGTCCTGGAGGAGTTGTGTGCAAAGGACGGACAAGCCTTTTCTGAAGCTGCATTACAGGATGCCATTTCATTCGCTTCAAAAACCCTGATGAAGCGGATGATTTCGATCAATCAGTTCCTCCAAATCGATGACGAGAAAACGCACGACCTGGAGAACATTTATCTGCACACCTGGAAAAGGATCATCAAAACCAGGGACATCCCTTCAACGCTCAGGAACCATCACTATCCTGCATTGACCCGCTGGATGTCCGGTTTATACCCTGAACATTTCATCGAGCAACTTAAATCCTCCCCGGCCATCGGTCATGTGGTCTGCGAGGAATACTCCGCGGAACTGCAGGCCCGATTGCTGGGGATCGACATACAGACCTTCAAACAGCCCCTGCTGGACATCGGCTGCGGAAATTCCGCCGGGTTTGTGCGGTATCTGCGTACATTTCAAAAACAGGCGTATGGCTTCGACCGCCGGATCGAAAACGAGGAATCCTTCCTTCAACAAAGCAATTGGCTCGATTATCGTTTCGAACCGGGCGCCTGGGGTACGATCGTATCCCATATGGCTTTCACAAACCATTTCATCCACGTCTTTCACCACGACAAAACCCAACTCAACCTGTACGGGCGAAAATTTAACGAGATCCTTGGATCACTGGCGGCGGGGGGAAGTTTTCACTATGCCCCGGGTCTCCCGTTCATTGAACAGGGAATCGATCCGGAAAAGTATCAGGTTGAACAATTGGTTGTTATTAAGGGCATCAGCACGACCAGGATCACCAGGGCGGATGCATATCGCCCGGATCAAATTTAAAGAAAGGAAAACCACGATGGCAAGCATTAAAATGATCCCGGAGGAGGAGGCTGAGGGCAAAGTAAAGGCGGTTTACGAGGAGATCAAATCCAACCTCGGGATCGATTTTGTCCCCAATCTCTACAAGGTCATGGCATCCAAACCTGATTATTTGGAAGCCAATTGGAACAAGGTCAAAACGGTCATGGTCGACCCCGGAAAGCTTGACCGGTTGACAAAGGAGATCATCGCCGTTGCCGTATCAGCGGTGATGGGATGTGAATACTGACTCGGTGTCCATACTTCTGCGGTGCAGAAGCTGGGACTGGACGATGAGGCCATCCTTGAACTGATGGCCGTTGTGGACCTGTTCAGCGGTCTAAACAAATTGATGGACGGCCTGCGGGTGGAACCGGATGAAAAACCGTGGTATGGCTGAGGCTCATCGATCTGAATGCCGTGCGCATTCACCGAAGACCCCGCCCTGTCCGTCATTTTCAATTTGCCCCACGGCGCATCCTTATAAGAGGTGATACCACATGATTATTCGCAACATTCGGCCTGCCGACTACCCATCCATCATCGCAGTGTTGGATGATTGGTGGGGCGGGCGAAAAATGAGTGACATGCTTCCCAGGCTGTTCTTTGTCCACTTTCAGGAAACCAGCCTTATCGCTGAACAGGATTCCCGGATCGCAGGATTCCTGGTCGGGTTCCTTTCCCAGACCTTCGAAAATGAAGCCTACATTCATTTCGTCGGCGTACATCCCGACCATAGGACGCAGGGTGTGGGACGCAGGCTCTACGAGCGTTTCTTTAAGATCGTGAGAAAAAACGGGTGCGACCTCGTTCGTTGTGTGACTGCACCGATCAATAAAGGTTCGATCGCTTTTCACACATCCATGGGGTTCCGGGCTGAACCGCAGGGAACACAAATGGACGGCATACCTTTTTATCCCGATTATGACGGCAGTGGTGAACACCGGGTGTTATTTGTAAAACATATAGGTGACCAGTCTGCCTCCATTCAAACTTGATCCATTCCAAACGAAATGACTGGATATCCAAGTGTATTGCCGGGCCATATCCGGCCGATGATGGACCGGGCGATACCGTTTCGAACTTCAATTTCCTTTTTTCCAAAAAGAGGATCTATCAGGAGAATTTTTGATGAATTCAGACTTAATAGGGAACGGAAAAATTCAGGCCACGGCACGACAGGAGGAAATTTCAGCCGGGCTGCTGGCAGACGACCTTGTCACATTTCTGGGCAGGATCGTTTCCCTGAAAAGTCCCTATACAATGGACCATTCGAATCAGGTAAGAAACCTGACCATGGCACTGGCCTTGCGGGTCGGCTTTCATGCCTGTCAGTTGAAATCCCTGGAATATGCCGCCATGCTTCACGATATCGGCAAGATCGTCATCAGCGAATATGTTACAGACAAACCGACGCGGCTTACGGAGGTTGAATATCTCATGATGAAGCAGCATACAGTTCTTGGGCACAGGATCCTTCAACCCCTCCATCTCGATCCGTTGATCGGCAGTGTGGTCCTTTATCACCATGAATCCTACGATGGAAGTGGATATTTGGCGGGCCTGAAGGGCGATGAGATCCCCCTGGCAGCCCGCATTGTGAAGATCACCGATACCTATGATGCCTTGACCAGCGCACGTCCATACCGTGCGCCATACAGTCCCGCACAGGCCGTCGGGCTGCTCAAGGAGGAGCATCAGCACTTTGATCCCTTTTTATTCGATGAATTTCTGGAATTACTCGGCGCACATCCCTTCATCCGAAATCCGATCCAGAATTGATCGAGGGCAGTGAAATCTTCCTGATCAAAGGAAAATGAAAGGATCGTATCGCCTTGAATATCGAATATCGCAGTACAGCGCCGGACAGGGATCAAATCAGAGATCTTTTTGCGACCACCGGCTGGAATCGGACGTTTAAAGCATCACCCGAAGAACTCATTCGGGCGGTTGCCAACAGCCAGTTCGTTATCGCTGCGTATGAGGATGAAAAGTTGGTGGGATTTGGACGTGTTGTTACCGATGGCGTTTTACATGCGATGATCTACGATATGATCGTGCATCCTTTATTTCAAGGCCAGGGAATAGGAGCGCAAATTCTGAACGGGCTCGTCAAGATATGTCGTGAGGCGCGTATACGCGATATTCAGTTATTCTCCGCCATCGGCAAACGTGTTTTTTATGAAAAAAACGGGTTTGAAGCCCGGCCGGTCGAAGGGCCAGGAATGCAGTTTAAACCGGGAACGAACCGGAAGCTAGGACTGCAAATGGAATCGTTTGAACAGCAGGACCCCGGTCACAAAGTACAACAGTGATAGAAGGGTTAATGCGGCCAGTTCAAAGGCAACATCATTCAGGCCTGCTCCGAGGGTCAGGATCTTATTGAGGGCGGCCACGGCATGGGTGGTCGGTAAAATATCGTACAACCCGATGTCGTGTCCGCCCAGGCTGAACAGGATGACTTTTGGCATGGGATAGATGACACTTGAAAAGAACATCATCAGCGCCATGGGAAAGTTGGCCACAACAAAGGCCTGCGATACGGTGCGTGTAAAACTGGCAACGATCATGCCCAGCCCGATCACGGACAGGCAGGTGATCGCGCCGATCAGGACCGCCACATACAGCGGCCCCTGGCTTCGAAAGCCGACCAGCAGGGCAACCGCGAAGGCCAGCGCGAATGCGACGGTTCCGATTAACACCAGCGCGGCGGTTATCCCACCCAACAGATCGAGGGAGGTCATGGGTGTCATTTGCAGGCGGCGCAGGGTTCCCGTTTCGATCTCGCGCGCCACGGTCATGGAGGCCAGGAAGATCAGCAGGATCACGGCGAAGATAAGCGTGCCGGGCACATAGGTCTCAAATTCGGTACGGGCTGCCGAGGCCCCAAGTGCTTCTTCAACATACCCGATCAGCGGCTGCTGCCCTGTGGCCTGCATGACATAACTGTCGATGGCAGTCAGACTCAAATTGATACCCACCATATAGTACGGGTTGGAGACATCCCCGCCGAAAATGATGCGGGTCGTCACCGACCGGTCGCCCTTTTGCAGGGATTGGATCGCCTGCGAGAAATTTTCGGGGATAAGGATAAAGGCCGCTGCACCGCGATTTCGCAGGATCGGCTCCGCTTCGGCGCGGCTGGCGGCGGGGATGGATTTCAGGATGGGCTGGCCGTCTCCGTAGGTAACGCTCCCGAGGGCCTTCACCGCCTCCCGTCCCGCGTTGAACGTTGTCCCATCGGCAAGTTGGACCCCCCGGTCGTTGTTGATCGTCAAAATGGTGTAGGTGGTCGAACCGCCGGCGGTGATCAACCAGTAAAGCAAAACGAAGAATGGCGCAAAAGCCAGCGTCAGTCCCAGCATCCACTTATCGCGCGACATTTCGAGCAGGGTCTTGCGGAAGATGGTTAAGGATTTCATTCGCGCAGTCTCCTTCCGGTCAGGGAAATGAACACATCTTCCAGCGTATTGGCACGCAGTCGCACTTCGCCCGGGTGTACATCCACTGCATGCAGTGCATCCAAAATGGCAGGCAGGAGCTCCACCACGCCGCGGGCACGAATGACCAGGGTGTGGTCGGACGTTGTAACCTGCGGGACGAGGGGAGAGACGGCCGAAAGAGCGCGTCCCCCCGTCCCGGCAGCGGTTTCCACCTCGAGGACATCCCCCTCGCCGACAGTCCGTTTCAGCGCCTCGGGCGTATCCACTGTAAGCAATTTGCCGTGATCGATAATGGCAACGCGGTCCGCCATGCGCTCGGCCTCGTCCATGTTGTGGGTCGTCAAAATAATGGTTTTTTGCCGCGCCAGCGACTTGACATATTCGCGGACCAGCACCCGGCTTTGCGGGTCAAGCCCCGCCTCGGGTTCATCCAATACCAAAATTTCGGGGTCATGAACGAGCGCCATGGCCAGGTTCAAACGCCGCTGCATGCCTCCTGAAAGGGTACGCGCCGGCTTGTCGCGTTTCTCTTCCAGGTCCAGATCCTTGAGGAGCTGCGCAGCCCGCCGGCGGGCTGCCGGCCCTTTCATGCCATACATTTCACCGATGAACTGCATTTGTTCGAGGCAGGTCAACTGGTTCCATAATACGATGTTCTGCGGGCAAACCCCCACGCGGGCACGCACATCCGCATCTCCATTGGTAATGGGTTTGCCGTGAATGATGACCTGTCCGGAATCCGGTTTCAGCAAACCGCACAACATACTGATCGAAGTGGTCTTGCCCGCTCCGTTGGGACCAAGCAGCCCAAACACCTCGCCCTCAAAAATTTCAAGGGAAAGGCCGTCCACGGCCGTCAGCGGACCGTAACGTTTGGTCAATGACTGAGTTTGAAGAACAGTTGCAGACATATGATTTCCTGTTGATAATCTATTTCGTTGGTCGACCCACCAATCGAATGAAGGAAGGTCACTTTATTTCCGCGCCAATGCCGTGCAGGATGAATTCGACCAGCGCGGCCATGATCCGTTCGGGCGGGACAGTATCATCGCTCACTTGAAAATAAGTATTCAGGTACGGGAGCAGCTGGCTGTCCCCGATGACAATGGTCAGTGAGTTGACGATCCGTATGGCCGCATCGATATCCACATCCGGGCGGATCTCCCCTCGCTTCACAGCCTGCGCCAGGATCTCCTGCAGGGTCTCCCGCATTAAAGTGGCGATCGGTCGCACGACACGATCAGCCAGGTCGGGGTCTCCCTGGTAAGCCGCCCGCCCCAAAAAGCGCACCAGCCCCATGGCAGTCTCCCCCCATTCCAGACCGCCCAGCATATATGCACTCAAAGCATCCTTCAACGGCATGGCGGCCAGCACAGGACGGTATTCGAGGAACATGCCTTTTGTAAAGCGCAGACATAACTCGACGGCGAAATCCAGCAGCCCGTCCCGGCTGGGAAAATATTGATAGAGCGAACCAACCGAAATGCCCGCCCGCAGTGCAACCTGCTTGATATTAATGGAGGCAGGGCCTTTCTCAGTGGCCTCATCCAGAATGGCATTAATAACCGCCTGTTGGCGCTCCGGGTCCAGCCGGCGGAAAGTGCGGGTGGTCATGCCTTCCTGCTCAAGTTGGAGGATGTAAGGTTGAAAATTTGTCCAATGAGTGTAAGTCATATAATATGAACTAATAATTCATATTATATGAATATAAAGTTCGTCCGTCAAGGTGATTTTTATCCTGTTTAATTTCCATAGCCAGTGAAGGAACCAGAGGGATTTACTGGCAAAAGACCCTCTCTTTCGCCAATGATGGACGGCTTTTGAGAGGGTCCCGGGAAGATCCAAAGTTCATTTTTGGATCATGAAAAGGATGCTTCGGCTGCAACCTGGTTTTTGACCAGGAACTGGAGGAGGTTGCCCGCAAACTCAATCCGACCGTGTTTCTCGACGCCGTTTCGGGAGAAATTACATCGCGTGTGGCACGCACCTTGGCACCTAAAGGGCAAATCATCCTCTACGGAACGCTGTCCGGTCAACCACCGGTCATTGATCAACAGATTTTTTACCAAAAAGACCTGCGACTTGAGACGTTTTCGATTATGAACTGGCTGAAAGCGCAATCGCTTTTCAGTATGCTGCAGTATATCTTTGAATTGCAGCATTTTGGTCGGAAACATGGAGGGGTGGCTATTCGCGGTGTCATTGGTTTGCGCCAGTTGATCAGAGAGTGGCCTGACTATGAAAAACAGTCCGGACGGGGCAAATACCTTCTCAATCCATTTATGGCCTCTTGACAAGCCATCAAGCGCAATAATACATCCCGTTCGCAGAAGGTAGGGAAACAGCTGGATAGATTGCATGAGCTGTAAAACGTTAATAACATACTTACCCATTAAATTATCTCTCCTGCCCGGCGAGGGTCTTCGACCCCGCCCAAATCCTACCGCAAGGTCTCTTCCTGCATGTATTCTTTATCTTATGCGCCTGGCCATTCGCACTTATGTTTAGCCTGGCGGCCCGCTGGTGTAACGACTGAGTCTCTTTAATCTACAATCCTCAATCTGCAATCAAAAATCCGCTCACCCCATCATCAACTTTGGCCTGCCGAAGGTGCATCGCCTCCGCCAGGTGCGCCGATTGGATTTCCTCACTCACCGCCAAGTCCGCG
>Ga0315268_10009558_pt1 | contig 10056 bp, 10 predicted proteins | sample C1_top_MG_FD_204535 | JGI IMG/M metagenome (GOLD analysis project Ga0315268, IMG submission 204535) | Sediment microbial communities from Yellowstone Lake, YNP, Wyoming, USA - C1_top | ecosystem: Environmental > Aquatic > Freshwater > Lake > Sediment | place: USA: Wyoming | collected 2017-08-01 | reverse complement strand
CGACAACTACGCGGTCGCCTTCGTCCGCGGTTATTACCCTAACGTCCACCACTTCCCTCGAAGCGTGCGCCGCTCTCTTCTGCAGGATGAAGTGCGCTCGGCCGCACAAAACTTCGTAAACCTCGGGGTACGCGAGGCCGTCTGGCGCTGAAGAATGGTAGTGGCCCAGCGTCTTGTTCCGTTCGGGGCCCAGGAAGGTGCGGTCGAATACCGTGACGTCGTACTCCAACTCATAGTCCTTGAATAGCGGCTTGTCCGAAGGCCGTTCGACGTTGCGGTAGACCCAGTAGCAAACGCGCGAGTCCGGCGTTGCCACCTGCGGGCTGAGCATTACTGGCCTCATTTCTCCGACTGTGCGCACGAACGACGGAACGAGTTTTTTTTCGTTCAGCCGGACGGCCAGCGTTTTCGGGTCGAAAGCGAGCCTGAGGGGCAGGCAGTCGAGTTGGATCATGAACTAGCCAACGCTTTCCGAGTTAAAAATGTTTATATCCGTCGCGGCTCAGAATATTTGTTTAACGGGCCTGTGGCGCAGCCTGGATAGCGCAGCAAGAAACGAAATCAGTTTCCTGTAAGCCTTCTAAGCTGACGGTCGAGGGTTCAAAAGCTTTTCATACAGCTGAAAGTCCCTCCAGGCCCGCTTTATTTAACTTTCAGCGCCAAAAATATTTTCCGTCGGGGATGTGGGACAACCTGGTCAGCCTACCAGATTCGGGATCTGGCGATCCGAGTTCAAATCTCGGCATCCCCACTCTTTTTTCGATAACCTTTTAGTAGCGCGTTTCCTATCGCAGTTGGGTTGCAGATGGCCATTTCGCTTGAAAAATTCGTTGAAAACTCGATTCCCTTCCTTTTAGTGGGAATAGTGCTCGTGCTGGTGTTCGAGTTCGCCGTCGACGTGACTCAGTTCCAGGTTTACGTTGACGCCTTCGATTTCGTGGTCATCTTGTTTTTCGCGCTCGACTTGTACTACAAGCGCACGCGCTGCCACTCGTGGACTTACTTCGTGAAAAACTACTGGCTGGAAATCTTTGCAACCATTCCGTTTTTCTGGCTCTTCCGTGTTCCTGCCCAGCCGTCGGAAGCGCTTAGAGTCGTTGGTGAAGCCGGCGAAGTAGGCCGGGTATTGCATCCCATTTCAGAAGTCGAATCGGGAGGCAAACTGATTAAGATTCCGCGCGAACTGCAAGCGCTTAAGCTCGAGTCGTCAGTCAAGGTCATTCGGCTGGCTAAAGTAAAGGCCGTGCGCAGGAAAAAGAAGCGCTAGGGCGTTACCCGGGTTCTATCCCGCGGGAAGAACGCCGCTTCGCGCACGTTCTGTATTCCCAGTATTCTGGTGGTCAGCCTCTCCAAACCTATTGCTTGTCCTCCGTGGGGGGGCATGCCGTACTTGAAGACTTCGAAGTAGAACCCGAACTTGGACGGGTCGAATCCCTTTGCCTTGAAGCGTTTTTCAAGCAACGCCTCGTCGTGAATGCGCTGGCCTCCGGTAACTATTTCGACTCCGTCGAAAAGCACGTCGTATCCCCTAGTGAACGCCTTGTTTTCTTCGTAAGGCATTGTGTACGCCGGCCGGTGGTCCGACGGGTAGTTGTCGACGAACACGAAGCGGCTCTTGTGTTTTTCAAGCGCCCACTTTCCGATTATTGCCTCGTGTTCCCGCGTCAGGTCCTCGTTGGGCCCGAAATTCTTTCCGTAGGACTCGAAGAGCTTGGGCAGGTCCCAGTAGCGCACTACCGGAAACGACTGCTTCGGAATTTCAAGCGAGGCGTTGAAGTGCTCCAACTCGGCCTTGTTTTCCTCGTTCACGCGTTTTGCGGCGTAGGAAAAGAATTCTTCGCACAGTTTCATGACGTCTGTCTCGTCCTTAATGAAACCCATTTCCAGGTCGAGGGAAATGTATTCGTTCAAGTGATAAGGCGTGTTGTGTTCCTCTGCCCGAAAGACGGGCGCTATTTCAAAGACGCGCTCGAATCCCGCGCCGACCAGCATTTGCTTGTAGAACTGAGGGCTCTGCGCCAGGAACGCCTGTTTTTCGAAGTAAGTCACGGGAAACAAGCTGGTTCCGCCTTCCGTTCCAGTTGCAATTATTTTCGGCGTGTGGATTTCAAGAAAACCGTTTTCCGTCAAAAACTCGCGGAAAGCAGAGCAGAGCGTGTGCCTTAAGCGGAAAATTTTTTGGGGTTCGTCGCGCCGCAAGTCCATTGCGCGGTGGTCGAACCTGTTCTCGAAGTTAGTGTCCGTCTTTCCCGCAATGTCTACGGGAAGCGGCGAAGCCGCCTTGGAAATCACTTCAATCGAGTCGAGTTCTATTTCTACGCCGCCCATTTTCACGGAAGGATTTTTTTTCGCCGTCCCCTTGAACGCAACCACATCTTCTAGTCCCAGGGTCTTACAAGCTTCTATTGCCGCGGGGGTTTTGGCGATTAACTGTACTTTTCCGGCGCGGTCGCGGACTACTGCGAAAAACAGTTTTTTCACGTCGCGGACGCCGTGCACCCAGCCGGCGCCCTCTACTTTTTGTCCGTCGTGTTCGGCGAATTCGTTTGAAAGCAAGCGCGTCATTCAGTCTAACCTCGTTAAAGAGAAATGGCGGCGGAAATTATTAAACCAGTCGGGGGCGAATTTCCTTCTCGCTTTCGAAAGCGGTTATTAACCTGTTTTCTCTAATCCGCTTATGGCGCGCAAAAAGCTTTGGTTGAAGGCGCTTGAACTCTTGTTCGGCTTGCTGAAGTGGGTTTTCACTCTTATTTTCAACGCGCTTGCAGCCTTGGCCAAGTTGGTTTGGAAACTCCTTGGCGTCATTGGAAATGCGTTCAGGAAAAGCGCCGCGGAGTCTGTGCGCACTGCCTCGGAAGCCGCGGCGCCGAAGGCGGTTTCTGCGTCGCTTGCCGAAGTCAAGTCTTTTGAAGGCAGTTTAACCGAGTTCCAAGAGTGGCTTTATTCTTCGAAGAGTACGGTTGGAATAATACTTGGCGCCAGGGGCTCTGGTAAGTCCGGTTTGGGATTGTTTTTGGTTGAAAACTGGGCGGCCCGCGGAAGAAAGGCGTTTGCGATGGGCTTCGAGGGAGCCGGGCTTCCGGTTTGGATTAGAAGGGTGGAGAAAATAGACGAAGTGCCCAACAACTCGGTGCTGCTGGTTGACGAAGGCGGAATTTTGTTCAACGCGAGGGACGCAATGTCGGACGCCAACAAACTGCTTTCAAAGCTTTTGTTCATCGCACGGCACAAGGACTTGTCTGTTGCGTTCATCAGCCAGAATTCCGCGAACCTCGAAGTGAACACCATACGCCAGGCGGATTACCTGCTTTTGAAGCGGCCGTCGCTGCTGCAGAAGGACTTCGAAAGAAACAAGATAAAGGAAATCTACGACGCAGTGGAAGCAGACTTCAAGAAACTGGGTTCCGACAAGGGGCTGACTTACGTTTATTCGGACAAGTTCCGTGGCTTTGCGTCCAATTCGCTGCCGTCTTTCTGGAGCGAAAAAACGAGCAAGGCGTTCGGAAACACTGTTCTGCGCAAGAATTAGAAAATGCCGGAGAGGAACTTCTTAGCTGATCAGAGGAGGATGTTTTCCAGCCCCGCATCGCTAGCAGGCAGTTTTTAATTCTAATGCCGAGCCATCAATAACGATGAAACGGAAACTATTGCATCCGGATCAGATAATCACCCTGCGAGATTATCCGGTATACAATGAGCAGATCCTCAAGATTTATTTCCGGATTTTCCAAAAGAACCAGGGCAAGATTCTACCCCCCTGCCCGGTAATTCATAAATCAACTGGAATTCCTAAATCCGAAAGTAAAAACCCAAAATCGAGAAAATACGATCAAATGCTGGAAAAATACCTTGAAGAGAACCCTCGCGCGGGGTATTTCCTTCTTGATGGGGGACACAAAACCACGGCCGCGGCCTTATCTCATAAGCTCATCCCAGTCCTGGTGATAGAACATAATCAAGATTTCAAGGAAGCCAAGAAGCTTGTAGCGGCAGGCGAACTGTTCGGGTGGTATGCAATCGGAGATTCAGTAGATGACTCTCTGAAAGAGTTAGCGACGCATCATTTTGGTACCCGGGGATTCCAGACGGTGGCGGATAAAACAGAAAAGATGGTTGAAAATAACGATGTGCCTGCGTACATGATTTCAACTTACAGAAAAAAGTAGTCTTTTACGTTACCCGCGCACTTGCAGATTTTAGGTCAGATCCGAGGCAATACCGAAATAAGACCTCAGACTAGATTAGTATGCAGGGGAAGGGATTTGAACCCTCGCAGGCGCTAAGCCACAGGATTCTGAGTCCTGCGCATCAAGTCCCCTCTCGGTTTTCAGTTTTGCGAAAAACAAGGTGGGTTGACCAGGCTCTGCCACCCCTGCGCGCAATTATTTTGGGTTAGTGTTTTAATTAACACTTCTGCGAGGGGTTTTTAAGCCTCTTTTGCCCAATTTTTTTGTTCTTTTTAGTCTAGAGCGTGTTGGATTGATTCCGAACTTTTACGAGAAAAAGAATTACCCGCTTCTTGCGGCAATTCCTGCCATCCTCCTAGTCGCAGCCATTGCAGTAATTTTTCTAAACGGCATTCCAACCGGAATAGAGTTGAGGGGAGGGTTGAGGATAACCGTCCAGTCGCCCCAGCCCGTTGACGTCGCGTTGCTCAAGGAACGGCTTTCGCCTTACTCGGAGCAAGTGTCGGTCAGGAGCTTCGAAAACCCGTCGGGTTCGGGAATAGAGATAGAAATGGGCAACAACGCAGTTCTTGAAACCGCCAGCGCCAGGCTCACTGCGCTCGAGGCGTTGGACAAGCAGCTTCTCGGCGCTGAAATGAACGCTTCTTACTTGGCGGAGCAGATAAAGAACGATTCTACTCAAGCCGCCGCGGCTTACGCCGCCCAGCAGTCGGCAACGGAACTGGCGGGTCAAGTGCGTTCGGAAGCAAGCGCGGTTCTCTCGCAAATCGGTTCCAACCGCTTGGCTCCGGAGGACGCGCACGAGGCCGTGAAAATGGCGCGCGAGGATTTCGCTGACGCTAAAGGAAACTACCGCGAAGAACTACTGGCGATAGTGAAGCAAGTTGCGCCGGGCGCGTCGGTTTCGCTGAAGGAAGTCGGCAGCGTTTTGAGCGCGTTTTTCTTCGTCAAAACCCGTGAGTTCGTAATCTATTCCTTCATCCTTTCGGCAATAGTTGTTTTGATAATCTTCCGCTCGTTCATTCCGAGCGTCGCCGTAATCTTCGGCGCCGCTACCGACATAATAGTCACGCTGGGGGCCATGAGCTTGTTCGGCATTCCGCTTAACCTTGCGACGGTGGCAACGCTGTTGATGTTGATTGGATTTGCGTTGGACACTGACATGCTGTTGACCATCCGCGTGCTAAAGCGCGCAGAAGAATCGCCGGCGGCCAGGGCGTTCGACGCCTTCAAGACCGGCGCAATGATGAACATCACGAGCCTGATTGCCTTCGGCACTCTGGCTATTTTCGGCTTCCTGCTTCAGATAGAGACGTATTACTTGATAGGAATGGTCGCGGCAATCGGGAGCTTCGTGGACTTTTTCGCGACGTGGTGCGCGAACGCGGCAATAATCCTCTGGTACTTGGAGCGAAAACAGGGAGCGAGAGCATAACATGGACTGGGCTGCCTTAAGCGGAGACAATCGCGTCAGGTTCGCGGTAGTCTGCGTAGTCGCAGCCCTGGCAATAATGCTTTTGCGCGACTTGAATCCAGTAACGCTTGACACGAACTTCGGAATCGAGTTTACCGGAGGAGTCCGCATTCCAATTACTCTCGAAAAGTCCGTCGACCCCTCCACCATGGCTACGATGGTTGAAGTCATAAAGGCCCGCATCAACAAGTACGGCTTGAAACAATCGGTTGTCCAGCCGCTGGGAGACCGCGAAATAGTTGTGGAAGTGCCGCGAGCCGATTCCGATGCAATAAAGAGCGTTGAAGCGCTGTTGCGCGAGCAAGGCCGGTTCGAGGCAATAATCGACGGCAAGCGCGCGCTCACCGGCGACTACATGGTTGCAGTCGGAGGCGCGGGCAGCGAGTCTACGCCCCGAAACTCGAAGACGGACAACTGGGAGCTCAACTTCGTGGTAAGCCGCGAGGGAGGCGAGCGCTTTGCGCAAGCCGCGTTGGGCAAAGCGGATTACCCGGTTTTCTTGTTCCTGGACCGGCCGGAAAACGCGGCGGTCATAGTCGAACGCAGTGCATTCAATTACACGCAGGGACTCGCGTCCTCAAAAGCGGTTTCAGAAGCGCTCCGCAAGGAAGGCGACGATATTACGTTAATTTACGTGGAGGACTTCGGCCGCGACAAGGCCCTTCTTGCCAACAAGTCGAAAGTAGTGATAAGCAGCAGCTTGAAGGAATCTAATCCCTTGGTTTACGCCGAAATCCAGGCAATGGGATTCAAGCCCCTTTCGCAAATCGCGGTCGAGCAGCAGAACGCTTCTTCCAACGACTCCCTGATACTGGTTGAAAAAGACGCTGGTGACATGGGCCCTGCTTTCTCCAGCGCGCCCGGCGGGGGAGTTACGCGCTGGCCCGCAATAGGCCTTTTGTCCGCGCCGGTTCTTAGTTCGGGCTTGGCAAACGGCTACGTTTCGCAATTCTATTCAATTACCGGCGCCGCAGTCGGAGAAACCGATGCTGAAAAGGAAGCGTATGCGCTGAATGAAATAAAGCACTTGAAGAGCGTTTTGTCGGGAGGAAGGCTGCCCGTCAACACGGTAATCGGCAGCGCTTACGTCGTAGCGCCTTCGCTGGGAGAACAGTTTCTGAGCTACAGCTGGGTTGCCTTGTTCTTCGCAATAGTGTTCGTCTCAATTTCAATCGTCGTGCGCTACCGTCAAGTCGCGCTGGCGATTCCCATTATTCTCACCAACATTTCGGAAATAGTGATTCTAGTTGCAATAATGGGTGCAATCGGAACAATTGACTTGGGAGCCATGGCCGGAATCATTACCTTGATTGGAAAGGGAGTGGACGACCAGCTGATAATCACGGACGAAGTGCTGAAGCGCAGGCGCGGCGGCACCGTGCAAGAGGACGAAAAGCAGGATGCGCGCGAAGCCAAGGAACGCATTGCCCGCGCTTTCTACATCATTTTCACTACGGCCGGCGTCGCGGTTGCTTCCATGGTTCCCTTGATTTTGTCGGGAATAGTTGAAGTAATAGGCTTCGCAATGTCGACGATAATCGGATTGCTTATTGGAATCTTCATCACGCGGCCTGCGTACGGCGCGTTGATTGAAGCAATGTTCAGCAAAAAGCAGTAGAAGTCACTGTTTTTTCTCGGCTTGTTTTTCCCTGAGTTCTTTCCCGAGTTCGGCCCGCCGCTTGAGCTGCTCGGCGTGCTTCGCTTTGTCTTCGGGCTTGAGCGTCTTGTCCATGATGTAGTTTACGAAGTCCTGGCTTGACTGGGAAGCGTCCAGTAACACGGCCTGCGCTTCGTCCAAGTTCAACTTGATTTCAGCTGGCTTCGCTATTTCGATTGAAACTGGGCCGTAAGTCAAGGCAATGTTGTGCAAAACCGAGAAATTCTTGGTGAGGATCTGGACTTCGCTGTACGTGGAATAGTTTCCCTTGTCGTCCGCTTCAACTGCCCCCGCTATTTCGCCCGAGCAGTAGAGGACGCCTTTTTCCTTCGTGAGCCGTCCAATGAAGTCAACCAGCGAGTTCTGCAGCGCTTCCTTGTCGGTTCCTTGGGCGTCGAAGTAAAGAACGGCTTTGACGGCGCCCACTTTAGTGGCGTCGTCCATCAGCTTTTCGACGTCTTTCTGCGAAGGCTTTTCCATTGTTTTCACTCATAGTTTTTGTAAAAGTCCTTCTTTAATTCTGTATCTGTGCGCCGGGTTTCGCGCGCAAATGAAGTCGTCTCCCCTTTTCGACAGCTTTACTGAAAAACCGTGCTGGAAATAGCATTCCGCGCAGTTGTGAAGCAAGTCGTCGCCTACTACTGTCATTGCTGGATCACTCTCGTTGTTTTTGTTGCAGCTTTTTTCTGCGCCACCTTTTAATAAACCGTGCTTTAATAGTTGGGTTTTTCAGCTGGTTTGAATGGACGCAAGCACTGCACTGGAACTCGTTTTATTCATTCTGCCTGCTTACGTCGCAAACGCCGCGCCCGTTATTTTCAGCGGCGGCCCCAAACTCGACTTGGGAAAGACTTTCTCCGACGGCAAGAGAATATTCGGCGACGGCAAGACCCTGTTCGGCTTCGTCGGCGGAGTCGCCTGCGGCGTTCTCGCCGCAGCTGCCTTGGCTTTCCTTATTCCGTCGCTGTTCATTCCCGCCGCGTCTTCGCTTGAACTGAAGGGGTTCGCGGGATTTTTGCTGGCGTTCGGCGCGTTGTGCGGCGACTTGATTGGAAGCTTTTTCAAGCGCAGGATGGGCATGGCGCGCGGCGAGCCCTCTATTTTGCTCGACCAACTTACTTTCCTGGTCGTCGCCCTGCTTTTCGCCAGCCAATACTACCCGCCTGCCGCGGCGGGAGTCGACGGCCTCCTGTTTCTGGTAGTGCTGACGTTCGTGCTGCACCTGTTTTTCAACGTTCTCGCGCACCGCTTGCACTTGAAGTCGGTTCCGTGGTGAAAACAATGTTTTCCGCAAGAGAACGCGATTTTCTAGCCAAGTTCCTAGTATTTTTCTTCCTGCCTTTCGCCGCGCTGCACTTCGTCGACGCCTCGGTGCTGACTGTTGCAGTCGCCCACGCCGAAAAAATATTGTTGTCACTGCTCGGCTATTCCGCGACCGCAATCGGCGACGACTTGTTCGTCGACGGCGCGCACTTCAAGATAGTCGTGGACTGCACAGGGTTGGTGTTGGTCCTGCTTTTGGCCGCACTGCTTTTCGCAACTCCGTTGAAGAACGAAAAAAGACTGCAGGCGCTTGCACTTTTCACGCCCTTCCTGCTTGCCTTCAACCTGCTACGCCTGCTGCTCACGTTGACGGTCGGCGCAGTGTTGGGCCAGCCGGCGCTTGAAGCCACGCACATGCTGATGTGGTTCGTCGACTCTGCAGTCGTTTTCTTCATCTGGATGCGCGTCGCGCGCGTTTCCCTCGGCTGGCGCGTGGCGGGAATGAAGCTATAAATTGTTTGCCCGACAAATTCTTAGTGCAATAGCCCCGTCGTCTAGCGGCCAAGGATAGGAGGCTCTGAACCTCTTGACAGCGGTTCGAATCCGCTCGGGGCTACTTATTTTAATTCTTTTTGCAGCGGAGCACTCGGCGAGAGTTCGTTATTTAAGCGTTGTCCACCCAATTATTTGCGTAAAATACTTATTCGAAGGTGTATGTGTTGGGAGCAAGACCCAGAAAGTGGAAAAAAAAACATAAGATGAGATGGAAGTGGGTTAAGAAGCGACGCAAACGAATGAAACGCAAGCAGAAGCGTCGCGTCGGCGAACTCTAAGCCGCTACTACGAAGTAAACGCCTGCAACCATCAAACCGCAGGCCGCAACTTTTAGGGCGATGTTTTTCTCGTTGAACAACGCGCCTCCGGCCAGCGTGGAGAACAGTGTGCTCAGTCTCTTTACGGTAATGGCTAGCGTGACGTAGGTTGCGGAAATTGCGTTAGCCAACGCAAGCCGGTTTGCGACGGTGAGCACGGAAATGGCGCTTATTTTCTTCCAGTCCCGCCGTCCGACTGCAAGCGCGTCTTCCAAGCGGTTTCTTTCCACAGCCAGGAAGAGGAGCACGTAGTTGGCGGCCAGGAATACTTGAATCAAGAGAATGTAGGAAACTGCGGTCAATGCGTTTAACACTATTTTGTCCGCCAGCGCGCAGAACGCAAGCACGAATACGCCGCCCATCGTCAGCCACGCGTACTTTGCTTTTTTGAAGTTGAGGAGAGTTACGGGCGAGCCGTAGACCGCTGTTTCGAGCAAGTACACTCCTATTACCATGAGCATGGCGCCTCCTGCTTGGATTGTGCTAAGCTGTTCTCCGAGAAAGAAGGCAGCAAGAAGCAGCAGGATTACTGGGCTGAGGTTCATGAGCGGCGTTACTGAAGAGATTTCTTCGTGTTTCACGCCCCGCAGGATCAGCCAGGTG
>Ga0315268_10009557_pt1 | contig 10057 bp, 7 predicted proteins | sample C1_top_MG_FD_204535 | JGI IMG/M metagenome (GOLD analysis project Ga0315268, IMG submission 204535) | Sediment microbial communities from Yellowstone Lake, YNP, Wyoming, USA - C1_top | ecosystem: Environmental > Aquatic > Freshwater > Lake > Sediment | place: USA: Wyoming | collected 2017-08-01 | reverse complement strand
GAACACGCCGGCAGACGTTTACCGACCGCGTCATGGGCGGCATTTCGGACGGGAGGGCCGCGTATGAGACGGTCGAGGGAAAGCGCTGCCTCCGCCTCCGGGGCAACGTTTCCCTAGAAAACAGGGGCGGTTTCATCCAGGTCGCGCTGCCGTTGTTGCCTACGGAAGGCGAGGTATTTAACGCCAAGGATTTCAAGGGCGTGCGCCTCACCGTCAGGGGGAACGGCGAAGCATATTTCATCCATCTCCGGACAAGCCAGACCCGGCTCCCCTGGCAGTACTACGCGGCCCCCTTCAAGGCCGGGCCCCGCTGGGAGGTCGTGGAGATTCCTTTCATGGAGTTCGCGCCCGAGAATCTGAGCTCCGCACTCGACCCGACACAGTTGCGCCGGATCGCCGTCGTCGCGGCGAGCAAGGCCTTTGCCGCGGACGTGGCCGTGGCCAGGCTGGAATTCTACCGCTGATCTATGAATCCCGGCTATCGCGTCGCGCAGGCGCCAGATCCGAACGAACAAGGGAGGTGGGCCACATGAAAAATGTCCTGCTCGCGCTATCCCTGGTGCTCCTGGGGATCCTGGTGACAGGCTGCAAGGAGGAGAAGGAAGACATGGATGACGAGGCCGCCGAGGCGAAAACGCCTGCGGTCACGGCCACGGTCGCCCCGCTCTGGGAGGCGAAGTTCCTGGCCGACCTGCCGGCCCTGGGCCACCGCAACTGGGTCGTCGTCGCCGACGCCGCCTTCCCCCTCCAGATCAGCCCGGGGATGGAGGTCGTGGTCTCGAACGAGGACCACTTCGCCGTCCTGGAGAAGGTCCTCAAGGCCCTGGGCCAGGCCAAGCACGTCCGGCCCAAGGTCTATCTCGACAAGGAGCTCGACTACGTGCCGGAGGCCCTCGCGCCCGGTATAGACGCCTGCCGGAAGCGGCTCAAGGGCATGCTGGCCGGCTTCGACGCCAAGCCCGTCCTCCACGAGGAGCTCATCGCCCGCATGGACCAGGTGGCTAGGACCTTCCGCATCCTGATGATCAAGACGAACCTCACCCTCCCGTACACCACGGTCTTCATGGAGCTCGACTGCGGCTACTGGGGCCCGGAGTCAGAGGCCAAGATGCGGGAGAAGATGAAGTAGCCACTTCCGTTCCGCCGTCGGACGGTTGGCACGGGGCCAGTCACCGCCCGGACGCGAATCAATGAGGTCGAGCTCGGGGTGTTCCCTACGTCCGGACGCGGGTTGGCCCCAGCGAGGCCAATCCGCTCGAGGACAGGCCTCGCTCCCCCTCCCTCTGGTCGGAGTCCGTGCCCGCTCGGCCTGCCCACGCCTCCATCCGGGAAGCACCCCGCAGCTCTCCTTCCTTTAATTTTTCGGGCCGGCGGAGATTTGCAACGCGCCACCCGTTCACTTTAAATCAATTGGGGCACTGTCTCGTCCCTACTTGTAGACCCCCGCGGCGTCCCATTTCTTGATCGCGTCCTGGACGATCTCGGCCACGCGGTCGTTGACCTTGCGGAAATATTCCTTGGCCTGGTCCTCGCGGAACGTCGGGTACCCCTGCCCCTTCTCGTAGAGGATAATGGTCGAGGTCACGGGCACCGCGACCCAGGCCCCGGCCGGCGCGACGACCGGAGCGGCCATGTCCTTCGTGTACCGCTCGGGGTGGATGTAAGCCGGCAGGAAGGCCTGGACATAGGCCGTCTCGTTGTTCCCGGCGTGCCCGCCGTTCTCCTTGAACACGGCCTTGGTGATGTCGTCGGCGACCACCCACCAGTTGAGGACGAGGACCCGGACCTTGGCCCGGTTGGCGACCCGCGTCGCCGCCTGGTTCAGGACGTTGGTGTTGCCGCCGTGCCCGTTGAGGACGATGATGTTCTTGAATTTCTGGTCGGCCAGGTTCTGGAGCACGGCCTCGGCGAACGGCGCGTACGCCTCCTCGGGGATGGACACCGCGCCCGGGTAGCCCTTCATGGCCGCGGTCATGCCGTAGTTGAGGGTCGGGGCGATGAGGGCATTCAGCCGCTCGCCGATGTCGCGGGCCATGGCCTCGGGCGACAGGTTGTCCGTGCCGTTGGGGATGACGCCGTGCGGCTCGAGCGAGCCCATGGGCACGAGGACCGTGTCGATCTTCCCCGGCACGAGCTCGGCGAACTCCTGCCAGCAGACGAGGTTCATCTCGCGTGTCGTCGGGCTCTTAGCCGCGAATTTCGCGGCCTGCCCGGCCGCCGTCGCCGCAGCAGCGACCATTATCGCCGCGAGGGCGAGAACGAGGACTTTTCCGACATTGCGGTTCATCTGTCCCTCCTGTGTCACGAGTAAAATCATTCTATCGCCAATCTCAAGAAAAAGCGACGGGCGGCAAGGTGTCCGCCTCCGCCGAATTTCGGTGACATGAAACTAATGACCTACATAAGCCGACGGGAAAAATGGTAGAGGCATTTCGGTAATTGATTGACTGTCAACGAATTAGGCACGGCCATGATGAACCGTACTTCAAATTAAGTCGGGACTATTCTGAAGTTCGCTTCATAAACGCCGGGGCCGAAAGGGGAAAAGAAGAATGGGGACATGTCCCTGGGTGCGTGTCCCCGCTTTTCCTATTGACTCAGGCAGACGGAGGGGATTTCGGTATTTCGGCGTGTGTCACCGAACTAGAAAACAAGTATCCGGATTCCTCATCCGACACACACTGGCGGGCCGTCTCCCACCATTGCCTGACGACCCGGGTGTTGCCGTACCACGGCCGCCCCCGCTTCGCCGAGTGATAGACGCCGTCCAGGACGATGTGCACGGACCCATCGAGGAGGGCCGAGCAGAGGGGGACGACAGCGTCCCCCCAGACGTCGCCCTGGCCGCAGAGATATTCGTAGCTCCGATACGCGGCCCGGTCACGGGACTTTCCATTCAGGTCGCCGAAAAGGGCCTTGCCGGCCACGGACGCGTAGCGGACCGCCGGCGCGAAATAGGCGCCCGGATACGTCTGGTCGATCCAGCGTCGCATGGCCAAGCCGCGGTCGTTCCGGTGCGGGCTGCCGAGGGTGACCAGGGCCCGGACGAGCTCCGTCCCGGCGTAAACTCGGCCGCGGAACGGCTCCGGGCTGAGGAAGAGCCGGCCGACGACACCGCCCGTGCTGTGGCCGACGAGGACGACTTTTTCCGCGCCCGTCCGGGCCAGGACCTTTCTCACGGTCCGGTCGAGCTTCCTCAGGATGCGTCCCCACCCGAACGAACGGGTGGCCAGGACCCAATCCAGCCGCGTCGTCGGGACGACATAGACCTTCTGCCGGACGAGCTTCTCCAGCGCCGGCTGCATCTCCCAGTAATGGCGGCGCGTGGCGAGGAAGCCGCCGATGATGACAACGGGCGGGCAGTCCATGCCCCCCCCTACGCCCTTTCCCCGGCATGGAAATAGACACGGCCGGCCGTACCGTCGACCGTGACGAGCTGGCCTTCGCGAATGAGGACGGTCGCCTTTCGGATGCCGACCACGGCCGGGATGTCGCACTCGCGGGCGATGATCGACGCGTGTGAGAGCTGGCCCCCGCTCTCGGCGACGATGCCGCCGATACCGGACAGGATGGGAGTCCAGCCGACGTCCGTGAAGGGCACGACGATGATGTCGGTCGGCTCGAGGCGTTCGGCGACCAGGAAGGGATCGCGGACGATGCGGGCCCGGCCGGTCGAGATGCCGGTGCTCGAGCCGATGCCCTGGAGGTAGTGGTCCCCGGAGCCGGGCGCGGGAGCGGGCGCCGGCGCGGCTACCTCAGGCCCCGCGGCGGCCTCGCCACAGAAGGTCTCCGGAGGGTCCACGGCGGCGTCCACGGCCTGCTCGGCCTTTCGGGCGTTAACCAGTCCCCAGGCCCGGAACGCCTCCCGGGGCTCGACGACGACGCGCGCGAGCTCGTCCGCGTAGAGATAGAAAACGTCATCCGCCTGGCCGAGGACGCCGCGGCTGGCGAGGTGCGCGCCTAGGGCCAGCACCGCGCGGCGCATGAGATAGGATTCCTCGGTCATGAGCAAGCCGACCTTTTCCCGCAGGTCCATAATGCGCGTCGTGGCGTCGTGGAGGCGGCCGAAGAAGAAACGGCGGAGCGGGCTGAGCCCGGCCCGCACCCGAAGGAGCTTCTCGACGCGCCGGGCCTCGGCCCAGTTCCACAGCGTCGAGGGGTGGGCCAGGGCGATGCGGGCCACGGTCTTCCAGATGAGGCCCGGGTTCTCGATCCACGGCACCTCGGAGAAGTCGCTGCCGTTGGCGCTCAGGAAACCGAAGCGGCTCATGAAGGCGTCGAAATGGGCCAGGAGGACTTGGCCCTCGGGGGTCGCCTGGAGCTCGGCCCGGGCGTCGACACCGTCGCCGGAGGCGAGCTTGCCTAGGATGCGGGGGTCGACCTCGCGGGCGCCCGCGGCCACGCGGGCGATGCCGTCATAGGGGAGGTGCGTGCCGCGGCGTCCGAAGCCGACCAGGACGTCTCCGGGCTTCGTTCCGGGCGCCCACTTGGCCAGCGCCCGGCCGAGGAGCCGGTTGCGGACGAGCATGTTCAGGCTGACGTGGATCATGTGCCACTGGGACTGGCCGTGGAGCTCGTTCAGGCGGTCGAGATGCGCGAGGAGGGCGGTGTCGTCGGCGGCGGCCCAGTCGGCCGCCCGGAAGGGCTCGAGTTCGCGGTGCTGGGCCTCGACGAAGCGGCGGGCCCGGCGCTCGACGGCGAGCTGCCGGAGCGCGTAGCGGAGGACGCGGAAGGCGAGCGGCAGCATCCGCGGCCGGAATCGGAACTCACGCGGGGCCGCCGTGTCGTCCGGGGCGATAACCTCGAGGAAGTTGGGCGGCAGCCCGGCCCGCGACAGCAGCTCGCCGAATAGGGTCGTGTTCGCGTAAATCCGGGAGTGGAACTTGGCGATGAGCCCCGAGTAATCCGTGCCCGTCTCGCCCAGGATCTCGTCGAAGACGGGCCCGAAGACGTTCTTGACGACGGACTGGTATTTCGTAGACCACAGGAGTGGCTTGACCAGCCAGGGGGCCATGTCCGAGACCAGGCGGTTCGAATAGACCCGGCGCTCGGGGAGGGTGGTGACGGGCCGGGCCTGAAGGATGGCGAAGCCGGTCGGATCGAGGGCCCACTCGACGTCCTGGGGTGTGCCGGCCTTGTCGGCGATGGCCCGGACGGTCGCGGCCAGCTCCCGGACCTCTTCCCCGCCGAGAAGGGATGGGCCGGATGTGTAGGAGACGGCGAGGTCCCCCTGATAGCCAGCCCGGTATCGGTCGGGAGTCGTCCGGCCCTGGACGAGGGGCTCACCCAGGCCGGGCACGGCCTCGATGACGACGCAGGGCTCGCGGGTCATCGGGTCGACGCTGAAGGCGACTCCGGAGACCGAGGCCCGGACCATGGACTGGACGACGACGGCCATGGCCAGGCTGCCGGAGGATGGGCCGTTCTTCTCGTAGACGTAGGCCCAGAGGCGGGAGCCGAAGGCCGAGGCCAGGCACTTGCGAACAGCAGCCAGGAGCTCGTCGTCGCCGGTGACATCGAGCACGGTGTCGAGCTGGCCGGCGAAGGAGGCTTTCTCCGAGTCCTCACCGACCATGGAGGAGCGGACGGCGACCGGGCCGCCCAGGCGGCGGTAGGCGCCGAGAATGGCGCGGCGGTGGGCCGGGAGGATGTCCCAGGACAGGAACGAGCGGCGGAGGGCTTCCAGGTTCTCGAGGTCGGGCCGGCCCGCCTCGGACACCAGGCGGCGGACGGCGGCGGTCAGGGCGCCCCGGAAGACGGACGTGGTGATGACGAAACCGGGCGGGACGCGGAAGCCGGCGCGGCGGAGGCGGGCCAGGCCGGCCCCTTTCCCGCCCGCGACGGACTCGCGAAGGGAGCGGGAGCTGCCGAGATCGACGACAAAACGACCCATATTGCGCCTTTAGACCACTCCCATCAATGAGAAGGGGTTTTATAGCATCCCGGCCCGAGGGCGTCAATCACCCCCGGGGGGCAGTCCCAGGGGGATAAAATGGACGCCATAGGGGGACACCATACACTGTCCCCTTTCCATTTGGGGACACGATACTCATTTCCGAATTTCGCGGCCCGGGCGACAGAACCGCGCAACTCTCTTATAAACAATCATTTACCTAAATTATCCAGGGAATAGGATTTCGTTAATTTGGCGGATGTTACCGATTTACAACCGGAGCAGGGAATTTCGCAAATTAGATGTGTTTCACCAAATTGGATAGGGCGCCAGAAGGAGCGACAGAGCATTGTGTCCCGCTACGGGACATTGATGATGGTCTGCTGTTGCTGCTGTTCTTCGCCGGCCGCGGTGCTCAGGTAGAGGACGGTGGCCTGACCGAAGATGTAGATGACGAAGGCCGTGAGGAGCAGGGTCAGGACGATCAGGGCGATCCCCTTGGCGCTCGAGACGCGCCGCGCCAGCCCCTGCGGGGCCAGGGCGTCGAAGATCGATTTCCCGATGAAAACGAGCATGATCATCAGGCCCAGGAACAGCCGGTAGCCCAGGATTTTGCCCTGGGCGTAGTCCGAGCGGTCGAGATGGATGAAGGGCGAGACGAGCCAGACGGCGAGGATAAGGGCCGCGGCCGTCAGGGCGATACCGATGCGCTTCTGCCGGGGGGTCTGAGTGTCCATCGCGGTCATTCTACGCCCCCGGGGGACAGAATTCCAATAGTCCAAGGACAACGCGACGTGATCATGCCCACCCTCCACTCAAAAGAACGCCGTCCTGATCCATCTTGCTTGCTTCGTCCTTCCGGCTCGTTTATCCTCTCTATCGTTTAGACGACACTCGCCCGACAATATTCCCTTTCCCCCTTCTCCTGCCTGGTAGAACAAGATACACTGGTGACATGATGGCGCCGCGGAAAGGGTATTTCTATCTGCCGGGGCGGTTGTACGACGTCGGTTTCAGCGGCATCCTCGCGCCGGTCCGCCGGAGGGTGGCACGGGAGATCGATTCCCGAGACCTCTACCCCTGCCTGGACATCTGCTGCGGCACGGCCAGCCAGCTCCACATCCTCAGGGAGACCGCCGAGCGTGGGGGCTTCGCCGTGGGCATCGACAAGAGCTTCCGGATGATCCGGTACGGACGGGCCGTCTCCCCTTTCCTCCCCGTCGTTAACGGCGACGCGTTCCGGCTGCCGTTCAAGGCCGGCGTCTTCAAGTGCGTCACCGTCTCCTTCGCCCTTCACGACAAGCCGGCCTACGGACGGACGGCTATGGTGGGCGAGGCCAAGCGGGTCCTGGCGGCCGGCGGGGAGATCATCCTGGTCGACTTCGAGCGGCCGTGGGACAAGGCCTCGCGGCGCGGGGCGCTCCTGACGAATTCCCTCGAGTGGTTCGCCCGCGGGTCGCACTACGACAACGGCCGCGATTTCCTCCGCCGCGGCGGGCTCAGGGGCTTCATGGCCGAACACGGTTTCGAGGAGCGCTGGCGGCGCGACGTCCCGGCCGGGTCGCTCGCCATCGTCGGCGCCGCGCCGAAATAAGACGTAAGATGGGGTCAGGTCTACTTTTTTCCACTTTTTTTGGAAGAAAGTAGACCTGACCCCATCCTAAGTCCCTTTCTTCCCCCCTTCCCTCTTGCGGTTTGGCTCCCGCCTGAGTATATATGGGGAAGCGACTCTGATATCCGCGAGGAGGTCGGCATGGCCCTCATCCACTGTCCGGAATGCAACCGGGAAGTCAGCGACCAGGCGCCGGTGTGCCCCGGCTGCGGCTATCCTCTGATCATGGGGCACCGCTCCGCGCCGGGCGGCGCGGGTCCAAGCATCCCTGGTCCAGGCGGAGCCGGTCCCGGGGGCATAGGTCCGGGCATCCCGGGCGTTCTCGGCCGCGCCTGGAACTACGAATACAAGTCCTCGAAGACCGTCCTGGGCATGCCCCTCATCCACGTCGTCTACGGCCCGGCCTGGGCCACGGGCTTCAAGCCGGCCCGGGGGTTCATCGCCATCGGCAACATCGCCATCGGCGTCATCGCCATCGGGGGGTTCGCCGCCGGCATCTTCACCCTGGCGGGCATCGGACTTGGCCTGGTCTGCATCGCCGGCCTGGCCTTCGGCATCGGCGTCGGGGTCGGCGGGATCGCCACCGGCTACCTGGCCCTGGGCGGCATCGCCATCGGGACCTACGCCGTCGGCGGCCTGGCAGTAGGCGCGCACACCTTCTTCAACGACCCACAAATGCGAGACACCATCCGCAAGCTCTTCCATTTTTAGGATAAGCCGGAGCCAAGTAGCGATGATAGGATCAAACCTACGCATTACGCAAGAAAACTAGCATTGCGTAGATTTGACCCCGTCTTAGGATCGCCGTCTTGAGATTGGCCATCGAAGATAAATAGGAGGTTGCATGATCAGGGATCCCCAGACCGCACGCTCCACGTTCCTTCCCCACTTTTCCATGTCTCCCATAATGAGCTTATTAATCTTATTGTCCGCGATCGTCCTCGCCGCGTCGCTCCTCGTCCCCCTCGCCACTCCCCTCGCCGCCGACGAGACGACCGACAAGGTCGACAAGATCTTCGCCGCGTGGGACAAGACGACGACGCCCGGCGCCGCCCTGGCCGTCGTCCGCGACGGCCGCATCGTCCACAAGCGCGGCTACGGCATGGCCAAACTCGAGGACGGCCTGGTCATGACCCCGGACAAGATCTTCGACATCGGTTCGGTCTCAAAGCAGTTCACGGCGACGTGCGTCGTCATGCTCGTCCGCGACGGCAAGGTCGGGCTCGACGACAACGTCCGCAAGTACATCCCCGAGCTCCCGGACTACGGGACGCCCATCACCGTCCGCCACCTCCTCCACCACACCAGCGGCCTGCGCGACTACAACGCCCTGCTCGAGCTCTCCGGCTTCCGCGGCGACTCGGACTGCCCGACCGTCGAGGAGGCCCTGGAGGTCATCTGCCGCCAGAAGAAGCTTAACTACGCCCCGGGCGCCGAATATTCCTACACCAACACGGGCTTTTTCCTCCTCAGCCAGATCGTTGAGCGCGCGAGCGGCAAGTCGCTCAACGCCTTCGCCCAGGAGCGCATCTTCAAGCCCCTGGGCATGGAGCATACCCTCTTCCAGGACGACCATACCCAGATCATCCCGAACCGCGCCAGCGGCTACGACCCCGCCGAGAAGGGCGCCGGCTACAAGCTCAACTTGAGCAACTGGGACGAGACGGGCGACGGCAACGTCTACACCTCGGTCGAGGACCTCTACCTTTGGGACCAGGCCTTCTACAACTACAAGCTCGGCAAGGACGTCATGGACATGCTCCACACGACGGGGACCCTCTCGAGCGGCAAGAAGATCGACTATGCCTTCGGCCTGGTCGTCCGCGAGCATAAAGGCCTCAAGATCGTCGAGCACGGCGGCGCCTGGGCCGGGTTCCGGGCGGCCATCGTCCGCTTCCCGGACGAGCGCTTCTCGGTCATTTGTCTCGCCAACCTGGGGACCATGGACCCCTCGGGTCTGGCCTTCAAGGTGGCCGACATCTACCTGGCCGGGAAGCTCAAGGAGCCGCCCAAGCCCGACCAGGAAAAGCCCAAGGCCCCGGCCGTCACCCTGGCGAAGAAAGACCTCGAGCCGCTCCTCGGGACCTACCAGGACTCGAAGTTCGGCATGTGGCTCGAGATGACCCTCAAGGACGGTAAGCTCATCGCCGGGTTCGCCGGCCGGAGCTTCGTCCTGACGCCGACAAGCCCGATCTCGTTCACCGTGCCGGAGTACGCCCGCGGGATAAGTGCCGAGTTCCCACCGGCCCCAGCCGGCCAACCGCGGACGGCCCGGGTCATGATCGGCGCGGACCAGGAGTTACTGTTCGAGCGAACGCCACCCGTCACGCCGCTGACCCCGGCCCTGCTCGCCGAATATGCCACGGTCTACGTCAGCCACGAGCTTCTGAACACCGAGTATGAAGTGGCTGTGGAAAAGGACGGGCTCATCATCAAGTCGAGGACTGTGCCGAAGGCGGGTTTGAAAACCATGGCCCCGGACAAGTTCACGACGCCCGAATTCGGCCTCAATATCGAGTTCCTCCGCGGCCCGGACGGCAAGATCACGGGCT
>Ga0315268_10009556_pt1 | contig 10057 bp, 6 predicted proteins | sample C1_top_MG_FD_204535 | JGI IMG/M metagenome (GOLD analysis project Ga0315268, IMG submission 204535) | Sediment microbial communities from Yellowstone Lake, YNP, Wyoming, USA - C1_top | ecosystem: Environmental > Aquatic > Freshwater > Lake > Sediment | place: USA: Wyoming | collected 2017-08-01 | reverse complement strand
TCAGGCACAAGTGGAACATCAGGTTCATCAGGTTCATCAGGTTCATCAGGTTCATCAGGAACTAGCGGTTCAAGTGGTAGTTCGGGAACATCTGGTTCAAGTGGAACAAGCGGTAGTTCAGGTTCATCAGGTTCATCAGGAACTAGCGGAAGCTCAGGTTCATCAGGAACAAGCGGAACAGACGGTTCTTCAGGAACATCAGGTTCTTCAGGTACTAGCGGTTCAAGCGGTAGTTCGGGAACATCAGGTTCAAGTGGTAGTTCGGGAACATCAGGTTCAAGTGGAACATCAGGTTCAAGTGGTTCTTCAGGAACTTCAGGTTCAAGTGGTTCATCAGGAACATCAGGAACGTCAGGTTCAAGTGGTTCTTCAGGAACTAGTGGTAGCTCAGGTTCTTCAGGAACATCAGGTTCAAGTGGAAGTTCAGGTTCATCAGGAACTAGTGGTAGCTCAGGTACTTCAGGTTCATCAGGTACTAGCGGTTCTTCAGGAACTAGTGGCTCAAGTGGTTCTTCAGGAACATCAGGTTCAAATGGTTCATCAGGAACTAGTGGTAGCTCAGGTTCATCAGGAACTAGCGGTAGTTCAGGTTCTTCAGGAACATCAGGTTCAAGTGGTTCTTCAGGAACTAGCGGTAGCTCAGGTTCTTCAGGAACTAGTGGTTCAAGTGGTTCTTCAGGAGTAAGTGGTACAGATGGTTCTTCAGGAACTAGTGGTATAGATGGAGCTTCAGGCACAAGTGGAACATCAGGTTCAAGCGGTTCTTCAGGAACTAGCGGAAGCTCAGGTTCTTCAGGTTCATCAGGTTCATCAGGAAGCTCAGGAGTAAGTGGTTCTTCAGGAACTAGTGGTTCTTCAGGAACCAGTGGTAGCTCAGGTTCTTCAGGAACCAGTGGTAGCTCAGGTTCTTCAGGAACATCAGGTTCAAGTGGAAGTTCAGGTTCATCAGGTTCAAGTGGAAGTTCAGGTTCATCAGGAACTAGTGGTAGCTCAGGTACTTCAGGTTCATCAGGTACTAGCGGTTCTTCAGGAACTAGTGGAAGTTCAGGTGCTTCAGGTTCATCAGGAACTAGTGGTAGCTCAGGTTCATCAGGAACTAGCGGTAGCTCAGGTTCATCAGGAACTAGTGGTAGCTCAGGTTCATCAGGAACTAGTGGTAGCTCAGGTTCTTCAGGAACATCAGGTTCAAGTGGTTCTTCAGGAACTAGCGGTAGCTCAGGTTCTTCAGGAACTAGTGGCTCAAGTGGTTCTTCAGGAGTAAGTGGTACAGATGGTAGTTCAGGAACTAGTGGTATAGATGGAGCTTCAGGTACTAGTGGAACATCAGGTTCAAGCGGTTCTTCAGGAACTAGTGGTAGCTCAGGTTCTTCAGGTTCTTCAGGTTCATCAGGTAGTTCAGGAGCTAGCGGAGCTAGTGGTTCATCAGGAACTAGCGGTTCTTCAGGTAGTTCAGGTTCTTCAGGAAGTTCGGGAGCTAGCGGTGCTAGTGGTTCTTCAGGAACTAGCGGTAGTTCAGGTTCTTCAGGAACATCAGGTTCAAATGGTTCATCAGGAACTAGCGGTAGCTCAGGTTCTTCAGGAACATCTGGCTCAAGTGGTTCTTCAGGTTCAAGCGGAAGTAGTGGTTCATCAGGAGCCTCAGGTTCTTCAGGTTCAAGTGGTTCTTCAGGAACTAGCGGTACTTCAGTTGCAGTTGCTGGAACTCCAAATGTTGTGGCAAAATTTACAAGTTCTACTACAATTGGAGATTCAAGTATTAGTGATGATGGTACTAATATAGACCTTGGAAGTGTAACAAGAGTTAATGCTGGAAATGGAGACATTACTGGTGGTGGAACTGCAAGTCTTACACAATTTAATAATATACAAGCAAATTCAAAATCATTTGACATTACCCACCCAACAAAGGGAGAACCTTGGAGATTGAGATATGGTGTTTTAGAAGGTCCAGAACACGGTGTTTACTTTAGAGGTCAAACAACAGATAAAGTTATTGAAGTCCCTTATTATTGGGTAGGTTTAGTATATGAAAATAGTTACTCAGTAACCTTAACACCAATCGGAACTCCAACTCAACACTTTGTTGTTAAAATTGAAGACCATAAAATATATATTGATTCAGAAAATGGAGATGTAAATTGTTTCTTCTTAATACAAGCGGAAAGAAAAGACGTAGATAAAGTTCTATTAGAATACAATCCAACAGAAGAATAAAAAATAAAAAAGGGAGTCAATTTGACTCCCTTTTTTTATAATGGTAAAGAATTAAATACTTGTAGTGGTGTTATAGATTTTTGACATATATGTTGTCGTTCAGTATTTTGATAAACAGGGCACCAATCCCAATCACCACTATTAAAAACTAATACAGGGTCATTCCAACATTTGATACAAATATCATTTGAAACTCTTGTAACGTTATTTGTGAATTCATGGTCAGTTTCACTAAAACCTGCAATCATAACTGTTTTTTTATTTAACGCCCAATTAACCCAAGATAGTCCTGAGCTTAATCCAATAAAGAATTCTGCGTGATATAAACAATCAAAGACTTCATTCCAATCTTTTGTTGTGTTATTTATGGTATCTTTAATTTTATAATCTTTAAGTGATAAAATTACTACCTCATAACCTAACTCTCTTAACATTTTTGATAAAGTAACCCAATTATCAAAAACCCACTCTTTACAACCTGCGGTTGATTGGGGGCCAAATACAACATATTTTGGTTCTATTGGTCTTTTATTTGGTTTATAATTTAAACCGTGATTAACTTCTTTATAATCTAACCCTAATATATCCGTTATTGTTTTTTGTAACGGGATTAAATTTGGTTGATTTGGATGTAGATTAAAGTTTTTCCATCCTTTGTTATTATCCCTAAACCAACCTATTTTATAAATCACATCACAATTAACTGATTGACCAGGCTTAATAAATTTAATGTCTTTATAAGAATTAGAATCTTCAAACCATTCGTTGTGAAATGTACTTAAAATCACCTTACAATTTTTTTGATTCATTAATTCAATGGCATAAGGTGCCCAAGCAATTGTATCACCAATAGATTTTGATTCAAAAGATATTAAAACTGTTTTATTCTTAATATTAAAATTATCAACCACTTCACCATTAATTTTTATTGTCCATGGTACATAATACTTTATGCCACATGCAGTCCACATATTATTTGAAATTGTGTCCGAAAATCTTACTTTACCTTCACCGTCAATAAACTCAACAAAATAATGTCTACCCTCATTTCCTTTTATTTCAACTTTTGGTCCATCTAAATAAGTTATAATTGTTTTATTTGTATCAGGTGTTTTAGGGTATTTTTCTAAAAATTGGTTGATGGTTTCAATTCCAATTTCGGCAACTCTTTCCCAATTAAAATCGTTTCTAATTTCTTCAGATTCTTCTAAAGCAATTTGTATATATTTTGAATAGTTTGTGACAACATCCTGCATTTTTTTACCCAAATCTTTGAAGTCAGGTTCATAGTAATTCCCAACAGAATCGTTGAAGTGACTATAGGTACTAGCGTCAACAGGTTTTTCACCAATAATATTAACAGGAATACCTTTACCTTCAGCAAATTCTAATTGACCTGAACAGTTTGAATATATTGATGGGGTACCACAAGCCATGGCTTCAATTAAAGGTAAATTCCAACCTTCAGACCTAGCACAAGAAACAAATGCGTCACAAGATTTTAATATTTTAATATAATCTTCTCTTGGAGGGAAATGTAATATTTTAATTCTATCGTCGTTAAGACCATAGTGTTTTAATCTTTCCTCTGTAGTTTTTAAACCATCACCTGAAAATGGATTATCAACTGAAATAATTAAATCAACAGGCTCATCTTTATCAAATGTATTTAAAAACGTTTCAATAATTTCTTTAATTGATTTTCTATAATCCCATCTACCAGCTAAAAAGAATTTAAATCTGCCATCAGATGTTAATTCATGTGATGTCTCCTCAGGGAAAAATGTATTTACATCAACACCTTCAGGAACCACTTTAATTTTGTTTGGGTCGTAACCTTGTGCAATTGTACAGTCTCTTTGCCATTTTGATGGAACCCATAATTCATCAAATTCTTTTAACTTGTTAAAATATTGTTCAGGTTGTAAGGTTGATTCCCAAACATTGTATGCTATTTTTGGGCCATAATAATCATCATAAAATAAATGGTGGTTTGTCTCACATAAAACAATATTAACATCGGGAGAAAACTCCTTTAATGGGTCTTGGTACATTTTATGATTACCCCTTGTTTTATCAGTATTCCATAAAACTTGTTCGTACAATATTTTACGGTCAGTTTCGTTAAAATAATACTCATCATTATGGGGTTCACTAGTCATACCTTTCCACCCGTTACCAATAGTGAAATTTCTAAATTTAATCTGAGCGTGTTTTGATAAATGTCGGAAGAATTCCCTTGTGTGTTGATTGTAGCCTGTGTTTCCAATATAGGAACCGTGTGCAAATATTTTTGACATAATGATTTTCTTTTATTGAAATATAAGAGGTATTGTTTATATTTCAATTATAAAGTAATGAAAGAATTAATATTAATAACATCTCACGCTCCTAGTAACGAAAAACAAGAGTTGCTCAGGAATTTGGTTAATGATACCAAAGACAAGTGGTATGATGTTATGCTTTCTACACATGTATTTGTTCCAAAAGATGTTGTTGACTCAGTTGATTTCATAATTTATGAAAAAGAAAATAGATTATTAACTGACTTAAAACACAAAAAAATTATGAACTTTTGGAGTGTGGACGGAACCCTTAAAGTTAATACTACGGAAACCTTTAAATTTAATCACGCATTTGCAATGATTAAATTATTAGTTAATGGGTTATCTTATGCCAAAAAATTGGGTTATGAAAAAGTTCATTTCTTTGAGTATGACACAAAGATTAATTCTTTTGTTGAAATAGAGAACAATTCTAAATTATTAGATGAATATAATACAATCTATTATGTTCCGCCAGGTCTACCTTGGCCTAGTGCTCCAATATCATTAAACTTAAGTAAAGTCTCAAATTCATGGTTTAACATTTCAAATGATTCCATAATGGAATTTTTTAATGAGTCAACTTCAAAGTTGTCTGAAGAATATGAACAAAGATTAATTAATGATTCAGGAAACTCTTTAAATAAAGAACATAAAACATTATCTGAAAATGGTATTGATGTTGGATTACATTGTGAGGTTGAAAAAGATTCTTGGATGGTTCCTGTATATCACCAAGCATCGGATAAGTTAATATTCTTTGGGTGGAGTAAAGACACAACAGAAATTATTGAAGTTATATTAATTGTCAATAAAAACAGAATTGAAAAATATGAAATTAACCCACACTCTTGGGTCATTAGAGAAATTGATGTTTTTGATAAAGTCTCAACTTTAACTATAATTGTTAATGAAGAAACATTTAATCAAATTGATTTTTCAACGATAGATAAAGAATATTATAAAAATAAGAATCAAATAACATATTATTAAAATGAATTACGAAAACAATAAATCAGAGTTTAATTTAAAAACAATTGAACATGGACACCATAATATGTTATATAGAGGGGTTAAATGTTTAAAATGTCCATTTGACTATGTGACATATCAAATGATAATTAATGAGGTTAAACCTGATTTAATTGTTGAGATTGGTACGTACATTGGGGGTAACGCTCTTTACCTTGCAGATTTAATGGAAATAAACAATAAAGGTGAGATTCATACAATTGATATTGAAAATTTAGTTGAATCTGAATTAATTAATAATCACCCAAGAATTAAAAGATTCTTAGGTGGGTATGAAAACTATGATATAAACATTGTTAAAAAATTTAAAACTATATTAGTGATTGATGATGGTTCTCATCAGTATTATGATGTTAAAATGGCGTTTGAAAAATTTAAAGATATTGTGTCGTTAAACTCATATTACATTATTGAAGATGGTTCATTGAATGAGTTAGGTTATGGTGAAGCACATAATGGTGGTCCTTTAATTGCTATTGAAGAAATAATAAAAAATACTAATGAATATGAGATTGATAGGAAATGGTGTGATTTTTTTGGTAAAAATGCGACATTTAACACCAATGGATTTTTAAAGAAAATAAAATAATATATGCATCACTCAGCTTACGTAAACGCAGAAAAATTTTATCACAAGTATTGCGAAAATAATATTGAAAATAAAAAAATATTAGATGTTGGTTCATATGATGTGAACGGCACCATGAAACCAATCTTTAATAAAGGTCAATATGTTGGGTTAGACATGGAAGAGGGTCCAAATGTTGATATAGTCGGAGTATCTCACAATATACCATTTGAAAAAGATGAGTTTGATATTATAATATCATCATCTTGTTTTGAACATGACGATATGTTTTGGATATCGTTTCAAGAAATGTGTAGGGTGTTAAAACCTGGTGGATACATGTATATTCAAGCTCCATCAAATGGTCCTTATCACGGATGGCCTGGTGACAATTGGAGATTTTATATTGATAGTTGGAAAGCCCTTGAAAAATGGGGTAAAAAACTTGGGTTTGATATTGAACTTGTTGAACATTATATTGATACAACCACACCTCATGGACCAAAAGAAGGACATAGATTGTGGAATGATTCAATTGGTATCTATAGAAAAAAACCTGTTGAATTAAATAAAGTCGCACTTATTAGTACCTTTTGTGATACTCAAGAAAAATTAGATGTTTTAGAAAAAAATATTAAAATAGTTAAAAGTTATAATCTTGATGTTATTGCAATATCACCATTTAATCTTCCTGAAAACATAACAAAGTTATGTGATTATGTTTTTATTACAAAAGATAATCCTGTGTTAGAATGGCCTGTAAGAAGTATGTATTCTTGGAAGAAAATAACTTTAAATGGTAAACTTCATACAATTGCCAGAACATATCCTGACTATGGATTTGCTGGATTAACACAGATTAAACAATTAAGTGAAATTGCAATCAACTTTGGGTATAACCAATTTTACCATATGATTTATGATTTAAAAATTAATGAAAATGTGATTGAAGGTTTTAAATCAAATAAAACTTGTAGTGTTTATCCATCAAAAAGAGGTGATGCTAATTGGGAAGTTGGTCTTCATTATATGATTTTTGATAAGGATAATTTGAGTAAGTTTATATCTCAAATTAATTTAAAAAATTACTTATCATTAAAAGATTCACATTCATTTGAATGGTTAAAAAGTATACAAACTATTGTTGGATATGATGTGGAACCAATCGCAGTTGAAGATGAAATATTTTATTACGAAGGATTTGATTTCTTTAACTTTTCACCAATTAAAGGTTTAAAATTCTTCATTGAAAAAAATGATGAAACTTTAACACCAATCAAATTACTTTTTTATGAAAATGAAATAGATTATAAAGAAATTATAATCAAAATCGGTGAAACTATTCATGTTGGAACAATTAATGATTATGCGGTTTTTGATTTAGGGTTTAATAAATTAAATCCACAACAAGTTACGATTACAGTTGATTCTGTTGAATACGATATTACAAATATTATTTTAAATCTTAAACATAGTTTTTTAGGTATTGAATAATATGATTGAAAATATACACTTATGGAAAGCCGACAGGGGAACTTATTTTGACCGAAATGTTAATATAATTTCTTGGAGTGATGACTATAAAATTTATGTTGGAAAATACTGTTCAATTGGTAGAGACTGCACATTTTTTTTACATGCGAACCACAGACCTGATTGGGTAACTACATCATCTCAATTGTTGGGACCAGTTACACCTGAGATTGCAAGTATGCATATGGATATGGGTCATCCTTCATGTAAAGGTGATATCACAATTGGAAGTGATGTTTGGATTGGGGCAAAGGCGACAATAATGTCAGGTATTAAAATTGGACATGGTGCAATTGTTGCTGCAGGTGCTTTGGTAACCAAAGATGTTGAACCTTATTCTGTTGTTGGAGGAAATCCTGCAAAACATTTAAAGTACAGATTTAAAGAAGACCAAATTAAGGACTTATTGGATATTGCTTGGTGGGATTGGGAGGAAAATAAAATTAAAGAAGAAGCCATGATACTATGGAGTCAAGATATAAATTTTTTCATAGAAAAATATAAGAAATGATTACAGTAACATATAATTCTGAAGGTATTAAAGTTAGTGTTGGACATATTAGCAAGTATAATCCAAATTTACCATTAAGATTAAAAATAAAAAAACATGTAAGTGGTGAAGAACAATGGGCAACCAATTTAAATGATAATTGGTTTGCATCATTTCCAAATACAGAAATGTTTGATGTTGAAATATGCGATTCAAAAGACAGAATAGTTTATACCAAAGTATGGGATGTTATGGAACATGGAAACCATTTTTATAAATCACTTTGGATGTATAATAAAAAAGTTTTATCCCAAGGAAAACTTCCTAAAGGTTTGGTAATTGGAACTCATGATGGAGAGTTTGGAGAGTGGGTACCAATTGTTGAAAAAAGAGAATGTAGTGTTGTGTTAGTTGAAGCTTCCGACAAACAATTTCAAAAATTAAAACACAATTACCGAAATAATTCATTAGTAAAACCAATTCAAAATTTAATAACACCAAATGGTGGTGAAGTTGAATTTTTTGAAGGTGGAGCGGGGTATACAAATACCGTTGTTGAAAATGTTATTAGACATTGGGAGAAAGAAGAAATTAAATCCACAAAAAGACCATCAATTAGCATTACTGATTTAATATTAACAGAGTGTGATGGTAGTATTGATTGGTTACACCTTGACGTAGAAGGTTTAGATGCTCAATTAATTATGGGTATTAATGAAACAAAAGTTTCATTGCCAAACTTTATAATATTTGAAGACTATAATTTATCTCAAGACAAAAAAGACGAGATTTATAGTTGGTTACATAATAAAGGATATAACACCTATTCTGAAGGTGGAATTTGCGAAGCCGTTAAAAATTAAATTTGAGTAAATGTTATAACATTTGGTGCAGTTGAATCAAACACTAACAAATCAAACTGTGATACAGGATTATTAGATGAATTTAAACACTGAATATGATTTGGCGTATCATCAAAATTCCAAATGTATGCTGTATTAGGTGGATTACCAGGTATTAATGGTAATACTGTACCTCCATTATATAAAGTTACCGCGTCAGATTGACTTAATATAGTTAACGGATAATAAGTAGGATTATCTGTATTTGTACTTAAGAATTGACTAACACTAGTACCTAATTTACCTCCCGAAGCAATATAAAATCTTGTCTCCTCTAAATTAGTGAAAGAGCCAATATGTGGATATGCGTCAGGTTGGGCGTATGATTTTAGAGTTAGTTCTTGACCATTCCAATAAGCTTTAGTACTTCCCGATGTGTTTGCACCGACTAAAGCCTCGTTATGAGATATAACTATATTTGAAAATTTGTCAGCATTTGCGGTTGACCCCTTGTTAGTTTTATCCCACATGTTAGTTGAATTAAGTCCTGTGATAAACTGATTTGCGTCTTGATTAATTGACCAAGTCCATTTGGCGTATAAACCCACATCATCTTGCATCCATACAACTAAATCATTAACTAATGTTACCCCAGAATTGTACAGAACACCAACTGTTAAATTAGTTGACAGATTATTTGGTGATAAATTACCACCACCAACAGGTACTGCCAATGAATGTAATACTGATATATAATCGTCGTTAGGAGTAAATGTTGAGTACTCAAATGTAGGGTTCCCCCAAACTGAGAATGACCAATTTGTTGTTGTGTAATCAATGTCACTTGTGTTAATTGTAGGGTAAAGTGATTGGTTTGTAGTTAAATAATTATTAATCGGTGATGCTCCTATTGTAGGAGGTACAAAACTATTAGGTGACATGTAATAGTATGTAGGTGGTGGTGGAGGTGCAGGTGTTGACGCTGGAGTTCCTGTAGGAGTATTAGTTAAGGTTGGTGTTGGAGTGTTGGTTGGTGTTTCAGTATTTGTAGGAG
>Ga0315268_10009555_pt1 | contig 10057 bp, 6 predicted proteins | sample C1_top_MG_FD_204535 | JGI IMG/M metagenome (GOLD analysis project Ga0315268, IMG submission 204535) | Sediment microbial communities from Yellowstone Lake, YNP, Wyoming, USA - C1_top | ecosystem: Environmental > Aquatic > Freshwater > Lake > Sediment | place: USA: Wyoming | collected 2017-08-01 | reverse complement strand
CCCTTCCTTCAGGCTGGACATATCATTGCGCGGCATCCTCCACATACAGGAGTGCCAACGGCACAGGCTGGATACCCATCAACTTCAGCTCCATATCATACGGTTCTCCATTGGGTTCTCTCCCCATAGACCCCTATAACGCATCATCCTCCACATACTACACCTACACCTCCGGAGGCTCATGGCAGCTTACGGCCACTCCGGAATCAAGCAAAGTGAGGACTACCCAGGCCAATCAGACTACCGGAGCCATTACAACAGGTTCAAACCTCTCTTTATCTCCCTTATTCAACCCTACAGGCCTGGTGGGCTATTGGAAGTTCGACGAGGGGAGCGGGACGGTTGCAGGAGATAGCAGTGGGAATGGGAATAATGGGACGCTGACAGGAGGACCTGCCTGGGTAAGCGGTAAGGTTGGAGGGGGACTGGCATTTAGTGGTACCAACTATGTCAGCATCGTAAACGAGGTACCGTTCGAGTTCTCATCCTCTTTTTCTATATCGTTTTGGGTAAATGCTCCGGCTTCGCTTTCAACCGCTTATCACCCTATTTTGGGCAAATCCACCGGCGATTGGGATTTGGGCATTCATGCCTGCCAACCCCGTATGACGTTGCGTGGCACAATCAATTTAGACACAGGTGCAGGTTGGCCTGGCGGAATCAGTGTTTGCGATGGGACCTGGCATCATATTGCGATAGTAAACTCGCTTTCGCAGATTTTGGTTTATCAGGAGGGAATCTTAAAAAACACCACATCTGGAACTTGGAATCCTACGCATACAACAAACCCGGTTATTATTAGCGGACGAGCAACCGCCGATTTAGGAGGTCCGTGGTCAATTGACGATGTTCGTATTTATAACCGCGCCCTTTCCGCCGCCGAAATTATGGCTCTGTATAACGCGACAAAGTAATCTAATGATCGGCAGCGAGAAGAAAATAAGAGCTTCGTATACTTAGAACTTATAAATAAATATCGAAGTTCCGGCTTTGAAATCTGGTTGCGGCAAATTGCCCAAGCCCGGGTTTGCAGGTCGGATTGATGTCAGCCAGTGGTATTCATCTAGTGGATTCCGATTCTGTCCGGGAACAAGCGGCTGTATGGCGTTTTGAAGCGTGTTCACTGAAACTGCCAGCCAGTAGATGCCCTTATCTGCCGGATTTCCTTTTGATGAAGACCATTCAACTCCTTTTGGCGACAGATAGTAATTAGGATTGCCTCCGCCGAAATAATCAACAGCTATCCTTTTTATTTCATGGTGTTTGCTGATGAAATCCTGAAGTCGCGACAAATCCTGACCCCAGTCATAATTGGAATCAGTGACAAAGCGATAGCCGCCATAAACGCCGCCGCCAAGTTCATTGAAGTAAGAAAGAAAATACGGCGCAGTGAAAGCGGTTTCGAGCACAAACCATGCCAATAAAGCAAAAAACATGAGTTTTATCACGGACCTGGCTTTGGATTCCGCGTAGAATTTTATTCCTTCGATAATCGATTTGGGTTCCTGAAGAGTAGCGTAATAGTTGAACAGTTTTTCCCATGCGCTTGCGGCCAGTATATAAATGAAAGGAAAAGTAGGCAGAAGATGGCGGATGCCTATATTGAGCGGGCTTCTTATGCTATAAGCCCAATAAAGGACCACGAATACCAGCATCGAGAATTCCGGAAAGCCCGTTACCAGATACCTGGTTAAAAAGTATTTAATGGCGCCTGAAAACCTGTTTTTAAATTTTGCCAGAATGTCCTGCATCCCGATAAGTATTCCCATTAGGATAATTAAAAGAGCGGGCAAGGTTTCTTTGAGAAGATAAACTATCGGGAAATAAGAAGCCGAGCCGGTCGCGGAAACTTCGCCCATGAAATAACTGGTATTACCACCCGATGAGCGTTGAAGAACCATCAAAACTCCCAAAAAGTATTCCGCAAACGGCTTTGTTATTCTGTTTTTCGTCATCCATATATCCATATCCGCCAGGCATCGCGCCGGCTTGCATATTTGCCCCGGAGGAGTCGGCCCGCTGGCAAAAGATGTCAAAATGAATTCCGTATCGGCCGTTTGCCTTTGTTCCGGATAATTGAGCGTGAAGAGCGCATATACCGGATAAACAACAACGGCATAACCGACCAAAAATATAATTAAGAGCGATTTTATGTAATGCCAAGATCTGATGGAAAATCTTTTAAATCTTATTTTCGCGTCAGTAAGTTTCCAGTCGTGAGCTACGCTTGAAGCAAAAAGAAATATTACGAGAATAATGAAATAAGGAATCAGCAAAATGGCGGAGAATTTCATCAATTGGGCTATTCCGAAAGCCAGTCCTGCTGCAAAAATACGTTTGCCGGAAGGCAATTTCGTGAATTTTATGAAAAAATAAGTCGCCAGAACTATTCCGAATGCGGCGCCGATGTCCGTGGTTACATAATGTCCGTGCGCCAAAACTGTCGGCGAAAGACCGAAAAGCATTGCCGGCACGAGGCCCCACCATGAACCTAGCAGTTCCGCAGACCATGCGTAAATCAAGATTATCAAAAATATAGTCAGTATTATCGGGAGCATTCTGGATGAATGGACGATATAGTCGGCATCATTGCCGGAACCGTAAAGAAACGCGCTTCCTATGGCCCACTGGCCATTGACGTCTTGTGTCCAGGCAGAATCGCCAGTGGGAAAATAAAGATCAATAAAACCAAGAGGGAAAGCCGCGATGGCTTTGACTAAAGGAGGATGTTCGGGATTAAGCCGGTAATCAAGATAATTTACATAACTGTAACCGGCGGGAATATGGGCAAGTTCGTCCATTACGGCCGAATCTCCGAATGAAGCCCAAAGCATAAGTAAAAAAGAAGCGGATAAAATTCCGGCAAGTATCAGTATTGGCGCCGAGGAAGAAAGATTATTTCGCAATTTTTCCATCGTTTATTACCAATATCATATCATAAATGTCGCCGGATATCGGCGGTTTATCCTATATTTTGGTTTTAAAGAGACTTAGCGCGAAAATTGCGGAGGCTACTACTACAACCATGGGGCCGAGCTGAAGATTGTATCTCTGCGAAATTAAAAGACCGGTTATCATCGACAGTACTGAAAGCGATATTGAACAAATAAGAAACGATCCGAGTCTGTGTGTCAGCTGGCGCGCAGCGGAAGCAGGCACGATTATAAGCGCGCCTGCGAGAAGCGCTCCCAGGAAGCGCAGCCCGGAAAGAATTGTCAGGGAAAAAATAAGAAGAAACCAGAAATTAAGCCAACCGATGCTTATGCCGGTTGTCGACGCGAGTTCTCCCGAGAAAAAACTTATTATAAGTTTATTTCTTAACGTCCAGAGAGTGGCAACGATGAAAACGCTTGAGATAAGTCCGAATATGAATTCTCCCTGAGAAAGACTGCCGAAGCCGCCGAAAAGCGCGTCTATCAGTTCCTCTTTTGAATTTATGAGAAGCGCTCCGAGTGCCACTGAACTCGCAAAAATAACCCCAATGGCCGCTTCCGAAGAAATACTGCTTCGGCGTTCAAGCTGGGAGATTATCAAAGCGCCGATAAAAAGTGTCAGTGCCCCTCCGATAAGAGGATTTATTTTCCATATTACCGCAAGACCGAGCCCCGGAATGGCGACATGGGACATGACGTCACCCGCCAGAATAGTTCTCTTCATCAGCGCGAAGGCGCCTACAAGCCCCGCCGCTCCGGCAGCGAGTACCGCCAAAATTATCGAATAAGTTTCGGTCATTTTATTTATGATAAATATGATGGACGTATTTATGCTCTTCTCCGTAAAGGTTTTTGAAAACTTCCGGCGTCAGCGTCGATTCGGGTGAGCCGAAACACAATCCTTTTTTGTTCAGACACAGGACTTTTGTCGCATATCTGTAAACTATGGACAGGTCGTGCGAAACAAGGATTATAGTGATGCCGTATTTATCCTGGAGCTCGTGTATCAGCCCGTAGATTTGTTCTTCTCCGGGCTGGTCGATGCTCGCAGTCGGTTCGTCGAAAAGTATCACATTTGGTTTGCCAAGGAGCGCGAAGGCGATAAGCGAACGCTGAAATTGTCCGCCGGAAAGATGACCGATTGGAGTCTTAAGTATTTTTTCGGTTATTTTGGTAACATCGGTAATTGCTTTAATTTCCGATTTTTCGATGCCTAAAACATTTGCCTTTGCAGCCAAGAGGTTTTCCAAGTCGATAGGCAGGTGCCGGTCGGCATCTATTTTTTGCGGAACATAACCGAGCCTGGAGTCTTTCGCCCATTCTATTTTTCCTTGGTGAGGCAAAATGCCAAGAAGCGCCTTTAGGAAAACGGTTTTTCCGGCTCCGTTCGGTCCGATTACCGCCATATTGTCGCCCCTCTCAAGCTCCAAATTTACGTCGCTAATAATGGTTTCTCCATCAAGGACAACCGAGAGATTTTCCACTTTGAGCATATTAGGCATTGATTCTTGCCATAATCTTAGCCGAATTGAAGATTTTTTGAAAGATTTGCATGCAGCTATTCTTTTATCTGCAATTCCGAACTCATTTCAATAATACGAATAAGCCGCAACCCTCCGGGACATAGCCAATATTCGCAATACCTTTGCCGCTTCGTCCCTGATGTGCCACAAAAGGGTACACCTTCGCACTTACTCCTTGTTCTCGCACATATTGGCCAATGCCGCGACTATTGGTATTATTGAAATAAGTTCAAATGGCAAATTCTCCCGTAGACATAATTAAAGAAAAGCTCGATGTGGTCGATTTTCTCAAAGGGTACATCCAACTTCAGCCTGCTGGCAGGAATTTCAAAGGGCTTTGTCCTTTTCATCGCGAGAAAACCCCTTCTTTTATGGTTTCGCCGGAACGCCAAAGCTGGCACTGTTTCGGCTGTAATATAGGAGGCGATATTTTCGGATTCGTGATGCGTTACGAAAATGTCGAATTTGCCGAAGCGCTCAAGATTCTTGCGGACAAAGCAGGAGTCGAGCTGAAGCGCGTAAGTCCGGCGGAATACAAGCACCTCGGCCTTCTTTATGACATAAACGAAAAAGCTAAGGAATTTTTCAAAAAGGAACTGGATAATTCAAAAGTTGCCAAAGATTATATCGCGAGTCGCGGCTTGTCCAAAGAAACAATCAACGAGTTTGAGATTGGTTTTGCTCCGGCAGCTTCCGAAACGCTGGTGCTATATCTTATTAATTCCGGTTTTCACCCAGATGATATTTTAAGAGCCGGACTTTCTTTCAAAACGGACCGTGGATTGCAATTCGACCGTTTCCGCGGACGCATAATGTTTCCGATACACAACCATCTCGGCAAAACCGTCGGATTCACCGGGAGAATTCTGCCGCAGTTTGATGACGGCAAATCGGGCAAATACGTCAACAGTCCGGAAACGCCGATTTTCGCCAAGTCGAAACTTCTTTACGGTTTCTGGAAGAGCAAGAATTTCATACGCGACATGAAGCACGCTTTTATCGTCGAAGGTCAGATGGATTTTCTTATGAGCTGGCAGGCGGGAGTGAAGAACGTTGTCGCGAGTTCGGGAACAGCGCTGACGGGAGATCATCTCATCGCCATTAGGCGTCTGGCCGACCAGCTCGTCATAAGTTTCGACAATGATGAAGCCGGCAGGGAGGCTGGAGAGCGCGCCATAGATCTCGCCGAAGCAGCCGATTTTGGCATCAAAGTCGCCATCTTTAATAACTACAAAGACCCGGCCGAGGCGGCGCTTTCTGACAAGAAATATTTTTTTGATGTGATAGAGAACGCCAAACCCGCAACAGAATTTTATTTCGAAAAATATCTGCCACAGGATAATTTCAATGTACGCGACCGCGACAGCTTTAAAAATCTCAGAATAGTTCTTGAAAAAATAAAGAATATTTCAAGCCCCGTCCTAAGGTCGTTTTGGCTGAAAGAACTTTCCAAGAGAACAGGCGTTGGCGAATTGACGCTTTCCGAAGAGATGGAAAGGGCCGTGCCGAAAAAAGTTTTCCAGAACGAAGAGCCGGCTACGCAAGCCGTTGAAACAAAAAAATTTTCCAGATGGGAAATGCTTGCCCAGCGCTGTCTGGCTTGGCTTTTGCAAAAAGGAGATTTCACTGAAGGAAAAAAATTCTTTTCGCACATGCCCGGTAATTATCGAGAGATTTTTTCCATCCTGGAAAGCGGCAAACGACGCTCCGATGATCCGCTTACAGATGAACTTCTCAATATGGTCATTTTCCAGCAGCGCGAAGCTGGTGCCGAGGAATTCGAAACCTTAAAACTGGAACTTTATAAAGAGTATCTTAAGGAAAAAAGAAATGAACTCATTTCAATGATTGGCCGCGCGGAACAGTCCGGCGACCAGAAATCTCTCGAGAAGGCTATGCAGGAATTAGACAATCTGCCAACTTTGTAGTTTCATACCAGAGTGAAAATTATATTTTTTAACCCAGTTTTGCAAAGATTTAATATTTTGCGTAATTGCGATTTTTCAAGTAAAATAAGGCTTATCTGATAGTTAGCCGGTTTAATTTATACCACCAGCCTAAAGACACATATTATGAAGAAAACCAAAAAGAAAAAGCTTAAACAAAAGCCCAAGGCGAAAGCTGTCCGCAAAAAGCATCGCGTCAAGACAACTAAAAAAGCCAAAACAAAAGCAAAAAAGGCTCAGAAGACAGCCACAAAGAAAGGCAAGAAAAAATCTTCGAGGTTGAACGAATCTGCGCTTAACGAGCTCGTAGAACGCGGCAAGCCGAGAGGTTTTGTTACCGACAACGAAATACTCTATTTTTTCCCCAAAATAGAGGAAGATGTAACTGTTTTAAACGATATTTACGACAGGCTCGACAAAGCCAACATTAAGGTAATCGAGACCGGCGGGCTGATAGATCTCTCGAAGGACGATGTCGGCAATCTTGAACTTGAAAAAGCTCTTGAATTCGAACGCGGAACGCCGGACGCAGTTCAGGTTTATCTGAAAGAAATCGGTAAAACGGCGCTTTTGACCAAAGACCAGGAAAAAGATTTGGCAAAAAAAATACTCAAAGGCGACGAAGACGCCCGCCAGAATCTGATGAAGGCGAACCTTCGGCTCGTGGTTTCCATCGCCAAGCGCTATGCCAACCGCACGCCGAATCTTACTTTGCTTGATTTGATACAGGAAGGGAACATAGGTCTTTCGCGCGCAGTAGAAAAGTTTGATTACAGGAAAGGATTCAAATTCTCGACTTACGCAACATGGTGGATCCGCCAGGCAATCACACGCGCGCTTGCCGACCAGTCGCGCACGATAAGAATTCCGGTTCACATGGTCGAAACTATTTCCAAATACGCGCAGACCCGCCGCCAGCTCATTCAGGAACTGGGCCGCGACCCTCTGGCTGAAGAAGTTGCAGCTGAAATGGGATTGGAAGTCGACAAAGTCCGCCAGATACAAAAGATATCTCAGGAAGTGCTTTCTATCGAACAGCCCGTCGGCGACGAGGAGGATTCTACTCTTTCTGATTTCATTCCCGACGAAAAGAATGTGACGCCGGTTCAGCAGGCAGCCCAGGCTTTAATCCGCGATTTGATAGACGAGATAATCGTGGACTTGACCGAACGAGAGCGCGAAATTTTAAAAATGCGTTTCGGACTTGATGACGGCGTAACGCACACGCTTGAGGAAGTTGGCAAGGTTTTCGGAGTTACCCGTGAACGAATCAGGCAGATAGAAGCAAAGGCGCTCGAAAAAATAAGAGAACACGGAAAAACATCGGCGCTTGAAGGTTTTGAAAATCTTGTATAGCAACAAATGTCTTTAGGAGATATACGGGAAAAGTATCTTAAATTTTTTGAAGAACGGGCATACCACAAAGTAATACCGTCGTTTTCTCTGATACCCGAGAAAGATATAACGACTCTTTTTACCGGTTCAGGCATGCAGCCGCTTTTACCGTATCTTTTGGGCGAGAAACATCCTTTGGGGAACCGTCTTACTGATTCGCAGAAGTGTTTCCGTTCCGACGATATAGACGAAGTGGGCGACAACCGCCACCTGACTTTTTTTGAGATGCTCGGCAACTGGTCTCTCGGCGATTATTTCAAAAAAGAACAATTGCCATGGTTTTTTGAATTTCTCACGGACGAAGTGAAACTCGACCCTAAAAAACTTTATGTCACCGTTTTTGCGGGCGACGATAAAAATGGGATTCCGCGCGACGACGAATCCGTTGCTATCTGGAAAAAACTTTTTGCGGAAAAAAATATAGAAGCAAAGGATATAGAACTTATAACCGTTGAGCGAGGCGGAGAGCTTGGAATGCAGGGAGGCAGGATTTTTTATTACGAGTCAAAAAAGAACTGGTGGAGCAGAGCGGGAACTCCGGATAAAATGCCTGCGCGCGAGCCGGGTGGCCCGGACTCCGAAGTTTTTTACGATTTTTACCCTGAGCTCGATGAAAAGTGCCTGAAACCGGGTTTTGGAAAATTCTGCCATCCGAACTGCGACTGCGGGCGTTTTATGGAAATTGGCAATTCGGTTTTTATGGAATACGTCAAAAAGGAAGGCGGCGGATTCGAAAAACTTAAGCAGAGAAATGTGGACTTCGGCGGAGGACTTGAAAGAATTGCCGCGGCATCCAATAACAATGCCGACGCCTTTTTGATTGATGTGTTCAAAGCTGCCCGCGAAACGCTTGAAGCGGGAACGGGTAAAAAGTATGAAGAAAATATCCGTTTGTTCAGAATAATTCTTGACCATATCCGTTCCGCGGTTTTTTTGATCGCTGACGGCATAACTCCGTCGAACACCGACCGTGGATATCTTTTGCGGCGTTTGATACGCCGGTCTGTCTGGTTTGGAGATCAGCTGGGAGCAAAGCAAGGTATTACGTCTTCACGCAGCACGATATCAAGTGTCGCCAATGATTTTGTTGATGAATACAAGTCTGAATATCCGCAGGGACACGGATTGGCAGGGCATGCTAATAAAATTCTCGAAGAGATAGAAAAAGAAGAAAAAAATTTCAGGGCGACGCTTGCCAGGGGAGTGAAAGAACTGGCGCGCTTTATGGCAAAAGGAGAAATCTCGGGAGAGAACGCCTTTCAGCTTTTTACCACTTATGGATTGCCTCTTGAACTGACTATTGAGGAGGCGCAGAAAAATAATATCAAAATTTCCGACATTGAAGGATTCAAAGAACGGCTGAAAAAACATCAGGAAATTTCGCGTGCCGGAGCCGAAAAGAAATTCGGCGGGCACGGGCTTATTCTTAACGGCGAATTGAAAGCCGCGAACGAGGAAGAATTGAAAAAAGTGACGCGTTTGCATACGGCGACACATATGATGCAGCAGGCGTTAAGGGAAGTTCTTGGGCCGGAGGTTAAACAGATGGGTTCGGACATAACCGTTGAACGCACCCGTTTCGACTTCGCATTCTCCCGTAAATTAACGCCCGAAGAAATAAAAGCGGTTGAAGATAAGGTGAATGCGAAAATAAAAGAAGATTTGCCGATGCAAAAAGTTGTTTTGCCGAAATCCGAAGCCGAAAAATCTGGAGCCCTTTTTTTCTTCAAAGAAAAATATCCCGACCCTGTAAATGTTTATTTCATTGGGGATGATCTTGAATCAGCTTGGAGTAAAGAATTCTGCGGCGGTCCGCATGTGACGCACACCGGTGAAATAGGCATTTTCAAAATAATAAAAGAAGAAGCCGTGGGCTCGGGAGTAAGACGCATAAGAGGCGCAGTAAACCCGTGATTTGCTAAATAATAAAAGTGAGTAACAAGTAATAAACGAATACCTGGAAAACCATCCATCAGCCAAGATTCAACCCTCCACTACTACATGTAGTAGTGGAGGTAAAGAGAGTAAAAAGCGTGAAATCCAGCCGAACCGCGCAATTCCCGTGATATAATCTACATCAATGAATCGCGACACAGGCTTCACCCTCATAGAACTCCTCGTAGTAGTCTCCATAATATCAATACTCTCCGTATTCGTGATAATAACCCTGAATCCCTCGGAACTCCTCAAACAAAGCAGGGATTCCCAAAGGGTGTCAGACCTGGCAACCATAAACTCGGCTCTAAGCCTCTATCAGGTG
>Ga0315268_10009554_pt1 | contig 10057 bp, 9 predicted proteins | sample C1_top_MG_FD_204535 | JGI IMG/M metagenome (GOLD analysis project Ga0315268, IMG submission 204535) | Sediment microbial communities from Yellowstone Lake, YNP, Wyoming, USA - C1_top | ecosystem: Environmental > Aquatic > Freshwater > Lake > Sediment | place: USA: Wyoming | collected 2017-08-01 | reverse complement strand
CCCGTCCGAGGATCGACGGGGCCCGCTACGGTCACCTCCAGCACGTAGTTGTGGCCGTGGCCGTAAGGATTGTTGCACTTGCCGTAAACGCGCGCGTTCTCCCCAGCATCTAAGGCCTCACTGTGCAGGCGGTGCGCGGCGGAAAAACAATAACGGCGGGTGAGGTAAACCATCAATCTCCGTAGTAATCCACAAACAGGTCCGGGGTCTCGTACAGCCGGATTCGATGCAGCTTGCCTCGGTCAAGTTTCGGCGCCAACAACTTCCAGATTTCTACCGCAATGTTCTCGGTCGTCGGAATGGTGGAAGTGAACACGGGCACTTCCAGGTTGAGGAACCGGTGGTCCATCAATTGGAGGACCTCCTGCTCCAGAAGCTTCTTCAGATCCTTGAGGTCCATAACCATGCCGGTGACTGGGTCAACTTCTCCGACCACGGAGACCTCAAGTGTGTAGTTGTGGCCGTGGCCATGGGGATTGTTGCACTTGCCAAAGATGCGGCGGTTCTCCTCCGGGCTGAGGTTCGGGTTATGATAGTAGTGGGAAGCGGAAAACTCCACCCGGCGCGTTACGTAAATCATCCCGTCCCCTTCGTCAGGTAGTCGCGGCCCTTCCACTGGATTTTCCCACTGAACCGATAGGCGCGCACGGAATTCAGCAGGAGCAAGCCCAGCAGCATCGCGCCCGGCACCAGGAAATTCGCCAGACGCCTTTCAAAGCCCAGCCGGCCGAGCGCGCGCCGGTAGCTCCACTGCCGCGACGCCGCAATGAGAAAGCATCCCGCTGTGGTGGCTGCCAATCCTGCGCCGCCGCGTCCGAGCGCCAACGCCACACCCAGCGCAATAACGGCAAGAACCGGCCCCACGTCAAGCAGCCAGAGCTCAGCCAGAGTCCCGAGCATCCTCCTCAGGCTTCGTCCGTAAAGCAGGTAGAGATTCTTGGTCCATCCACCCCACATCTCGCGAAAACTGCGGTACATGCGCGTCTGGACCCAAGCAGCCCCCGGGAGAAAAACCAGCCGGCCCCCTGTGGCTTTCACTCGCCGGGCCAATTCGACGTCCTCGAGGATCTCGCCACGAACTGCTTCGTGACCGCCGACACGCTGGTACACCTCCGGCCGGATCAGCAGGTACTGCCCATTGGCCGCCGCAGCGGGCGACCGCGGATTGGAGACCTCTGCGAACCGATAAAGCCTCGCCAGATGCACGTACACGAGCGGAATAACGGACTTTTCCCAGGCGGTAGGAGTCCGCTGCCCGGGCGACACAGAGAGCAGATCCGCGCCCTCTCGCTGGGCATGCTCCAGCAAGGTCGCCAGGCTGCCCGGCAGGTGCTCTGTATCCGCGTCCGTAAACAGCAACCACTCGCCCGATGCAGTGCGCGCCGCTGTTGCCAGGGCATGAGACTTGCCGGTCCAACCCGCGGGCAGTGATTCAACACGCAGCGTGCGCAGCGCGGGAATTTCCGCTTCCAGTCCCTTAAGGATTTCTCCCGTCCGATCGTCCGATTGGTCATCCACAACCAGGATTTCTCGGATGCCCTCCTGGCCTGCCACCGAACGTACGACGCGCGCGATGTTGGCTTCTTCGTTGCGGGCGGGAATGATGGCCGTTACTCGCCGCTCAGTGCTCCCTCTCATGCGCTCGGCTCGCAGTCGCCTCCGGACACGCCAGCAAGTCTTCGCACATCTCAGTCAAGATTCCCGCGCGCGCCGCAAACTACCATTATAATGGACGCTCACGCCATGAGCAAAAGGCAGCTCATCAAACTCCTTGTCTTCGTCGCAATTGTGGCAGGCGCGGTCTTCTTGGCTCTGCAATCAAGGCGGCAACATCCTCTCCGGGTGGGCGACCGTGCCCCAGACTTCACCTTGCCGGCCCTGACGCAGCAAGCCATTTCTCTCCACGACTACCGCCAGAACGTGGTGGTGCTGAACTTCTGGGCTACCTGGTGCCCACCCTGCGTCGAAGAAGCTCCCGGCCTGAAGGAATTCGCAGAGCGCACGCGCAGTCTCGGCGTAACCGTCCTCGGCGTGAGCGTTGACCAGGACCAGGCAGCGCTGGAGAAGTTCGTGGTGGAGCAGCAACTCTCCTTCCCCATTGCGCGCGACCCGGACCAAGCGGTAGCTTCACGCTACGGCACTTTCAGGTTTCCCGAGACTTACGTGATTGATGCCGACGGAAAAATCGCCAAGAAAATCATCGGAGCCATTGACTGGCGGGACCCTCAGCTTATCACCTTTGTGAGAAGTCTCATCCGGCCGAGCGCTCGCGCGGGGCAGTAGCGGCAGGCGGACGCGGGGCAAGAAACGCTGGAGGCGCAAGACCATCGGCCGCGCTCCCCGGCAACCGCAAAGCTCCTATCCCCGCTCGTGCGCCAAGGCATCCCTCACCGTGCGCCACAAATTGACAACGTCTGCAATCACTTCTTCTTCGGGGATATTCAGCTTCGACTGCCGGTTCAGCAGGCGCGCTTGATAAATCACCCCGGCCAGCGTGGCCGCCACCACCGGCATAACCTGGGCCTCCAGCGCGCTGGTGCTCGGAGCCTTCTGCTTCTTCGCCATGGTCGCCTCACAGAGGAGTATCAACGCGTCCGAATTCTAGCACAACGCAGGCACGCGCGCTGCGATGCCAAGTTTGATGGTGAACGAACCACGGAAACACGTCGCCCGGTGCAAGGCGCAGGCCAGCCTCCGCACTCCAAAACCCAAGTCAGAGCGAAGGCGAGAATCGTCGCAAGCGGAGGGAATTCGTGACCACGAACACCGAACTGAAGGCCATGGCGGCAGCGGCAATCATGGGATTCAGCCAGCCCAGCGCGGCGACGGGGATGGCAGCGACGTTGTAAATGAAAGCCCAGAAGAGATTCTGCTTGATGGTCCGTACCGTACGCCGACTCAGCTCCAGGGCTCGGACGACCCCGCGCAGGTCATCGCCGGGCAGGGCGATGTCTGCACTCTCTAGGGCCACGGCGGACCCGCTGCCGAGAGCTATCCCCAGGTCCGCCTGCGCCAGCGCCGGCGCATCGTTAACGCCGTCGCCGACCATCGCCACCACCTGACCGCGTTCTTGCAGTCGGGCGATGGCCTCCAGCTTTTCCTGCGGCAACACTCCAGCAATCACTTCGTCAATCCCCACCGCCCGCGCGATAGCCTCTGCCGTTGGGCGAGTGTCGCCGGTCAGCATCGTCACCCTCAGTCCCAGTTCATGCAGGGCCTCGACGACCTGGGCTGCCTCGCGTTTGGGCGGGTCGGCAATGCCCAGCACACCTACCAGTCGGTTTCCTCGCGCCACCAGGACTGTTGTCTTCCCCTCCGACTCCAGCGCGGCGAGTGCCTGCTCAGCCTCGCCCAGCGCCACTCCGCTCTCTTCCATCAGGCGGCGATTGCCCAGCAGCACGGCTTCCTGAGCAAGGTGGGCGCGCACCCCGCGGCCAGGCGTGTAGGCAAAGTCGGATATGCCCTGTGTAGCCGCGACCTGGCCCCGCTCGGCAGCGCGGACGATAGCTTCGCCGAGAGGGTGTTCGCTTGACTGCTCGACCGCCGCGGCTAGAGCCAGCAGTCCGGCTGGATTCGCGCCGGCGAGCGGGACAATGTCAACGACCTCGGGCTGGCCGCGGGTCAGCGTTCCTGTTTTGTCGAAGATCACGGTCTTCAGGTGCTGCACCTTCTCCAGGCTGTCACCGCCACGGATGAGTACACCTTCCTCCGCACCCTTGCCCGTGCCAACCATGATCGCGGTCGGCGTCGCCAGACCCATCGCGCACGGGCAAGCAATCACCAGCACTGCGACGGCATTGATGACGGCTGCCGCCAAGTTGTGGGCTAGCCACCAGTGCAGGCCAAAAGTGACCACCGCAATGCCCATCACGATGGGAACGAAAACTCCCGCCACCTGGTCCGCCAGGCGCTGCATGGGCGCTTTGGAGCCTTGCGCCGCCTCCACGATGCGGACAATCTCCGCCAGCGTCGTATCCTCACCCACGCGGGTAGCGCGATAGCGGATGGCCCCTGTGCCATTGATGGTCCCGCCGGTCACTTCGCTCCCCGGCTGCTTTTCAACCGGCAAACTCTCACCCGTCAACAGCGACTCGTTGACACCAGTCGTTCCTTCGAGAACCGTCCCGTCCACGGGAATTTTCTCCCCGGGACGGACCACCACCACATCGCCCACAGAGACTTCCGCCACCGGCAACTCCAGGATGGTGCCGTCGCGCTCCACCCGCGCCGTGGGCGGCTGCAAATCCATTAGCGCCTGAATGGCGGCAGAAGCGCGCCGCTTGGCCCGATTCTCCAAAACCTTGCCGACTAAGATGAGCATGACAATGACCGCGGCCGAATCGAAATAGACCTGGTCCGATTTGCCAGCCAGCAGCGCCGCGACGCTCCAGACAAACGCCGCCGTCGTGCCCAGCGAAACCAGCGTGTCCATGTTGGCGGAGAAGTGGCGAGCCTGGCGCAAGGCGCCCCAGTGGAACCGACGGCCTGCGTAAGCCCACACTGGCAGCGTCAGCACCAGCAACATCTGGTTGACGTAAGGGAGTGGAACCATCAGCATGCTGACGAGGGCGACCGGAATCCCCAGAACCAGCGCCAGCCACAGGTCTCGACGCAGGAGGCGGTCCTCCGCTTGCCTCTTCAGTTCCCGAGCTTCGGCGTCGCCGCCGCCCGCACGCTTCGCTACACTTAGCGCCGCACCGTATCCCACTTCCTCTACGGCGCGGACCAGCGCTTCGACCTTGGCCGCAGCGGCGTCTAGTTCCACGAGCGCTTTCTCTGTAGCTAGATTTACCGAAGCCATCCGCACACCTGGAACCTGTCTGAGGGCTCCTTCAATCCTTGCCACGCACGAGGCACAGTGCATGCCGGTAATCTTTAGACTGATCTGCTGGGGCACTGCATCCGCGGCGGGCGGCATCACGTGCGCGCCGCTCCGGAGCGCAATCCTCGCTTTGTATCCTTCGCTCTCCACCGCACGCAGCAAATCGTCGGGTCGGGTGCGCGACGGCTCGAAGCGAACGTGGGCCTGCTCGGTGGCGAAGTTCACCGCGGCGCTCGTCACGCCAGGGACACCCTTCAGCGCCTTCTCAATGCGCGCGGCGCAGGAAGAACAGGTCATCCCCTCGAGATCCAAAACCACCGTTCCCTGGCGATTACTGCTTCCCATTGCTCCTGCTTTGATCATCGGACGCTTCCAACGCCGAGCAGCAAAGGCCTCTCGTCTATTGGATTCGTCACCCCAGCCTGGCGTTACGTGCCCGCGGCTTCGGGCCGACACGTCATGCTATCATTGGCGGCTGCGAAGGGGTTCAGACAGATGACTTTCCTAAACACGCGGTATCTCTTGGCAGGCCCACTAAGCCCCAGGAAGCTTGAAGGCTTGGCGCGGCTTTCAACAGTGTACGGCATCCGCCGGCTCTCGCTGGAAGGTCCCGTGCTGCTGGTCGAGTACGACGCCTCGCGCCTTCATGAAGCAGAAGTCCTGGCGGCCGTGCGTAGCGCGGGCCTCAAGGTCTCACCCGAGAAGCCCATTCCTGCTGGCGCGTTCGACTACACAGGCTCGTTCAAAGACTTTGCCTGGTCAACTCGCGGTCTCAGCCCTGCAAACCAGCGTCAAGGCTAGGTGGGAATACACGCTCGCGATACCTGCCAACACCCGCCGCGGAAACACCCCCGCAGCACCTCTTGCGCTCGCTGTCAAAGGCCATCGCTAAAGGATGCGGGTTTCTACTTTGCGATCTTCGCGGCCGCCGCCACATCGGAGACAGCCAGAATCACGACCGCCGCCCCGACGCCTTTCAAGATGCTCCCGTAGGCATACTTGATATCGATATTGTGGTCGGCAAGTTTGCGGGTCAGTTTCCCGAGGGCTCCGGGACGGTCCGAGACTCGCGCGGCAATCACTTCTTCCTCGTCGTACTTCAGCCCCAGGCTACCGAAAATCTTCTTCGCGGCATCAATCTGGTTGACCACCAAACGGACAGGGGCCACGCCAGCCTGCTCAGGCACAGAAAGAGCAAGGATATTCACCGCCAGCTTGGCGAGTTCCGAGCACAACTCGGCCAGCGCCCCACGCTTGTTCTCAACCAAGACAGAAAGCTGCTTTACCACGGCCACGTTTAATCTCCCTCCGGCGTCAAGAGCTACGTTCCCTCCCGACATACCTCGCGCCAATGTCAAGGCGAGTCTACGCAGTTTCACCGCCCGGCGCAACGGGCACCGCCCAGCCAGCCGACCATTGGCTTCAAGGCGCAGAAGCCTCTGCCGCCGCAGGAAAACGATGGCCACTTGTGGTATGTTCCCGTTCTTCGGCACACCAGTCCGCACTTTGACACGCCGCCGAGGTGCACATGCGCGAACCGTCGCAAACAAGAGGTTTTTCTCCGACACGTCGAAAGCTTCTGCGCCTGCCTCTGGCGGCAGCCGGCGCCGCCACGGGGCTGACCTTCCTGGGGGCAAGGTGGGCGGGCGCCAAGACTCCTCGCCTCAAAATCACCGATGTCGAGACGTGGGTTCTCAACTGCGACTCGCTGTTCATCATCGTCCGCACCGACCAGGGAATCACCGGCTACGGCGAGTCAAGCCCCATGAACGTGCGCGCTATCGCCAGTCTCGTGAACGAGGCACTCAAGCCCCGCGTCGTCGGCCAGGACGCGCTGGAACGCGAGCGCCTCTGGGAAAACATGTTTTTCTCGACGTACAAGTTGGGCGTAACGGGGGTACAGCCGGAAGCCATCGCGGGCATCGACCTTGCGCTTTGGGACATCTTCGGCAAGGTGACCGACCAGAGCCTCTGGCAGTTGTTCGGGGGGCGGCGACGTGACCGCGTGCGAGTTTACGCCAGCATCGGGGGCGGGGCGGAGGCAACGCCGGCGGAGATGGCCCGCCGCGCGGCCCAGGCGGTGGCGGAAGGCCACACCATGGTTAAGATCCGCATGGACTGGGGCGCCCGGCGAACGGATGCCAACCCCGCGCATGACTGGGCAGTAGCAAGCGAGGTGCGCAAGGCCATCGGGGACAAAGTCGAATTGGGCTTTGACCCGAACAACGGCTTTTCCGTCTCCACCGCCATTCATCTCGGCCGACGTTTCCACGATGAACTCGGCCTGGTTCACTACGAGGAGCCGGTGGCGCAATACGACTACGTCGGCTTGGCGCAAGTGGTCGCCGCGCTCGATGTCCCGATAGCCGCGGGCGAGCATGAATACACCCGCTGGCAGTTCCGCGACCTCATCACGCAGGCCAACGTTGATATCGTCCAGCCGGACCTGGTGAAATGCGCAGGCATCACCGAAGGCCTCCGCATCGCGGCGCTCGCCAGCACGTACAACCGCATGCTGGTGCCTCATCAGACGCAGCCAGCGATCGGCACGGCGGCCAATCTTCACTTCACTGCCTGCTTCGCCCGCGAAGAACGCGCTCAGGAATATGACATCAACCCGAAGCGGGCCGTTCTGAACCGGGTCATTCATCCGCCGCTGGAACAGAAGCACGGTTATCTCGCCGTACCGGACGGCCCGGGTCTGGGAATTGAAGTGGATGAGGCCGAACTGCGTAAGCTCCGCCTGGCGTGAGGAGACGAGCCGGGATGACGTGCGCAACCGTTTAGCCCCATGAAAGGGCTCCGACCCTGAGGGGCAGCCGTGCACTCGCCGAGAGCCGATGTGCTCCTGGCAATCACGGAACACTTGACGGACGACGCTGCTCGGGGTAAAGGTCTAAATCCTATGCCAACGAACGGACACGTGGCCCTGAGTAACTTCCGCATCCTCGAACGGATTTCCGCCAGCGTCCCGGCCGTGCCTCACCTGGAAACCGAAGTCCAGCAAGCGCTTGCTGGGTTGAGTCTGCCTGTGGAAAGACTTCGGGGGCGCACCATTGCCGTCGCAGTCGGCAGCCGTGGCATTGCCAGTCTCCAGGAGATCGTGCGCGCCATGTGCGGCTGGCTGAAAGCTCAAGGCTCCCGCGTCTTCCTCTTTCCCGCCATGGGAAGCCATGGGGGCGCCACGGCCGAAGGGCAGCGCCAGATCCTGGCAGATTACGGCATCACGCCGGAGCAAGTCGGCGTGGAAGTCCGCGCGTCTATGGCGACCGTCTGTCTGGGGACCGCCCCTGAGGGTTTCCGGGTCTTCATGGACCGGAACGCCTGGGAAGCTGACGCGGTGGTGGTGCTGAACCGCGTCAAACCGCACACGGATTTCTCCGGAAAAATCGAGAGCGGCCTCCTGAAGATGATGGCTGTGGGGATGGGCAAGGAGGACGGCGCGCGCGAAACTCACCGCTGGGGCTGGAAGTACGGCTTCGAGCAGGTAATCCGCACCATGTCCGCCGTGACCTTGGCCAGCGGCAAGATCCTGTGTGGGATCGCCGTCGTGGAAAACGAACTGCACCAGATTTGCGCGCTACGCGCCGCACGCCCGGAGGGCGTCGCGGCGCTGGAAGAGGAGTCGCTCAAGATGGCGCGGCCAATTGTCCCGCGCATTCCCTTTTCAGCGTTTCACCTGCTGGTCGTGGACGAGATGGGAAAGAACATCAGCGGCACGTGCCTGGACACCAAGGTGATTGGGCGCGGCGTAGAACTCCAGCCCGGAGAGGCGCCGGAGATCAGCCTGATTTACGTGCGCGATTTGACGCAGGAGAGTAAGGGCAACGCTGTCGGCATCGGCTTTGCCGACGTGATCCACGAGCGCCTGTATCAGAAAGTTGATTTCGAGAAAACGTACCTCAACGCGCGGGTCTCCTTGAATCCGGCTGCGGCGCGTCTGCCCATCCATCTTCCTTCCGACCGCGAGGCGCTGGATCTTGCCCTGGGACACCTGGGGACGCCCGAACCCGAGAAACAACGCATTGTCTGGATCCGCAATACGCTGGAATTGAACCGGCTGGCGGTCTCGGCAGGCTTGGCGAGCGAAGCTGCCGACCTCACCACCTGGCGGTTTGTGCCGCAGAGTTGCCAGCTCCACTTTGACTCTGCGGGGAACACGACCTCTCCTCTCTAACCCAACGTCGAGCGGAATCTTGACGCGGCAATCTCCGACACGGCCAAACACCGATATGCGAAATTGCCTAATCGCGCTGGCGAGTGGTATCCTCGTCGCTCGTTTTCCCTCGCCGAAGATCAAGCTTTGCGGCGAGAACTCATGCGGAGGCTGAAATGAGAAATACTCGTTCTGGCGTGCTGCTCAGCGTTTGCGCATTCGCCGTCGGCCTGGGCTGGACACTCCCGTCGTGGTCGGCACCTGCGGAGGTTCCCAAGCCCACGGTGAACCTCTCGGTTTATGGTCACGTCGTTCACGTGGGCTGGGTGGTGAAGGATCTGGACCGCGTCGTGGACTACTGGAAGAAGCTCGGTCTGAAGAACGTCGGCCCTGCTGGCGTGCGGGAGTTCCCCGACTTTACCTATCGCGGAAAGAAAACCCCAGTCAGCCTGAAGATGGCTTTTGCGAACCTTGGTGGCGTCGAGATTGAGTGGATCCAGCCGGTCAAGGGGACGAGCGTCTACGACGAGTTCCTGCGGCAACATGGAGATGGTGTGCATCATCTCGCTTTCGCTGTTCCCAGCTCGGAACAGCTAGACGCACAGCTCCAGCACTTCAAGGCCAAAGGCGTAGAGACGGTGCAGTACGGGAGTTGGGAAGGCGCCAAGGGCCAAGGCCGCTTTGCTTATCTGGACACGGCGCCGCGCGGGGGCGGGTTGACGATCGAACTGGTCTATAACCCCGACGCGTCCCCCACGGGCAGCCTCGTCAAGGCAGAGAACGAGTATCCCTTTAACAAGATTGTGCAGTACGCCCTGGTAGTGCGCGACGTAAAGAAGGTGGGTGCCTTTTACGAACGTCTGGGCTTCGGCGGGATGGCGGTGGACCACAACATCAGCGTGGACCGGAACTACCACGGTCAGCCGGGGAAATTCGAGATGTATCTGGGCTGGTGGCGTTGGGGCGAAGTACCCTTTGAATGGATCCAGCCTCTGGTCGGTCCCAGCGTTTATCACGACCATCTGAAAACTCGCGGCGAGGGTTTCCATCACCTCGCTTTCGATGTCACCGACATGGAC
>Ga0315268_10009552_pt1 | contig 10057 bp, 12 predicted proteins | sample C1_top_MG_FD_204535 | JGI IMG/M metagenome (GOLD analysis project Ga0315268, IMG submission 204535) | Sediment microbial communities from Yellowstone Lake, YNP, Wyoming, USA - C1_top | ecosystem: Environmental > Aquatic > Freshwater > Lake > Sediment | place: USA: Wyoming | collected 2017-08-01 | reverse complement strand
ATAATAATCAATAATTACCAGCAGTTAATGAACTTTTTCCGGACATAACAATGATTTTGGGAAAAACAGCGCCATAGGCCGATTTGGGCAACAGCCCGAGGAGCTTGGGAACCAGAAAATATGGTACGGCGCGTCCCCCAATTCGAGCATCATTTTCCCTCCACATTGAGAGGGGAGGGCTATGGTGGGGGTGAAACTTTTATCCCTATCCTAGCCCCCAAACCTTTCCCCCACCTTGGGCTGTTTGGCCTGGATGAATTCCGGGGCCTTGACTTTGCCCAAATCCTTGGTGCGAAAGCGGGTGATGATGATGGCGCCGCCGGGCACGGCCACCTTGAGGCCCTTGTCGCTCACCTCCAGGATCTCGGCGGCCGGGGCCGCGTGGGACTCGGCCAGGAAGGCGGCGTTGTAAAACTTCACCTTTTCCCCCCGGAAGGTGGTGGTGGCCCCGGGCTGGGGGTCGCAACCCCGGATGAAGTTGTAGATCTCCCGGCCCGGGCGGCCCCAGTCCAGGCCGGCCTGGCTCTCATCGCAGGGAGGTTCATAGGTGGCCAGACGATGGTCCTGGACCAGGCGGGGGGCCGTGTCCCTGGCGATCATTTCCACCGCCTCCAGCACCGCCTCCACCCCCATGGGGTAAAGCCGGTTGAAATACAGGGCGCCGGTGGTGTCGTCGGGGCCGATTTCCACTTCCTTTTGCAGGAGGATGTCGCCGGTGTCGATACCGTCATCCACCCAGAAGATGGTGAGGCCGGTCCTGGTGTCGCCCTGGATCACCGCCCAATTGATGGCCGAGCGGCCCCGGTGCCGGGGCAGGAGCGATGGGTGATAGCAGATGGAGCCCAGCCGGGGGGCGTTGAACACCCGGGAGGGCACGATATCCGTGACAAAGGCCAGTATCCCCAGGTCGGCATTGAGGGAGAGCATGGCCTGGTGAGCGTCCTCATCCTTCATCCGGGCCGGCTGGAAAAGGGGGAGGCCGGCCTGTTCCGCCTCAACTTTCACCGGATCTGCCTTGCCCCCCCGGTCCGGGGGGCAGAAGACCCCCACCACCTGCTGCCCCTTGCCGACCAAGCCTTTCAAAACCGCCGCGCCGAAATCCGCCTGTCCGATCAATGCAATGCGCATGGGAGGCCTCCTTGTGATGGTGGTGCGGTGGTTGAGGGGAGGGCCGGGGGAGTTTTTTGTAAGTGCTCCCCCACCCTCCCCTCAAACTCCCCTCCCAACCCCCTGTAAGGGATTGGGGGTGGGGGTTTGGGGGAGGGGGTAAGGGGCTGCGCCCCTTAGCCCCTTCCCCCAATCTCATCCCTCATCATTAATGGTGGTGCTCCTCCGGGGCCTTTGCCGGTTCCAGCTTCGAGGCCCAGAAACAGATGCCGCAGGCCGCCAGGATAGCCCCCACGGCCACCGGGGCGCTGCCGCTCCAAAAAGCCACGCCCAGGCAGACGAACACCAGTAAGACCAGTGCGGCCTGTTTTTTCCGATAATTTTGTCCGGTTTCCGCCATGGATGATCTCCTCCTCAGTTATTGCCAGCGCCTGATTTTTTTTAATGATTCATTTTGATTTTGCAATAAAATCCAGGGCATTCTTAATTCTCGCCAGGACTTCGGGTTTCCCCAGGACCGCAGTAATCTCGGTGACGCTGGGGCTGACGGTCTTGCCGGTGAGGGCCACCCGCACCGGTTGGGCCACATTCAACATTTTCTGGCCAGTCTCGGCGGCCAGATCGTGCAAGACCTGGCTGAGGGCCTCCTCCTCCAGTTGGGGCAGTCCCTCCAGACGACGGCAGAACTCTTGCAGAGTCGGGGCCGACTGGGGGGTGAGGAATTTTTGGGCCGCTTTCTCTTCGTAAGGCCGGGGGTCCAGGAAATAGAAGCGGGCGGCCTCGGCCATTTCCACCAGGGTATGGCTCCGGGTGCGAAGCGTCAGCACCACCCTGGCGACATACTCCGGGTTGGGGTTTTCTATCCCCAGGGGGCCGAGGAACGGGATCAGCAGCCGGGCCAGCTCCGCCGGCGGCGTCTCCTTGAGGTAGTGGCTGTTCAGCCACAGGAGTTTCTCTTCGTCATAGATCCCCGGCGATTTGGTCACATGCTCCAGGGAGAAGTATTCAATCAGCTCCGCCAAAGAGAAAATCTCCTGGTCGCCGTGGGACCAGCCTAACCGGGCCAGGTAATTCACCAGGGCCTGGGGCAAAAAGCCCTGGTCCCGGTAAGTAAGGATGGCCCGGGCGCCGTGGCGCTTCGACAGCTTGGCCCGGTCTTTGCCCAGCATCAGGGGCATGTGGGCAAACTGGGGCAGTGGGGCCTCCAGGGCCTGATAGATGAGGATTTGCCGGGGGGTGTTGGGAATGTGGTCCTCGCCCCGGATGATCAGGGTGACGTTCATGGTGATGTCATCCACCACCACCGCGAAGTTGTAAGTGGGGATGCCGTCGGCCCGCATGATGACCAGGTCGTCCAGTTCCTGGTGGTCGAAGGCGATGGGGCCCTTGATCAGGTCACGCCAGTGGGTCACCCCGGTGGGCGGGGTTTTGAATCGCACCGCCCGGTCCGGTCCGGGCCCGAGGCCCCGCTCCCGGCAGCGGCCGTCATATTTGGGCTTTTCTCCCCGGGCCAGGGCGGCCTGGCGCCGGGCTTCCAGTTCCTGGGGCGGGCAGTCGCAATAATAAGCCCGGTCCCGTTCGAGCAGCCGGTTAATATAATCCCGGTAAATGGAGAGCCTCTCCGATTGGCGGTAAGGGCCTTCATCCCAAGGGAGCCCGAGCCACTTCAAGCTTTCCAGGATTTCCTCGACATAGCGCTCCTGGGAGCGCTCCTGGTCGGTGTCCTCGATGCGCAGGATGAAGACCCCCTGATGATGCTGGGCGATGAGCCAGTTGAACAGGGCGGTATGAGCCCCGCCCAGATGCAGGGAGCCGGTGGGACTGGGGGAAAAACGGGTGCGTACTTGTGACATATTTCACCTGGAAATGTGGCTTTTTTATCATAAAATTCCCGACACTGCCAGGGGTTTTGCGGAGGAATGGATCTTGGGGGCGGTTTTAGGGTGAGCCGGTTGCCCTGGAGACCGAAACCTGTTACAAAAGACCAGGTCTATGACAAGCAGGACCTTTGGCGGTGAAGCGCAGCCATTAGCAGCCTCAGGGTGAACCCCCGGGAGGAACATGCCCAGCCGCAAGCCGCAGTCCCAGCCAGCTTCCCACGACTGGTCCCAGTTCATTATCCAGCACGCCCCGGCCGGGGTGATTACCATGGATGGGCAGGGGCGCGTTATCGACTTCAACCCCGCAGCCGAGGAGATTACCGGGTTTAGCCGACAGCAAGCCCTGGGCAAGAAGGCCCGGGAAGTTTTGCCCTGTGAGGGCGGCGCCCACGAGACCTGCCCGGTGCGGCTGGCGATGGCGGGCCAGGAAGTGAGCCCCCAGGAAGTCATCCTGAAAAAGCCTGGCGGCCAGCGGGTCCCCCTGATGATCAGCTCCTTCGCCCTCAAGGATGAGCGGGGCGTGCCCCTGGGGGGGGTGATCATTTTTCGGGACCTGACGCCGGTGAAACGCCTGGAGGGGGAGCGCCGCCAACTGGTGAACATGTTTGCCCACGACCTGAAGACGCCGGTGGTGGGCATGGCGGGCCTGGTCCGGAGGCTTCTCCAGGAAAAGGCGGGACCCCTGACCCAGGCGCAGAGGACCTACCTGGACATCATTGACAAGGAGATGAAACGCCTGGAGGAACTGATCACCGATTTCCTGGAGTTCGCCCGCCTGGACTTGCGCATGCTGACCCCCCAGACAAGCGCCATCCAGGTGGAGAAAGAATGCCAGGAGGTGCTCGCTTTGCTGATGCCCCTGGCGGAGGCCAAGGGTATCCGGCTGACCGCGGTATTTCCCCAAGAAGTGGTGGTGCTCCAGGCAGATCCGGTGCTATTTCGCCGGGTGCTGGAGAATTTATTGGAAAACGCCATCAAATACTCGCCGCCCCGGACCGCGGTGACCCTGGAAGTCCGGGCGGGGGAGAGCGAGGTCCGGTTTGCGGTCAAAGACCAGGGGCCCGGCATCCACTCCCGGGACCTGCCCCGCCTCTTCGAATTCTTCTACCGGGGGGCGGCGGCGGGCCAGGAACGGGGTTTCGGGTTGGGTCTGGCCACCGTCAAGCGCATTATTGACGCCCACGGCGGCCGCATCTGGCTGGAAACCGCCCCGGGTAAAGGCACCACCTTCTATTTCACTTTTCCCAGTTAAACTCCGAGGTTCGAAAAGTTCAAGGTTCAAAGTTCAAAGTTGATTCGCGCTATTGTCTGCCGCCAGTGGCGGGCACGGAGGCCCGCCCTACCGGGCCTTTTCTGATTTATGGCGAGCTAACGGCTCATGAATGATTGGTTGGATCTTGTTCTCGTGGGACTGGCGGCCGTAGCCGGGGGCGCGGTGAATGCCCTGGCCGGCGGCGGCACCCTCATAACCTTCCCCATGCTCCTGGAGGTGGGTATCCCGGCCGTGGCCGCCAACGTGACCAACACGGTGGCCCTCTGCCCGGGATACCTGGGGGGGACCCTGGCGCAATGGCGGGACCTGGAGGGACAGGAGCGGCGCTTGTGGCTGCTTATCCCCGCGGGGGCCCTGGGCGGGATCGCCGGGGGCCTCCTGCTCTTGAACACCGGGGAGCAGATGTTTCGCACCCTGGTGCCTTACCTGATCCTCCTGGCCGCGGGCCTGCTGGCCGTGCAGGACCGGCTGCGCACCTGGGTTATGCGTCGCGCCGCTGCCCCGGGGTCAGGGAATCCGCACAAGGCCTGGACCGCGCTGCCGGTGGCCCTGGCCGCCGTGTATGGGGGCTATTTCGGCGCGGGGTTAAGCGTCATCGTGCTGGCTGTCCTGGGACTGGTGCTGGAAGACCGCCTCACCCGGTTGAACGCTCTGAAGCAAATCCTGGCCCTCAGCATCAATATCGCGGCAGCCGTGTTTTTCCTGTTTTCGGGGCAGGTGGTATGGCTTACGGCCCTGGTGATGGCCGGGGGCGCACTGCTGGGCGGCGCCCTGGGGGGCAGGCTGGCGGGCCGGATTAGCCCGGTGTGGCTGCGCCGGATCGTAGTGGCGGCCGGCGTGGTGATCGGCGCCATCTACCTGCTGCGCTGAGGAGACCTTTGGGAGAGAGGGGCCAAGGGCCATTGGCCCCTGCCCCCTCTCCCAAACCCTCTCCCCCAAAATGACATTTTGCGGAGTTCCCTTGTAGGCGCGGATCCAAGTGTCCGCCCTGGGTTGAGGACGCACACGCGGGTGCGACCCTACATGGCATCCTGGGAAAAGACTTTCTTACAATTCAATGATGAAACTGTCCCGCCGGTGAAAGTCGGGCTGGGGGCCGGGGTGAGCCAGGGCCCAGTAAGTCACCCGGCCGTCTGCCCCTTTGATGACCGCGGCGACGGCCGCTTCCAGGCGCTGATCTGCCGCCGCGATCCCGGCCAGATCGAATTCCAGGTGCAGCACCAAGGAGTCTGATCGGCCCTCGACCCTGAAGGGGAGCGTTGAAAAGGCTTCCGCCTCTGTCATCCCTTGCCGGTAGGCTTGAAAACCATAGACATTCCAGTGCCCGGCGGGGGAGAGGTTGAATTCCCAATACCCCGGAGAATCCTTGGGCGCCAGGAAGAATTCCAAACAGGTATCTTCCCAAAGTCGGCGCCGGCGGGCCGGCGGGTCTACCGGCGGGGGCACGACAATCTCTTCCAGAGAGCCCCGCAGTAGATAGCCGATGGCCAGCCCCGCGCCGCGCCGGATGAGATAGCCGGTGATGGCGAGATCGGGTAAGGAGTCGCTAGAAAAGAAAGGTCTCAGAATAAAAGGTTGGCAGTGCATCTTGAGGTTTCTGCGAAAATCTGAATATGGGTAGATTTTGGCAAGCTGATAACTGATAACTGATAACTGATAACTGATTGCTGACCGCTGACTGCTGAAAGCTGAAAGCTGAAAGCTGAAAGCTCATCCTCTCAGTTCCCGGATAATGGCCCGGATGGCGCTTTCCTGGGCTTCAATGCTCTCGGTGAGCCGGAATTGCACCAGGGCCCGGGCCAGATTGTGGTCCCGGTGCCTGGCCTTGAAATAGACGTTGCCTTCCAGATAATCGGTAAAAAATCTCAATCCCAGCTCGAAGGCGATCAGGCGCACGGCCGCAAAGAGATAATCATAGTCTGCGTCGCCCAGGAAATCTCCGGCCATGGCCAGATAGCCGGTGAGCATCGCCCGGCCAAGGCCGGGTTCGAAGTAGACCTGCTCCCAGCCTTCGCTTTCTTCTCCCATGGGGTTGGCCCCCGAGCGCAGGCAGTCGCCGATATCGTAGTGCACCAGGCCGGGCTTGACGGTGTCCAGGTCGATCATGGCCACGGCCTGGCCGGTGGCGGTGTCCAGCATGACGTTATTGACCTTGGGATCGCCGTGAATCGGGCGGGGGCGAAGGCGCCCCCGGGCTTTGGCCTCTTCGAGGACAGGGGCGAAGGCGCGGCGCTTGCTGATAAAGCTTAAGCAATGCCGTGCCTCGGGGGATGGGGGCGGGAGGTGTCCCGCCAGGACCTCGTCAAAGTGCCGCAGGTAATCCGGCGTTATATGAAACCCCGGCAGCGTGTCCGCCAGCCTTTGCGGAGGGAGGTCGCTCAGGAGATTATGGAACATCCCCAGGGCGCCGCCAACTTCCTGCGCCTGGCCCCGATCGGCGATGGTGTCGAAAGTCTCGGCGCCCCCGATAAAGCTGAAGGCCCGCCAGAAAGACCCATGGGGGTCAACCCAGTAATCCCGGCCGTCACTGGCCGGCAGCACCCGGGGCGCCTCCCAGCGGCGCCCGGGGCTGAGGGGGGCCCGGGCCAGGCGCTGGCGCACGTGTTCGGTGCAGGTGCGTAGGTTCGCCATGACCGGTTCCGGCCGGGGGAAAACCCTGGTGTTGAGGCGCTGCAGGATGAAGCGCGGTTCTGGGATAAAATCCGAAGATAAGGTCGGGTGCCAACTGCGCACCATCACCAAAAAGGTGTCATGCACGTTGCCGTTCCCATGGGCCCGGATGTCCAGGACCCGGTGGCCCGGCGGGGTGAATTGACTGGCTGCAGCTTGAAGATGAGACAAGGTTTATTCTTTTGGCAATATCAAAAACGTAGGGCGGGCACTGCCCGCCGGCAATTATTTCTCTATGCTTCGTTCCCAAGCGGGGACTTGGGAACGAGATATAAGAAATGAGTTGGCCTTTGTCTTAGCGGAAGGCTGATAGCTGAACACTATCTACCGGTAAACGTCTTTCCGATGGCCGACCTTGATTACGCACACGAGCAGATTTTGGTCGTCAACGGAATAGACAATGCGGTACCGGCCCTGTCGCACCCGGTACTTATCTTGCCCCGATAATTTTTCGGCTCCGGATGGACGGGGGTTTTCGGAGAGCTTGGCGATGCGCTCGACCAGCCGCCGGCGGTCCTTTTTCAAGGGGATGGCTTCAATCTCTTTGACCGCCGAGGACTTGATCAGCAGCCTATATCCGGTCACGCTGCCTCAGATCTTTCAAGACTTCTTCAAAAGAGAGGCTTGGTTCATGCACCCGCTCTTCGAAGGCGGCCAGATCTTCGGCATCCTCAGCTAAACTGAGTTTCACCGCCTCATTGACCAGTTCCGATACAGATTGATCCGTCACCGCGGCTTTTAACCGCAAGGCCCGGTGCAGGTCCGGGTCGAAGTAAATGGTGGCTCTTTTATGCGAAGTTTTCATAATGGCATGATAATTCATTAACGCTAAAACGACAAGACGTCATCCATCCCCTGCAAAACAATTTTCCCAGCTTACAAGCGCCGAAACATCTCGGCGCGCAGGGACTCCGGCCGGCATTTCGCCGCCTTGACTTCCTGAATCAATCTCTCCCGGTCTTCCGGCAAATCACCCGCCAGGGAGAGATAGTTGGAAGCGTGATTGGCCCGGAAGACGCAGGTTCTCTCCAGGGGGCCGATGTTTTCCAGCAATATCTGGAACTCGTCCAGGACCTCGTCGGCAGAGAGGGGCGCAAAAGTTCCCTGTTGGATGCTCCGGTGCATCTCGCTTCCCGGGTTGACCATCAGCGTGAGGCAGCCCAGGTAATGGGGGGAAATGGCCGAGATCAGCCGCCCGGTATCCGCGGCATGCTCCCGGGTTAGTTCCCTGCCCCCCAGGCCCACGATCACAGTGCAGGAGAGACGAAAACCGGCGTCAATCGCCTTCCGGCAGGCGTGTATGGACTTCTCCTGGGTGGTGTGCTTGCGCACCCGGCGCAGAACCTCGTCGTTACCGGATTCCAACCCCACGTACAGCAGCGTCACGCCGGAGGCAAAAATCGCCTCCAGCTCCACCGGGGTCTTTTTGAGAATGTCCAGGGGATGGGCATACAGGGAGACCTGCTGCAGGCCGGGAAAAAGCTCATGGGCCAACGTGCTGATTTCCACCAGATCAGCGGCGGGCATCACCAGGGCATTTTGCGACAGCAGGAAGACCTTGCGCACCTGGCTCCCATAAACCTGCTGGGCAGCCATCAGGTCTTGCCTGATCTCCGCCAGCGGCCGGACGGCGAAATTGCCGGAGACGGAGGAGACGCAGTAGGTGCAGTGGGCAAAGGCACAGCCGATGGTGGCCTGAATCAACAGGCTGTATGCTTCGCTGGGGGGCCTGTACACCGGCTCGTGGTAATAGATGGGCATGGGTTATTCTCCAAAATCCGATTCAGGGAACGCATTACAGGTTGCTTTTAAGAAAAATCATATCGGTAAGCGCAGGCCTCTTCAGGAAGTGACCAGTAGGGCGGGCCTCCGTGCCCGCCATCCTTAAATTTTCATCCATCGTTGCGAACCCTTGGGGCTCATGGACCGTCAGCCTGCGCCGGCAAGGGCTGAAAAGCCGGGGCCACTAAGTTGGCTAGGTAAATTATAGGACATCTCAGGCGAAAATCAAAAAGGCGAGACTCTCTTTTCCTGGCCCGCCGATTCTGAGGGGCCAAGGGGGCTAAGGCTCAATGTGAAAATCCACCTGGACCTCCGGGGTCGCCACCGCGACCGTGCCGTACAGGGGTCAGCGGCGCTTGAACGCGGCGACGAGTTCGCCGCCCTGCTCCGGGGTGACTCCCTTAAGGAGAAACTCCAGGCGAATGGCATTGAACAGGGTAAGGTCCGGCCGCACCGGTTGGCTTCGGTCAATGCGGCCGGAAACCGTGGCGCCGACAGCCTCCAGGGGCGCCTGCCGGTCCCGGGCGATGACCTGGACCAGCTCGACCCCGCAGGCGGCGATGCCGGCCAGAAACAACTCCGGAGGGGTGAGGGCCTCACCCGGGCAGCCGCTGGCCGCCGGCCCGTCCACCACGATATGGTGGTTCCGGCTGCTCACCAGCACCCGGCCGAAAGTCTCCGTGGACCGGGCCCGGACTTCGTACTGCATCATAATTTCCTCCGGCTGTTGGAGTTCCGGTAGGGCGGGCCTCCGTGCCCGCCACCATCGGCCGCCCAGATGATAGTTTTTTATAACTCCGGGGCTGATGAGGGGACCAGACAGACGACGGTGAGCAACTCCCTGCCGGGATTTCTGATTTGATGTTCTTCATTGCTGGGGACGAACACGGCATTGCCGGCTTGCACCCGGTTCCACTGGCCGTTGCCAAAGATTTCCCCCTGCCCCGAATGAATGAACATTTCGTGTTCCCACGCATGAGCATGCTTTGGCGTATTGCCGCCGGGGGCAATTTCGAAAACCCGCATGCAGAAGTTATTGGCGCCGTCATTCTTGCCGATGACCACCCGGGCGGCCACTGCTTTGGCAACGCCGGTGTCAAAATGAGTGGCCGTGATGTCCTTATACGTCTTAACCTGCATGGATACCTCCTTGCTAGTGATGAAACCGCCAAGGCCAGAATAGAACGAGCCTGGCAGCGAGCGATGCTCAATTTTTGTGCGGGACGCGGCTGGCACCAGGCACCTCACTGGCGCCTGCGGATGGCCCGGGCGGCGATCAGGCCGCTGGCCGAGGCCTGGACCAGGCCCCGGGTGATGCCGGCCCCGTCCCCGATAATGAGAGATT
>Ga0315268_10009551_pt1 | contig 10058 bp, 7 predicted proteins | sample C1_top_MG_FD_204535 | JGI IMG/M metagenome (GOLD analysis project Ga0315268, IMG submission 204535) | Sediment microbial communities from Yellowstone Lake, YNP, Wyoming, USA - C1_top | ecosystem: Environmental > Aquatic > Freshwater > Lake > Sediment | place: USA: Wyoming | collected 2017-08-01 | reverse complement strand
GAAATCGCCTACAATGCGGTCCAGCTTGCGGAGCTGCGCGCGCAGAACGGCCGCTGTGAACTCGCTCATCCGGTACTGGGGACTTGAGAAGTTCTGCATGCGCGAAGGTTGAGCGAGGACCTTCGCATGCCCGTCGCGCAGGAAGCCGCAGTCGTGGTAGCGCGCGGCACGCTCGAAGACGTACGGGGCACTCGTGACGACCGCCCCGCCTTCTCCCGGCGAAATGGTCTTGTTCACCTGGAAGCTGTAAATCCCGCAGTCGCCCATCGAACCCACGGGGCGCCCCTTGTAGCTGACGCCCACGCTCTGCGCACAATCTTCGAGCACCTTGAGGTGGTGCTTCCTGGCGATCTCCAGGATGGGGTCCATGTCCGCCGGGGCGCCCAGGATGTGCACGGCCATGATGACTTTGGTCTGCGGCGTGATCTGCCTCTCGATGTCGCTGGGGTCGATGTTCATGGACTCGTCAACTTCCGCGAAGACCGGCAGCGCGCCGTGAGCGAGGATCGCGTCATAACAGGCGTACCAGGTCCAGGCGGGGAGAATGACTTCGTCACCCGGGCCGACCCCCAACCCTGCCAGCGCGCTCATCAGCGCTGTCGTTCCGGAAGTGACCGCAATGCAATATTTCGTGTGCTGGTGCGCGGCGAACTCCTTTTCGAAGTTGATGCACTTATCGGGCGGATGCCCCTGGGCGTCGAGGCCCCACCAGCGGAAGGGGCTACGGTTCTCGAGGACATCCACCAGTTCTTGCCGCTCCTGATCGTCGTAGTACTGCGGGCCGGAAAGCTTGGCCTCCAGCATCGCGGAGCGCACGGGCGTGCCGCCCTCGAGGGCCAGCTTGTCGTCCGGGGCCGCAGGGACGCCTCGCGCTCTCGCTTCTCCCACGGCTGGGAGGAGCGCTCCCGAGGCCATTCCGGCCGCGGTGGCGAGAAACTCCCTCCGGCGGAGACTTGCGCCTCCGGAATACGCCGATAAATCCTGGTGATTTTCTTTTGGGTGGGCCATGGATCCTCCTTCGTCCTTCGACGTGCGGGGAAAAAACGGTTCGCGAGACGAGAATCTAACACTGAAGAGAACGCAATTCCAGAGAGAAGCCGAGGGAGAGGATCATCAGGAGGATGGAAACCCGCGGGGGACACCGCAAAAAAGTAGAGGCGGATGAATCCCCAAAAGGTGGAGCGGCACTAGCTGTTGACGGCGCGCTTGCTCAATTCCTGCGTCAATTCCGGCGGAAGGACAAAGGTCACTCTCTCTTCCACGCCGTCCATTTCTTCGATCTGTTCCACTCCCAGGGCGCGGAAGAAGTCGACCACTTCCTCCACCAGGTGTTCCGGGGCGGAAGCGCCCGCCGTGATCACCACCGTCTCGACGCCCTGAAGCCAGGTGGGGTTGATTTCCGAGGCGTCGTCGATCAGGTGGGCTTGCGCGCCGGCCATCTCCGCCACTTCCTTCAGCCGCTTCGAATTCGAACTGTTGTCCGAACCCAGGACCAGCACCAGGTCGGCGTGCTCCGCGAGGCTCTTGACGGCCACTTGACGGTTCTGCGTGGCGTAACAGATATCGTCGCCGGAAGGGACCACCAGTTTGGGAAAGCGCCGCTTCAGCACCTCGAGGACCTCGCGCGTGTCGTCCACGCCCAGCGTCGTCTGGGTGGTCACCGCCACGCGCTCGGGATCGGGCACCTGAACCTTTTCGGCTTCTTCCACACTGCCCACCAGCTGGATGCGGCCTTTGCCTTCGCCCATCGTGCCAATCACTTCGTCGTGCCCGGCGTGTCCGACCAGGATGATGGAGCACCCTTCCCGGGCGAAGCGAATGACTTCCAGATGAACCTTGGTCACCAGCGGGCAGGTGGCGTCAATGACGCTCAGGCGCTTTGCCGCGGCCCGGGTCCTCACTTCGGGGGCCACACCGTGGGCGCTGAAAATCACCAGCGAGCCATCCGGAACCTCCTCGAGTCCCTCGACGAAAACCGCCCCTTTCTCGGCCAGGTCCTGGATCACATACTTGTTGTGGACGATTTCCTTGCGGACATAGATCGGAGGGCCGAAGAGTTCCAGGGCTTTTCTGACCACTTCAATCGCCCGTTCCACGCCGGCGCAAAAGCCCCGGGGCTTGGCGAGGATGATCTTCTTGGGTTTCATGGATAGGATAACTCCAGCCCTCGTCCCTGCGGAGAGACAACGCGAGTACCCATGCTAGCAGATTCGAAGCAGAGCGTCAAAACGCCGGACTGCTCGGTCCATTGCTTGCCCTCCCAGTGCCCTTGGGGGCCGTTCGACTTCCCGGCCTGCCGTTGGATGACATTTTGACCATATGCTGTGTTTTCAACAAGATAGTGGCTTCGTTCCTGCATTTTAGTGATCGCGCAGGGCCACTCATTTTCCTAAAATCTGCAAATCCCTGGTCGCGCGGTCGCATTCGAGGTCAGCAAGACTCCAAATGATCTACCTCCCGCAAGGGGGCAAACAACCTTTCGCCTCCCTTCCATCGGCAAGCATAGGCTAGCACGTTTGGCTCGGCCTGTCAAGTCTTGCCGGGCGCACCCCCGCGCCCGCCACTCGGTCAGCGCCGGACACAACACGCATTCCCAACAGACGAACTTCCGGCTGCGACTCCCCGCCGCATGTATAATGCCCGCATTGGGTCCCCTGACGACGTGTTGCCCTCATGCTTTTCAAGGAGTTCTCGTGATTCGACCCGGACAGAAAATCTCATGGTGGGTTGCTCTTCCCCTCTTGGCGTTGGCACTTTCCGCGGCGGCGCGCGCACAGACCGACCGCCCAGCGCAGACTCCCAAGACCCTTGAGGAGCTTCAGAAGGCTGTTAAGGCCATCCTCGACACGAACCACGTGCCCGGCGCGGGGATCGCGCTGGCTGCAAAGGACAAAATCATATGGGCGGGGGGCGTCGGCAAAGCTGACCTGGCGGCGAACAGAGACGTCACGGCCGATACGGTTTTTCGTGTGGGCTCGATCTCCAAGAGTTTTGTTGCCGCAGCCCTGTTGAAGCTTCAGGAAGAGGGAAAGGTCGACCTGAACGCCCGCGTCAAAGAGATTGTTCCCGAAGTGGAAATCCTGAATCCCTGGGAGCAGACATCTCCCGTACGCATCGTCAACCTCCTGGAGCACACAGCGGGATTCGACGATATGCACCCGAACGAGGTTTATAACCTCAACGACCTGCCCGACATCTCTCTCCGTGAGGTTTTCCGGCGCTTCCCGAATACGCAAGTGGTTCGCTGGCCACCCGGCGCGCGCATGGCCTATTCCAACCCCGGATATGGCCTCGCCGGATATGTGATTGAGAAGATTACGGGAAAGCCCTTCGAAGACTACATTCAGGAGGCCATCCTGCAGCCTCTGGGAATGACGCATGCCAGCTTCCGCCTGACGGAGGGGAACCGCACTCTGCTCGCCCAGGGGTACGAGGGCAACCCCCCGCGCCCCGTGCCCTACATGAACATCTACCTGCGGCCCGCCGGCAATCTGAATTCCTCTCCCGCGGAGTTGGCGCGCTTCGTGCAGATGCTGCTCAATCGCGGCAGCGTAGGCGAGACGATGCTTCTGAAGCCGGAATCAGTACGTCGCATGGAGAGCCCGCAAACCACCCTGGCGGCGAGGGCAGGGCTCAGGAATGGCTATGGTTTCGGCGATTACGCCAGCCTGAACCACGCCCTCAAGGAATACGGGCACGACGGAGGCATTAGCGGATTCATTTCAACCTACCGCTACATGCCCGAGGAAGAGCTGGGTTACGTCGTACTGGTGAATAGTACAATCTCCGGAGAGGCTCTGGGAAAGATCAACGACCTGGTTTTCAGCTACCTGACGGCAGGGATTCCAGCCCGCCAACAACCCGGGGTCAAACTCGCTGAACCTCAACTCCTGGATTTCAACGGATACTTCCAGCCGGCAAACCCGCGCAACCAACTCTTCGCTTTCCTCGGCCCACTCCTGGGTGTGGAGAGGGTCTTCCTGGAATCCGGTGTGCTCTACCGGAAACGCCTTTTGGGGGGCAAGAAGGAAGCATTGATCCCGGTCTCGCCCAACCAATTCCGGCTGGAAAAGGAGCCGGAAGCCAGCATGATCTTCTGCGATGCCGGGGATGGGACTCGCGTGCTGGCTGGCTCCGGGATGTACGAAGAGAGAGTCGACCCCACGTGGCCGGTGATGCGGCTCGTCCTCATCCTCGGCAGCCTCGCCCTCATGATCACTTCTCTTCTGTTCGCTTTGATCTGGGTTCCCCGCAAACTCTTCCGCCGCATGCAGGATGTTCGGCACATTTACGTGCGGGCGCTGCCGCTGCTGGCGGTCTTATCCTTCGTGGCTATGGTTGCTCTGTTTTTCCGAGCAGTGGGCGGGGGTAACCCCGGGGCGCGAAACTTCACCAGCGAGGGCTTTTGTGCGGCCACCTGGGTCTTCGCGGGGCTTTCGGTGGGAAGCCTGCTCGCTGCCCTGAGGTCTTTCAGCCTGGAGATCCACCGCGGCGTGCGGATCCATTCGTTGCTCGTGGCCCTCGCGTGCTTCGGGGTCACAGCCTATCTGGCCTATTGGAACATTATCGGGCTGAGACTGTGGGCATACTGAAGGACAGCCGGCAGTCCATCGTTAACGCTCGACGGCAAGAACACACCCACAGGGGCGCAGTGGGCTGTCGAGCGTTGACTGTCAACTGTTTGCTAGGTAACGATATCTTCGCCGCCGTCCACGCGGATCACGTTCCCCGTCATCCAATGGGTCCGGTCGTCCATCAAGGCGACGATGGCCTTGGCGACATCCTCAGGCTCAGTGAGCCGGCCGCCGGGGTTTCGCATCCGCGCGAATTCGAAGAGCTTATCGCTGCCCGGAATCTTGCTGGAGGCAGCCGTGACGGTCACTCCCGCCTGGATCGCATTGGCGGTGATGCCATGGGGGATCAGCTCAAAGGCCAGTTGCCGGATGTGCGATTCCAGGACCGCCTTGGCCGCCGAAACCGCCCCATAGCCCGGGATCACGCTGTGGCCGCCGGCGCTGGTCATGGCGTAAATCCGGCTTCCCTTCCCGAGCATTTTCCGATGAAACAAATCCTGGACCCAATAGACAAGGTTGTTGCCCATGACGTCGACGGTCATCTCCATCTGCATCTGGGTCAAATCCTCCTCGACCTTGTCCGTGACGTACGGCTTCATGGACCCGAAAGCAAGGGAGTGGAGGAAGACCTTGACGAAATGGTCTCCGCCCTTTTGCTTCCAGTGCTCCTGCATCTGATTCAAGGCCTCCGTGCGCTTGGCCGGGTCGCCCGCGTTAATGTTGAAGAAGACCACTTCGCGGCCGGTTTCGCGGATCTTGTTGATGACCGCCTCGACCTGGGGCATGTTTTGACGCCGGTCGAAGTGCACGCCGAAGATATTCAATCCGGAGCGGGCGAGCTCCAGGGAAGTTGCGCCGCCAAAGCCGCTCGACGAACCAACAATCAGGCCCCACGGGGTGGGTCCAGCAGTTTGTGCCATGTCTGTATTTTTCTCCGGTTAGTGGGATTGCCCTTGACTGCCCTTGAAATCCTGCTCGACTTGCTCCGCGACGCCGAGCAAAACCTCGCGCAGCACCTGTTGACTGGAAGCGTTGAGGGCGTTGACGACCCCGGCCATGCCTTTTTCCTGGATGGGGGTTTCAACCTGCTGGCGCGCGGACCAGACCACCCTGCGGTCCCGGACCCGGACCAGCGTCAACTCCAGGGCGACGCGCGCTTTGCCGCCGCCCCCGTAATCGATTTCCTCAAAATTGAGCACGCGTCCGCGCAACGTGTAATCCACGGGCTCGCGAATCGGCAGAAGACGGACCTCGGCGAAGACTCCCAGCCGGTCCAGGTACTGCACCGCCAGCTCGGTCAGCAGGGTGGCCGGATCCGCGCTCCACCGGTGATACTCGTAATAGTTCAGCTGCGTGGGCGACTCGTAGTAAACGATCCGGTCGTCGCGGAGCATTTCGGGCGCCCGGAAGCGCTCCACCCCGAGGATGTAGGTCGTCTTGGGGTCGCTGCTCGCCGCCGGTGGCGCGGGAACGCTGAGCGTATAGTACTGCGTCTTGGGAATACTCCCCCCACAAGACGCCAACCCCAGCGTGGCCAGGAACGTCCACAGCGCCAGGCTGCTGCGCCTGCCGTTACGCTTCCAGGAACTCCACGACAATACGCCGATCATCACTTCCCAAATGCTCCATGCGAATCCGGAACGAGGGAGCGGGAGGGTCGTCGCCCAGCCTTTCCCCCCATTCCACCAGCACGGTCGCCGGCTGGTCCCTGAAATCCTCCAGCCCCAGCGTGGCCAATTCGCGCGAATCCTCGATGCGGTAAAGGTCCACGTGGAAGACCCTGCCCTCGCTGCCATACTCGTGAACCAGCGTAAACGAGGGGCTGGTGACGTCTTCCTCTTTCGCGGCGCCCAGGCCCGCGACGATCCCTTTCACCAGGGTGGTTTTTCCGCTTCCCAATTCCCCCTGCAACAAGACCAAAGACGGGGGATGCAAATTTGCGGCCAGTCCTCGCCCAAAGGCCACGGTCTCTTCCGGCGAATGGGTGACGGCCTCCGCCAGGATTCTCACCTGCGCAGGGCGAGGCGGCGTCAAGCGGGAGCGCGCCGTCGGCTGGCTCATCCTCGAGGCCCTTCGCCCAGCGCCTGGAATGCCCTGGAAATTTCGTCGAGGAGATCTCCGGCGATCAGCGAGGCTTCTCCGCGCGTGCCTCGAGCCAAGTCACCCGCCAGACCATGTAAGTATACAGCGGCAGCCACGATTTCGGTGAAAGACTCTCCGGACCGCCCCGCGCCGCGGGATGCCAGTAGTCCGGCAATCAAGCCCGTCAAAACATCGCCCGTCCCCCCGGTCGCCATGCCGGGATTCCCGGTGGGGTTCACCCAGACCTGGCCGTCGGGGGCGGCGGTCAGCGTCCGAAAGCCTTTAAGCACCAGGTGAACCCGGTATTTCTCCGCAAACTCCCGGGCGGCTGCGACGCGACTCGACTGGATCTGGGCCGCGGTCGAGGCCACCAGCCGCGCCATTTCGCCGGGGTGCGGCGTGAGGACCGTCGCCCCCGCGGGACGCGCACTACCTCGAAACGTGCCCATGCAGCCCGCGAAGGCGTTCAGGCCGTCCGCATCGATTATCACCGGTATTTTACTCTGATTGACTACGGTTCGAGCCAGTTCCGCCGTTTCCACAACGTTGCCCATTCCCGGGCCTACCGCCAGCACGCTCTTTCCCTCCAGGAGCTTTTCCCAGCGACCGTAGTCCAGGGCCCGCGGAGAGGCCGTCCCCGCCTCCGTCTCGGGCAGGGGTTCCGTCATGTACTCCATCCCCAGCGAGGCCACGATGGGCAGAGCGCTTTTCGGTGTGGCCACGGTGACGAGCCCCGCGCCAGCCCGCAAGGCCGCTTTAGCGGCCATCGCCGCCGCTCCGGTCTTCCCCACCGACCCCGCCAGGAGGAGGACGTGTCCGTAACTTCCCTTGTGGGCATCCCGCTGGCGCGGCGCGGTGAGCCAGGCGAGGTCTGCACGGCAGGTCAAGCGCAGGAAGAGCTCAGGATCGTCTTCCATCGCCTCCGGGGGCGTGCCAATTGGCTTGACGACCCACTCTCCCACGCGTTCGCAAGCCGGCATGAAGACGTGGGCCATCTTGGGCGCCGTGAAGGTGACCGCAGCATCCGCCCGGACCGATTCCCCAAGAAGCTCGCCGGTATCCGCGGAGAGCCCGGAAGGCAGGTCCACGGCCACAACTTTCGCCCTCGGGAACCCACGATTGAGGTCCCGGACAACCTCGAGGAGGAATCCCTCGAGCGGCTTGGAGAGGCCCGTGCCCAGTAAGGCATCCACAATGAGTGTAGAGTTCGACAAGGCCGGCTTCAGGCGCTGCCAGGCGTCGAGGTTCTCCACAATTTCGGGAACGCGGGGAACGGCCAGGCGCTGGTAATTGGCCGCGGCGTCTCCGCGCAGGGATTCAGGACTCGCCAGCAGCAGAACACGGGGGTCGAGGCCGCGGTCGCGCAGCAGCCGCGCGACCACCAAGCCATCGCCGCCGTTGTTTCCCCGGCCGCACAGGATGAGAATCCGGTGCTGCTCGAGCGGCGCATAACGCTCCGCCAGGAACTCCACGAGGCCTCGGCCGGCGTTCTCCATGAGCGTGAGGCTGGGAACACCGTACCGCTCGGTGGTCAGGCGGTCGATGCGCTGCATCTGGGCGGCGGTGAGGATCTTCATCGCCTAAATCCCCGCCAGGGTCTCAAGGTCTTTCAGTCTCTGTGAGTCGCCCATCGCAATCAGATAGTCGCCCGGGGAAATTTTCGCGGTGGGTCCGGGATTGAAATCCAGGTGGCCGTTTTCCCGGCGCATGGCCAGGATGATGACCCCCAGGCGATGGCGGAGGTCCGCCTCCACAATGGTCGAGCCGGCCAATTTCGAGCCCTCGGCGACGCGCACCTCTTCGATCTGCAAGTCCAGATCACTGTCAGAAAGCGAGGACAGGGCCACATCAATAAACCGCTGCACGTTGGGACGCGTGAGAACGCGCGCCATGCGCAGCCCGGCGTAGCTATAGGGAGAGATCACCGTGCTCGCGCCCGCCCTCAGCAGTTTCGCCTCCGCATCCTCCTCGCTGGCGCGCGCCACCATGGGGAGGTCGGGGGCCAGACCTCGGGCGGTGAGAACGATGTATACATTCTGCGCGTCGGAGGTGACGGCGCTGGCGAGCCCCCGGGCATGTTGAATCCGTGCCTCCTTCAGGGTCGCCTCGCTGGTCGCATCTCCGATGATGACCGGAAAGTTGTGGTCCGTGGCCCACTGCGCCTTGAGGGGATCCTTCTCAAGGATGACCAGGGGGAAACGGCGTGCCGCGATTTCTATGGCCAGGCGACGGCCGACACGCCCCACACCGCAGATGATGAAATGGTCGCGGAGCTTCGAGATTTCTTTCTCCATGCGGCGACGCCCGGAAATCAGGCTCAGTTCGGATTGTATCACCGCGTGTGTAAGCGAACCAATGGCGAACCCCACCGTGCCCAGGCCCAGGAAGATCAGGGCCACGTTGAAAACCCTTCCGGTGTGCGAAAGCTGATTCTCGGGCTCCGCGCCGATTGTCGAAACCGTCATCAGCGTCGCGTAGAAAGACTGGAACCACGACCAGCCCTCAATGGTGCGGAACCCGACGGTGCCCACCGCCAGGAGGGCCAGGATCGTACCGAGAATCAACGTGACGCGGCTGGTAGGTTTCAAGGCAGCGCGAACGGCCGGGGGATTCCGCATGGTCCTCCCGCAGCGCCAACCGGCAACCCCGGAGTGATCCCGGGGCGAGCTAAAGCAGCCAGCCGCCGCTGACGTTGAGGACCTGACCTGTAATGAATGCCGCTTCGTCGGAAGCGAAGAACTTTACCGCCTCTGCAATATCCTGCCCTGTGGCCGGACGCCCCACGGGAAAACGGGCGTCGGCGATCCGCTGGGCTTCTTCGAGTGACAGCTCCTTCTCATCAATCACCGGAGGGTTCACAACGTTCACGGTGATTCCGTGGCGCGCCTCTTCCAGCGCCAGGGAACGCGTGAAGGCCACCACCCCGGCCTTGGCGGCGGAATAGGCGGAAATCTTCGCCTGGCCAAAGGCCCGCTCAGCCCCCACGGCCCCCAGATTGATGATCCGGCCCCAGCGCTGTTGCCGCATCATCGGCAAGGCGTGCTTGCACGCGTAGAACACGCTGTAAAGGTTCGAGGCAATGACCGCGTTCCACTCTTCAAAGCTCGAATCCATCACCGGCTTCCACTCAAAGTCCCCGACGTTGTTGACCAGGATGTCCAGGCGCTTGAAGTGCTGGATCACTCCCCCCATCAATTCCTTGACACGCGCGGGATCCGTAACGTCCGTGGCGTACGCCACGCACTCCACCCCAATCCCTTGGAGCGTGCTGACCACCTTCTGCGCTCCAAGCTTGTTGGTGCGGTAAGCAACGGCAACGCGCGCGCCCGCGCGCCCCAGGGCCAGCGCAATGTCCTTCCCGATGCCTCGCGAAGCCCCCGTTACCAGCGCCACGCGATTCCG
>Ga0315268_10009550_pt1 | contig 10059 bp, 13 predicted proteins | sample C1_top_MG_FD_204535 | JGI IMG/M metagenome (GOLD analysis project Ga0315268, IMG submission 204535) | Sediment microbial communities from Yellowstone Lake, YNP, Wyoming, USA - C1_top | ecosystem: Environmental > Aquatic > Freshwater > Lake > Sediment | place: USA: Wyoming | collected 2017-08-01 | reverse complement strand
GCAATCTTCCAGTTTCTTTTGCGAGGCGACCAGCTTGAGCGCGAAAGTGTAGCACGTCGGCTGGCCGCACTGCTTACAGTTCGTCTGCGGCAACAGCTTATACACATCCATCACCGTCGGGCGACGGCGCACCTCGAACGACGGCGCGATTTCCACGCGCCGCTCCCACGTGCGATTGACCAGCGCGATTAGCCCGTCGAGTTCCTTTTGCGCGCTCTCTCGGTCCACCGCGTTGCTGACTGCGATCTCGTAGGGGTGAAAGGCCACGTTGTGCCCAGCTTTTTTCCAGGTCAGGGCAGGCGCATCCGGAAAAAAGACCGCGCCGCGCAGTGTGGCGTTGAGGTACGGCAAGACCTCGCGGATGTCGGTGAGCAGCCTGGCTTTGGCCGTAAAGCGTTCCGCGCCTGGCTCGCACGGCGGAGTCAGGACTTGCAGGTCATATTTTTCGATGAGCATTGTGCGTTCCTTTCAAGCGATCCACAAATAGCAGCGCCGCGCCATAGGCCAGGGCGCTCTGCTGCGCCCTGGCATACGTGAGGATGGCCGCCAACACAGGCGTGGCGCACTGCGAAGCGACCAATCCCGACACTAACCCCAACGCGAGTGCGCCCGGCAGCCCTTTGAGGCCGATCCGTTCCCGCAGACGGCCAAACCACTGCGCGAGCTGTGAAACGGTTGTGGCGCGGGTCATAGTTCCCGCAGAAAATCCATTTCGGGGTGACCGCTTCGCGCCGCCGCCCGCACAAAATGCTCCGTTCCAAAGAACAACCGCTGGCGTTCCTCTGGCGCGCGCATCATCGGCGACGAACTCAACTGCGTGGCGTGGCAACGGATGGCGGCGAGTTTCGTTTCCCACACCGCTGAAACGTCCACGCTCAACGCAATCGCTTCGTCGGGCACAGCCTGGACGCGCTTCATATCCAGCCGCTCCGCAAGACTGCGCGGCACGGCGACGGTGTACAACGCAGAGACTTTAGGGGCGCGGTGGAATGCTTCAGCCGCGCAACGTCCGATGGCGACGTGATCGGGATGCCCCGATAATCCATCCGGCCCAAAGGTCAACATGACCTGCGGGCGGACCTCGTCCACGATCTTGAGAATCTGCGCGATGATTTCTTCGGGGTCGGCCTGGCTCAAATGGCCGTCCTCGTAATCCAGCAGGCGCGGCGGCTCGATGCCCAACGCGGCGCACGCGCAGCGCAATTCGCGCTCGCGCACGGCGGGCAATTCGTCCGGCGCGCACAATGGCGGATCGCCGCGCGAACCGGCCTGGCCGCGCGTGGCCGTGAGCAGGTGCACGCGCACGCCGCGTTGAGCGAGTAGCGCCAGCGTGCCGCCAGGCCGGTAGGCTTCGTCGTCGGGGTGCGCAAAGACGGCTAGCAGAACAAGTGAATGGTCTGACGCGGTCTCACTCCTCATAACACTTGCGCCGCCAGCACGCGCATGCGCTCATCGGCAGCGATGCTGCGCACCGCCTCGGCCGGCACGACGACCAGCGAGCCAGCCTGAAGTCTAGCCTGCTCGTCGCCCACGCGCAGGCGGCCCTGCCCCTCGACGACATAGTACAGCACCGTAACAGACATCTGGCACGGCGCAACCGCCTGGCCGGCCTCCAGGTTCAATAGCAGCGCACGCACCTTGCCGGCATCAAGCAGCGGCGTCGAGCGCGCTCCGTCGAGGGAAAAATCCTTCAGATTATTTGTTTCGACAACATGAATGTTCATCAGCCTCTCCTTTCACGTTTGCGCCACTTTGCCCACCACGGCAAGATAAACAGATACAGGCCGGTGAGCGCCATGGTCAGCATGAGAATCTGCTGCGCCCGCTGCGCGGCAGCGCCAACCGATGTGTTCCGCGCCAGCACTACTGTGAGAATCAAGACCACGAATGGCAGCGCCAGCCAGCGGTGAAACTTGCGCACGTACTTGTTCAAGAACTTGGACATCTCTTTCCTTTTCTCCCACGTTCAAGCCGAAGGCGGCGTAGGGATGCCACTTTGCATGGATGTGATATCCAGTCCCCCCGTCCGCTCGATGCCTTTCTGGATCAGCCAGCCCATCAGGATGGCCGACGGCACCGTCAACGCCAGCCGCCAGCAACACCACGACTTCGTTGACGCCCAACAGCGCCGCGACCAGGCAAGCCACACTCAACACAATAGCCCGTTTGTCTTTGAGCGCAGTTTGTCCCAGTCGGTAGGTGGCGGTCAAAACGATTGCCATCACGGCCGGGTTGATGCCATACGCGAAGCGTAACGCCGCGCCCTGCGGCAACGTCCCAAAGCGGACATAGATAACAGCCAACACCAGGCTAATGAGAAACGCAGGGACGATAAAAGCGACACCGCCCGCGATCAGTCCAGGCCAACCGGCGTGGACAAAGCCGATATGAACCGCCATCTCGGTGGCGTTAGGGCCGGGCACTCGTTCACATCCTTACAGCCCCTTTTGCCGTCCCATCTCGTGCAGCCACAGCCCGGCCGCCAGGAACGCAGTCCAGAAAACGACCAAGGCGGCCGCATCCAGCGCCGGATGAAAATAACTGCCGCCGCCCATTGCGGCGTGGATAATGTCGTTGGCATACGTCAAGGGTGAAAGGTGGGCCAATACTTGGCCCCACACGGCCAGATTACTCAATGGAATGAACAACCCGCTGACGAATAGCAGCGGCCAGCGGATGAGCGTGGCTGGCATCATCACAGAGCCTACGTTCTGGCCGGGCAGCGTGGAAAACAATACCCCCATCGAAGAGAACACTCCCGCCGAAAGCAACAATCCGATGACGAGAGCAAGAGCGTCCGTTATGCGCGCGCCCAGGGCCAGGCCCGCGACCAGCGGCAAAACGGCTACCGCCACGCCAAAGACTACCCCGGCCAGCGTCTTGCCCAGCAAGATGGCCGGCAGCGACAGTGGCGCGGTGAGCAGCCGCTCGAAGGTATGTACGCGCTTTTCCCACGGGATGACCACTGGCCCGATGGAAGACGCCGTGAAGAATACGGTGATCGCGACCAGCGCCGGGATCAATGCGCCGGTGGGCTGGTTGCGCCCCACCGACCACGACAGAAACATGAAGAACGGCAGCGCGATGCCCCACATGATCACAGGCGGCTTGGCATAGTAAATGCGGATGTCTTTTTCCGCAATGATCCAGGCGCGCGCCGTTTCGTGCCGCACTCTTGGCCACAACGCTTGTGCGTTCATTGCTGCTTCCCCTTCCCACCACGCCCGCGGCGCTGGCCTTCACCCTCGGCGCGGGCCGGCAGCGCAAGGCCGGTGATTTGCACAAAGACTTCTTCCAGGCTCGGCCCCAACGTGTTCAGGCTGGCAATGGTCAAGCCCTGCTGCCGCGCCCAGTCCACGACGACGGGGATAACCATCCCCGGCGCATCCGTGTACAGCCGCCATTTGTCTCCAAAGTGACGCGCCTCTCGCACTCCACTCAGTCCGCTCAGTGCTGCTGCATCGCACTCGTCACAGAACGCGACCTCGACCGATTGCATCCCCTGGAAAGTGGCTTTGAGATTTTCCGGCGTGTCAATCGCGGCGATCTTGCCATAGTTGATGATAGCCACCCGATCGCAAGACTGGCTGGCTTCTTCGATGTTGTGCGTGGTCATAAAGACCGTCACGCCTTCGTCCCGCAAACGACGGACAATTTCTCGGATTGCCAGCACGCTCTGTACATCCAGGCCGCTGGTTGGCTCGTCCAAAAAGAGCACGCGCGGGCGGTGCATCAAGCCCATCGCCAGACACAGCCGCCGCTTCATGCCCTTGGAAAAACCTTCCGAGAGCGTGTCCCGTTTTTCCCACAAGCTAAACACCGTCAACAACTCTTTCGCCCGACGTTCTCGCTCCGCGCGAGGCACGCCATACAACCGGGCGGTGAACATCAGGTTATCCCAGGCCGAATATTCCTCGTAGATGTTGGAAATCTCGGGCACGATGCCGATTTCTTCACGCACCCCATAAGAGTCCTTCACCACGTCGCGGCCCATCACGCGGGCCGCGCCCTCGGTGGGTAGCAGCAGGGTGGTGAGAATGTTGATGGTGGTGGTCTTGCCCGCGCCGTTGGGCCCCAAAAAGCCAAAGGTCTCGCCCTGGCGCACGGCAAAGCCAATGTGGTCCACGGCCAGCACCGGCGTCACGCCGCGCTGGCCCTGGCCGTAAACTTTGGTCAAGCCTTCTACTTCAATCGCGTGGGTCATTTTGCTTCTCCTATTCCGCCAAGAAATCTCGTCCGCCCTGCCAGGCCAGCACGCCCAACGCGCCGAATACGACGATGTACGTACTCCACGTGAGGAGCGACGACATGATAACCTCCTACTCAGTTTGGATGTGCGACGCGCCTCCGAGGGCGCATCGCACGTCATTCCATAACTACCCGGCCGCTTTCAGTTCGGTGATATGCTCTTCCACTGCCTTAGCTTCGGCCTCAAGTTCCTTCAAGTATTCCTCCAATCGGGCGATGCCCTCCTCGCGCGTGAAAAAGCGCCGGCCAAAGCGCTGCTCCTGTTGACCGTCACAACAACATTCGTGGCGGCGCTCATGCGCCTCGCTGGTGGCGCAACAGCCGCCGTGTCCTTCTCCACAACCACACTTGTGGCCTTGCTCGCCGTGGTCTCTTTCACAACCGCAGTCGTGATCGTAGCGTCCGCCGCGCTTTTCTTGACAGCAACAGCCGCCACCATGATGATGTCCATGTCTACACATGCTTTTTGTCTCCCTTCCTTTTTTGAAATTGCGTCTCGTACTCCGCCAGGAAGCGGTCCAGCCGCTCCCGGGTATGACGAATATTGACCGCCCAGGTGTGCAGATACTCTACACCTTCGGGCGTGACCTCGTACTGCCGCCGCGCCGGGCCTTTGCCCTCGGTATCCCATGTCGAGCGCACCAGCCCATCGTCTTCCATCTGCCGCAGGGTGCGGTAAAGCAGGCCGGGGTCAGCACCAGGCATCTCTTCGCCCTGCGACAATCGTTCCATCAGTTCATAACCGTGGCTGGGCTTTTGCAGAAGGAGCAAGAGTAGCCGGGGTTGGATAAAGCCTCGCACCCGGCTGCCCGGGGAACAACAGCGTCCTGCTCCATCGTGCTCGTCGTGGTGTCCCTTACACATATCAAGACTCCTACTGAATAGCTCATCTATATGACTTACTCATATATACACCCAAATGATAAAGCTGTCAAGCCGCTGTAACATTAGGAACGGTGAAAATCATAGAAATCGGGCGACGATGGGCAATGTGGAAAAGTGAAACCGAAAACGGAGCCGGTCCCCCAGCGTGCTTTCGACCCACACGCGCACGCCGCGCCGCGACAGCAGCACCAGCGTCCCGCCCGGGCGATAGCTTCGTCGTCGGGGTGAGCAAAGACGGCCAGCAACGTCAGTGGATGGTCTGGCACGATCTCACCCCTCACAAAACTTGCGCAGCCAGAACGCGCATACGCTCATCGGCAGCGATACTGCGCACCGCCTCGGCCGGCACGACGACCAGCGAACCAGCCTGAAGCCTAGCCTGCTCGTCGCCCACGCGCAGGCGGCCCTGCCCCTCGATGACATAGTACAACACGGTGGCGGACATCTTACACGGCGCGACGGCCTGCCCGGCCTCCAGGTTCAATAGCAGCGCGCGCACCTTGCCGGCGTCAAGCAGCGGCGTCGAGCGCGCTCCGTCGAGGGAAAAATCCTTCAGGTTATTTGTTTCGACAACGTGAATATTCATTGGCTTCTCCTGTCGCGTTTGCGCCATTTGGCCCACCACGGCAAGATAAACAGATACAGCCCGGTGAGTGCCATGGCCAGCATGAGAATCTGCTGCGCTCGCTGCGCAGCAAAACTGAGCGGGGTGTCCCGCGTCAACACTATTGTCAGAATCAATACCACGAACGGCAGCGCCAGCCAGCGGTGAAGCTTGCGCACGTACTTGTTCAGAAACTTTGGCATGGCTCAAATCCAACCCCTTGGCTCACGGCAGGTCGCTCGCGGCCGTGCGGAAGCCACCGCTAGGGTAGCGACCGAACGTACGGCTGCGGCGCTCTTCGCAGAACTGGTCTTGCTGAAAACTGCTATCCCATGAGCTGCTAAGGGTCGCGCAGTACGAATGGTCGTTGCTGCCCGATCGCAACATGTACCAGTCGGCCGTGTATTCCCAGACATTGCCGGCCATGTCCAGGGCGCCAAAGGGACTAACCCCGGAGGGGTAAGAGCCTACAGCCACAGGTGCCCCGCGGCTGCCATCCCCTGCGTTGGCTTTCGCCCGGTCCCAAGTGTTCCCCCAGGGCCACAGCCGGTTGTCCGTCCCCTGCGCGGCAGCCTGCCACTCGAGGGTGGTCGGCAGGCGTTTCCCGGCCCAGCGAGCGTAGGCATCCGCTTCGTACCAACTCACCCCGACCACCGGCTGCTGTGGGGTGTTGTAGCGCTTGTCATTCCAATAGAGCGGCTGGGTGATCCCTTTGCTTTGCAGCCATTTCCACCCGGTCTGGCTCCAGTATGCCGAGTTCGTGTAACCTCCGGCATCCATAAACTTCTTGAAGCGCTCGTTGGTCACTTCGTACTTGTCTATCCAAAAGGCGGACTGACTCTTCTTATGGACACCCCAAGTGTAGGTATCTGCCGGCACATAAACCATCACGGTCCCATCAATAGGTGAGATCTTGACCTGGCCCGTCGCAGAGGCGACCTGCGGCGGGGCAGGCGAAGGAGTGGGTGCCGCTTGGGTACCGCTGGTCGGCGTATCGCGCACTTGAGCCAGCGCCGATGTGGTCGGTGTAGATCTGGATCTCTGTTCAACCCGCGTAGGAGTATTCAGCGGTGTGGCAGGCGCCACCGTCCCGGGGCTACAGGCCGCGAGGGTGGCAGTCATGACCGCCAGCATAACGAAGGTTTGCAGCAAGGGTGAGTTCGTTCTCATGCCTGGCTCCTTTGTCTTATAAACTCGGTCGAGCGCTGCAGTGCCGGGCCAGTGGTCAGCAACAGCAGGGCTGTAATGATCACCGCCGAGGTCAGGCACCAGGCGCAGACCGCTCCAATGACGAATGGCTCCAGAAAAGTCAGATACAACGAGAACGCCACGCCGAACAGCGTCAGGCCGAAGAGAGTTAACGGGGCCAGTTCGGACAGGCGACCGTTGCCAAAGCGGCTCCACAGCCATGTACCCAGGATGGCGACGTAGCCCGCAGCACCCAGCACGCCGATGGGCAACACACCGAAGAGCCTGGCGTAAGGGCTACTCTGCACGGCGTTGCAGTCACCAACTGGACCACAGATTGCCGGTGTTGCGGTGGTCTCCACATAAGCTAAGTAACCTGCCACGCACAAACCGACCAGCGCCAACAGCGGAATTGCCCAGTCCCGCCAGGAGGTCCGCCGCTCCGCAGCCCGTCGGCGTGGAGATCCAGACTTCAGCGCCCGTTGGCTGCGGATTATGGCCCATGCGACATAACCCAGTGCAGCGATCATTCCGATCATGATGATGATGGCTAGTGCATTCGCCACCGGGTCAGGGCCGCGGTGCACGGACTCGCCAGGTGGCGGTGGAGCCATGGCCAGAGGCTCCAAGCCTGGGACGGTTAAGTAACCCACACCCCCCATCGCCAGGTACTTTTCGATGAGCCCCGGCAGTTGGTTGGAGATGTCCTGGTCTCCGATCAGAAAGTCGTCGCCAATGAGAAGGAAGGGTACGCCCCGCATCTCTGGTGGGACGGCATAGTGGTCCAGGGCTGCCAGAAACACGTCGTAGACCTGATTATTGTTGACCTCCAATTGGGTGACCACGAACTGATCGCCATAGCGAGCCTGGAGTGGTGGGAGCACCTGCTCGCGGACGCGCTCGCAGTGTGAGCACTCCAGATCGTAGAACAGCACGGCATGGACGACGGGGGCGTCCGCATGCGCGGCGCTCGTCAACCCGATGATGGCAAGCAGGCTGGGCAGAATCCCGAAGAACGACTTGACGGCTACCTTTACTGCCTGCTTTGCTTTGGCGCGATCTCGCAGCGCCAGCACGCCTAACGCACCGAATACGACGATGTACGTACTCCACGTGAGGAACGACGACATGATAACCTCCTACTCAGTTTGGACGTGCGACGCGCCTCCGAGGGCGCATCGCACGTCATTCCATATTATCTGGCCACCGACCCACACGCGCACGCCGCGCCACGCCAGCAGTGCCAGCGTCCCGCCCGCGCTGCTCGTGGCGCGTGTTCGTGTCATGTGAGTTACCACGTTACAAAGATTCGACAGCAACCGGCAGAACAAAGCTGAATACGGAGCCAGCGCCTACGGCGCTATCGGCCCACACGCGTCCGCCGTGCGCCTCGACTAACTGCTTGACGATCGCCAATCCCAGCCCCGCCCCGCCGGTGGCTCTCGTCCGCGACTTGTCGGCGCGGTAAAAGCGTTCAAAGACGAACGGCAGATGTTCCGGCGCGATGCCGCACCCTGTGTCGCGCACCTCGACGCGCACCCACGGGCCGTCGGGCCGGACGACGGTGGTGACCCGTCCGCCGCGCGGTGTAAAATCCAGCGCGTTGTTCAGCAGGTTGCACAACACCTGCTTGATTCGGTGGGGGTCAGCATCAACCAGCGGCGCGCCTTCGGTGGACGGCTCATCCAGCGACAACTGCAAGCCACGCTCCTCTGCGCGCGCGCACACCGTTTCGAGGGCCGCTTGGGCAACGTCGCCCATGTCTACCGGCTGGCGCTCCAGGTGAAGCTGGCCGGCCTCGGCCAGCGCCAGTTCCCGCAAGTCATCCACGAGCCGGTTGAGTAACATCGTTTCTTCGTAGAGATTATCTACCAATGTCGCGTCCAGCGCAACCACGCCATCTTGCGCCGCTTCCAGGTAGCCTCGAATAGCGGTCAGCGGCGTGCGCAATTCGTGCGCCACATCGCTCACCATGTTCCGGCGCAATTGTTCCAACCGCGCCAGGCCGCCGGCCATCGAGTTAAAGGCGCGCGCCAGCTCGCCGATTTCGTCGCCCGAGGCCGCGTTCACCCGCGCAGTCAGATCGCCTGTTTCCATTCGCCGCGCGGCAGCCGTGAGCAACTCGACGGGCCGGACAATGCGGTGCGACAAGGCCAGGGTGACGAGCACCGCGGCGACGCCGGCCACCAACGCGCCGACGAGAACGGCGCGATTGACGGCGGCCAGAAAGCCAGCGTCTGCAGGTGATTGCTTCGCCGCGGGATTGAAATACAATGCGCCGACCTGTGCGCCGGCTACGACAATGCGGCTGGACGGCGACCAGTTAGCATTAACTGTCTTGCCCACCAGGTCACGGCCCGAGTCGCCGACGATTTTGCCGTTAGCGTCGGCCAGGACGGCGCGCTCACCGGTGAACTGCCCCAGTTGCTCCACCAGCGGCTGCACACCGTCCCACGTCTGGGCCTGAACATAGGCGTTGGTCAGCATCATCACAAAGCGTCGCTGTTGCATGAGGCTGCCGTGCTCCAGGTACCCGTAGAACTCGCTTGCAGTCGAGCGACTGGCAAACAAGGCGGTGACGCTTACGGCCACAATGACCACCAGGATGGTCGCCGCCAGGAGCCGGAAGCGAAGGCTATGCCACATCGCCGCTCTCCAATCGGTAGCCCACGCCGGGCACCGTCACGATGTAGCGCGGATGGCCCGGCTGCACCTCGATCTTTTTGCGCAGGTTCAGCAGGTGTACATCCACCGTGCGCTCCAATCCCTTGTAATCGTACCCAAAGGCGCGTTCCAGCAGTTCAAGGCGATTAAAGGCCCGCCCTGGCTCCAGAGCCATGGTCTTTAGCAGGCGGAACTCGGTCGGCGTCACATTCACCACCTGGCCGCGCACCTTTATCTCGTGCCGGACAAAGTCCACCACGACGTCGCCGAACTGGACTTGGGATGGGCCGGACTCTTGGCCGTCACTCGTGCGGCGCAACACGGCCCTGACCCGCGCCACCAGTTCGCGTGGGCTGAACGGCTTGGTCACGTAATCGTCGGCGCCCAGTTCCAGCCCGGCCAGCCTGTCGTCTTCGGATGCGCGCGCCGTCAGCATGATGATGGGCACCCTGGCCTCGGAGCGCAAGATG
>Ga0315268_10009549_pt1 | contig 10059 bp, 9 predicted proteins | sample C1_top_MG_FD_204535 | JGI IMG/M metagenome (GOLD analysis project Ga0315268, IMG submission 204535) | Sediment microbial communities from Yellowstone Lake, YNP, Wyoming, USA - C1_top | ecosystem: Environmental > Aquatic > Freshwater > Lake > Sediment | place: USA: Wyoming | collected 2017-08-01 | reverse complement strand
ACTGTCCCTATTACTGCCGTTAGTGATATAAGTGAAAATATTACTATGGCAAGCTTTACTGAGGCTAAAAGTTCCCAGATCCTTTCTGTTATCGCCTTTCTCTCTTGTGCCAATTTAAGTATCCTCTGGAAGTAATTTTAATATCATAATATTTTTTAAAAGGCAATACAAGGCTCAAGGGGATACTTTACAATATCTTGATATGGCTATTATAATTAAATTTGTGAGAAAGAAAATATTGATAGGTATTGCTATCCTCCTGTCAGGTTTTCTCTTAGGAGGGCTCGCATTCTACATGCTCGGAAAGATCACGGGGCAGCATGGTGATTATCTGCCTTATACTGGAACTCCCAATGTGTCCCGACAGATAATTGAGACAAGCAGGGCTTTTTCCGAGATTGTTAAAACCGTCTCGCCAGCTGTTGTCAATATTTCAACAACGAAGGTTTTCAGAAGAGATACGGAAAACTTTTTTGAGGATCCCTTTTTCGATTTCTTTAGACCCTTCCATGAGTTCAGGATGCCAAAGAAATGGAAGGAACAGAGCCTCGGCTCAGGTGTAATTGTTTCACCAGATGGATACATAATCACAAATAATCATGTGGTTGAAAAGTCAGATGAGATAAAGGTAACACTTCTTGATAAGAGGGCTTTCAGGGGTAAGATAGTAGGTGCTGACCCGAAAACCGACATCGCCATAGTGAAAATAGATGCAACGAACCTTCCTACAATTCCATGGGGTGATTCAGAAAAGCTTCAGGTTGGTGAATTTGTTCTTGCCATAGGTAATCCTTATGGTCTTAGTCACACAGTCACAATGGGCATTATAAGCGCCGTCGGAAGGGCTAATGTCGGAATTGCAGACTACGAGGACTTTATTCAGACAGATGCCGCTATAAATCCCGGAAATTCAGGTGGACCTCTCGTGAATATCAAGGGAGAACTCATCGGTATAAACACTGCGATATTCTCAAAAACAGGAGGATATCAGGGGATAGGTTTCGCAGTACCCAGCAACATGGTGCGCCCCCTTATGAGCCAGCTTATTCAAAAAGGAAAGATTATCAGAGGATGGCTTGGTGTTACTATACAGGAACTTACCCCTGAGATTTCTCAGAAGTTTGGCCTCGAAAAATCCCGAGGCGCCCTTGTTAGTGATGTCGCAAAAGGTAGCCCAGCTGAAAAGGCCGGCATTATGAGGGGCGACATAATTCTTGAGTTTAATGGTAAAGAAGTGAGAGATGTAGGTACTCTGCGTAATATGGTTGCCCAAAGTAAGGTAGGTGCTGATGTATCATTAAAGATACTTAGAGCAGGTAAGGAATACACAGTTAAATTAGTTATCGGTGAGTTACCAAGAGAAGTTGCGGAGGTTGTCCCAAGCCAAACACCTGATAATCCTGAAACAGGAGCTCTTACAGGTCTGACAGTTATGAGTCTGACAAAAGAAATAGCAAGACAGCTTGGATTCAATAAAGATGAAAAGGGGGTTGTAGTTGTAAGAGTTGAACCTGCAAGTCCAGCAGATGACGCAGGGATAAAAAAAGGAGATATCATAAAAGAGGTAGATAGAAAAAGGGTGGATAAATTAGAAGATTTTAATAAGATCATCTCGAATATAAAAAAAGATGAGCCAGTTCTTCTTTTTATCGCCAGGGGTGACAAAAAGTTTTATCTTACCCTCAAAACGTCTTAATCTCCGACACCAGTTTTTTCCCTTTCCCCAGATTCATTGAACATAATAAGCTGGAAGGGAGGTGAGAAGAAATGTTTATTATCTTAAGAGTTGCAATCTTCTTAATCTTTACATTCTCAGGTTACCTTTTAGGTAGTAAATATAACAATAGTATTTATGGCGCTATGCTAGGCGGATTTTTAAGCCTTGTTACCATAGCCGCAGAATCATTACTTAAGAAAGTAAGAATCGGGGCAATTTTCGGAGGTATCTTAGGAATCTCCCTCGGACTTTTGTTTGCCTATCTTCTTATGCTACCTTTAAAGCCAATCCTCGGTGAGAATATATCAACAGTGTACTTCGGACTGATGGCATTATTTGGCTATGGAGGGCTTCTCCTCGGCCTGAGCAAAGGCAGGGAGATTTCGATACACAATATTTTTAAGCTTTTTAGGGGGCAAAGTCTCGAAGAGAACCTTAAAATCCTTGATACAAGTGTAATAATAGACGGCCGCATCGCTGATGTATGTGACTCGGGTTTTCTCGAAGGTGTTTTTATACTTCCCCAGTTTATACTCCAAGAATTACAACATGTAGCAGATTCACCTGATTCCGTAAAGAGAACAAGAGGGAGACGTGGACTCGATATTTTGCACAAAATCCAAAAGATGTCCAACATAACAGTAAGAATAGTTGACGAAGATTTTCCAAAAATAAAAGAGGTTGACGCAAAACTTGTTGCTTTAGCAAGACTCTTAAACGCAAAAGTAATAACTAACGACTTTAACCTTAATAAAGTTGCGGAACTACAAGGGATTCCTGTCCTTAATATAAACGAACTTGCTAACTCCTTAAAACCCGTTGTTCTTCCAGGTGAAACAATGAAGGTTTTTATATTAAAAGAGGGAAAAGAATACAACCAAGGAGTTGCATACCTTGATGATGGTACTATGGTCGTTGTTGAAAATGCGAGAAGGCTTATAGGCAAGAATGCAGATGTAATTGTTACGAGCGTGTTACAGACAACAGCTGGAAGAATGATTTTCACTAAGCTCAAGGAAGAATATGAGAGGGAGGAATACAGAACTGCTAAATAATACCTTATTAAATGTATTACAAAATTAAAGCAATAGTACCGTCTGCTGGGATTGGCAAAAGATTCGGTTCAAATATTAGTAAGCCTTTTCAAAAGCTCGGCGGTAAACCTCTTATTGTTTGGTCACTTGAAGCTCTCGAGTCTGTTGAGGAAATAGAAGAGATAATACCTGTGCTCAGGGAAGATATCATAGAAAAAGGCGCAGACATTTTTAGGAAGTATAACCTTTCCAAAATAAAGAGGATAGCACGTGGGGGTAAAGAACGGCAGGACTCTGTATATAATGGCCTCAAACTCATAGATGATAAAAATTGTATTGTTCTTATCCATGATGGAGTAAGACCCTTTATTGATAAGGATTTGATTGAAAAGACGATAAAAGAACTACTACTCCCCCCTTACCCCCCCTTATCAATGTCTTTATTAAAGGGGGGTAAGGGGGGAGTAAAAGGTTTTGACGGTGTTGTCCTTGGAGTACCTATCAAGGATACAATTAAAGAGGCAGAAAGAGGAATTATAAAGAGGACCCTGAAAAGGGATTCACTCTGGGCTATCCAGACTCCGCAGGTGTTTCCATACGCTATTATTTCAAAAGTATATGAAAGGTCTATAAGGGATGGATTTTACTCAACAGATGATGCAGCACTTGTTGAGAAATATGGTGGGAAGATAAAGGTTATAATGGGATCATATAGAAATATTAAAATTACCACCTCTGAAGACCTAATTACTGCAGAATCTCTTCTTTCGAGGTCCTTGAGCTCTTGAATTCTTTAAACCTTGACAAGCTCCCCATAAGAATCGGCATCGGTTACGACTCTCACAGATTCGTCGAGGACAGAAGACTTATAATCGGTGGCGTAAATATCCCCTTTGAAAAAGGTCTTATCGGTCACTCTGATGCAGATGTCTTATGCCATGCGATAATTGACTCTGTTATTGGTGCCCTTGGCCTTGGCGACATTGGAAAACATTTCCCAGATACAGACCCGAAATGGAAAGATGCCTCGAGCATTGACTTGCTTAAAAGCGTTATTGAACTTATGAAACTGGAAGGTTTTGAACTATTATGGTTAGATACTACTATAATTTTAGAAGATCCTAAGATTTCTTCTTACATAGACTTCATGAGAGAAGCGATTTCAAAATCTGGAATTCCTTCAGGTTTAATCAACATTAAGGCTAAAACGAACGAAGGCATGGGTTTCATCGGCCGTGGTGAAGGCATAGCAGCACTTGCAGTGTGCTTGCTGAGACCTTCTACCTGATATAAAGCTGATTGTCAACTTTAAATTCAGATTTTTAGAAGCCTGTATTCGGGAATTAAAACATAAAAATGTTGACATTTGTATTTTATCTGGCATATTTTATTATGGCAGTTTTATAGCTAGACTATCTATGTTAGATAACACAGAACATAAAAAAGCTGTTGTAAAGCTCATAAAACGCCATATCTCAATCTTAAATTTGGCAGTTCTGCTTATCGTCTTTTCCATATTTTTTTTAGTTATAAAATCTATTTATGCAATTCTCAATTATATACCGCTTCCCTCTGTAGTAGCCATTCTATCAACTGTGGCAATATTAGCTGCCATAGGTCTTTATCTAGCTAATACTATTTCAAAAAAAGCTATTCAAGAAATAGAGAACAGCATGACTAAGTTGAATACTCTTTTGGTTACTACTAAAGATATGCGTGAGATAGTGTATGGGGATATACTTCTTGACAAAATTGTGGACAGCTCATTAAAGATTACAGGGGCTGATGCGGGTTCGATCTTGCTTCTCGATGGTAATAAGCTCATATTCAAAATAGTTAAAGGCATTGAGAGTAGTAAACTGTTGGGGTACTCAATTCAAAAATCCCGCGGTATCTCTGGATGGGTCGTAGAAAATGGAGATACTGTCAGAATTAATAACATAAAAACCGATAACAGATTTGATCCGGAAATTGATAATTTAACAGGTTATAAAACAAAGTCTGTTTTATGTGCGCCTTTAAAATTAAGTACGGAAACAATAGGGGCGCTAGAGCTCCTGAATAAAAAGGATGGCACTTTCAGTGCTGAAGACGAAGAACTAATATCATACTTTGCTGATCAGGCTGCCACAGCGATCTCCAGGGCAAAATTCTACGAGGATCAGAAAAATTATGAGATTCACCTCACTAACATATTGCTTAATGCTATAGACTCTCATCCTGATAAACATGGACATTCATTGAGGATAGCAAGATACAGCCTTTTAATAGCCAATGCAATAAGTTTATCTGAGGATGAGAAGAGAAGACTACATCGTGCCTCTTTGCTCCACGATATTGGATTTCTAAAGATGAAGGCTGTGTTATCCAAAGAAGAGTATAAGATGCATTCACAGATTGGCTATGAAATGTTACAGCCGATTAATTTCTATGCTGATATTACACCTATTATTTTGCACCATCACGAACGATATGATGGCAAAGGATATCCATCCAGATTGCAAGAAGAAGATATACCACTAGGGTCAAGGATAATTGCTATTGCAGAGGCATTTGATGCTATGACGAGCATAGAGTCATACAAATATACCGATATGATCAGTAAGAATATAAGGCCTTCTACTACTACTGAAAGACTTCATGCAGCGATCGAAGAGCTGAGAAATAACGCAGGCACTCAGTTCGACCCTAACCTTGTAGAGGCCTTCATAAACAATGTTGAGGAGTCTCACTTAGAATAAAGTTAGAATCAGCTAATATATTCGAAAGCCTTGCGAACTCTTCAATACTCAAAGTTTCTGGTCTTCTATTTGAGTCTATTTTTGCTTCTGCAAGTCTATCTTTTATATCTTCCCTCAAACTTTTAAGAGCATTGGAAAGCATCTTTCTCCTCTGAGAGAAGGCTGTTCTTACAACGCTGTAGAATAGTTTTTCATTATTTACCAAGACAGAAGGCTGCTTAAGGATCTTGATATGCACCACTGCAGAGTAAACCTTTGGAACCGGTCTGAATGCACCTTTAGGTATTATAAATTTAAGCCTTGGTTCTGCATGATACTGAACCATCACAGAAAGAAGACCGTAATCCTTTCCCCCAGGAGCTGCTACTATCCTTTCAGCAACCTCTTTTTGGACAGTCAATGTCATGGCTGTGAGATTTTTCTTTGCCTGAATAAGTCTGAAGATAACAGGTTTTGTAATATAGTAGGGTATATTTGCAACAACTTTGAATTCAGGAAGGTCTTCATAAGGATATTTGAGGGCATCACCATGAATTAACTCAATATTTTTATATCCAGTAAGTTCAGTTTGTAATTTTTTGAAAAGTCTCTCATCAAGTTCGATGGCGATGACTTTTTTTACCCTTTCTGCAAGCATCCTCGTCAGTCTGCCCAACCCCGGCCCTATCTCTACAACAAGGTCTTCTTTTGAAAGCTGGGCTATCTGGATAATCCTTCTAAGGATTGAGGGATCGTAAAGGAAAATCTGTCCTAAATATCGTTTTGCCATTTTTTTAAATCCTTTTTATATCTTCAACTTCACTGCTAATTTTATAGCTTCGATCATGCTTGATGGATCCGCTACACCCTTCCATGCAATATCATAAGCCGTACCATGGTCGGGAGAGGTCCGGATAATAGGCAATCCTATGGTCAGATTCACCCCTTCATCAAAGGCAATCATTTTTAAGGGAATCAGACCCTGGTCATGATACATACAGACAATGACATCAATATCCCCTATATATGCCTTATGAAAGACAGTATCTGGAGAATATGGACCTGAAACCGGAATTCCTTCCTTTAACGCTTTTTTAACAGCAGGAATAATTTCTTTAATTTCTTCATCTCCGAATAGGCCTGCCTCACCAGCATGTGGATTAAAACCAGCAACAGCAATCTTTGGAGCCTTAATTCCGAGCATATCGCATGCCCTCTTTGCAAGGCGAAGGGTCTTCAATATTTTATCTTTTGTAATCAATGCTGGGACGTTTTTTAAGGACGTATGGATTGTGACAAGAATGACTTTCAAGTGCCCGCCAACCAGCATCATTGCATAGTCCTTGGTACTGGTAAACTCGGCAAGCATCTCTGTGTGGCCAGGCCATCCAAAGCCAGCCATCTTCAATGCCTGTTTTGAAATAGGTGCTGTGACAATTCCATGGACTTGCCTATTTAACGCAAACCCAACAGCTCTCTTTATGTAGCGCGCCGATGCATTACCACCCTCAGCAGTCGGCTTGCCTTTCTTAAATTTCGTAACAACTTCCATATCAATAAGGTTAATTAACTTGCCTATGTAAGCTCGTCCACACTCCTCAGGCGATTTGATAAGTCTTAATTTCGTTGGCAATTTAAGAAGTCTTAAGGCCTCCTCTATGGGACCTCTGTCGCCAATAACTATAGGTACACAGTAATTCCTTATTTCAGCACAATAAAGGGCCTTAACGATTATCTCTGGCCCTACCCCTCCTGGGTCTCCTATAGTAATGGCAAGCTTTTTCATATGTGCGATACCAGGCTATTATAGTATGGCAATATAAAAATCATAAATAGAGAATAGGGCCAAATTTGTAAGTAGACAGGGCATAGCATTTATCCCGAAAATAATGTTTCAAATCCCCCCACCCCCTTTTCTAAAGGGGGGATTACTAATTTTCATAAAACCCTTTGTGAGCCAAAGGCTCATAATGGTTCAAGCGGTTTTGGTCGATACAACCACATAGGAGGTCGATAGACCGAGTCCGCCTAATGCGGAGAGCAAGGATACTATGTCCTGCCTGTGAATAATTTTGTAAATGAATTTGATAAATAGCAACGGGCATTTTTCAGGTTAAGGAAAATAATAATGAAAGGACATTTAAGAAGTTGAACCGTTAAGATATTCCTCAATTCCAGTCAAGGCTTTTAGTCTTCTGTAAACACTTTCTGCTATACTAAACAGATTTACTGTATCCTCTTTATTGTAAAGCATGAGTAAATCGAGGGCTCTACTACATCCTCTTTCTGCCTCTTGCCATAACAGGACTGCGTCATAGCCATCCATCTCTTTTACCTCATCTTGTCTCTGTATACCGAAATAAGGTTCGAGCTTTTTAAGTCCTCCTTTAAGACCGGCTCTCCTTGCAGCAAAACAGAGGTCAAAGTGCGGGATATTGAAACTGAGTTCATGGAAGCAATTTTTCAGAAAGGGTATGTCAAAGACAGCCCCATAGAAAGTTATCAGATATTTATATCTTGAGAGTTCTTTATTCAGGGCATCGGCAGTGAGATTCTCTCCCCTGATAAAACACTTATAGTTACATCCATCGTATATTCCAACAAGGGTCACATATCCACCACTGTTAGGTGCGAGGCCATTCGTCTCTATATCAAGGCAGATGGCATCCTCCTTAAAAAAATCAAAAAGTCGCCAGTGTTCATATCTTTTCAGGGTAGTAGCGAAATACTCTGCATTCCCTTCATTTAACTCAGTAGCTGCAAAAAATAATGTCTCGTCCAAGAGCCTTTTCCTCTCCGGATTTATGAATGAAAGACTTGTATCGAGGAAATGATTCCATGTGAGAATCCCTTCTCTCCAAAGCCTCCTTTCAAGCCTCTGACCAATTCCATCAAGGATAGTAAATGTGTTTCTTATCATGGCTCATATTATACCCCATTGACTATCTGATTATTCCAGAGGGAAAGTTTGGTCGTAAGCATCTTCAATGTTACGATGAACCTTAAAAATGACATTTTGTGAGGATTTTATTATCATGCCGAGTCCTGAAAGTGTCATAGAGAATCCAGAAAAGATACTGTATTTTGCATCTCGAAGCAGGTCTTCGCTGAGAGGCGCTCCGACAAGAACGGAATGACACAAGGAGAATGAATTCAGGCTTGAATTTGTCCATGCGAAAACAGGGATAGAATAAGCACCATATAGATTAAATAGTCCAAACGTTGCTATCGAAACATAAGAACAGCTTTTCCCTTTTGTTTCAATGATGCCTTTTTTATTGCTGACCTGCCTTCTCTGTCTAATACAAACTTTCCTTTTGGAGGAAGGTAAATTTTTTCTCCCACTGTAAGGGGTATTATCCCCTCCAGAGCATTCAGATCAAGTATAACCTGAACTGGGATACCCGTCTTTTTTGAGATTCTCTTAAAGGAATCTCCTTTTTTTACTGTGTATATATCATAGGAGAAACGTTTTTCCTCCGGTATCTGGGATAGGTTTTCTAAAAAGGAGTCTTTTTTACCTGCAGATATTCTTAGGGTATATTCAGGTACATCAGGAGGTGTGCACCATCTTTTCAGTTCAGGGTTTAATTCCTTTATAACCTCAAGGGTTGTTTCTGCACATTCTGCTGCAACTTCAAGGTCAATAGGTGAGTATACAATGACCTCATCATAATTAAGAGGAGGATGATATTCGAGCTCTTCAAAACCGAACTCCTCAGGGCTCTTCGCTATCAAGCTTGCTGCAATGAACTTTGGCACATAATCCTTTGTCTCTCTCTTTATGTATTTAGTATCAAGGAGAGACCAGTAATCATCTGTATTCGTCCTGCTGATTGCCTTAAGGATCTTAGCCTCTCCTGCATTGTATGCGGCCATTGCAAGATTCCATGAACCGAACATCTCATAGAGATCTTTGAAGTAATTTGCTGCGGCTAAGGTAGATTTTACAGGATCCCTCCTCTCATCCATCCACCAGTTGATCTTTAATCCATATTTCTTGGCAGTTGATGAAATAAATTGCCAGTACCCTACTGCACGTGCAGGAGAACAGGCATTGGGGTTAAAACCGCTCTCAATAAGAGGAATAAAGACCATTTCTTCGGGAATATTTTCCCCTTTCAATATATTCTTCATCAGCTCAATGTATTTACCGGACCTGCTGAGCCATAGTGAAAATTTCTCTCTTAATCCTTCGGTAAAAAGGTTGATATTTTTTTCGACGGCCTTTACGGCGAGTTCGTTAGAACTATAATCAGATACTATTGCCGAGGAGCCCTTTGCCCCTTCAGGCAATGAAGAGATTACTGGTTCCTTGACTGGCTTATCCTGGTTTATGTCGGATGCGTAAACGGGTAAAACAAAGATTAAAACGATCGCCTGTATGATTAAAATTCCCAATTTAGTCATACGGCCTATTTTTTAGCCTAAATCAGTTAATTTGTCAAGAAAAAGTTTTTTTCTGGAGTTTCCTGAGTTTTTAGCCGAACTCGAAACGTAGCTGGAAATCATCGATGCTATTTGGTCTTATACCTCTCAAAGCAGTCTTGTCAGGATAAAGCAAGTTAAAGATGCCATCCGCTACTGC
>Ga0315268_10009548_pt1 | contig 10060 bp, 7 predicted proteins | sample C1_top_MG_FD_204535 | JGI IMG/M metagenome (GOLD analysis project Ga0315268, IMG submission 204535) | Sediment microbial communities from Yellowstone Lake, YNP, Wyoming, USA - C1_top | ecosystem: Environmental > Aquatic > Freshwater > Lake > Sediment | place: USA: Wyoming | collected 2017-08-01 | reverse complement strand
GGCGCCAGCGATTGGGCTCAAGGCGGCATTGCCGCGGTGCTGGCTTCCGCCGACTCCGTGGATGCGCATATTCAGGACACCCTGCGCGCCGGCGCCGGTCTCTGCGACGAGGCGGTGACGCGCCATGTCGTCACCCGCGGGCGCGAGGCGATTCAATGGTTAATCGAGCAAGGCGTGCCGTTTACGCGCGATGCGGCGCACGAGACCGGCTTTCACCTCACACGCGAAGGCGGCCACAGCCAGCGGCGCGTGATCCACGCCGCGGACGCCACCGGCCACGCGGTGCAGACGACCTTGCTGGAGCGCGTCAAATCCCACCCCAATATCACGCTGCTGGAAGAGCATATCGCGATCGACCTCATCACCGACGCCAAGCTCAACCGGCCCGGCCGCCAGTGCCATGGCTTATACGCCCTGAATAAGGCCAGCGGCCATGTGGTGACGCTTGCCGCCCCTTATACGGTGCTGGCCAGCGGCGGCGCGGGCAAAGTCTATCTCTACACCACCAACCCCGATGTCGCTACCGGCGACGGCGTAGCCATGGGCTGGCGCGCCGGTTGCCGGGTGGCGAATATGGAATTCATCCAATTCCACCCGACTTGCCTCTATCATCCGCACGCGAAATCCTTCCTCATCACCGAAGCGGTGCGTGGTGAAGGCGGCGTGTTAAAACTGCCCGACGGCACGCGTTTCATGCCCGAGCACGATGTGCGCGCCGAGCTGGCGCCGCGCGATGTGGTGGCACGCGCCATCGACTTTGAAATGAAAAAGCGTGGCTTGGATTGCGTCTATCTGGATATTTCGCACCAGCCCGCCGCCTTTGTGCGCGAGCATTTCCCGACTATTTACGAACGCTGCCTGGCCTTGGGCATCGACATCACGCGCGCGCCGATCCCGGTGGTGCCGGCGGCGCACTACAGTTGCGGCGGCGTGCTCACCGATATGCGGGCGCGCACCGATATCGAGGGACTGTATGCGGTGGGCGAAGTGGCTTGCACCGGCTTGCACGGCGCGAACCGGCTCGCCAGCAATTCACTGTTGGAGTGCCTGATATTCGGCCGCGCCGCGGCGCAAGACATCATGACGCGCGGCACGCACGCCCTGCCGGCTTTGCCCGCCTGGGATGAAAGTCGCGTCACGGATGCCGACGAGGAAATCGTGATTTCGCACAATTGGGATGAGCTGCGGCGTTTCATGTGGGACTATGTGGGCATCGTGCGCACCAATAAGCGCCTGGAGCGGGCACTGCGCCGCATCGAATTGCTGAACGAAGAAATCAACGAGTACTACCGCAATTTTCGCGTCAGCAACGATCTTCTGGAATTGCGCAACCTGGTGCTCACCGCGGAGTTGATCGTGCGTTGCGCCGTGGCGCGCCGCGAAAGCCGCGGTCTGCATTTCAGCCGCGACTATCCGAACCTATTGCCGCGCGCCGAAAATACCGTGCTCACGCCGTGACGTGCAGCACTATCCGTGTAATCGCTTCTGGATGTGCTCGAGCAAGCCCCGCCCCGCGTCTTCCGCCATATCCAGCACTTTTTCAAAGCCGGATGCGCCGCCGTAATAAGGATCGGGGATTTCGCGTTCGAGAAAATTTTTGCCGTACGCCATGAACAGGCCAAGCTTATGCGCGTGCCCATCCGGGCAGCGGGTTTGCAGATGCGATAAGTTATCCATATCCATCGCCAGGATGTAGTCGAACTCAATAAAATCGCGCGGCCCGACTTGGCGCCCGCGTAGCCGCGACAATTTATAGCCGCGCGCCGCTCCCGCCGCTTGCGCGCGGCTATCGGGCGGATCGCCGATGTGATAGTCGTGCGTGCCGGCCGAGTCGATATGAATATGCGGCGCCAATCCCGCCGCCGTCGCTTGGGCGCGAAATACGCCCTCGGCCGTGGGCGAGCGGCAAATATTGCCCATGCAAACGAATAACACCTTAATCATGTTCCACCACGCCGAATAATTGCTGTTTGAGGATTTTCATCTGGTCGCGCAGTTGTGCGGCTTTCTCGAATTCCAGATTCCTCGCGGCGTCGAGCATCTCTTTTTCCAGGCGCTTCACTTCGCGCGTCAACTGCTTTTCACTCATATGGGTATAGGCGGCTTCTTGCTGTGCGGCTTTACGCAATTGCTGCGCTTCTTCGTAATCGTAGGCGCCGTCGATGATGTCTTTAATACGTTTAGTGACACCGATAGGCGTGATGCCGTGCTCCGCGTTATACGTCACTTGTTTTTTGCGGCGGCGATCGGTCTCGCCGATGGCGCGCTGCATGGAGTTGGTCATCTTATCGGCGTACAGAATCGCACTGCCGTTGATGTGGCGCGCGGCGCGGCCGATGGTTTGGATCAGCGAACGTTCGGAGCGCAGGAAGCCTTCTTTATCGGCATCCAAAATTGCCACCAGGCTGACCTCGGGAATATCCAGGCCCTCACGTAATAGATTGATGCCAACCAGCACGTCGAATTCGCCCAGGCGCAGATCGCGGATGATTTCTACTCGCTCCACGGTATCGATATCCGAATGCAGATAGCGCACTTTAATTCCATGCTCGGCCAGATAATCGGTGAGATCTTCCGACATGCGTTTGGTGAGCGTGGTCACCAGCACGCGCTCGCCTTTGGCCACACGTAAATGTATCTCCGAGAGTAAGTCATCCACTTGGGTCGCCGCCGGGCGCACTTCGATTTGCGGGTCGACGAGACCGGTGGGGCGCACCACTTGCTCGACGACTTGGCCCGCGTGCGTGGCTTCATATTCGGCGGGCGTGGCCGAGACAAACAGGGTTTGCGGCATGAGGCGCTCGAATTCGTCGAAGCGCAGCGGCCGGTTATCCAGCGCCGAGAGCAGGCGGAAGCCATAGCCGACCAAGTTTTCCTTGCGCGCACGGTCGCCGCGATACATGCCGCCGATCTGCGGAATGGTCACATGCGATTCGTCGATAATCATCAAGGAATTCGCCGGCATATAATCGATCAGCGTGGGCGGCGCCTCGCCTTCTTTGCGCCCGGATAAATGGCGCGAGTAGTTTTCGATGCCTTTGCAAAAGCCGAGTTCGTTCAGCATTTCCAGATCGAAGCGCGTGCGTTCCGCGACCCGCTGTGCCTCGATGAGCTTGCCGTTTTGCTGGAAATAGTCGATGCGCTCGCGCAACTCCGCTTTGATCGCTTCCATCGCACGCAGCGTAGTGGCGCGCGGGGTGACGTAATGGCTGGAGGGGTAAACGGTAAAGCGCGGCACATCCTGCAGCAGGTGGCCGGTCAGCGGGTCGAACAAGGAAATACGCTCGACCTCATCGTCGAACATCGACAGCCGCACCGCGGTCTCGGCATTTTCCGCCGGAAAAATATCCAGCACATCGCCACGCACGCGGAAAGTGCCGCGCCGGAACTCGAACTCATTGCGCTCGTATTGCATTTCCGTCAGGCGCTTGATGGCATCGCGCTGGGGAAATTTCTCGCCCTGGCGCAGATGCAAAATCATGCTGTGATAATCCACCGGGTCGCCGATGCCGTAGATCGCCGACACGGTGGCGACAATGATGGCATCCTTGCGTTCGAGCAGTGCCTTGGTGGCGGAAAGCCGCATTTGCTCAATGTGTTCGTTGATCGAGGAATCTTTCTCGATGAACAGATCGCGCGACGGCACATAGGCTTCCGGCTGGTAATAATCGTAGTAGGAGACAAAATACTCGATGGCGTTTTCGGGGAAGAATTCGCGCATCTCGGAATACAACTGCGCCGCGAGCGTTTTATTCGGCGCCATGATGATCGCCGGCCGGCCCAGACGCGCGATCACGTGAGCCATGGTATAGGTCTTACCCGAGCCCGTTACGCCCAGCAAGGTCTGGTATTTGAGCCCATCCTCGAAGCCTTCGGTGATTTTAGCGATGGCCTGCGGCTGATCGCCCGCCGGTTGAAACGGCTGGTGCAATTGATACGGGCTATTGGGGAATGTCGCGATCAAAGGTAAAATTGCCGCTCTTACAAAACGTTAGATTCTACCACGGGCAAAAACCCGCCCGACAGCCAGCATAGGACCGCAATTGAAACTCTCGACACGCGTACAGGCCATCAAGCCCTCCCCCACCCTCGCAGTCACGGCACTCGCCGCCAGCCTCAAGGCCCAAGGCAAGGATATTATCGGGCTCGGCGCCGGAGAGCCGGACTTCGATACCCCGCAGCACATTAAAAATGCGGCGATCGCGGCGATCAACGCCGGCTTCACCAAATACACCGCGGTGGATGGCATGCCTTCGTTGAAGCAAGCTATTATCGCCAAACTCAAGCGCGACAACGGCCTCGATTACACGCCGAAGCAAGTCCTGGTTTCGTGCGGAGGCAAGCAGAGCTTTTTCAATCTGGTGCAGGCCTTTATCAATCCGGGCGACGAAGTCATCATTCCCGCGCCGTATTGGGTGTCCTACCCCGATATCGTGATTTTGGCCGATGGCAAGCCGGTGATCGTCAATGCCGGTATCGAGCAGGGTTTCAAGATTACGCCCGCGCAACTTGCCGCGGCCATCACCCCCAAGACGCGCATGGTGGTAATTAACAGCCCGAGCAATCCCAGCGGCGCGATTTATACCCAAGCGGAATTGGAAGCCTTGGGCGCGGTGCTGCGCCGACATCCCGAAATATTGATCGCCTCCGACGATATGTACGAGCACATCCTGCTCGGGGATGCGCCGTTCACCAATATCCTCAATGCTTGCCCCGATCTGTATGAACGCACCATGATCTTGAACGGCGTTTCCAAGGCTTACGCCATGACCGGCTGGCGCATCGGCTATGCGGCGGGAGCGGAAGCGCTGATTACCGCCATGACCAATGTGCAATCGCAAAGCACATCGAATCCGACCTCGATCTCGCAAGTCGCGGCGGAAGCGGCCTTGAACGGCGACCAAGCCTGCATTCAGCCCATGCTGAAAGCGTTCCGCGAGCGGCATGCATTCGTGGTGGATGCGCTGAATAAAATCCCCGGTGTGAAATGCCTGTCTTCCGGCGGCGCGTTCTACGCCTTTCCCGACGTGCGCGCGGCTATCGATCATCTGCATAAAAAGGGCGTGATCGCCGCGGCCAACGACATCGCCATCAGCAGCTATTTGCTGGAAAAAAGCGGCGTCGCGGTGGTACCGGGCTCGGCATTCGGCCTCGATGGTTATATTCGTCTGTCGTTCGCCACCTCGATGCAGAATTTAGAGCAGGCGCTGGCACGTATTCATCAAGCTTTAGCTTAAATGACATGGAATTTCAGCCACTGTATCGGCGTAATGCCGCGCGCTTTGGTTGACCGCGGGGGAAGAAAACCGTTACCATACGCGGCTCACAAATTCCCCGATAGCTCAGTTGGTAGAGCAACGGACTGTTAATCCGTGTGTCCCTGGTTCGAGTCCAGGTCGGGGAGCCAGAATTGAAGGGGTTGCAGCAATGCAGCCCTTTTTACTTGTGCAGTGCCAAATCAGCCACCAAACCACACACGCGAGACCATGACACACCGTTTCTACATAGTGGATGTCTTTGCGGAACGATCTTACTCGGGAAATCAGCTGGCGGTTGTGGTTGGCGCGGAAACCTTATCCGACGCTACGATGCAACAAATTGCGGCGGAGACGAATTACTCTGAAACAACATTCGTGACGTCCGAACCCGAAAAGGATGGTGGGTATCGTGTACGCATCTTCACGCCCGCGCGGGAAATTGCCTTTGCTGGGCATCCGATTCTCGGCACCGCGTGGGTACTCCACCATCACGTTTCGCCTGAGGCTTCCGGCCCGGTACGGCTGAACCTTGCGGTGGGACAGGTTCCCATTACTTTCGAAGTTTCCGCTGAAGGAAAAGAAGTGGCGTGGTTCCTCGCGCCGCCGGTGTCGCTCGGGACGACGTGTGATCGTGAACCCATCGCAACGGCACTTGGCATATCGCCGGAAGACATTGATGCCGCATTCCCGGTGCAACAGTTTTCCGCCGGCACCTCGGCCATGATCGTCCCGCTGCGCAGCCTCGACGCGCTACGGCGCAGCAAGCTTGACCTTGACGCGTTCGCCGCCCTGGGAACCGCGGGTTTCCCATCCCTCGTCTATCTTTTCTGCCGCCAGACGCATTATCCCCAGAACGATCTGTGCGCGAGGTTCTTCTTCGAGGCACATGGCGTGCGCGAAGACCCGGCCACGGGGAATGGCGCGGCGTTCCTCGGCACGTACCTCTTAGAGCATCGATACTTCCCGGAACCCCATCTCTACGTGCGGATTGAGCAAGGCTATGAGATTCGTCGTCCGTCGTTGGTCATGCTGCGCGCACGAATGGTCGATGGGTCGCGTGAGGTGAGCGTGGGCGGTTATGTCATTCCAACCGTGCGCGGAGAATTGGTGTGAGTCCGCGCGGGGATGTACCGGGAAGAGATCACAAAGAGTGTAGAGGCCTGGTAAATTGGGATTAGAAGCGTAGAGCCAGACCCGTCAGCCAGGCATAATCAGGGGCCGGCGCGGTCAAGCCTTTGCGATAACCAAGATCGAGGTCCAGGTTGGGTGTTATCGAATACACAAATCCGAGAACCACCGAGCCCATGCCGGGATGACCCGATCGTTCGGCGTTGCTTTCGATACTTGCATCACTGACAAGCCGCATCCGCTCACCAATGCGGTATTCAGTACCTACAGAGGCATGATAAATATGGTTGCGCTGTTCCGCGCCGAAAGAAAAGTTACGGGAATAGCCAACATGTAAATGAAAAGCCCAAGGATCGCTTGCATAAGTCGACACGATGAATAGGCTGGGTGCGATGCGACCCGTATTCGGGTCTTTGTCCTTATTCCCCGTTGGTAATTTTATCCCCGGACGCAGTGCGAAGCTTAGCGTGCCCTGTTCGTAGAACCGCCATTTCGCTGCAATTTCCATATCGGTATAGCTTTCCACCGATGTGTCCGCGGTGCCCGTTCGTTCGGTTAGGCGCTCATACGGCAGCGAGGCAATGACATCGAAGTTGTCAGCGAGGCCGACAGATAAAACGCTGTTGATGTCCCTGACACGGGTTTTAATATCCCCATCTTGCTTGTAACTCAGATCATGCGTCATTTCCATCTGGTATCGTCCGGCTCCCTGTGTGTTTGTATCCTCCGTGAGCAAGGGATGGCCGGCAAGCGCCATCGCTGGCCATTGACTGGGAAAGATCAAGGCAAGGGCTCCTACAAATCTGGCCATTATCTTCATTTGTTATCATGCTCCCTATGCTCACTTGAGTAGAGAAGGGCATGGACCACGCACCTCCCCTTAAAGCAAAAGCAAGCCGCCATGCGGACAATTTTGGTGCTCGCGAATTAAAAATACAAAGACGCTTTTTCAATTATCCCTATAGGGTTGGGCTATAGATCGAATATCTGGCTTACAAAGGCCCTTGAAGTCCTGTGACGTCTGTGTTATTTTTGTACCGACTGGTACAACACACGGAGATCTGATCATGTCCGCACGTCCACCCCTTCCGCCTTTCACCATGGAGACGGCTGTGCAGAAAGTCCGCATGGCAGAGAACGCCTGGAACTCGCGTGATCCGGAAAAGGTTTCCCTCGCCTATACCGAGGACAGCTTCTGGCGCAACCGCGTCGAGTTTGTTCAAGGGCGCGAAGCCATCGTGGTGTTTCTCAAGCGCAAATGGGCGCGCGAGCTTGACTATTGCCTAGTCAAGGAACTGTGGGGTTTTCGCGACAACCGCATGGCGGTTAGGTTTAAATACGAATGGCATGATGATTCCGGCAATTGGTTCCGCTCGCACGGCAACGAGCTCTGGGAATTCGACGAGCGCGGACTGATGCGCAGGCGTGAAGCCAGCATCAACGATGCCCCCATCCTGGAGACCGAGCGGAAGTTCCTTTGGGGTCTGGGGCCTCGGCCCGAGGACTATCCCGGCCTCACGGAGATGGGTCTCTAGTTCATGGCGCGCAAGATCGTCGAGCGCGGCGATGCGATCCCGGTACTGGCGGAGATTTTCCGCGAACATGGCTTTGCGGGTGCAAGCCTGTCTGAAATCACGGAAAGGACGGGGCTGGGCAAAGGTAGCCTATACCATTACTTTCCCGATGGAAAGGAAGAAATGGCCAAGGCGGTACTCGACGATGTGGCGGGCTGGTTCGAGACAAACGTCTTCGTGCCACTACGCGAGAGCGAGGATCCGGACGCGGGAATTGACCACATGTTCAAGGCCGTCATCCGCTTCTTCCACTCCGGCCGGAGAATCTGCCTAGTGGGTACCTTCGCCTTGGACGATACGCGGGATCGCTTCGCATCGGAGGTACAGTCCTACTTCGCCGCCTGGACCCGAGTGCTCGCCGCTGCCCTGAAACGCAGCGGCCTCAACACCAAGGCCGCGCGCGAAACAGCCGAAGATGTCGTCGCGGGCATTCAAGGTGCGTTGGTACTGGCCAGATCTCAGGACGACCCTGGTGTCTTCACGCGCGCCATAAAACGCCTGCATCAACGGACGAAAGTCACTCACCGTGATTGAAGATGCACCGGCGAACACAGTCAGCCCACGATACCAGGCGCTGCGCTCGCGCTTGGCCGGGCGATTCCAATCCAGCAAGACGCGCCAATTATTCAATCAGTGATTGCTAAAAGCAGGCCTCATTGACCACTCCCGCGCGTCGAAATCGTCATGCGCGCACGCTCCGTTTTCGACATCCATAATCTATTCCTATTGATACAATCGGAATAAGGTCTTGGACAACGGTTATTGCCTGATCCATAGTTTTATGAGCGACGGTTTGTCGAAGCAACTCGCGCGGTATCACAATCGCTCCAATGCAGTGATACTTGGGAATACTAAAATGAAAATCGAGCTGGCCGAAATCTACCGTGATACCAACCTGGGACGCGAAGCCGAGGCACTTCTGTCTCCCTGCGTGCAATGCGGTCAATGTACATTTACCTGCCCTACCTTCCGGCTGCTCGATGACGAGTGGGACGGACCGCGCGGCCGAATCTATCTGATCAAGCAGTTTCTCGAGGGAAAGGAGCCCAGCCTTAATTTGTTGCCTCCGGCTTATACTTTAATAACGCTCGAGGGAAGGACTCTGGGCGCCAACCTGCAACTTCATCTTGATCGCTGTCTCACCTGCCGTTCCTGCGAAACCAGTTGCCCGCAGGACGTACGCTACGGGCGCCTGCTCGATATCGGTCGGGAACTGGTCGAAAAGGAAGTGCCGCGCCCCCTGAAGGAAAAAATTGCCCGACGGACGCTGCGTGCCGTGGCTCCATACCGCTATCGCTTCACTGCATTGCTGCGCATCGGGCAAGCTCTGCGCCGCGTCCTACCAGCCGACTTGCGTGCCAGAATTCCGCGGCGGCGCAAGGCCGGAGCCTGGCCCAAGCGCTCACACGCCCGGAACATGCTGATCTGGCAAGGATGCGTGCAACCGGCCCTGGCGCCGGATATCAATGCCGCCGCGGCACGTGTCCTGGATCGCTTCGGAATTCGGCCGATTCCATCCAGCGCAGGCTGCTGCGGCGCCTTGAGCCATCACATGGCAGCGACGGATGAGGCACGCGCCTTCATGCGAAAAAATATTGACGCCTTATGGCCGCATGTCGAGGCCGGCACCGAAGCCATCGTCCTCACCGCCAGCGGTTGTGGCACGCACTTCCGCGATTACGGCCAACTGCTGCATGACGATCCGCGATACCGCGACAAGGCAAAGCGCATCTCGGAACTGACTAAGGATATCGCGGAAGTTGTCGCCGAAGAATGGCGGGATGGCTTGCTTGACGCCCCGCCTAGCGCGCTGCGACGCATCGCCTTTCAGTCGTCCTGCAGCTTGCAGCACGGTGAAAAATTAAACGGACTGGTCGAGAAACTACTGAAGCGCGCCGGATTCAAGCTGGTGCCGGTTGCCTATCCATTCATGTGCTGCGGCGCGGCAGGCACTTATTCGATCCTGCAATCGGAACTCTCGCAATCGCTGCGCGCACGCAAGCTGGAAACCCTGCTGGCAAGCCGCCCCGAGGCCATTGCGACGGCTAATATCGGTTGCCTGACGCACCTTGCAGGAGCGGCGCCGGTGCTGGTCCGACA
>Ga0315268_10009547_pt1 | contig 10061 bp, 10 predicted proteins | sample C1_top_MG_FD_204535 | JGI IMG/M metagenome (GOLD analysis project Ga0315268, IMG submission 204535) | Sediment microbial communities from Yellowstone Lake, YNP, Wyoming, USA - C1_top | ecosystem: Environmental > Aquatic > Freshwater > Lake > Sediment | place: USA: Wyoming | collected 2017-08-01 | reverse complement strand
TCTACTTCGTGTGATGGTAGCTAACCACCACGGAAAGAAAGATACAAGGGTGGGTCGATAAATACGCACTTCACCTTCCCCGAAAACTCCCCCTCCAGCGCCTTCAACGCCAGCAGGTTGTCGCCGAAAATGAGCCGGTTATCGAAGATGTCGTTTTCCGTTATCCGATGCTTCGCGTGATACGACTTCGCCGGGTCTTCCAGTAGAATGCGCGGCTCCAGCTTGGGCCGGTTCTCCTTGCCAATCCAGGTGAGTTCGAGTTTCTGTTTTTTCGACATCTAATTCCTTCGGTTATCTCTCAAGACGCACCCGAGCCTGAAGCTGTTCGCGGATACGCGCCTGAATCTGGGCATACAAACGGGCCTCAAGGTTCTCGTGGTCGCTGACCGATGCCACCAGTGCGTAGCTCTCCTCGTCAAGGCAAAGGGCGCGGCCCCATTCCTTGTCCTGGCGGGTAACGACGACGAACCACTTCTGTTTTGGCGAGAGTTGCTTCAAGGTCCAGATCGACGATTGAACCGTGCCACGCTCGCGCTCCTGGCAGGTAATCGTCCGATTGGGGGCGGAGGCATCCGGGATGGATTCCTCCTCTTTCTTCAATTTCTGGTTGAAATGCCGCTGCACGTCATCCAGTGAGTCTCCCTTGACCAGGCGATAGCTGATCTTCGTCGCCAAGTATTCCATGCGGGTGGTTTTGACGGGCGGGCAATAAGCCAGCGTGACCGTAATATGACGCGTGGCGCGCTTGCTGCGCAAAAACTCTTCTGGCAGCGGCAGCTCGTAGAACTGGTGGCTATTGTTTTCGATGGCGGCTTCGGCCATGAGCACAACCTTGTCGTCGGTAGAGCGGAACAAGGTATCGACGTTCACCTTGCCATAGCCGACGACCTCGCGCATGTGCTCCCGCATCGGTTCGGGAAAGGCGGACTGACAGGCGGGTGGAACATCGGCATGGTTGACCAGTAAGGCTCTCAGCAAATTCGCCGATGCACGAGGATAGTTATTGAGCAGGCGTCCCGCCAGATGGGTGACGTAGGGCGCGGAAAAGCTCGTGCCGGAAATATCCTTGAGTAGCGTGGAGCCAATGAAGTCATGTTTGAGGGTTAGAACACCCAGACGGCGACCGTCAGCTTTTGCCTGCTGCCCTTCCCGGCGCATCGGTGTCGCCAGGTTGCCGCCGTGGGCTACTAGATCGGGTTTGATGGCGCCCTTGATTGACGGGCCATGGCGTGTAAATGGCGCCGGCTGGTCTTCCGTAGCAGGGCTTAACGCGTTGATTTCCCTATCCCCATATCGCTGCTCGTCCACGTTGGCCGTGTGATTCGCCAGCGCACCCACGGTCAGCACATTCATTGCTGGCGCCGGGTCGATGATGACTGACTCCGGGGCCAGCAGATATTCTGGATATTCGGCCCGCCAATCCGCTCTGGGCAGAGTTTCGGTGCCGCGAAAGTTGCCGGCGGAAACAACGAACAGGATGTCGTATTCCCGCGCCAACCTGTCGAGCGTATAGGCAATTCCCCGGATATGACGTCCGTCGTAGGGAACATTCTCGTTACCGAGGGAAAGGTTGAAGATTCGACAGCCCAATTCGCCGGCAAAATATTCAACGGCCTTTTCGATGGTCTGCTCGATGGTTTTTTCATCAAACACCACCTCGTCCGTCCCGGCGCCTTTGGTCATGACTTTGCCGCTGTATAAAACAAGTTCAGGCAGCCATTGGTTCGCAGCCAAGCATTCTTCGATATTTCCGTACAGGACAATCCCGGCGACTGCCGTACCGTGCCCGACTTCATCCTCGGGATCGCGTCCTTCAACGTAGCTGGCGGCTTCCCCGAATGCCGCTCGTAAAAGCGGGTGGTTCCCATTGACGCCGCTATCAAGAATGCAGACTCGCGAGGCTCCCGACGGTGGTGGGCTAATCCCGTCGATATGTGGACTGACTGGGACATCCATTTGCTGGTACGAAATACCGGTACGAGGCGGCAGGTCGACCATGCGAATGTCACGATGTTCCAGAAGAAGCTCGGCTTGGGCTTTCGTCACCTCAAGCCGGTACAACACTAGGCTGTCCCTGTTGATCCGGTCGATGCGGCGGATACCCTGGCGCTCGACCCATTCTTCAAAGCGGTGAACGGCTGAAACCCGTTCCGGGCTGTGTACGCCGCCCAACGGCCATAGCTCGACGTCAAATCTGAATGTGGCCGTATCAGGAAAACCAAACTGCTTTATTGCCCAACTTTCTCGGTCTGCGCGACTCCAGTTGCCAATGCCGTCAAGAGCCAACAATAGATTCTGATAGCTGAGTTCCTGACCTTCAGGAAGACCCAGCCGGGCAAGGTGATCCGCGAATTCGGCCAGCCCCTGTTCCGAAGCGAAGATGACGCAAACGGTCTTGTCTTCCTGGCTGACAAATTCGACGCCGTGTTTGTCGAGCTTGCTGAGATCAAGGCTGCCGGAATAGCTGAACTTGAGAACCAGATTCCCATCCTCTGCGCCCGGCTGCCTTCTGGCGGCTTGGGCAGCAACCTTTAACGCTGTTCCGAGGAGTCTCCCGTGAGCTACCCAATCGGGGCGGGAGACGCCCCCGAAGTTCCCTGATTTTCTTGTTCGGCGATCATTGATGAGCGGTTCTTTTTCTATCCGAATATGCTCGTAGGCTCCGGCCATGGACTCCCCCTTGGTGATTAGCTGCCCAGCCGCATTTCTCGTTCTCTGGCTTGCGACAAGTCCTTGATGGCTAGAAACTCCTGATTGCGAAGAATCATGCGCTTAATGGCACGGCGAGCGATCCGCTCGATATCCGCAGGGCTGAGACCCTTGAATATTTTCGCTAATGCGGGCGCATCGACTTCAAACTGACGGCGCACGCCTCGCAGTTTCAATTGCAAGACCTGGGGCAGCAATTCGGCTGAAGGCAGTGGGAACTCGATGGTGTCGTCGAAGCGACGCCATACTGCACTATCCAATATTTGTTCATGGTTGGTGGCAGCGATGAGCAGGCTTCTGCCACGATAGGCGTCCATCATTTGCAGCACGGCATTGACAACCCGCCGCAGTTCGCCGTGTTCGCTGTTGTCAGCGCGCTCCTTGCCCAAGGCATCAAATTCATCAAACAGGGCCACTACCTCGTTCTGGTCGATGAAGTCAAAGACCTTGCGCAAGTTGGCTGCCGTTTCACCCAGATAGGATGAAACCAGCGCGTCAAGGCGCACGATTGCGAGAGGCAAGTCCAGTTCGCACGCAATTACCTCCGCTGCCATAGTTTTGCCGCATCCGGGAGGACCGAAAAACAGTACTTTTGACGAGGGCTGCAACCCGTAGGATCTGAGAACATCTGCGCGACGATGCTCTTCCAGAATATCCTCTACAGCCGACAATCCTGATTTGGACAAAATCAACTCTTCGAGGGATCGCTGCGATTGCCGAATGTCCAGGAGGGGCAGGCCACGCTCCTTGTCCGTCGGCACGTTCGATGGCAGACGCAGGAAAGAATTCGAGGCGATGGGCTTCGATTCGCCATAAAGAATCTGCTCCAGATCGTTGGCCAGCAGGTGGTGCTGCTTCTGCCGTTCCTCCTCGATAATAGATTTCGACGCCGCCTTGAAGGCGGCGAGGTCGCCGCCAGTTCCCGCCCGAAACAGTTGTCGCAATACTTTACCGCTTGCCATGATGCTCTCCTCGCTCGTGGAGCAATTTTATCGTTAAAACGGATTCTCCACACGCTTCCCACAGAATGGGGCAAGGAACATCAGTGTGGGAAAATATTATCAAGCTGCCGCAGGCTATCAAAGCCAACTTCGATCATTTTGCCGGCGCCGGCAAAGTGATGCTCCGCGTTGTTGCCGGAGGCTTTGCAGGAAACCATTGCACGCTTGACGGCATCCTCAAAACGCCGCCACTGGCTGTAACCGAGCATGGGCTGCAAATCGCGGGCGCTCCAGTATTCGGCGCCATGCTCATTCGTTTGTTTGAGTTCTTCGAAAGTCATGCCGCCTATGGTCGGCAGATGCTTATTGGTCATCTCTTGTTTTTCCTGGCATTTCCCTGTTGCCTATTGTATCCACTGCACAGGCTCACCACGCGAGCCTGTGCACAAATTTTCAGTCCAGCCGCCAATGTAGCTGAAACAGCCGCTCCATCCGCGTTTTCTGGGCAAGCTTCCCCTCAATCTGTGCAATCAATTCCTCGCGCTGCTTGTCCACTTGATCCTGCGCGTCGAACAGCGACCGTCGCTTCTGGTTGCGCTGGGCTTCGAGGGCCTTGATCTGCTTTTGACCCCCCAGCTTTTCTTCCAGCGTGAGCGCGGTAGTGGCGGCGCGTCGCGCTTCCTTGATCTGGCGGTCGAGTTCCTTGATCTCGCGTTCCAGGCCAACCTTGAGATCGTCGGCCCAGCCGTCGAGCTTGTCGGCCTCGGCCTCGAAGAAACGGGCATTGCGTTCGGAAATGCCGCGCTGAATGGCGGCTTGGTGGTGGTGTGTTTGTTCCCGGAGAATGCTTTCCCTCTCCCCTAGCCCCTCTCCCGCTTGCGGGAGAGGGGAACAGGTGCCGGGCAGGGTCAGGAGTCGTGCCGCGATTTCTTCGTCGAGCGCTTGGCCATCGTCGGTGATGGCCGCAAAAATCAGGTGGTCTTCCGCCTGATCGAGGGATTCGACGCTGAAAAGCGTGAGGGTGAGCCAGCCGGCCTGGCCGATGAGTGGCTCCAGCGTCGTGATTTTGCCATCGTGCTGGCCGTAGTCGAAATGAATTTCGGCGGGCGGCAGCTCCCGGCCCTTTGCCTGCGCCACCAGGATCTCGGCGAGTGGATGATTCAGCCGGTAAAGATGCGCCTCGCCGGTACGTCGCGGCAGCTCATACAGCCCCAACGGGATGACGGCGGCTTGCTCCGGGAAGGGTTGCGCCTTCAGGCTGAACGAGGCGTCGCCCATAAATTCGGCCTGGCCGTTCAGTTCATGCTGCGTAAGCTGCATGAGCAGGCGTTCGTAGCGGTTGAGATAAGCCTTGGAGGCTTCGTCGCACACTTTGAGCTTTTCGCGCACTTCGTCGTCGAAATTTTCCAATAGCTGCTGACGTGTGCGCGTCATGGATTCGTTAATTTCCAGGCTCAATTCAAGCTGGAGCTGGTTGAAGGCGCTCTGGATTTCATCTGGCTTGCGGCAATTCTGATAGATGGCGGCAATGCGCTTTTCAAAATCCACGCCGGACTCGATGGCGCCCAGCACTTCGTCGCTGGCGCCGAAAACACCTTCGAAGAGCTGGAATTTTTCGGACAACAGTTCGAAGACACGCTGGTCGGCTGCGTTCTTGCGGTTGATGAAGTTCACCACTACCACGTCGTACTTCTGGCCGTAACGGTGGCAGCGACCGATGCGCTGCTCTATCCGCTGCGGGTTCCAGGGCAGGTCGTAATTCACCACCAGCGAACAGAACTGGAGGTTGATGCCTTCGGCCCCGGCCTCGGTGGCGATCATGATGCGCCCTTCCTCGCGGAAGTAATCCACCAGTGCCGAGCGCATGTCTGCGCTACGCGAACCGGTAACCCGGTCGCTGCCTTGGTGGCGTTCCAGCCACTGGCTATAGATGAGCTTGGAGCCATCGTCGGTGTTGGAGCCATTGAACAACACGATGCCTTCACGAAACGGGCTGTCCGCCAGCAGGCGCAACAAATAGCTCTGGGTGCGGCGCGATTCGGTGAAGATGATGGCTTTCTCCGCACCGCCGAGTTCTTTTGCCTTGGCAAAGGCGACGCCCAGCGCCTTGAGCAGGGCTTTTCCCTTGGCATTGTGCTCGATGGAAGACGCAAGAGCGGCAAAAGCGTCGAGGTCGGCGATTTCCTGTTCAAGCGCCTGGCGGTCGGCTTCGGTGAGAAATTCTACCGGTTCGTCTTCAGCCCATTCCTCGGCAGTTTCATCCAGCGCTTCGTAGTCCTGATCTAGTTCATCTTCAAGCGATTCGGTCGGCTCATGCTTGCGGAGTTTGGCCTTTAGCCGATTTGAGATCGAGGTCAGCGCGCCCGCAATGGCAAAGGTGCTTGATGCCAGCAGTTTGCGCAAAACCAGTGTCATCAGGCTGCGCTGCCCGGAAGGCAGGGCTTGCAGGTTATCCCGTTGCAGGTATTCGGAAACGAGGTGGTAGAGCTTGTCCTCGCTTTCCTCCGGGGTGAATTCTTCCACCAGGGGTAGGCGTTTGGTGTAGGGGATGTACGCTGTGACCTGCCGCCGCAGGGTACGATGGCAAACGGGCTTCAGCCGCGCTTTGAGCGTCTTGAATACCTGCTCCTGATTCAGGTTGGCAAACTGTTCGCGGAAGCTTTTCAGATCGCCGAAGGCATGTTCGTCGATGAAGCTCACCAGGCCGAACAATTCCAGCAGGGAATTCTGTAACGGTGTCGCGGTGAGCAGCAGCTTGTGCTTACCGGCCAGAGCCAGTTTGAGCGTGTTGGCAATGACATTCGCCGGCTTGTAGACATTGCGCAGCCGGTGCGCTTCGTCGATCACCACCAAGTCCCACGGCACTGCTTGAACGTCGCCTGCCTTGCTCTTGGCGAACTGATAGGAGCAGATGACGATCTCTGGCGCCTCGAAGGGGCGGAACTGGCCTTGCTTGATGGCTGTGTTGTAGGACTTGGCTTCGAGAATCCGGCAAGGCAGGAAAAATTTTTCGGCCATCTCCTGAAACCACTGCTTGCGCAGGTTGGACGGCGTTATTATCAGAATTCGCCGCTTGCGCTCCGCCCACTTTTGCGAAAGCACCAAGCCCGCCTCAATCGTTTTGCCCAAGCCCACTTCGTCCGCCAGCAGCGCCCCTTTGGAGAGCGGCGAGTTGAAGGCAAACAGCGCTGCATCAACCTGATGCGGATTCAGGTCAACCTGCGCATCGACCAGCGCGCCGGCCAGTTTCTCGACACTGTCAGGTGGGCAGCGACGAGTCAGTTCGTGGGCGAAGTATTTTGCGTGGTAGTCGGAAATCACAGGTTGACCTATTTGCCGCTTGTGGCGGGTTTCTGCCCATCAACAGATGGGGCGCCCTGTTCGGGAATCGCAACGCCATTCCGCCCGCAATAATCCAGAATCATCACCTCGATCATGTTGGCAAGGCTGCGGTGTTCCTGGTGTGCTACGGCGCGCAACCCTTCCTTGATGGCGGGGTCGATGCGCAGGGTCAGAGTTGTTGCCTTGGTTCCGGCCATGTTTCTTATGCCTTTGGGGTGATATAGTGCGGATGTACTGCGACTATACTGCACCGTGTCGGACACTACAACCGAAGGGGGAATAACCTTGGCGCGCCAATACCAACCTCGACGCTTTTTCCGCAATGCGCCGAATCGCTTGCTGCAACAATATTTCAGTGGCCGGGGTGTATTGGCCGAGGTGGATTTCGGCGCACTGTCCGAAACCCAGGTGGAGCCAATTTACGAAGCCTGGCTCCAGCTGCCCGAGGACACCCGCAACGCGATGGAGCAGGATTTCCAGGAGATTGACGAGCTGGCATGCGAGGGCGGATCGAAGGCTATCCTGGATGAGGCGCGCTTTCACGGCGAAGACCTGGCCGAACAGTTTGCCGGGCTGGATGGTTTCCACGGACACGCCTTCTGGACCTTCCTGGAGTGCCCAAAGTGTTGGCGCGGAGCGGTGGCGCTGCATCACGCGGACACGGTGCCCGCTTCCTACTGGCGCAAGCGCAAGAACCTGCCGCGCCAGCCCGCCGCTGTGGACGCGGCCAGCATCAGCAAATTCGAGCAAAATCTCGGCGACTATTTCCACTGGATGCAGGGACGTGGGAAGAACTGCAAGGTGGACTGCTACCGGCGCGACGACCTGGATTATTTCTTCGCTTATCCCGAGGACTACGCCCAGGCGAGCCCCGAATGGGAGGGCAAGGAGTTCAAGCGCCGCCCGCATCATCCGGCCTTCGAGATCATTTTCGTTTACGCGCAGCAGGACGGCACGCTGGATATTTTCCTGTCCGGCGACCGCAAGCCGGTGCCCGATCTGCAAGCGATTTTCGCCGCCACGATTCTGAAAGCGGAACTTGAGCCGGACGAGAAGGACGAGCGCGTCTACGACCTCAACCCGCTACGCTCGCGCCAGTTCCAGTTTTCCTATCAGCCTGAATCGGGGATTGAACAGGTGGAGGTGAAGAAGTTGCGCCTGGCCGTGCGCGGCAAGAGCGAGCGCCTTGTTCTGGAGGCCGACCCCACGCGCAACCCGCAGGCGGTTTTCGACTTGCTGGCCAAGGTGACGACGGCCATTCCGCTGGCGCAACTCTCCATCACGCAGGTGGGCATCAAGGTGACGTTCGCTGCCGGCGCTTCGTCGCGGAAGGCCAGCACCCGCACCTTCGACATCAATTGGCCGAACTCCTGTTCCCTCAAGCACGACGGGCGCGACCTCATCATCCGCCGGATGCTGGCCGACTCGGGTATCGAACCCCAGGAGCCTGCCCCGGAAGATAGCGCCACGACATGACGGAAAGCGGCCTGCTGGAAGCGGTGCTTGACCGGCTGGGCAGCGCCGTGGCGGCGGAAGCCTTTTCCGGCGCGGACGAAGCCGCAGACTGGCCGCGCGGCGCGCTGGATGCTTTCCTCAAGAATGGACTGCTACGCCGCGCCCAACCTGCCCAAGTGATCGAGTGCCGGGGCTGCGAGGAAAACTGTTTCATGCCGGTGCATGTCTTCCCCGCCGAAGGTGGCCGTCCTGCGCGGGCCTTCATTGCTTGCGACAGGCGGGACGACGTGGGCCGGGTGGCGGTAGATTTTCGCCGCCTGGAGCAGTGGCAGGCGACGGGCGGCATGATTGCCGCTGCGCTGGCGCGGTTGCTGGAGTTCAGCGAGCCAGCCCCGGCAGACGGCGGGCAATGGCATCTCGGCGTGCTCAAGGGAAAGAAGCACAACAGCCCGGTTGTGCTGATGGCCGGGGATAACCTCATGCTTTCGCTTGCCGGTCACGCCGTCCCGCTCGTGGACGTGCTGACCATCGAGGAAAATGCCCTCGCGCTGGACAAGGCCGCGCTGATCCGCTTGGTGGACAACCCGGATGGCAATGGCGAAGACCCGGAAGCGCGCCGCGCCAGGCTCAAGGCGCGGGTGGGCGAAGAAAAGGCAAAAGGGACGAAGGCATTCCTTCAGGTGGTAGCGGATGAAGAGGGAATTTCCGTTTCCCGCTTGAAGCAGCTCACTTCGGCCAAACCGGAACCCGTCAACATGTGGTCAGACTTGGCCGCCTCGCCAGCGCACCCTAGCTCGAAGAAAATCAAACCCCAGCATTGACGGCCTTCTCGGCCTCGCTAATCGAGACAGCTTGCGGGATAGTCCCCTAGCTACTTCCCAATGGCGGCATGTTCAACAACACCCAAAGGGGTACAAACATGCTGCAAACCATCTATCGGCTTCCCGCCGTCAAATCCGAATCCGGTCTTTCACGTTCGACCATCTATCTGCGCATCACTCAAGGGCTGTGGACTAAGCCCGTTAGCCTTGGGGCGCGGGCGGTGGGCTGGCCCTCCGGCGAGGTGGCGGCGATCAATGCCGCCCGTATCGCTGGCAAGCCCGATGAAGAAATCCGCGCCCTGGTGGTGAAACTGGAAGCTGCCCGCAAAGCTGCGGCGTAAGGGGGCCACCATGAGCGCAGAAAATCTGCTTTCACGCCTGGAGCGCGTCAAGCGCACCGGGGCCGGGCGCTATCAGGCGCGGTGTCCGGCCCATGACGACAAGGGGCCGTCCTTGTCCATCCGGGAACTGGACGATGGCCGTGTCCTGGTGCATTGCTTCGCTGGCTGCGATGTCCATTCTGTTTTGTCTGCTGCGGGGCTGAGCTTCGACGATCTGTTTCCGCCCCGCGAGCTGGGGCACTACGCGAAGCGGGAGGGGCGGCCTTTTCCTGCGGCGGACATTCTGCGCGCTATCGCGTTCGAGGTGCTTGTCGTTGCCGTGGCAGGTTCTTCCATGCTGGCGGGTGAGCCATTCAATGCCGTTGACCGTGACCGGCTATTTGTCGCGGTGGGCAGGATACAGGCGGCACTTGAGGCGGGAGGGCTGAATCATGGATGAGGGCATCGAGCGC
>Ga0315268_10009546_pt1 | contig 10062 bp, 9 predicted proteins | sample C1_top_MG_FD_204535 | JGI IMG/M metagenome (GOLD analysis project Ga0315268, IMG submission 204535) | Sediment microbial communities from Yellowstone Lake, YNP, Wyoming, USA - C1_top | ecosystem: Environmental > Aquatic > Freshwater > Lake > Sediment | place: USA: Wyoming | collected 2017-08-01 | reverse complement strand
TCCTCGGATCGGAGTTCTCCACAGAAGTCCTGGTTCACAAGGGTGCCGGAGCCTACATCTGCGGCGAAGAGTCGGCGTTGATGAATTCGATTGAGGGGGGGCGCGGCTATCCGCGCTTCAGACCGCCCTTCCCGGCGCAGTTCGGACTCTGGGGCGCCCCGACGACGATCAATAATGTCGAGACTATCAGCAACGTGCCGTTGATCATTAAGAACGGTTGGGAATGGTACTCAAGGATTGGCGTGGCAAAGCATCCGGGGCCGATCCTCGTGGGCGTAAGCGGTCACGTGAACAAGCCGGGCGTGTATGAGATGCCGACGGGAGTGCCGCTGCTGGAGATCATTCACAAGTATGCCGGAGGCGTGCCGGGGAACAAAGCGATCAAAGCGGTGATCCCTGGAGGCTCATCGACGATGATCCTTCGCGGCGAGCAGTTGGAAGGGGTCTGCATGGATGCCGAATCGCTCAAAGCGGCCGGCTCGTCCGTTGGCACGGCGGGATTGATCGTGATGGATGAGGACACCGATCTGATCAAGGTTCTCACGAGGATCGCGCAGTTCTACTATCATGAATCGTGCGGACAGTGCACACCCTGCCGCGAGGGAACGGTATGGCTTTGGAAAGTGCTGAAGCGCTTCGAGATGGGTGAGGGAAGGATGGAGGATATCGACCTCCTGATGGATGTGGCAAACAACATCGAGGGAAATACGATCTGCGCCCTGGGGGACGCGGCTGCGTGGCCGGTCCAGTCGATGATCCGACGCTTTAGAGACGAGTTTGAGAAGCGAGTGAAGGTACCACAGGTAAGGAGGGAGGAAGCAGTCCCGATCTAGTCCCTGCATTCTGGCCCGATTTCGGTGCTCGTATGCACGCAAGGGACGCCATCTTCTTGGCGGCCTTGCACATACGAGCTTTTCGTTTCTGAAACATCTCCGAACCCCCGCCTGTATACTAGGGTCAGGGTGGCCTGAGGAGAGGGATTGGGGAACCTGTCGGACTTGCTGACCGTCTAAATGAGTGAACCCGGGAACACAACGAAGTCGATGGCGAGCCAGCCACTTGCGCAGGAGGTAGATCGCGCCCTGGATGGAAAGAGCGATGAAGTATTGATCACTCTTTTCCAGAACGGAGAACGGGACGCGTTCCGCGTGCTGGTGCAGCGGTACCAGGGCCGTGTGAAGAACCTGATCTATTCGATCTTTCACGACGTTGACGCGGTCGACGATCTCGCTCAGGAGGTTTTTATCAAAGCCTATGAGGCGCTGCCACAGTTTCGTTTCCAGTCGTCGTTCTTTACATGGCTCTATCGCATCGCGGTGAACAAGTCGCGCGATGAGCTGCGGAGACGAAAGATCCGGAAAATTCTTTCGCTTCAGGCGTTGCTCGACTCGAGGGATCATGAGCTCGGATCGCGGCTGGCGATCGAACCTCGGGACAACGAGGCACAGGAATTGATCGCCTCGGCGCTTCGCCTCCTGCCGGAGAAATTTCGTGTTGCACTCGTTCTGAAAGATATTGAAGGGTTCTCCTATGAGGAGATCGCCGACGTTCTGCAGTGCGAGGTCGGCACGGTGAAGTCTCGGTTGTTCCGTGCGCGAGCAACCCTGCGGAATATCCTGAAGCCATACCTGGAGGAGCGGACGTAGTATGAAATCTTGGTCACGGGAAGAGATTTCGGAAATGCTCTCGCTCTACATCGATGGAGAACTCGGCGAGCAGCGCGCGCGAGAGCTCGAAGAGCACCTCGCGAACGACCCTGAGACGGCGAAAGAGCTTCGCGAGCTGCGTGCCATGAAGGGGCTGTTGGCGACGAAGAAGCGGCTGCCAGAAACTATCGGCTTCTGGACGAGGCTCTCCGGCAGGTTGGAACGGAAGCAGAAGGAGCAGGAAAACCTTTTGCCATTTCCGCGCAAGTACTTGCCGATCGTTGTTTCGGCAGGGGCTCTCGCCGTCCTTGTTGTGGGGTTGCTGATCTTTCAGCAGCGCAGCAGCGTGATGCAATACGTCAGCCGCCAATCCGAGCGCGTTCAGAAGGCAATGGGGGAGAATCTTCTGACGGGATCGATCCTCCCGCTCTTCTCGAACGTGGACCGGAACCAAGTCCTCCAGTTCGCGCTCTTCGGTACGCTGCCCCTCGACGCAAAGTCCGAGACGTCCCTCCGTGTCGACGAAAACGCAGAGCGAGGGTACACTATCGATGTTGGGAAAAAAGCGGCCGAAGCGGCTTCCCCGATCACGGTCGACGAGTTCGTGCAGCAGGTGAAGCCGACGAGGGCCCAACGACAGGTGATTGATTCCGTGCTCGATCTCGGACGTGAGCGTATTGAACGCTCGGCGTTTCTGGCAGAGGATCGGGGGATTGTGATCGATCCGAACCTTCCGCAATTCAATAGGGTTATGCTCTCGAGCATCACAGCAAGTCTGGAGTCGGCGCAGCGGGTTCGGCTTCAGAGGTTTCTGGAGAAACGGAAGGCTCGGTACACGATTGAGCAATTGTACGGGAAAGCTGAACCGCCCGAGCGGATCTACCGCGACATCCCGCCACCACACCGGAATGAGCGTTTCCTCGTCGTTACGCCCGATACGATGGCGCTTTCCCGCCTCCATTTTGATATGGATAGTCTACAGCGTCGCTTTCGACGAGAGGTTGAGCACCAGCGTCAGGTCAGCCTGAATGTTGGCAGCTTCATCAGACGTTTTGCGGAGCGGGAGGCTGCAGTGAAGAAGCGGTTCAGCTTCACCACGGATCCCATCCGAGTGGTGGGTGATTCCGACGTATTGAGCATCGAGATCGGTACATCCTGGGAAGGCCTGCAATCTCCCCCGCGTGAATGGATGGTGAAGCCGGTCGCGCGTATGCCCAGGGGGGTTCCTCGTCCGCCAAACGGCCCGTCGATCAACCTCCACTTCGGCGGCAGCGACTCCACCTTCTACTTCAATCTCGATCTCGACAGCCTCCTGATCCGTATGCATAACGAAGGACCCGGGGTCGGATTCGAATTCTTCAAGGGGGATCCGAGGTCTCGAGATCGGGGCATGCGCGTGCGGATAGGCGGGAACATCATCGATGTGGACAGCCTGGCGAGGGCCGGCGGCCGCGCACGCGCCTTTGTGGACTCGCTGATGAAACTCATGGAGGAGAAGCACCAGAACGTGCGCGAGCGACAGAAACGAAACGACGATGATGATCCGCTCGATCGGTAGATAATGCTGGAATTGAACTGGTGAATCCCGTCGACATGGAGTGTCGACGGGATTTGCATTGATGCCCGCCGGTTGCTTTTCCTTCCACTCTTCGCTATATTCTGCCAACTAACCCCACCCACGGCTTGAAGAAGTCGCTTGTCTGAGCTCGTCAAAGTCAAGATCACACGCACCAATGGTGCCTTACTGGATCTGCCCCTGCCCACGTACGCCACGGGAGGATCTGCAGGGATGGATTTGTTCGCCGCCGTTGAAACGGATCTGACGATCCAGCCTCTGGAGACCGTGCTCGTGCCTACCGGCTACTGCATCGAGTTGCCGGAGGGGTACGAGGCTCAAGTGCGACCGCGGAGCGGACTTGCGATCAAGAGCCGTATCGGCATTCTGAATTCGCCGGGTACGATTGATTCCGACTATCGGGGGGAGATCAGGGTCATCCTGACGAACTTCGGCCAGCAGCCCTACACCGTCAGGCGAGGAGACCGGATTGCGCAGCTCATTGTGCAGCGCTATGCGCGCGTGCAGTGGGAGGTGGTTGAGAAGCTCGCTGGGACGCAGCGCGGCGAGGGGGGCTTTGGCCATACCGGTGTAACGTCGCAAAAGGGGAACGATCGGTGACGCCGAAACCGCGATCTCGAGGGAGGGCCGACCGAGGCGATACAGCCCGGCTTGACGTGCGCGACACCGGCTGGAATTCCTTGTTCCAATCTCTTGGCCGAATTGAAGTCGTTTCGCTGGTGGGCGCGATTCTGCTTCTCCTTGTCCTTATCTATTTTGTCCAATCGATCCTTTCCCCCTTCCTGCTGCTCGGCGCAATCATCTTCCTCCTCTATCCGCTGCGCGGGTACTCGCTGGCGAAGAAGATCATGTGGCTGAGCGTTATCCTGTTCGGGGTCTGGTTCGCAGTGAGTATTTCGTCGATCCTGGCACCGTTTGTGTTCTCGCTGGTGTTGGCGTACGTGCTCAGCCCGATCGTGGAGCGCTGCGAGCGATGGGGAATTGCCCGCTGGATTACATCCCTCATCCTTATTCTGTTTCTTCTCGGCGTGATCACGCTGGTGTTCTTCTTCGTCCTGCCGGTCGTGCTGACACAGTTCGAGGGCATCCTCGATTCGCTCTCGAGGGTGATCGTCGATTTCAATTCGTGGATATGGAACAGCAGCATCATCAAGGCGCTTGAGCGCTACGGGATCTCCGCGGACGAGGTCCGGACCACGCTGACAAGCCAGTTTGCCCCCAAGCTGGAGGACATCCTGAAGAACCTGCTCAAGGGTCTGCTCGTTCTGGCCAGCAGCATCAGCAACCTCGTAACGCAGATCATCTACGTGGTCCTGGTTCCGTTCCTCACATTCTATATCCTGAACGATCTGCCGAAGATCCGTCATCGGCTGTTGATGCTCTTCTCGCATCGGCTTCGAGATCGGGTCGAAGACTTCCTCACGTCGGCCGATCAGGTCATCGGCCTCTACCTGCGCGGGATCATCACCGTGGCGCTTGTTCAAGGAATCATCGTTGCCACGCTCTTCACTGTTGTGGGCATCAAGTACGCGCTGATGCTTGGCGTGATCGCAGCGATCCTGGACCTTGTTCCGTACTTCGGGCTCATCATTACGATGGTTCTCTCCGTTGTCGTCGCGGCCTTCAGCGATCCCCCGGTGCTGCCGAAGGTCCTCTTTGCGCTCGGATCGATTGAAGCGCTTCGGATATTCGAGACGATGTATCTCTCCCCAAGGATCCTGGGAAGCAAAGTCGGACTCCATCCGCTCGTCGTCATATTCTCCATCCTGGTGTTTTTCAATTTCCTCGGTTTCATCGGTTTGATCGTTGCCGTCCCGGCGACCGCGCTTATTATTTTGCTCGTGAGGGATTGGGAGGCGAGCCAGCGCGGCATCCCCCTCGGGAAATATCACTCCAGCCCCTAAACCGTCTCGACAATGTCTGGCACTCTCTATCTTGTTGCCACACCGATCGGCAACCTGGAGGACATCACCTTCCGAGCGCTGCGGATCCTCAAGGAAGCGGACGTCATCGTCTTTGAGGAACGGAGGGAAGGTCTTCGCCTTCTTCATCACTTCGGCATCGAGAAACCGGTGGAAAGTCTCAACGAGCATAATGAGGCCGCGGCGTCCCACGTCATTCTGGGAAAACTGAAGGAGGGGAGGTCCGTCGCAGTAATCTCCGACGCGGGCACCCCGGTGTTCTCGGATCCCGGTCAGATCCTGGTGCAGAGGGCGATCAACGCGGGCATCAAGATCGTACCGGTGCCGGGTGCCTCGTCGTTGCTGCCCGCTCTTGTCGTGTCCGGTTTTCCCATCGACGAGTTCGTCTTTCAGGGGTTCCTGTCGCCGAAGCGGAATCGGCGGATCGCGGAGCTGCAGCAGCTCAACCGAGAGCCTCGCACCATCGCCCTGATGGAGGCCCCTTATCGCTTGATACAGCTCGTTCGAGACATCGCGGAAGTCTTCGGCTCGACGCGACGCATCTGCGTGGCGTTCGATCTCACGCTCCCGACCGAGGCGATCTTCCGGGGAACCGCGCAGGAATTGTATCAGAGGTTTTCGAAGGAGGAGAGGAAGGGGGAGTTTGTCCTCTTGATCGAAGCCCTTCCACGATGAGGGCCTGAAGGAGGTCCCACGCACATCACATATGCGTGGGACCTTGCGTCTAGGGGATCAGCACCGCACAAGCGAGAACGGTCGTCCACAATCCGTTCTTATCGCCCTCGGCTGATTGCGTTACGTTGAACGTGCGGATGATCTTTCCCGACATCTTGAACATCTTCTCTCTCTCGTCCCACGCTGTGTTGGGATCGAATTCCACGCCGAGGGTCGTCGCAAGCATGGTGGCGGCGAGATCTTCGGCATACTCGCCGGCCCGTTCATCCGTCTCGCCGAAGGGGTGGTGCTCAGAGAGGTAGCCGTACTGTGTCGCATCAGCCGGCTGGGCAACGCCGATCGAGGAAGCGATGAGGCGGTTCGGCTCGTTGGTGGCATTCCGCGCCATCACGCAGAACGTGATGGCTCCCGCCTGAAGAAGCTTCAGGCCTTCCTCCTTCGGGATGCGGCGGCAACCCGGCGGATAGATACTCGACACCGCGACGATGTTGCACTTCTCGATTCCGGCATCCCTCAGCGCCAATTCGAACGACTGCAGGTAATCCTTGTGCCTGCCGACGCCCTTGGTGAAAAACATCCTCGTTGGTACGAACACCTCCTCATCTCCCTCTTAAGAGTGAATAGTCGTGAGTGGTTGCTAGGGTCTGATGATCTTCAAGAATCTACGCTTTCCAACTTTGAGAATGAATTCCTTCTTGTCTGGAACGGTTGCGTTGAGGTCGGTGACTCTCTCGTTGTCGATGGAAACGCCTCCCTGCCCGATCAATCTGCGGGCCTCGGTTTTTGATGAGGCGAGCTGAGTGAGGGCAAGGAGCGTAACGAGCGACGCGTCCCCGTTCCGCGGATTGAATCGAAACTCTTCGATCTGATCGGGGACCTCCTTTTCGATGAAGATGCGGTCGAACTCCTCCTCGGCGCTCTTCGCTGCGTCCGGACTGTGGTACATCGTCACAAGCGTGCGCGCAAGCTTGCGCTTGAGATCGCGCGGATTGACGCTCCGGTCGGCAAGCTGCCGCTTAATGTGAGCCAGCTCCTTGTTCGAGACGTCGCTCGCGAGCTCAAAATACGTGTAGATCAGGGTGTCAGGGATCCGGAGGGTCTTGCCGTACATCTCCCGCGGCGACTCACTGATGCCGATGTAGTTGTCGAACGACTTGCTCATCTTCTCGACGCCGTCTGTGCCCAGGAGGAGCGGCATCGTGAGGATGACCTGCGGGTCCTGCCCGTACTCTCGCTGGATGTCGCGCCCAACGAGCAAATTGAACTTCTGATCGGTCCCGCCGAGCTCGAGGTCAGCCTCGATCACGACAGAATCCATTGCCTGGGCGAGCGGGTAGAGGAACTCGTGCACGTTGATCGGCTCGCCCGCCTTATAGCGCTCGGTGAAATCATCCCGCTCGAGCATGCGCGCAACGGTGTACTTGCTCGCCAACAGGATTACATTCGCGAAGTTCATCTTGGCGAGCCACTCCGAGTTATACTCCATCCGAACATTCTTCGTCGAAAGGATCTTGGTGGCCTGCTCAAAGTAGGATTGACCGTTGCGGCGCGTATCTTCGAGGGAGAGCGCGGGGCGGGTCTTGCTCCTGCCGGAAGGGTCACCGATCATCCCGGTGAAATCACCGATGATCAGGATCGCCTGATGGCCCAAGTCTTGGAACTGTCGGAGCTTGCGCAAGACGACCGAGTGGCCGAGATGGAGATCGGGTCGACTCGGATCACATCCGAGTTTGACGTGAAGAGGATTTTTTGTCTTGATGGACTTCTCGATCTTTCGGACGAGGTCGTCCTCCGGAATGATTTCGGAGACGCCTCGCTTGATGAGGTCCATCTGTTCGTTAACGGGAGGGAACAATTCTTCGGAGTGTCTCCTCGTTCAGGTGATCGGACGTTTCATTCGTCGTGAGATGTCCTGCCGTGCCTCGCGCTGACGGATGGCCTCGCGCTTGTCGTAGCTTTTCTTGCCTTGTGCCACCGCCAACTCGACCTTGGCGTACGGACCTTTGAAGTAAACGGAGAGCGGAATGAGCGTCAGACCTTTCTCTTGAACTCTCTTGAGCAGTCGCCGGATCTCCCGTTTCTGGAGAAGCAGCTTGCGTGTCCGCCGGGGATCGTGGCTGTCAACCCTCGCGTGCTCGTACGGGCTGATGTGCATCCCGTGGAGCCAGACCTCGCCGTCCTTTATCGCTGCGTAGCTGTCCTGGAGATTGGCAGTTCCCGCCCGCACGGACTTGACTTCGGTTCCTCGCAGCACGATTCCCGCCTCCATCGTGTCTAGGATGATATAGTCGTGCCGAGCCTTGCGGTTCGAGATCGCGACCCGCTGTTGTTTCTCAGCCATCCCGCCCGAAATTTTGGCATCATGGTACGTGAAAACTGGACAAGAATCAAATATCAACTCGATCTTCGACGCGTCGCGCGACGAAGGAGGGATCCGGGAACGTGTCGCGACGAACCGCGTCCTGCTCCCTCGCCGGCCGACCGTCGCGTCGATTCTCCCCTGGGCACTATCTCGACGGGACGACTGTTGAATAGTGCGGCAGGCGCGGTGAGTGACTCCCGGCTGTCGGTTGCCTTTTTTTGCAGTTCTGGGTATATTGGCGGCGTGCAGTGAGCGTCAATGTCGATCGCGCGGCAGCATGATGGTCGCGAAAGGGCGCCTCGAGAAGCTCATCCCAAACCGACAAGAGGATATCAATGGCTGCGAAAGAGTTCGACGTAACGGTCATCGGAAGCGGACCGGGTGGCTATGTGGCTGCGATTCGAGCCGCTCAGCTTGGGATGAAAGCCGCCGTGATTGAGCGTGACAGGCTTGGCGGGATCTGCCTCAACTGGGGGTGTATCCCCTCCAAGGCATTGCTGAAGAGCGCGGAACTCTACCAGACGTTCAAGAAGGCAGAGGAATTCGGGTTTTCCTACAAGGATCTTCGGTTCGATTTTCCGAAAATAATCAAGAGAAGCCGCGACGTGGCCGACCGGGTCTCGAAGGGCGTCGACTACCTTATGAAGAAGAATAAGATTGAGGTCATCCCGGGCACGGGTCGGCTCACCGGCAAGAATTCTATCGAGGTGAGCAAGGACGGCAAGGTCACTGACACGATCAAGACGAGATTTGCTATCCTGGCGACCGGCGGCAGGCCCCGGACGATCCCCGGCGTCATCATAGACCGAAAGAAAGTCATCACGAGTACGGAGGCCATGACGCTCCCCGAGCTGCCGAAATCACTCGTCGTCATCGGCGGGGGGGCGATCGGGATCGAGTTTGCGTACTTCTACAATGCTCTCGGCACCAAGGTGACCGTCGTCGAGATGCTTCCCTCGATCCTGCCAAAGGAGGACAGGGAGATCACGAAGATGCTCGAGTCAAGCCTGAAGAAACAGGGTATCGAGATTCTCACGAATGCGAAAGTCGAATCTGTAGCCGTCTCAAGTGAAGTGACCCTGAAGGTGACGACGAAGGAAGGCGTGAAGGAGATCAAGGGCGAGCTGGCCTTGATGGCGGTGGGGGTCCAAGGGAACGTGGAGAACTTGGGTTTGGAGGCGCTTGGAGTGAAAGTTGATCGGGGAGCCATCGTCGTCGACAACTTCGGCAAGACCAACGTCGACGGGATTTATGCGATCGGTGACGTTTCGGGGCCGCCGTGGCTCGCACACGCTGCATCGCGTCAAGGAATCGTCGCAGCCGAGCATATCGCCGGAAAGGCATCTCACGGATTCGATCGGACGAATATTCCGAGCTGCACGTACTGCCAGCCCCAAGTGGCCAGCGTCGGCATCACGGAAGAAGAGGCCATCGCCGCCGGCCACAAGGTGAAGGTCGGCCGATTCCCGTTCCGCCCGCTCGGAAAAGCGATGGCGACGGGTGAGACAGAGGGGACCGTGAAGCTCGTGTTCGACGAGAAATACGGTGAGCTTCTCGGAGCGCACATCATCGGCGCTGAAGCGACGGAGCTCATCGCAGAGCTCGGACTTGCGCGTGCTCTCGAATCGACGAACGAGGAGATCCATCGCACGATGCATGCGCATCCGACTCTCTCGGAGGCGATCATGGAGGCGGCCGGAGAGGCCTTTGGGCGAGCGATCAACATTTAGACATCCTGAGGAACATCTGCAGTTACATCAGCAATCCGTGCGGCTCCACGTTGCGAACCTTGGCCGTACCCGGTACGCCGACACATGGGAACTCCAGTGGAAGTTGTTTGAGCTTCGCCTGGAAGGTTTGATCGGCGATGTACTCCTCTTC
>Ga0315268_10009545_pt1 | contig 10063 bp, 10 predicted proteins | sample C1_top_MG_FD_204535 | JGI IMG/M metagenome (GOLD analysis project Ga0315268, IMG submission 204535) | Sediment microbial communities from Yellowstone Lake, YNP, Wyoming, USA - C1_top | ecosystem: Environmental > Aquatic > Freshwater > Lake > Sediment | place: USA: Wyoming | collected 2017-08-01 | reverse complement strand
ATTTAAAGAGGATAAAAACAAGGATTCCAAAATTGATAATCTGCCACATGTAACCTTTCCATAATGATGGAGCGTGCTCTGCTTCTTCACCGCTGCCAAGTGCATATGATGCAAAGGCAAAATGCAAAAGGCAAAAGGCAAAAGTAACGAAAAACTTTTTATTTTGAACTTTGAACTTTGAACTTTGAACTTTTTTCATACCTTCACCAGCTTTCTTACGATCTCGTCAGAGAACTTGTCGACATCAGCCCTCAATGCCTGCCTTGCCTTTTCGGCCTCGGCCTTGATCTCTGCCCGTGCCTTCTCAAGTGTTGCAACAGCCTCTGCTTCAGTAGCTGAAAGAACCTCTCTCTGTTTGCTCGTACCTTCACCCTTGAGAGCCTCAAATATTTCCTTTGCTTTGGTTCTGGCTTCGGCAAGTTCGCGATTCATTTTTGCAATGCCTTCTTCTCTTTTAGTACCCATAGCCTTAGCAGCATCAAGATTTCCCCTAACCGTATCTTCTCTTTCTTTGAAAATCTTAAGGAGGGGTTTAAAAAGGATGGCATTTAAAATGAAGAGCAATACGATAAAATTAATAGCCAGTACAAAGAACCACTTATTGAGTTCTAACATATTACACCTTCCGTCAACTAGTTTGGGAAAACGACACCAGATTACCACAGGGTAAAAAAAATTGTCAAGAGGTTTTTATAATCTGTTTTTATAATTTTAAAAATAGGATTTCTAAAATTTTAGATTTAGTCTTCAATGTCTGTTTTGTTATCGTGGTAGAATATGCTTATGTTTTTCAGAAAACTCAAAAATCTAAAAGAAAAACACCTTTTCAGGGATTTGAAAGACCGAGAAACTCCTCAGGGATCAAGGATAAGATTGAATGGCACGGAATATATAAACTTCTCATCCAATGATTATCTCGGCCTCGCAAACCATCCTTATATTATTGATAAAGTGAAAAAGGCTCTTGATACCTATGGCTATGGTTCAAGTGCATCAAGGCTCCTTTGCGGGGGGAGCACCTTGCATAAAGAGCTTGAGAATAAGATTGCGGAATTTAAGACCACTGAGTCTGCCCTTGTCTTTAACTCAGGGTATGCAGCAAACACAGGCGTCATCCCTGCTATTGCAGATAAAGATGGCGTAATTTTCAGTGATGAACTTAACCATGCAAGCATTATAGACGGATGTCGACTGAGCAAGTCGAATGTATTGATATATAAGCATAAAGATCTATTGCATCTCAAGGATCTCATAAGAAAAGAACAAGCAAAGAAAAAGATTGTCGTAACAGATACGGTTTTCAGTATGGAAGGAGATATTGCTCCTTTATATGAGATTTATGAAATATGTAGGGAAAATAATGTAGTCCTTTACATCGATGATGCTCATGGCACTGGTGTGCTCGGAAATGGCAGGGGCGCACTTTCATATTTTAATATTAAACCCGAACCATGGATCATCCAGATGGGAACATTCTCAAAGGCGCTCGGTTCCTACGGTGCCTTCCTTGCTGGCAGTTCCGATGTTATCCAATGGACGCTAAATAATGCACGAAGCTTTATATTCTCAACAGCCCTGCCCTCATGTGTCATTGCTGCGTCTATTGCTGCATTGGAATTAATTGAAAGTAATTCAGAATTAATAAAGAAACTATGGGAAAACAGGAACAATGCAGCGAATAATATTAAAGATTTGGGATATGACATCATGGGAAGTGAAACAGCGATCATACCTGTAAGAACAGGGAGCTTAGAAAATACTCTGCGCATATCGAATCATCTTTATGAAAAATGTATTTATGTACCAGCCATAAGACCACCTACAGTAAAGGAACCGAGGATAAGGATAACCGTGACCGCAGCACATTCAGATGAGGATATTGAAAGACTCATCGAAGCACTGAGAGAGGTGTAAAGAAGCATGGAGCAGAGAGCATGGAGCAGAGAGGGGAATGCAAAGGGTTTTTTCATAACAGGCACTGATACAGGAGTTGGCAAGACAGTTATCACAGCAGCATTGATTAAGGCTGTAGGTCTTTTAGGGCTGAAGGCATGTGGTATGAAGCCGATAGAGACAGGATGCAAAACAACAGAGTTCAGAGTTCAGAGTTCAGAGTTCGAAGTTACTGATAAGTTCATAAATAATGACTTATCAAAGCTCTCAATATGTCATGCCGGACTTGATCCGGCATCCAGTTCCTCTCTGGATTCCCGCTTTCGCGGGAATGACAATGAATGTGGGTTTATTGATAAACCATTTGATAAAAGGACGGAACTTTTGCCGGCTGACGGGATGTTTTTAAAAAAAATGGCGGGAATAGATGACTCGATTGATCTTATTACCCCAATTCGCTTTGAGAGTCCATTGGCACCTCTGCCTGCTTCAGAGATAGAGGGTAGAGAGATTGATCTTAATAAAATACGGGCTGCCTATTCAGAACTCTCGAAGAAATATGATGTTGTGATCACTGAAGGGATCGGAGGTTTACTCGTCCCGATCAAAAGAGATTATTTTGTTCTTGACCTTGCGAGAGACTTTGGATTACCGATAATAGTTGTATCGAGGCCAGGACTCGGCACACTTAACCATACGTTGCTGACGGTCAACTATGCGATAAAAGAAGGTCTTGATGTTGCAGGAATAATTATCAATTATAGCCAGCCTCCTGAAGGAACACTTGCTGAAGGGACTAATCCAGAGATTATCAAACAGATCAGTCCGGTGCCCCTTATAGGTATTTTTCCCTATCTCAAAGATTTAAAAAGCAGCACTATTGAAAAGGCTGTAGTAAAAAATCTGGATATCGAAATTATCAAGAAATATCTCTGATAGGGATCTTTGCTCATTTACTAAATGCGGTCATTAGTAACGACACATATAACATCTTTGCATGTCATGCTCGAAGTTCTTAATCGGGCATCCAGTGTCTTTCTGGATTTCCCAGTCAAGCTGGGGAATGACAAGAATGAGGTCTTACTTATGAACTCTTTAGTAAGTCTTTACCCTCGCTGCAAGCTCTACGACCTGAAGGACAATATTTTTAGAACTACTTTCTTTGATTTTTCTGAAGTATTTAAGGCTTCTTTCTCAATATCTCTTTCTCTAACCTCAGTAAGGTAAAGTAGTGTTCCACAACATGTTCAGGAAGTTCGTTCAGTAAGGCTAAAAAATCCTTCTTGTCAGGACGCTTTTTCTTATATGTTTTAATCCCCTCGGCAATTGCAGGAGCACGTTTGATTTCTTCTTCTCTGAATAACTCTATCATGGATATAGATAGAGCATCTGCAATCAATTCCAGAGATTTCTGTGTAAACCTTCTTTTGCCACTTTCCAACTGGTTTACATAGCCCTGTGAAAGGCCACTTTTTAATGCAAGTTCCTCCTGTGTAAGTCCTGCCTTCAACCTCAGTTTTCTGATATTATCCCCAATAGTATTCCTTTTCTTCATAGAGAATCCTAATAACACCTTGTTATTTATACAATTTCTCTATGCAATAATTTTCTTGACACAAATATTGCACTGTGCTATAAAAACATGAGGTAAAAGGTCTGTGCTGTCATTCCTGCGGAAGCAGGAATCCAGATTTGTTTCCCTATATCAATATGAGGTCCCTACGAAGGTTAGGAAGGAAATGGGGTAAATAACCTCTGGCATCATTTCTACATCGATTTAAGACATTACTCTAAATTTTTTAGATTATAGGGGCGGTTCGCAAACCGCCCTTTTTTGCCTTTGCAGTCGTTATGACGAGCTAATAAAAGGGGGATCCATGATGTTTAGAACAAGATTTATTATGTTGATCATTACAGCATTTGTTTTGCTTTCGCCTGTTCTTCTATGGGCAGGAACCTTCAAGCTCCCCGACACAGGCCAGACGAAGTGCTATCAGGGCGTTAGCCCTTACGCTGAAATCCCCTGCGAGGGGACAGGGCAGGATGGGGAGTATAACATCAATTCTCTTTCCTATACCGACAACGGTAATGGCACGGTAACTGATAACAACACCGGCCTGATCTGGCAGAAGGAGGATGATGAGAATTTATATAATTGGTATCAGGCTTCAGGCACATATCACGCGACGTATAATAGCAGTTCACAAAATGTATGCGGTTCGCTTAACCTCGGCGGCCATTTGGACTGGCGGTTGCCGACGAAAAAGGAACTGATGAGTATCGTAGATTACGGACTACCTTATCGGACAATTAACACTACTTACTTTCCGAATGCGCATGCGTCCTATTATTGGTCGTCTACTAACTACGCGAGCCAGTCGATCTACGCGTGGGACGTATTCTTCGACTATGGCTCCGTCAGCTTCTGGTATAAGAGCAACAGCATGTATGTCCGGTGTGTGCGCGGCGGACAATATCCATCACAAAGCTTTGTTGACAACAATAATGGCACGGTCACTGACAATGCTACAGGTCTCATATGGCAGCAGGGCGAGCCGGGATATATGGCATGGGATTCCGCCCTTTCATATTGCAAAGGACTGTCCCTCGGGGGCCACTCAGACTGGCGACTACCGAATATCAAGGAGCTGGAATCCTTATTATACTATCCCGCGACGGAAACAAGTTTCTTCCCGAATGCATATGCGGGCTTTTATTGGTCGTCTACTACGTACGCGAGCCTTCCGTACTACGCGTGGGACGTATTCTTCCCCGTTGGCGAAGTCCCCAACGAGCATAAGCTCAGCAGACCCTATGTCCGGTGTGTGCGCGGCGGACAGTCTGGGTCATTGGGCAATTTGACTATTACGAAATCAGAACCGACAGCGGGAATGGTAAGCAGTCAAGACGGTTTCATAAGTTGCGGGGCGGTGTGCTCGCATGATTATGAAATCGGCTCTCAGGTGACCCTGACGGCACAGCCTGGATATATGTCAACATTTGCGGGCTGGTCCGGAGGCGGTTGCTCGGGCACCGGCCCATGCACCACAACGATTTCGGAGAATACTACTGTAACCGCCCAATTTATCACCCTCGACATTCCGGCCGATAAAATAACCATGCTTGTTTTAAATGAAGCATATGATCCCCAAGACAAGAGGACCCCTTTGATTCTTGTCCACGGCCATGGGCAGACAGAAGATTGGAATCATAATAACGTGCTTGATGAAAACGAAGCGATTGAAGCAGTTAAACAAGCCGGATGGGAAGCAGTCTTGGATTATTATGACGGTAGTTCTCTGGAAGATAATTATAAAATCTATCGTTTCCATTATCTCAGCGATATAGAGAGTGTGTCTGAAATTGGCAGGGGTCTGCGAAAGCGTCTGGACGAAGCAATAAACAAAGGAGATATGAACAACACGCAAATCGTTATTGTTGCCCATTCCATGGGCGGATTGGTCTCACGCTCTTATCTGCAGGAATCAGGCGGCGGCAGCAGAGTTAAAAAACTCATAACCCTGGCGACGCCTCATCATGGAACCCCCGGCGCAAATGATATGGCGATCAATCAGTTGATAAAGAATGCCGACATTCGTGACAAATCCTGGAGAAAGTTTTTGGGACCCACAAACAATTGGACATATACGGTGAAGGAGGCATCCTGGATTTACTGGCTGGAATCGTGGAATTCCATGCTGAGCTACAATGAACCAAACAGGCAGGACCTCTTGTGGGATAACTTTGACGGCGTCATGAAAAATACAAAAGACATAAATAAGTGGCTCAGAGATACGCTCAATACCGATACCTCTTTTGATGATCGACTCATTACATATTACGGCTACATAGACAGTAATAGCTCCGCATATAAAGATATTGTGGGGGATATTTACAGCTACTTGCTGCCGAACGGACCCTTTGTCATTTTAGCAAAGGCGGTAGAAGCTGAAGCATCCGGTGATAAGCATCGCCAGCTCTTATGCGCAAGTATGCTGCTGAACTATGGATTATACAAGGATGGAAGCCCTTATGCTTCGAATGACGGCATGGTTCCGCTACAGAGCGCAAGGTTTAATAATCACACTGTTGCAAAAAGAGTAGGATGTCCGGACCATGACCATTTGGACATGCTTGGCGTAAACGCTGACAAGAAGTGTTCAGGCGGTAAAAGTTTGCTTGAAACTTTGGCGGACGACTTGAATGAAATAATATCTCCGTAATCGGTTATGGGGGAAGAGAGGCACATCCATCATTTCAGTGATACTTGCAGAAGTGGGGCAAGGTGTCCTTGAATTATGAATTAAGTGAATGAGGGGAGTGCAAAAGTGTCGCGCCTTCAAAATTCATTCTTGGATATAACAAATATAGGAATAGCTGCATCACTATACAAATTCTTGTAGAAAACTTCATTAATTCATATACCCCGCAGTCTCTGCTGCGGGCACCTTATGTCGTCGGGGTGCAGGGCGTCGAAGACCCCTGCCGATCCACAGGGTAAATACCCTGTGGTATCGCAACGAGCGAAGCGAGTTTAGTTTATTAACTTTTGCAGAAAAGGACTTAAAGGAAAATTGGCTAAGGTATAGAGAAAATTTTCTGAAGGAGGTTTATGGAAGATGACAGAGAAGGAAATTTTTGAAAAAAATTTAATATTAAGTACAGAGTTTGATAGATATGTCATAGAGCATCCAGAATTTGCAGAGAAACTCCCTCACAATGCCCAGTTAGTTCTTTTGCCAGTAGACGACCCCGAACTATGCAATATAAATATAGAGTTGGCAAAAAAACAAAGAGAGCCTGGGCAGCAAGTAGTATACATACATATAGGTGGAATTGCTCCACAAATGTCACGGCTAAAAGATGTAAACATGGAAATTGGGGCAGCATAGCAAGAGAACAGAGAACCATATCTTCAAAATTCAAACAAGCTATTTCATAACTTCAAGAATCGATTTTTCCCTGTGTTTCCCTATCATAAATCTCCAAATGAACAAGACGGGCTGAAAACTCCCCAAGGATTTTATCTTGCTCCCGAATATTTCTGTTTGATAAATAACCAGATTTTACACTATTAAATCAGTTTCATATCTTGGAGAACCTTTTTGAGCTTTTCTCTATTCGCAGGTGCCATCTCGCAGAGCGGGAGTCTGAACTCTTCCTGTATTTTTCCCATCATCGCCAATGCTGTCTTGGCGGGAATCGGATTGGTCTCAATGAACATTGCTGCATTCAGAGGTTCAAGTTTATAATGTATCTCCCGTGCCTTTTCATACTGCCCTTTTAGCATTAAGGCACACATTCTCGATACTTCTTTCGGCATGACGTTTGCGCTTACGGAAATAACCCCTTTCCCTCCGAGGGCCATGAGAGTAAGTGTAGTGAAGTCATCACCCGAGAGAACAGTTATTCTGTCTCCACAGAGCCTGATAATCTCGCTCACCTGCTTCATGTCACCCGAAGCCTCTTTTATTGCAACAATATTCTTAATCTCTGCAAGGCGTGCAACAGTCGACGGGAGTACGTTTGATGCAGTTCTTCCAGGGACATTATATGGAACCAAAGGTATGTCGACTGCCTCTGCAATAGCTTTATAGTGTCTGTAAATACCTTCCTGGGTCGGTTTGTTGTAATAGGGAGATACGAGCAGAGCGGCATCAGCACCTGACTTCTTTGCATGTTTTGTTATTTCAATAGTCTCATCTGTAGCGTTCGCTCCAGTGCCTGCAATAACAGGAACCCGTTTGTTAACCGTTTTTACAGTAAGATCAATAACCCTGTAATGTTCTTTATAATCGAGCGTTGCAGATTCACCTGTCGTACCACAAGGTACAATTGCATTGGTGCCCTGAGATATATGCCACTCTATGAGGTCGCCAAGTGCCTTTTCATCAACCTTCCCCTTTTTAAAAGGTGTAACGATTGCTACTATTGACCCTTTAAACATAGCTGCCTCCTTTTTTGTTTCTGTTAATAATCGATACTACCCTCAAAGACCTTTACAGCAGGACCTGTCATATAGACATGGTTGTCACCTGCCCATTCTATAAAAAGGTCTCCGCCAAGGAGATGAACTGTTACACTCCTACCTGTAAGACCTTTAACACTTGCTGCAACAGCCGCAGCCGATGCACCTGTACCACATGCCATTGTTTCTCCGGAGCCGCGTTCCCATACCCTCATTGTTATCTCTGCGGAATTCAACAGTTCTATGAACTCTACATTCGTTCTTTTGGGGAATATAGGGTAACTCTCAATCATAGGGCCGTAATACGGTACAGGGAAATGGGAAAGATCGTCAACAACAAGAATTGTGTGAGGATTTCCCATAGAGACACAGGTGATTTTAAACTCCTTATCGTTTATCGTTAGTGGATAATCAATAACGAGATTTAAGGTTTGATCCCGAACTTGTTTCGGGATGAGATTTGAGATTTTTTTTTCTGACTTCTGACTTCTAACTTCTGACCTCTGGATATTTACCGGTATTTTTTCAGGGTCAAATATCGGTTCTCCCATATCAACTCTTATCATATCACCTGCTTTCTCCGGTTTAATAATACCTGCAAGGGTTTCAATATGAAGTGTGTTCTTATCAGAAATTTTTCTATCCCATATATATTTTGCAAGACAACGTATTCCATTTCCGCACATCTCAACTTCGCCTCCATCCGCATTAAAAATCCTCACTTTAAAATCTGCAGTATCCGACGGATAGAGCAGCAGAAGCTGGTCAGCACCTATCCCGAATCGTCTGTTGCATAACCTTTTAGCGAATTCGCTGAACGCTGATTGCTGAATGCTGATTTCTTGCTCCATGCAGTCTATGAGGATAAAGTCATTTCCAAGACCGTGCATCTTTATAAAGTTTGTCTTCATTTCAAAAAAGCAGGGATACTTTCATTTTTTGTAAGGTCGCTATATGTCTCACGCTTCCTTATTAAAAAGTGCTCTTTACCTTTTACGAGAACCTCTGCAGCCCTCGGCCGACTGTTGTAATTTGAGCTCATAGAAAACCCGTATGCACCTGCAGTCATAACAGCGAGATACTCGTCCTGTTTTACAGTCTTGAGTTCCCTTTCCTTCGCAAGAAAATCACTCGATTCGCATATAGGGCCAACAACATCACATATGATTGTATTCCTTTTCTTCCTCAGAACAGGAAGTATACGGTGATATGCATTATAAAGTGCCGGCCTTATCAGGTCATTCATACCGGCATCCACAATAATGAACTCCTTCTCCTCGCTATCCTTAAGGTAGAGTATCTTTGTAACAAGTATGCCTGCATTGCCTGCTATAGACCTGCCAGGTTCTATAATCAGAGTAAGTCTTCTGCCTTTGAGCAGAGGAATGAGATTCCTTGCAAGGTCTTTCGGGACGGGTGGTTCTTCATCCCTGTAAGAGATACCAAGACCACCTCCAACGTCCAGATATTGTATATCTACTCCTTGAACACTAAGTTTATCTATGAGGAGCAGTACCCTCTTTAAGGCATCAACAAAAGGAGAAACCTTGGTTATTTGTGATCCTATGTGTTTGTGTATTCCGATAACTTTGATATTCTTGAGCCTTGATGCAAGTCTGTAATACTCTAAGGCTTCCTCTATAGGTATCCCGAATTTGTGTTTTCTTAGACCCGTTGCTATATAAGGATGTGTCTCAGGGTCAATGTCAGGGTTAATCCTCAATGCAACTGATGCCTTTGTCTTCATCTCTCTCGCAACTCTATCAATCTCTCTCAGCTCATTTTCAGACTCCACATTGAACATGAGTATCTTTGATCTCAATGCAAATCTTATCTCATCCTCTGTTTTTCCAACACCGGCATAAACTATTTTTTTAGCTGGAATACCTGCTTTTAATGATACATAGAGCTCTCCTCCCGAAACGATGTCAGCGCCGCCGCCATTTTTTGCAAATAACCTGAGGATAGCGGTATTTGAATTAGCCTTGACTGCAAAACATATTATGTGCGGATAACCATTAAAGGCATTGGTATATGCCCTGAGATGCCTTAAGAGAGTGTTGTAGCTATAGATGTACAAAGGTGTGCCATATGTTTCAGCAAGCTCTTTTACAGGAACATCTTCTGCAAACAATTCACCTGCTCTGTATTGAAACAAGTGCATTAGAGATCTCCATAAACTGTGATATCAAATTACGCTGT
>Ga0315268_10009544_pt1 | contig 10065 bp, 10 predicted proteins | sample C1_top_MG_FD_204535 | JGI IMG/M metagenome (GOLD analysis project Ga0315268, IMG submission 204535) | Sediment microbial communities from Yellowstone Lake, YNP, Wyoming, USA - C1_top | ecosystem: Environmental > Aquatic > Freshwater > Lake > Sediment | place: USA: Wyoming | collected 2017-08-01 | reverse complement strand
TCTTCTCACCACAGGGACACACACCTGATTCTCATCAGTTTCAGATCATCCCTATGTGTGCGAGATAGGGCAGACTAAGGCCGTGTCACTCCGTCATTACACACCCCGTGGAAATAGGCGGAGAGGAATGTCCCCTAGCGCCCAGAAAAGCCTCGGTACGACGTTAGCAATCGCAATCCTCCTGCAAATGATCTATCCATTTGCACATGGGCAAATTCTGCAGGTCGTAACGATCGTCGCTATTTATTTTGCAGCGTTGGCGATGCTCCTTCACGCCTACTATTCCTTTGGTTGGCGCTACGCATCTACATATTTTGTAGCAACTCTTCTCTTTGCCTTTCTAGTCGAACAAATTGGAATCCGTACCGGCTGGCCATTTGGCGACCACTCCTTTGATGCCAGCATGGGAATAAAAATCTACGATGTTCCACTTGTCATTCTCTTTGCTTGGCTCATGCTCGCCCACCCGATTTTGGTTGTTGCACGACGCGTAACCCAACATTGGGCCTTCATCTATGGAGGCGCGGTCATGATGGCCTGGCATCTCTTCCTAGATCCTCAGATGGCTATCACCCATCGCACCCATTGGGCCCTTACTTCGTCCCAAATTCCATTTGCAAAAGAATTGCCTTATTCCAACCCCGCAGGGTGGCTCTTTGTCGGCATGATCCTGATCGCCATACTTCATCTCATACTTCCCCGAGATAGACGCAAACAGGGAGCCGAGTTCGTAGCCGTGGATGTATTTCTAGGTTGGACTTTAGTAGCCGGTGTTTTCGACAACATCGTCGTCTTCCATCGCCTCGATGCCGCGCTATTTGCAGGAATGATCTATGCCCTTATCCTGGCGCCATATTTCTTCTCTCGGTGGTTGGGACAGCCAGACGCTTAGCTCACTACTTCTGAATTCCCAAGTTTACGTATATTTCACGGGTAGCCGTTGAGCTATTCATCGTATAGAAATGCAAACCTGGAGCACCCGCATCGAGTAGTTCGCGACTCAATTTCGTAGCAATTTCAATTCCTAGAGATTTTACGGAATCCGAATCGCCTTCGACTGCTTCAAACCTCTCTCGTATCTCCACAGGGATTGGCGTTCCTCCCAATTCCGCCATACGTACGAGTTGTTTCACATTGGTCACTGGCAATATCCCAGGAATAATCGGCATTTTCGAGCCCCTGGCCGCCAACTTCTCTACCAATGAAACCCATTTGGAGACATCGAAAAAGAATTGGGTTGTCGCAAAAGTTGCACCAAGTTCCTCTTTACGCAAAAGCACATCAATATCCTGCTCGAAATTGCCATGCGATGCGGGATGTCCATCAGGAAATGCCGCCACACCAATGGTGAAATCTCCTCTGGCTGCGGCAAGAGCGACTAGTTCATCAGAATGAGTAAAGCCGCCCTTTGTAGGTATCCAAGGCGCGCTCGGTCCTCCTTCAGGATCTCCTCGCAGGGCCAAAATGCTCTTGATCCCGGCGGCGTGGTAATGATCGAGAATCTCGCTGAGTTCTTCTTTGGTTGACCCGACACAGGTTAAATGGGCCACAGTCGGAATATGTGTACGACTAGTTATTTCTTCGGTAATTCGAATGGTGCGATCTCGCGTTGATCCTCCGGCACCATAGGTGACGGAGATGAAATCAGGTGCCAGAGATTCAAGACCAGTCATGGCCGCCCAGAGGCGCTCCTCCCCCGCCGCGTCCTTGGGTGGGAAGAATTCAAAAGAAAAGGTTCTCACCATGACTTTCCTTTCGCTCATAATGAAGAGTGAGGGTACCGTTACCACGTGAGCATTGAACCGCAGTTCGCCTTAGCGGACATACGAATACGTGTGCAACGTGACCTTACTGATTTCCTTGCAGAACAGACACATTATTTAGGCGAGATCGGCACTGAACTCGTTCCCGTAGCCGAGGCGATTAATGCTTTTCTCCTTGACGGTGGAAAGCGCTTACGCCCACTCTTTGCCTATTGCGGATTTGTAAGCGCCGGCGGCAAAGACGACGATGCAATCATACGGGCAATTTCAAGCCTTGAGCTCCTTCAAGGATGCGCCTTGATTCACGATGATCTTATAGATGCCTCTGACACTCGTCGCGGTAAACCATCCATACATCGCTGGTTTGAGAGTATTCATCAGAGCGAAGAACTCTCCGGCTCTCCTTCGAATTACGGTGCTTCGGCGGCCATTCTGCTAGGAGATCTGGCGCTGGTCTGGGCAGACCAGATGCTTCACCAATCAGGCATTTCCGATGCGCAACTCATTCGCACCTTGGGCGTTTATGACGAAATGCGAGTAGAGATCATGGCGGGACAATTCTTAGACATCCACGAGCAAGCGCTAGCTTCACAAAGTGTGGCGCGTTCTCTGAAAATTGCCCGCTACAAATCGGGCAAGTACACGATCGAACGTCCCTTGCACTTTGGCACCAGCCTGGCGCTCCCAGCAGGTGAAAAGCGCGAGAACTACTTTGCCATCTTCTCCGAGTTCGGGTTACCGCTTGGGGAAGCGTTTCAACTCCGCGACGATCTCTTGGGAGTTTTCGGCGATCCTACTCTCACAGGAAAACCAGCCGGTGATGACCTGCGCGAAGGCAAACGCACAGTCCTTATGGCCATGACACAAGACCGTGCGAACGTCAAACAAGAAGCGACTATTGCCAAATACTTCGGGGATCGTCATCTTGATTCCGAAGGTGTAGAAACTCTTCGAGGGATTATTATCGACACCGGAGCGAGAGACCATGTTGAAGATCTAATAGAGAAGTTAACTTTGACTGCACTTGATTCGCTAAATCGAGAGGAGATTCCATCTTCGGCCCATGCCCTGCTAAGTGAATTGGCATCAATTGCAATGGGCAAGAGCACTTGAGAGCATTCCCAACTTCTGCAATTTCATGAATCTTGTCACAGTCATTGAGGACTTGCTCGATACGCTTCCCCGATGCGGAAGTACTCATCTCATCGCAATCGACGGCCCCGCAGGTGCTGGAAAAACAACTTTGTCTAAAGAACTCGCTCTCGCACTGAGCATTCACCGAAAAGTAAGCGTTCTCCATCTTGATGAAATCTATGCCGGTTGGGACTTGGCGCTTGGTCAAACCCTCACAGATTCACTGTCCAAGATGCTGCACTCTATTTCCGTCGAGAAAACTGCAATTGTTCCAATTTACGATTGGGTGGCGGAGCGATTTAGTTCGACAAGAGAGATCACCCCTTGCGATCTCATCATCATTGAAGGGGTTGGAAGTGCTCAACAGATCGTTCGTGAATTTGCGACGGCGACAATATGGATTGACATTGACCCCCAAACAGGTCTGCAAAGAGTTCTAGATCGAGACGGCACGACCATCGAGGAGGAGATGAAACTCTGGCAGGAAAGAGAGGAGGAACACTTCCATGCCGATGCCACTCGCGAGAACGTTGACTTCGTCCTCTCAACTCTTTAACTAGCAGCGCGCCTAGCCAACCTAGACGGGCTAGGTTGCCTAAGATTTTGATGTGTCGGATCTATCTGGTCAACTCATCGATGGGCGCTATGAACTCCTGCACCAAATAGCCAGCGGGGGCATGGCAACCATCTACGTCGCCTTGGACACCAGACTCGACCGTAAAGTCGCCGTCAAGATTATGCATCCCCACCTTGCCAGTGATGAAAAATTCGTCAATCGCTTTATACGCGAAGCAAAGGCGGCCGCGGCTCTATCTCATCCCAATATCGTCGCTGTCCAAGATCAAGGATGGAATCAAAGCGGTATTCCGGCCGTGTTCCTAGTGATGGAATTGATCGAGGGCCACACCCTCAGAGATTACCTGTTCGAACAGGGGTCCCTCTCCCCTGCCGAGACAATTCAATATTTAATTCCAGTCCTAAGTGCATTAGCAGCAGCGCATAAAATCGGAATAGTTCATCGCGACCTCAAACCTGAAAATATTCTCATTTCGACAACAGGACGTGTCAAAGTCGCCGATTTCGGATTAGCCCACGGCGAATTGATCGGCAACACCCTCACCGCTGAATCGAGTGTGATTTTAGGTAGCGTTTCCTATCTCTCCCCCGAACAAGTGCAGCGCGGCGTTGCCGATACTCGAAGCGATGTCTACTCGATCGGCATAGTCGCTTTTGAATTGCTTACTGGAGAAAAACCCTTTTCTGGTGATTCCCCGATCAATATCGCGTACAAACACGTAAACGACCGTGTCCCTGCGCCTTCTACGCTTGTTCCTGGTATTCCGCCCTCACTTGATGCCCTCATTCAACGTGCCACAAGCGTCAATCCTGATGATCGCCCGAGAGATGCTGGGGAATTTCTTGAAGAAATGCGCGCAATACAGGCGGAACTGGATCCGAAACGAACACAACTCAGCCTTGAATTGGATCTGCCGCCCATTGTGATCCGAGAGAAATCTCGCAATGCAAAGCGAGTTTCGCCTCCTCAAAATCCAAATCCATCTGGCACAGTGTTTCCCATGAAATCGGAAAAAAATGACAAGACGACGAGGGAAAAATCCACGGAGACCGCGCGAGAGAAGCGACGCAAGGCCAGCGCCCGAGTTCGCAGGAATAGATGGATTGCCCTTTTCTTGGCCATAGCAGTTGCTGGCGGCACTTGGTATGCCTTTGCCGGTAGAGGCAACAAGGTCCTAGTTCAATCAGTAGTTGGACAGAGCGTTGCGCAGGCAAACTCAATTCTGGAACCACTAGGCCTCCACACCAAAGTCGCGGAGCAGGTGTTTAGCGAAGTGGTTGACCAAGGAAAGATTATTTCCTCCGACCCAAGTGGCGGGGGTCATATTACTGCCGGTGGAACCGTCTTACTGATCGTATCCAAGGGTGCCGAACGATTCGCCGTGCCCGTTGTAACGGGATTGTCGCAAGATGCGGCAACAGCACTCTTAGCGAAGAATTCCCTGACAATTGGCGCAGTTACCCAAGTATTCAACCCAACCGTTGCTCAAGGAATGATCATCAGTTCTTCACCAAAAGCAGGGACTTCCGTGAAGCTGGATACTTCAGTTGATCTTGTCATTAGCGAAGGACCAGAACTTCTTGTACTGAATTCCTACGTTGGCAAAAGCGGAGACCAAGCCCTCACAGAACTCACAAATGCTGGCTTTGTCGCCTCTACTACCTACGCCTACAGCGACACCGTTGCAATCGGCGCAGTGATAAGTCAGACTCCAGACGGTACTGGCGGAACGGCCGCGAAGGGCACGAAGGTCGCGTTGGTTGTTTCGCAGGGCAGCGAATCAGTCTTTGTGCCAAATGTGTACTCGTTTACGCAGGACAAGGCCACCGCTATGCTCCAAGATCTCGATTTGGTGGTTAGCGTAAAGAAGATTGGCACACGGGCGGTCAAAACCGTGACGAACATTTCGCCTAAGGTCGGAACCAAAGTGATCCGTGGCAGCACGGTCGTGATCACAGTAGGGTAGGCAAATGCCTTCACCCCGTCCCAGAATAGGTGCACACGTCCCCACCAGTGGTGGGATGGCAAAGCGCTCTATTGCATACGCGCAGACCATTAAGGCCGAGGCCATCCAAGTCTTTGCCTCAAACCCACGTGGCTGGGCGATGCCGGAGGCCAATCGTGAGGCCGATGATGCCTTTCGAGCCAAAGCCACCGAACTAGATATCGCGACCTACGTCCATGCTCCCTACCTCATCAACTTAGGCTCCCCCACGGTGGCCACATATGAGAATTCTTTAGCATCAACGAAGTACTCATTACAGCGCGGTGCAGACATTGGAGCTCTCGGGGTTGTTATCCATACTGGTTCAGCTGTCGATGTCGACCACATAGCCAACGCGTGGAAACAAATACACGACGGAATGATGCCCATTTTGGAAGGGCTCGCTGATGATTCGCCAACCCTTCTTCTTGAGCCAACAGCAGGACAGGGTCAGTCTCTGGTCAAGCGCTTGGAAGATCTAGTTAAGTACCTAGATGCCTTGGAACACCATCCAAAAGTTGGAATATGTCTTGATACCTGTCACGTCTTCGCGGCCGGTTATGACGTCAAGAAAAAGGGTGGAATGACGGAGACCTTGGATCTCCTTGTATCTATCGCGGGGGCGAAACGCTTTCAACTGGTGCATGCCAACGACTCGATGGACGTCTGCGGCGCGCTCAAAGACCGCCATCAGAATATTGGCGAGGGAGAAATCGGAGTTGATCCATTTAAAGAACTTTTGGCGCATCCTGCGGTGGCCAATACCTCGCTTATCCTCGAAACACCCGGCCAAGAACCAGAGCATGGCAAGGAAGTAGCACTTCTTAAGAAATTCCGCGGATAATAATGCGCTTGCGGTTAGCCCCGTTTGCCCTGCTCTCAGTTGCCGCTATGTGGGGTGCGGCATTTGTCCTTATGAAAGATGCGATCAAACGTCAGGATGTAAATAGTTTTCTCTTCACGCGCTTTGCAGTTGCAGCCGTTGTCATGCTCCTCCTCAAACCCAAAGTTGTGAAATATTTCTCCCGCGACCTTCTCACCAAAGGTTTTATTGCCGGATGTTTTCTCGGAACCGGCTACATCTTGCAGACACTTGGACTGGCCAGGACAACGGCCGCGGTCACTGGCTTCGTTACCGGGATGTACGTGATTGCCACACCTCTCATCGCAGCCCTTGTGCTGCACCAAAAAATTTCTCGGCGTACATGGGCTTATGTCCTCATCGCAACAATTGGCCTGGCGCTACTCTCTCTGCATGGATGGTCAGTTGGAATCGGCGAGCTCCTGGTTTTTGGCAGCGCCATCGCTTTCGCCTCTCACATCATCGCCTTGGGGCAATGGAGCAGCGGACGTGATGCTTACGCCCTCACTGTCGTCCAATTGGCTACGTGCGCAATATTGGCTGGCCTGGCATCTTTGATATCAGGTTATCAGGCACCCCCCGATCGCGGTGTGTGGGGAGTTGTTGTCTTTACTGCGATATTTGCCACCGCCATTGCATTCATTATCCAAACCTGGTCTCAGGCCCACATGTCCTCAACTAAGGTGGCTGTCATTTTAACGATGGAGGTCGTATTTGCCGCGATTTTTGCCGTTATTTTCGGAGGCGAAAGGCTGACCCTCCAAATTGGACTCGGCGGGGCACTCGTTGTGGGAGCCATGTACATGATTGTCCTACAAGAAGCATGAGATGATATTTCCATGCGAGTAGATCTTCGTTCAGACACGGTAACTGTCCCCTCCACTGCAATGCGTGAAGTCATGGCACATGCCCCGGTTGGTGATGATGTGTATGGCGAGGACGTAACAGTTAATTCTCTGGAAGAACGAGTCGCGGGCTTATTCGGCAAGGAAGCCGGAGTTTTCACTCCGTCGGGATCTCTGGCAAATCAACTAGGGATACGCATGCTTGTCTCACCGGGTGAAGAATTGCTTGCCGAGACAAATTCGCACATTGTAAGAGCCGAACTCGGGGCGGCAGCAGCTTTTAGTGGAATCACAACTCGCACGTGGCCTGCCGAACGTGGCCTGCTCAACGCCGATGACGCGATGGAAATTGCACGGCCATCTTCTGGTCCGTATTTGGTTTCGACAACAGCCATCGCGGTGGAGAACACCCATAACTTCGGCGGTGGCACGGTCCAGCCAATCGAAGAAATTGCCAAACTCCATCAAGCGGCAAGGAACGTAGGAATTGCACTGCACTTAGATGGTGCGCGAATATGGAACGCGCATACCGCAAGTGGGGTTTCATTCGCCGAATACGCACAATACTTTGACACGGTCAGTGTCTGCTTCTCCAAGGGCCTAGGCGCACCCGTCGGTTCGATGATGCTGTCGACAAAGGAGAAGGTAGCCAAAGCACGTGTGTGGCGGAAGCGATATGGCGCCGGCATGCGTCAGATAGGCATGCTTGCTGCGGCCGCCCACTATGCATTGGATACAAATCTTCCCTTACTCGGCGAAGACCATCGACGTGCCAAATTCATTGCTGAAAAATGCCACGAAGTTGCGCCATCAGTTGTGAATCCAATTCACGTCGAGACAAATATCGTCGGCCTTGACCTTTCGGAGCTGCCGCTTTCAGCCGCTGAATTTGCGCAGATGGTGAGAGATGAAGGCGTTCTTATAAGTTCGCTAGGACCCAACTTTGCGCGACTGGTCACTCACTTAGATATCGATGATGCCGCGATGCAATACGCCGCAGATGTTATTGCGGCAGCGTTAAAGCGCGCCCTCGTGTCGCAGTAACCACTCTTTAGCACTGAGGCCATAAGCATAATTTCCCAGAGCTCCACCTGTTTTCACGACACGGTGACACGGGACAACGACAACGATTGCATTCTTAGCGCAAGCCGTACCTGCTGCTCTAACTGCTGCAGGTGATCCAGCGCGCTGTGCCAAGTCGGCATAAGAAAGAACTTTCCCAGCCTTGATTTTTCGCATTGCTTTCCATGCAGCTTGCGAAAAATGCGCGCCGGGTTGTCTTACGGAAATTGCATTGATGGCTTCAATGTCACCATCAAAATAGTCATCAATGAGATCAGAGAGCACTGGAATGCGTTTTAGTCGATCGATGCCTCTTTGCACGTCTGCATCTTCGAGTGAATCCACAAGGGAATCGAAATTTCCGAAGCTGGCTCCAAGCAGAACATGCTCATCTGCCATGAGATGCATCGTGCCGATAGGAGTCTTGGTCGACGTGTACAACAAGGTCACTGAGACAGATTAGCGATCGCGAAGCATCTCCGCTACGAGGAAAGCAAGCTCTAATGACTGGGCATGATTGAGACGTGGATCGCATGCGGTTTCGTATCGCATGGCCAGGTCATCATGGGAAATCTGCTCTCCTCCTCCGACACACTCGGTTACATCATCACCCGTGAGCTCGATGTGAATCCCGCCTGGGTGGGTTCCGAGGGACTTGTGGACTTCAAAGAAACCTTTTACTTCATCTAGCACATCATCGAATCTACGGGTCTTGTATCCACTTGGCGCTTCGTAGGTGTTCCCATGCATGGGGTCGCATACCCAGAGCACCTTCGCCCCAGACTTGGTCACTCCGTCAACAAGGGGTGGTAGCGCCTCTCTAATTTTGCCCGAGCCCATACGGGTAATAAATGTTAAACGACCAGGTTCACGGTCAGGGTCCAATTTGTCGATCAGGCGAAGTGCATCGTCGACGGTGGATTTAGGTCCCAATTTCACGCCAATCGGGTTGCGGATTTTGGATGCGAAATCCACATGAGCGCCATCTAGTTGGCGGGTTCGCTCTCCAATCCATATGAAGTGAGCAGATACGTCGTATGGAAGTTGTGTGCGCGAATCAATTCGGGTGAGCGCCTTCTCGTACTCCATGATCAAAGCTTCGTGGCTTGCGAAGAACTCCACGGTCTTGAAGGCAGCCGGATCAACGCCTGCTGAGCGCATGAACGCCAAGGCGCGGCCGATTTCATTAGCCATCTCTTCGTAACGCATCCCAACGGAGGAATCGCGAATGAAGCCCTTGTTCCATTCGTGTACCTGACGCAGGTCGGCAAAACCACCTTGGGTAAACGCGCGAACCAGATTCAACGTGGCCGCAGAGGTGTTGTACACCCTCAGCAATCTCGCTGGATCAGGTGTCCTGGAAGCCAGATTGAATTCCAAATCGTTGACGGCATCTCCGCGATACGCCGGTAGCGTGATGGATCCACGGGTTTCAAAATCATTGGAGCGCGGCTTTGCAAACTGACCCGCCATGCGGCCTACCTTGATAACTGGCAGGCTTGAGTAGTACTGAAGAACCGCGGCCATCTGCAGGATTGTCTTGATTCGATTACGAATAGAGTCGGCGGTTGCGGCAGCAAAAGTCTCCGCGCAGTCGCCTCCTTGGAGCCAGAACGCTTTCCCTTCGGCCGCATCCGCGATGCGCGCTTTCAGGTTGTCGCACTCGCCTGCAAAGACCAATGGTGGATAGGTCTTCAACTCGGCAACCGCCGCCTTGACCGCGGGGCCATCATTGCCGCCTGGCCAGGTAGGTTGCTGGGCAGCGACAAGGCCAGGGGCAAAGAGGGAATCCAAAGTGGTCATAGTTTCCTAGCGTAGAGAATATAGAGATGATCGCG
>Ga0315268_10009543_pt1 | contig 10065 bp, 12 predicted proteins | sample C1_top_MG_FD_204535 | JGI IMG/M metagenome (GOLD analysis project Ga0315268, IMG submission 204535) | Sediment microbial communities from Yellowstone Lake, YNP, Wyoming, USA - C1_top | ecosystem: Environmental > Aquatic > Freshwater > Lake > Sediment | place: USA: Wyoming | collected 2017-08-01 | reverse complement strand
GATGCGAGAACACATATCACTCGAGTGCGCCTCGATTTGCCCGAAGATATTCACGATGTCTACCCCGGCATGTTTGCTCGTGCTCACTTTTCCGTCGGCCTAACACGCAAGCTGCTGGTGCCGGCGCAAGCCATTGTCAGGCGCAGCGAAGTAACTGCCGTGTACGTGGTGGACGCGAAAGACGGCGTGACGTTCCGCCAGATTCGCCTGGGCGAACCTGCGGCTGATGGCATGGTTGAGGTGCTGGCCGGGCTATCCACCGGGGAAACGGTGGCGCTGGAGCCGGTCAAGGCCGGGATGTATTTGAAAGGGGTAAACAGTAAGCAGTAAGCAGTGAGTGGAAACCACCGCTAACCGCTTACCGCTCACCATCATCATGGGAATTTCCGGTCGCATTGCCAAAGCATTTCTGCAGTCGCAGATGACGCCGTTGATCGCGCTCATCGCGTTCCTGCTCGGCCTGTTCGCCGTCATGGTGACGCCGCGTGAGGAAGAGCCACAGATCAATGTCACCATGGCGAACGTATTCATTCCCTTCCCCGGCGCCTCCGCCAAGGATGTGGAAGCTCTGGTGGCCACGCCCGCCGAGCAGGTGCTTTCCCTGATTACCGCGATCGACCACGTTTATTCCGTATCACGGCCGGGCATGGCGATCCTTACCGTGCAGTACAAAGTGGGCGAGGACCGTACCCAGGCGCTGGTGCGTCTGTACGATACCGTCCAGTCGCACCGCGACTGGGTGTCCCCCAACCTTGGCGTGGGCGAGCCGATTATCAAGCCGGTCGGTATCGACGATGTGCCCATCGTCAGCCTTACCCTGTGGACAGAGGACCCCGCCCGCGGCGCGTACGAATTGAAGCAGGTGGCCCATGCTGCCGAAATAGAACTGAAGCGGATCAAGGGTACAAGAGAAGTGAGCACCCTTGGCGGCCCGAACCGGGTGGTGCGGGTGATCATGGATGCAGAGCGCATGAATGCCTACCGCATTTCCGCCCAGGATATTCGTGCTGCACTGCAGGTCAGCAACGCCTCCCAGCCATCCGGCACACTGGTTGAAAACAACCGCGAGGTGTTGGTGCAGACCGGAACCTTCCTGTCCAGCAGCGCGGACGTGAAGCAGCTGGTGGTGGGGGTCGCCGACGGGCACCCAGTGTTCGTGACCGATGTGGCGCGGGTGGTGGATGGTCCTGATTTGCCTGGCAACTATGTTTGGCTGGGCGCTGGGCCGGCGGCAGGCAAGGAAATAGCCGGCAAGGGCGAATTTCCGGCGGTGACCCTGGCGGTTTCCAAAAAACCGGGCGAGAATGCGGTGGACGTGGCCGACCGCGTGATCAAGCGCATAGAGCAACTGCATGGCGCCATCATCCCTGATGGCGTCAATGTCACGGTCACCCGCAATTACGGAGAAACCGCCAACGACAAGGCGCAGAAGCTGATCGGCAAGCTCATTTTCGCCACCACTTTCGTGGTGCTGCTGGTGCTGTTGGCGTTGGGCAAGCGCGAGGCGGTGATTGTGGGTGTGGCGGTGATACTGACCCTGGCCGCGACTTTATTCGCCTCGTGGGCATGGGGTTTCACCCTCAACAGGGTGTCACTGTTTGCGCTGATTTTCTCCATCGGCATTCTGGTGGACGACGCCATCGTGGTGGTGGAAAACATCCACCGTCGCCGCGAACTGGAGCCTGGCAAGCCGCTGCTCGAAGTCATTCCAGAGGCAGTGGACGAGGTGGGCGGCCCCACCATACTTGCCACCCTGACAGTGATCGCGGCACTACTGCCAATGGCATTTGTCACCGGACTGATGGGCCCGTACATGAGCCCGATTCCGATCAACGCCAGTATCGGCATGCTGATTTCTCTCGCCATCGCATTCATCATCACGCCCTGGCTGGCACTCAAGCTCCTGGCGCACAAGCACGATGCAGCAAAGGTAGGCAATCCGCAAGCAGCTTTCGACAGCGCGGAATCGACACCGCCGAGCCATAGTGAATCCGGTGCGGAGAGCCCGTTGTTCAGGTTCTTCAGCGCACGCCTGACGCCGTTCCTAAACCGTGAGCAGGGACGGGGAAACCGCAACAAGTTGTGGCTGGCGATCATCGCCATGATTGTTTTTGCGATAATGCTGGCGGTATTCAAGTTCGTGATTCTGAAGATGCTGCCATTCGACAACAAGTCGGAATTCCAGGTGGTGGTGGATATGCCTGTGGGTACTCCGCTGGAACAGACTGCCAGGGTGATGCGGGAAATCGGTGGCTATCTGGCTACCGTACCGGAAGTGACCGACTATGAGGCCTATGTCGGCACTGCTTCGCCCATCAATTTCAACGGCCTGGTGCGCCAGTATTACCTGCGTAGCGGTAGCGAAATGGGCGATATCCAGGTCAACCTGGCGGACAAGCACCATCGCGAGCGCAAGAGTCATGAGATCGCCCAGGGTGTGCGCCCGGCGGTCGAGCGTATCGCCGCCAAGTACCAGGCCAAGGTCAAGGTGGTGGAAGTGCCACCAGGGCCGCCCGTGATGTCGCCCATCGTCGCCGAAGTATATGGGCCGGACTACGAGGGGCAGATGAAGGTGGCGAAACAAGTGCGTGCCAACTTCGCTAAAACTGCTGACATTGTCGCGATCGACGACACCATCGAAGAGGATGCAAACAAGTTTGTGCTGCGCGTGCTGCAAAGCAAGGCGGCACAGATGGGGGTGGCGCAGAAGGATGTGGTGGCGGTGATGCGCATGGGTTTGTCCGGCGAGGACGTGACGCCGGTGCACGAAGGCGAATCCAAGTTCGAGGTGCCGGTGCGGGTGACGCTGGCATCTGAGCGGCAAGGCAGCCTGGATGAATTGCTCAAGCTTACTGTCCGCGCGCAGGACGGCACGCTCGTGCCGTTGTCGGAACTGGTGAGCGTGAACTTAATGGCACGCGAGAAAACCATATACCATAAGGATCTGCTGCCCGTGGTATTCGTTGTCGGTGACATGGCGGGCAAGCTGGACAGCCCGCTCTACGGCATGTTCTCGATCCGCTCCGCGATCAATGGCATGAAGCTGCCGGAAGGCGGAAACTTAAGGGATTATTTCATCCGCCAGCCGGACGATCACTATGCCGGATACAGCATCAAGTGGGATGGCGAATGGCAGGTGACCTACGAGACTTTCCGCGACATGGGCATCGCCTATGCGGTTGGGTTGGTGTTGATCTACCTGCTGGTGGTGGCGCAGTTCAAGTCGTACCTTGTTCCTCTCGTCATCATGGCACCGATCCCGCTCACCATCATCGGCGTGATGCCCGGCCACGCTCTTCTCGGCTCGCAGTTCACCGCCACCAGCATGATCGGCATGATCGCGCTGGCAGGCATCATCGTGCGCAATTCCATCCTGCTGGTGGACTTCATCAACATGCAGGTGGAGCAGGGGATGGCATTCCAGGAGGCGGTGATCCGTGCCGGCTCGACGCGTGCCAAGCCGATCGTGCTCACCGGGTTGGCCGCCATGCTGGGCGCGCTGTTCATACTGGACGACCCGATTTTCAACGGCTTGGCGATTTCACTCATCTTCGGAATTTTTGTCTCCACCGTTCTGACGCTGGGGGTGGTCCCGGTGCTGTATTATGCGGTGATGCATAAGAAGTATTGACGGGTTTTTTTACTAGTGACAACAGAGGTACAGAGAGAATCTCTCGGCCTCGGGGACTTTATAAGTTAGTTTTTTTTATTTTTTTAGGAGAAATGCAATGACTGTCAACAGCATCGTTCGTATCGTCGCCGGTTTTTTTGTGCTGCTGTCACTGGGTATGGGCGTGCAGAGCAGCCCGTTTTTCGTCAGCAGCAATTTCCTCTGGTTCACCGCTTTTGTTGGCGCCAATCTATTCCAGAGCGGCTTCACCAACCTGTGCCCACTGGATACTATCCTGAAAAGATTGGGCGTCGCTGCAGGCAATGGCGGCTGCGCATAAAGACGCTTTAGGGCGGGCGAGTTCCCGTCCCCCCCCGTTGCGGATTGCTGAGACAGCCGGTTACAGGCCTACCATGGCGGCAGCCGGATCGTATCGCCTCACCACTTCGAGTATCTGCTTGTCTTGAACCTTGTCTGGATTGTACAGGACGGTCAGGGCATGCGGATGCTGGTGACGGTCGAAGTCCGCGGCAATTACGCCGGCACAGGCCATTACCTCCGTCTCGACCTTGGCCCGGTTTTCCGCGGACAGTTCAGGGTGAACGTGAATAAGGACGTCAACGGTATCCATGATAGGCCTCTCCTTAAATTGCTGGTTTGAATAATGGTAGATGAATGCAATCACCTAAATTAAATATAGACGATAAATTACTGGTAAACTTTTGCGTCTTTTGCAGGAAAATAAGGTAAGGAGCGCACAAGTGGAGTTCATACAGAATAATATCGGGATTGTATTGCTGGTCCTGGTCAGCGGCGCAATGCTGCTGTGGCCGATCATCGGTGGCCGCATTTCCGGTATCAAGGATATCGGCACGCTGGAAGCGACGCAATTGATCAACCATCAGAATGCCGTGGTGCTGGACGTGCGCGAGGACAGCGAGTATTACGCCGGCCATGTTCCCCATTCGGTGCATGTTCCGCTCGGTCAATTGGCCAAACATCCGGAATTGGAAAAGTACAAGGGCCGACCGATCATTGCCATTTGCCGTAGCGGCATGAGATCCGGGCATGCCTGCCGCGTGCTGCGCAAGAGCGGGTTTGAACAAGTGTATAATATGGCGGGTGGCATCACCACCTGGCAACGGGCAAATATGCCGATGGAGAAATGACGATGGCGAATGTGATTATGTACTGCACTGCAGTATGCCCCTATTGCACCATGGCGGAGAAACTGCTGTTAAGTAAAGGCGTGAGGGAAATCGAAAAGATCCGGGTGGATCTCGACCCCGCCAGGCGCGACGAAATGATCGCAAAAACCGGCCGCCGCACGGTGCCGCAGATTTATATCGGCAGTACCCATGTCGGCGGCTACGATGACCTGGCTGCGCTTGATCGTGCCGGCAAGGTGGATCCCTTGTTGGCCGGGTGAACCTGAGAAGACGGCGATGAACATTGTTTGTCCTAAATGCCTGGCCACAAACCGTGTGCCTGACGAGCGTCTGGAGCAGAATCCTAAATGTGGAAAATGTGGTGTTCCCGTCCTCGATGGTATGCCGCTGGAACTGGTTGCCGACAGCTTCGGTCCATTCATTGCCCGGAACGAATTGCCGGTGCTGGTGGACTTCTGGGCGCCGTGGTGCGGCCCATGCAAAATGATGGCGCCGGTATTCGTGCAAGTTGCCGCCCAGATGAGGAGCCGCGTGCGTTTTGCCAAGGTCAACACCGAAGAAGAGCAATCTTTGGCACAGCAGTATGGCATCCGCAGTATTCCCACGTTGGCGTTATTCAAAAACGGAGCAGAAGTAGACCGGATTGCCGGCGCACTTGATGCTGCGAACCTCAAAAGCTGGCTGATGAAGCATTGATCAAGGCCAGTAAATTTATTTATTTTATTTCTAGTTAGGAAGCTTCATGAGCAACGAGCAGGAGCAGCAAGCAGTTTTTTCCATCGAAAAAATTTACGTCAAGGATCTGTCCCTGGAAATCCCCCATGCACCGCAAGTTTTCCTGGTGCGTGAAACGCCGCAGGTGGAAGTGCAACTGCGCCATCAAGGCGGGATCATGGAAGAAGGTGTCTATGAAGTTGTGCTGACGGTGACGGTTACTGCAAAATTGCCTGAAGATAAGACCCTGTTTCTGGTGGAAGCTGCCCAGGCCGGGATTTTCCAGATCCGCAATATCTCCCAGGAAGATCTGGAGCCAATTCTTGGTATTGCCGGCCCCAACATCCTGTTCCCCTATGTGCGCGAAGTCATTTCGGATATGGTGTCGCGCGCCGGATTCCCGCCGGTTCTGTTGAATCCTGTTAATTTCGACGTGCTGTACCAGCAGCGTCTGGCAGAGCAAGACGCAGGTGCGGCAACCGCGCACTGATGTCATGGTGGGCAGAGCTGACGCAGTGATGTTAAGGCTTTCTTCCCGCCTTGTCGTGCTGTGCTTGCTCCTGTTTTTCGGGTTTTCATCCAGTGCACTGGCGCTGGATTACCGCTCTGTTTCGGCGGATCGCGCTGTCCTCTACGACGCCCCTTCGGTGCAAGCGAAGCGTTTGTTCCTGGTGGGGAAATACTATCCGTTTGAAATCATAGTCAACCTCGACCAGTGGGCCAAGGTTCGCGACAGTGCCGGCAGCCTGGCCTGGATCGAAAAGAAAAATCTGAGCGATACGCGCATGGTGGTGGTGACGGCGGCTCGTGCTGATGTTCGCCAGTCGGCGGAGCGCAATGCGCCGCTGGTGTTCCAGGCCGAGCGGGACGTCGTGCTGGAATTGGTGGAACATAGTGCTTCCGGCTGGCTGAAAGTGCGCCATCGCGGCGGCCAGGTCGGATATGTGTTGGTCAGCCAGGTGTGGGGCGCATGAAGATCGCCATATTGGGTGCGGGTGCTTGGGGGACGGCGCTCGCCATCAGCCTGTCGGCACAGCATGAAGTGTGCTTGTGGACGCGCAATCCGGCGCAGTTGGCCGAAATGTCGGAAGATCGCAGCAACCGGCGCTATCTCCCCGATTTTAATTTTCCCGAAACGCTGCGAATAGTATTGATGTTGGAGGACGCGCTCGACCAGGCCGATCTTGCCTTGGTTGTCGTGCCCACGGCAGGCTTGAGACAGATGGCGCGGAAAATGGCTGAGCTGGGCGCGAACGTGCCGCTGCTTTGGGCGTGCAAGGGTTTTGAAGCGGGAACAGCCAGGCTGCCTCACCAGGTAGTGGCGGAAGAGTTGGGCGGAAAGCTGCGGTGCGGCGTGCTGTCCGGCCCGAGTTTCGCACTGGAGGTGGCCAAGGGCCTGCCGACGGCTCTCACCCTGGCTTCCCACGACGAGAATTTCGCCCATGCCATGGCGCTGCAACTGCACAGCCCGCGGCTGCGAGTCTATTCAAGTACCGACGTGGTCGGGGTCGAAATCGGTGCCGCTGTGAAGAACGTCATGGCCATTGCGGCGGGCATTTCAGATGGCATGGGATACGGCTACAATGCGCGCGCCGCGCTGATCACCCGTGGACTGGCGGAAATCAGCCGGCTGGGCGCTGCAATGGGCGGCCGACCGGAAACATTTATGGGCCTGGCTGGTGCGGGTGACCTGATTCTGACTTGCACCGGCGATCTGTCTCGCAACCGCACTGTGGGTCTGCGCCTTGCCCGTGGGCAAAAGCTGGAGACAATCCTGGCTGAACTCGGTCATGTCGCAGAAGGTGTGCATACCGCAGGCGAAGTGCTGCGTCTCTCGGAAAGCATGAACGTGGATATGCCGATCACCCGCGCGGTATGCCAGGTACTGTTCGAAGGGGTGCCTCCGGGCAGGGCGGTGGAGGAGTTGCTCAACCGGGAACCCAAGGCGGAGTGAAATGTAGGGTGGGCACGTCTTTGTGCCCACGCGGTCAGTTCTCCGCGTGGGCACAAAGACGTGCCCACCCTACATCCCTCCCTCAAACCCGATCTGGCGCCATGCTTCGTACACCACCACGGCAACCGTGTTGGAAAGATTCAGGCTGCGGCTTGTCGGCCGCATCGGCAGACGGACACGCTTGTCGGCTTCGAAGCGGGCTAGGATTTCTTCCGGTAGCCCACGTGTTTCCGGGCCAAAAACGAATACGTCACCGGCCTGGAAAACAATTTCGCTGTAACGCGCGCTTCCCTTGGTGGTAAGTGCAAACATTCGCCGCCCGCTGAAATGGCGCAGGCAAGCATCCCAATTTTCATAGGTTTCAACCGTGGCATACTCGTGGTAATCGAGGCCGGCGCGCTGAAGCTGTTTGTCATCCAGAGAAAATCCGAGCGGTTTGACCAAGTGCAGCCCGCAACCGGTATTGGCGCAGAGACGAATGATATTGCCGGTGTTGGGGGGGATTTCCGGCTGGTAAAGGACGATGTCAAACATGGGCTCTTAAATTTAAAAAAACTCAGTTTAACCGCCAAGACGCCAAGAACGCCAAGAGAATCATCTCTGTTGGAAACAATATTGCATCAACCAGCAAAGTGAGCGGTTCAGATTTCCTGGTCTCACGTTTTTCTTGTTTCATGGCGTTCTTGGCGCCTTGGCGGTTTGAAAAAAGTTGATGCCAATACCGCTCTAACCTAGTTTCGTCGGCTACTTCATTTGTTTTCGCAGAAATAGTTGAAACGGTCAGCGCCTGGGTGATTCCGACGGGGTGCGCGCTACCACCCAGGCGCTGACCTCAACGGCGCCACGATCTCGCAAAACCCGGCTGATTTCGTTCAAGGTCGCGCCGGTGGTCATCACATCGTCCAGCACCGCAACTTTTTTTCCGTTTAAATCAAGATCACAGGCAAAGGCGCCGCGCACGTTGCGGCGGCGCTCCCGCCATTTCAGTCCGGCCTGGGGCGGCGTATCGCGCATGCGCTGGCAGGCATCGGCGATGAGCGGGATATCGAGCCATCTTGAAATCGGTTTGGCTATTTCAAGCGACTGGTTGAAGCCGCGTTCCCGCAGCCGGGCGGGATGAAGCGGCATCGGCAGCAGCAGGTCCGGTCTGGGTTGTTCTACGGCCAGCCGGGCAAGCGGTTCCGCCAGAATTCCGACCAAGCTGAGGTCGCCTGCATATTTGAAAGCATGAAGCAGACGGTCAATCGGGAATCCGTAGCTGAATGCTGCCAGCGTGTGGTCGAATGCAGGCGGTTCCTTCAGGCAGGCGCCACATACGATCCCGCACGAGCCGGTTTCATGGCTCGTAGCCCTAAAGGACTCCGACTTTCTATGGGCTCTTGTCCTATACGACCCGCAGGGGAGTGTAGGGAAAGCCCATGAAAGATCGTATGCGGGTCGGAGTCCCCCTGTCTCGCCGTGGTCGCTGCGAAGCAGCGGGAACCCGGCGGGGACACTCCTTGCGGGTGTGGGACGAATGTTGCTGTCAGGCACGGAAAGGGCGCACACGGAACAGGCCGGGGTGAGCGATAGAGGCAGGTCTGAGCTGCAGTTTGGGCACAAAGACTGCGTGGACGCGTTTGCACCGCAGAGCACGCAGGTGTGCGGCAGTATATAACGCCCAATATTTATACAGCTGTTTAAAATATGCCCGGCAATATTTGACAACTTTGGCTTAATCCTTGAAAATTGCGGTCATTTTACTTTAATACTTCAGGTAAAGACGAGTAATGAAAAAGTTTGAGAAACTTATTGGCGCGGCGCAATCCCGACGTTCGGCACAGCTATTCATTATCGGCAGTATGGTTTCCGTGCTGCTTCCACCCCTGATCATGGTGTGGATAGCCGCCTCGATTTTCATTTATGCCTCCGTCGCCCATCATCCTGACCACCGTGTCAGGGAATATCAGCGCTGGGCTGGCTATCGTTTCTATGGTATCGCCGGTACGCTGGTGGTGATTTTGAATTTCGCCGGCCCGCTCAAGGCGCTACTGGGCGGGACTTTCAATATGCTGGCGACAGTCTGGGCCGTGAGTTTGCTGGTGGTGGTGCCGCTGGGAATCCGGGATCTGATCAGAATAAGTCGTGAAAACTGGCAGGATATGATGGTGGAGGTAGAGGTTCATGAATGACATGCTGAATGCCCAACTTGTCGCGGCGGGTAGCGAGATGCGGGCGCGCGCGCCCTGGACGGTGGCGGAAGTCGAGGCTTTGTTCGACCTGCCATTCAGCGACCTGATATTCCGGGCGCAAAGCGTGCATCGCACCCATTTCGATCCCAACGAAGTGCAGGTGAGCACCCTGCTTTCGATCAAGACCGGCGGCTGCTCCGAGGACTGCGGCTACTGCTCGCAGTCCAAACGTCACCACACCGAAGTGGAGCAGGAGAACCTGCTGCAACTGGAAACCGTGGTGGAGAAGGCCAAAGCGGCCAAGGACAAGGGCGCCACGCGTTTTTGCATGGGCGCGGCCTGGCGCGGGCCGAAGCAGAAAGACCTGAAGCCGGTGCTTGACATGATTACCGCAGTGCGCGCACTCGGGCTGGAAACCTGCGTCACCCTGGGCATGCTCAAGGAAGG
>Ga0315268_10009542_pt1 | contig 10067 bp, 10 predicted proteins | sample C1_top_MG_FD_204535 | JGI IMG/M metagenome (GOLD analysis project Ga0315268, IMG submission 204535) | Sediment microbial communities from Yellowstone Lake, YNP, Wyoming, USA - C1_top | ecosystem: Environmental > Aquatic > Freshwater > Lake > Sediment | place: USA: Wyoming | collected 2017-08-01 | reverse complement strand
GTTCGATTCCGACCAAGAGCGTATCCGCATCCCGAAGTTCCTCCAGCAGGACCGCCTCCGAGTCGTCATCCAGAACGGTGACCCGGGCAACCTCCCGCAGTAGGGCAAGGGCTTCTTCTCCGGGCTCAAACCTCGGTGCCACAACGATCTTCATCATACCTCCCATCCCAATGCATCGGAAGAAACGGCCCATGCATCATGCGGATTAACGCCATTGAAGATACCCCACGGCAAGTCGCGGGGAATACGCTTGCTACAGGTTAAGACAGCCGGCAAACTTAGTTGAGAGTTATTCCGGCGCCGTTGATGACCTTGGCCCATTTGGCAATCTCGCTCTGCACATGATCGGCCAGTTCCTTCGACGTGCCGCCTTTGATATCAGCCCCCATGGATTCAAGGAGCTTAAGCACATCCGGCATATGCAGGATGCGGTTCACCTCGGTATTGAGACGGTTGACGACCTCCACCGGCGTCCCCGCGGGTGCGAAGAGGCCGTGCCAGGTGGTCGCATCAAAGCCCGGTACGCCAGCCTCCGCGATCGTCGGCAGGTCCGGAAACGCAGCCGAGCGTTTGGCGGTTGTGACCGCCAGGGGACGCACCTTACCCGACTCGATATGCTGCTTCACCGAGAGCGCCGTGGCAAACATGACCTGGATCTGGCCGCTGAGCAGATCCATCAGCGCCGGCGCGGCGCTCTTGTAACCGACGTAGACGAGGTCGGTTCCGGTCATGCCCTTGAAGAGTTCCGCCGCAAGATGGGCCAACTGGCCCTGGCCCGTCCCCCCGTAATTGAGCCGACCCGGACGCTCCTTCGCATACGCGATGAACTGCTTGACCGAATTGACCGGAAGCGACGGATGCACGCACAGAATGTTGGGCTGAAAGCCGATCAGGACGATCGGCGCGAAATCCTTGACGGGATCGAACGGCAGATTCTTGTAGAGGGTGATGTTGGCGCCGAATGTCGCGTTATTGCCGGTCACCAATGTATAGCCGTCGGGCCGTGCATTGGCCGCCACCTGGGTGCCGATGTTGCCGCCGGCGCCGGCGCGGTTCTCGACGATCACCGACTGGCCCAAGCTCACCGAAAGTTTCTGGGCCAGCGTGCGTGCCAGTATATCCGTCGGCCCGCCGGGCTCGTTGGGGGCGATCAGGCGAATGGGCTTGGTCGGATAATCGGCAGCGTATGCGTTACCGCCACCCAGGGCCAGCATCAGGCCGATCGACAGTGTTGTCAGATAAAAAAGAGCCCTCTTCCGTTTCATGATTTTTCCTCCATCGGTTCTTTCGTGTTCGACCCCTTACCTATTGTCCCAATTTGAACAGTTGTTGCGGATTGTCGACCAGGATCCTACGCCGATTCGCTTCATCCGGCACCCACCGTCCGAAAAAATTGAAGAGCTCGACGGTTCCCACCTTGTCCGCGAAGGAAAGGTGCGGATGGTCGCTGCCCCAGATCAGCCTCTCCGGTGCCGCCTCGACCAGCGCCTGCATCATCGGACCCGCATCGGCAAATCCGGGGGCCGTCGACATCCGGTAAAGACCGGTCAGCTTCACCCAGCAGCGCCCCTCTCCATTGCGCAACAGATCGATCAGCTGTTGGAACCCTCGTTGGTTGACGCCGTCGCGCGCCAGGAACATGCCCATGTGGGCCAGCATGAAATTGGCCTTGAGGTGGCGCAGGGCGCCCATCAGCTCTTCGGTCAACCATCCCGGTGCAAGGAAATCCAGGATCCACCCGAGCTCGGCGCAACGGGCGTCAAGCCGCGCGATGCGGGGCAGGAGCGTGGCGCTGAAACCGGGATCGGGCGGTTTGATCGGGGGAACGTTGATGCGGACGCCGCAAACCCCCGCGGCGGTGAGGGCATCGAGTTCGGCGTCGGGGATATCCTCGTGGACGTCGACAATCCCCCGGCATCCAGGCAGCTCGCGAATGGCGTCGAGCATGCAGGCGTTGTCGCGGCCGTACGCGCTCGGCTGAACGAACACCCATCGCTCGAACCCGAGTTTTCGTGAGAGCGCGAGGAAATCGGTAAGCGGCGCTACGGGGGGGCTGTAGCGAAGATCCGTTCCATAGGGATAGCGTTCGGCTGGGCCGAAGACGTGAAAGTGGCTGTCGCAGGACAGCTGCGGCGCCTTCCATTCAGGCTCGACTTCATGATGAAATGACACGGTTTCTTCCTCCTCAAATAATATTATGGATCCCGCCTCTCGAACACCAAGCAGGCATACGTCCCGCCGTAGGAGATCCCGCTCAGGAGGCCCCTTCTTACCGGTTGGTTCACGGAGGCCCCGATGACGAACGGCAGGGGCACAAGTGGCTCGTTCAGGCCGACAACCTGCGGAACGATCCCCTCCCTAAGCGAGAGTGCCAGCGCAGCCGCCCGGATACCGCCTGATGCGAAGGTCTCCCCCGTCGCCCCCTTGAGCGATGTGATCAGGGGGTTCGCGCGGCCGCCGAAAAGTCGCTCGTACGCCGCCGCTTCCATCGCATCGAGGTCGCGGCCGCCGTTTGCCGCCGCCTGAATGAGATCGATCTCAGCCGGAACGGCGCCCGCCATTGTGAGAGCCCGCTCCAGGGCAAGGGAAAATCCGCGGGGATCGATGGGCCAGGCCGTGGGAGGAGTCGGGGAAGAGGCGAGCCCCCACCCCGTTACCTCGGCATAGGGAACCGCGCCGCGTTCGCGGGCGAGTTCCGCAGCCTCGAGGCAAACGATCCCGCACCCCTCACCCGCGACGGGACCGTTCCGCAGGCGATCGAAGGGGCGGGCCCCCTCCGCGCCGCCGTTCACCGGAGAGACGGCCCGGAAGCGGGTCAGCGTCTCATAGAAGAAGGGCGACAGGATATCGCCCCCCCCGGCGAAGATCACGTCCGCAGCGCCGCGCCGGATCTCCATGGCGCCGTAAGCGATGGCCGTTTCGGCGGAGACGGCCTGATGGTTGACGGTCGTGTTCACCCCGCGGAAACCCATCTCGATCGAGGCGTGGCCGGCCGGGGCGTTCATGACCGTATTGGGCACGTGGATCGGGCTCACCATGCCGGGGCCCTCCGTAAAGAGGACCCGGGCGGTCAGGACCTTGTGCTCCGTATTCCCGAAGGCCGTCCCCATAACGATGCCGATCCGGTCCCTGTTTATGGGATCGATCCGGAGCCCCGCATCGTCCAGGGCCATCCGGACCGAGGCCGTCGTCATGGCCGAAAGTCGGTCCATCTTCCGCAGGTTCTTCACGGAGATGAAATCGCGGGGCTCAAACGCGCGCACCTCCGCCCCCAGATGCGAGGCGAGCCCCTCGGTCGGAAAAGCCGTGATCTCCCGGATCCCCGTCTCGCCTTGCCACAGGGCCTGCGCGAAGGCCTCCTTCCCCGCCCCCAGCGGAGTGACCATGCCGATCCCGGTGATGACAACCCGTCTATCCACGCCGCCCCCCTGCACCCCGATAGCGGCCGAAGATCACCGTCGTATTGTTCCCGCCAAAGGCAAAGGAGTTGGAGAGAACGATCTCCGGCGCATCCGGCCGGGCGCCCGTCGTAACGTAATCGAGGTCGCACTCCGGGTCCGGCGTCTCGTGATGGATCGTCGGGGGGATGAACCCCTCCGTAATGGCCAGAAGCGCGACAACCGCCTCCAGCGCCCCGGACGCCCCCAGGGTATGGCCATGCATCGATTTCGTCGAACTGACGGGAATCTTCCACGCCCGCGGGCCGAATACCTCCTTGATCGCCCGCGTCTCCATGAGGTCGTTAAGCGGCGTCGCCGTGCCGTGGGCGTTGATATAGTCAATCTCCTCCGGCGCAAGGCCCGCATCGGTGAGCGCCGCCCGCATCGCCCGGGCCGCCCCGGAGGCGCCGATGTCCGGCGCGGTCATGTGGTGCGAGTCACAAGTCACGCCGTAGCCCAGGATCTCCCCCAGGATCGGCGTACCCCTCTCAAGGGCGCTCGTCAGCGATTCGAGGATGAGAATCCCCGCCGCCTCACCGAGGGTAAGACCCGCGCGGTTCCCGGAAAAGGGACGACAGTATCCAGGGTCCACAGCCTGAAGTGCATTAAAAGATGCAAACGTCAGGCGGCAGAGGGGCTCCGTTCCGCCCACGATCATCGCCCGGGCGGCGCTCGTCCGGATCAGGTCTCTGCCCAGGCCGATGGCCGTCGCCCCCGAGGAGCAGGCCGTCATGAGGGTCGTCTTCGGTCCCCAGAGGTCGAATTTCGTCGCCAGGTGGTTGGCCGTGGAGGCGCAGCAGACCGGGGCAAGGTGGGAAAAACGGGCGCTTCGCCCGCCCCGCCGCAGATAGTTCGCAAAAAACGCCTCCGCCTCCAGAAGCCCCCCCGCTCCGCCACCGATGACGACGCCCATCTCCTTGTGCAGATCTTCGGGAATCGGATCGAGTCGCGCCTGCTTCAGTGCTTGCAGAGTGGACGCCAGGGCAAAGAGGTCGGACCGGGACATCCGCTTCAGGGAAAATTCAGCGGGAATTGCAGCGCGGGGAAGGAAGTTTTTCACCTGGGCACCGTTGTGGGTGCGGAACTCCGCCGTATCGAAAAGGGAAATCGGGCCGATCCCGCTTTCGCCCCGGCGCAGCGCCTCCGCGAATCGGCCGGTATCGGTGGCCAGGGCGTTGACGGTACCCATCCCGGTGACCACGACGCGATCTCCCTGTCCTTTAATATCCATGGTATTCAGACAAATCGTCGGATCAGGAGACTCGTATTGACGCCACCGAAAGCGAAATTCTGGATTCCCGCGATTGCGATCTGCCGCGTCTCCAGCGCCGGAGTGTGGCGGATCATGGCGCACCGCTCGTCGGGTTCATCGAGGTTGAGTGTCGGGGCAATGAACCCTTCCCGCATCATATACAGGGTGAGGATTGTTTCGATGGCGCCGCAGGAGCCCATGGTGTGCCCCATGTATCCCTTGAGACCCGTCACCAGAGGATGGGCGCCGTAGACGGCATAGATCGCCTGGGCTTCGATCACGTCCCCCATCTTGGTCCCCGTGGCGTGGGCGCTGACGAAATCGACCTGATCGGGGTTCAGGGCCGCGTCCTTGAGTCCCAGGCGCAAGGTCTCGCTGATCCCGTTCATGTTCGGAAGGATCAGGTCTCCCCCATTGTTATTGCAGGCGAAGCCGATCACCTCCCCCAGGATATCGGCGCCGCGCTGCCTGGCGTGCTCATACTCCTCGAGAAGCACCGCTCCAGCACCCTCCCCCACCACCAGCCCGTCACGCAGGCGGTCGAAAGGCCGCGGTGTGCACTGGGGCCGGTCGTTGAAGGCGGTGGAGCAGGCCAGCAGATTGTCGAACACCGCGACGGTCGTCGTGTCGTACTCGTCGGCCCCACCGCAGAGCATCGCGTCCTGCATCCCGTACTTCACCGACTCATAGCCGTAGCCGATAGACTGGCTGCTCGTCGTACAGGCCGTGGAGGAGGAGATCACCCGCCCGGTGATCCCGAACATCTTGGTGATGTTCACCGCCGTCGTATGGACCATCGACTTGAGATAATCGACCGCCCCGATCGTGGAGAATTCGGTTTGGGCGCCCGTGAAGAAGGTCTTGTAGATATCCCGCTGGACCGAGGGGCTGCCGTGGGTGGAGCCGAAGGCCACCCCGAGGCGGCCGGAAGTGATGAACTCATGAGGCAGGCCCGACTGCTCGAGGGTCTCTTTGGCTACCTGGCAGGCGTAATAGGCCACCGGCCCCATCGTCTTGCGGTGGACCCGCTTGAAGTCGAACTCGACCGGGTAATCGACCGTCCCGAAGACCTTCGAGTGGATGAACTTGCTCAGGAGGTGGTCCTCCTTGAGCGGCTTCACACCGGAGACACCCCGCCGGAGGCTATCCACGATCTCGCCGCGCGTATGGCCGATCGGCGTGATCGCCGATCCGGCGGTTATGACGACCCTTCGTCCCGTCATGGCCGTCCCCGGAGGGCCTTCCGCGCGGATGCGGCATTTTTAACGATCCTGCTTATTTCCATTTTCATTCCTCTTCTTCGCCAGGAGCTCGACATAGTCGATGATTTGCCTGATCGTCCGGATCTCCATGGCCATCTGTTTCTCTTCATGGGTCAGCTCGGTTTTCAGGAACCGCTCGATCTCCAGGAGCAGCTCGATGGCGTCCACGCTGTCGAACTCGCCGGTCTCGCGCAGGTTGTCGTCGAGGCCGGGATTTTCCATCTCGAACTCACGGCGGAAGATTTCAAGAATTGCACTGGTGATCTGCTCTCGTGTCATCGGTTTCCTATCGCAGGGGGTATTCGGATGATCCGTTCACCGAAGGGTTATAGTCATTATTTTCATCCATATCAAGCCCTACTTTACACTCCTTTTCTCTCCATCAGCGATCGCGCCTCGGCCATAAGACCGGGCAGGGAAAAGGCATCGCTTTCGTAATCCGGTTCGAGGCTTCCGGCCAGTTCGACTTCGATAACGTGTTCCTCACGGGTATTGAATAAAAACCTGTCCGGAGGAAAGAGTCTGTCGGTATTCCGGATGAGCACCACTTTGATGGAGGCCGCACGGCAGAGCCGGGCGATTTTGAACGCGCCCTGATCGAACGGACCTATCCGGCCATCGCGGGAACGGTGCCCCTCGGGAAAGATAAACAGATTTCCGCCCGCTGCAAGATACTCCCGCATCTTTTTTATCTGGTCGACCATGTTCGCCGCAAACAGACCCTCCGCCAGCGAAGGGATATAGCCGGAGGTTCTCAAAATCCATCCGAAAAAGGGGAACCGGAAATAGTCACTCTTGACGATGGTCTTCTGTTTTTCAAAGAGCGATACGAACAGAAGGGGGTCGAGGAACGAGAGATGGTTGGCGATGATCACCGACGACCGGATATCGTTTACCGCATCCGTGATCCGCCATTTCACCTTGGGCGCGAGCGTTCGCAGGAGAACGAAAAATAGCCGGTGGAACCAGTGGTTCAACCGTTGAAAGGCCGCTTCACGGTGGGCCGGAAAGAATAAGGCGGAGAGATAAAAGGGGGAAAAGAACACGACAAATCCCATACTGTAGTATGTCCAGAGGATGACCGTGACGGCGAAGTCCCGAATGCGGTTACGCACAGCAAAAACCGCGGCTCGTCTGTTGTCGCCCGCTTCGGCATTGTTCATATCGATCCCCGCTTCCCCTTGCCTCGCATGAGCCCCTCGAAGACCTCGGAGGCAAAGCGGTCGGGGCCAAGCACCTGCCTTGCGACCTGAAGCGAACCCAGAAGCGTTCCCAGGACACCCGGCGACAGGGCGTTCTGACCGGCGAAGTACAGTCCCGCCGGCGCCAGGCGAGAGAGCGCGGCCACTGCCGGCAGCTGGCGCATCGATCGCATGATCCCGTAGGGGGAGCCGTTCGGGCTGCCCACCCAGTCCCGCAGGCTCAGCGGCGTATAGGCATCGAGGACCTTCGCGCCGGCCAGGGACCCGAAGATCCCCTCGGCATCCCGGAGAAGCCGCCCAGCCCAGCCTGCCTTTGCCTCGGCATAGACCGGACCGCGCCTGCCCGTGGTCGTATCCTCCCACCGGCTCCACTCGGGATAGGGGCTTCTCGTGATGATCACGAGGAGGTTTTTCCCCTCCCGGCCGTCGCGCAATTGATAGAACACCCCGTTGGTAAGCGCCCCCTCCCGGTCCGCATGCAACCGGAAGATGTTATGGGGTAGGGCCGGGTGGGTCGCGGCGTCTACCGCTACGCTCAGAGCAAACAAGCCCTCCGTCTCGGCGAGTTGTCCGACCAGCCGGGCATGGCGGGGCTTGACAGCTCCCTCCGGGAGCATCTCGATAACCTTCTTGGGATGGATGGCGGCCACGAGCCGGGACCCATCGAGCACCCTTCCGGAGGTCAGCCTCACCCCTCCGATCGCAGCGCCCGAGGCGAGAATCGCCGTCACCGCATCGCCGCAGATAAGGGTGCCTCCCAGCTCTTCGAACCGCGAGACGAATGCCTCCGCCAGATCCGATCCGGTTCCCCTGAGCCGCCACGAGGAGAGGAGATAAGAAACCAGGGCGAAATGGTGGTAGAAGACCGGGCATTCACTCTCCGACATCCCCATCCATCGCGCCGCCACGCCCAGAACGTTCCTGAGCCCCGGAGAGCAGTTCATCCCGGCCAAATAGGCCCCCAGCGGTGCGAAGAGCTTCGTGTCGAGAAGGGGGGGCGCCGGGGAAAAAAAGGCGAAGGAGTTCTGCGCGTCAGCCGTGATACGAAGGTTGTCGACGATCTGCGCGATGGGTTGCCGTTCATCCGGAAAAGCCAGTTCTAGCGATGCGGCAAACGCGTCGAGGCCTTCCGGCAGATCGAACGTAAAATCATCGAAGAGGTAGCGGTCGATGGGACCGTCCTGCCCCATTCGCTCCACTGCCATTCGCTCGGTAACGCCCAGATAATCGCAGATCCTCCGGAGCGGCTCTCCTTCCCCGAAGGAACCGAAATAGTGGACCCCGACGGGGCAGTCCATCCCTTCGCGCCGATAGCCGCGCATCATCCCGCCGGGAAGAGGGTTCTTCTCGATGACGGCAACACGAAGGCCGAGCAGGGAAAGGATGATTCCCGCCGAAAGGCCGCCGATCCCGGCGCCGATGATCAATGCATCATAGGGTCGTTTTGATTCCATAGACGCTGCCCGCCTGCGAGTTGCGCGTGAAGGGTCCGGGTCCGCTCGTTGAGCGTTAAAGCAAACCGAGGACGCTATTTCACGCGATGCTTCTCGACAAACCCGGCCAGGGCGTGGACGGAGGCAAAGGCCTGAACGCCCACATCCTTGCTTTCGATCTTCACGCCGTAATCCTTCTCCAACATGAGGACCAGTTCCAGAACGTCTATCGAGTCGATTCCGAGATCACCTCCCACGAGCTGGGTATCGTCGCCGATATCTTCCGGCACAACGTCCATAAGGGACAGGGTATTGATGATCTTGATCTTCAGTTCAGCGATGAGCTTATCCATGTGTTCTCTCTCTTCCAAGCGTTTTCTCTCTTCCGACAGGGAAACAATCCGTGTTTACGGGTATCTCCTCTGTTGACCTCTCAGGCGGCCTCCTCCGGACGAAATGCCTGGATCCGCACGGTGGCCACGATTTCCGACCCGCTGCTGACCGTTCCGGCAAAGACGGCGTACCCTTCCAGGGCGTAACTCCTCCGGACCTCCGTAACCAGGGTTTCGTTCACGGGAATCCGCATACTCCGGAATTCGGCATTCTTGATCCCCACGAGCCAACCTGTCGCCCCGCCACGACCGGACTGCAGTCGTTTCCACCCCTCCAGGAGGGCCGCCGTCTGGGCTACGAGTTCGATCGTGACCAGCGTATCGACGGACCCGGCATCGAAGAGAGGCCACGTGTCCCTGGTGGTGGCGGAGGTCACGGCCTTCTCTTCGTCGACCGAGAGCACCTCGGTGATCAGCCGCATACGGTCGCGGTGGGGAATAAGGGCTTCAATATCGATGCTCGTGCGTTCCATGCGGCTTCCATAACAGAAATTTTACCCCGCGGCAAGATCGTGTTGGAGATAGGTTACCCCTACCGACAAACGTACAGCCAACCCTCATTGCCTTTAGCCCTTATATTCTATAGGCTTTCTATCAAAATCACCATGACGATTCGGTCATCACAACCACGGTGAAATCTCTGCTTACACAAGATGATTTTGTTAAATCATTTCAGATCAGTGTCGAAACCTACAAGGGCGCCGTTATACTGAGCGGCTTCGTTGATTCACATAATGCAGTCACTAAAGCGGTTGAAATCGTAAAGGGCGTCACTGGGGTAACATCCATAAAGACTAATCTGATTGTGAAATAGGATCCGCCGATACCATCGAACCGTCAATTGTCGTACCATACAGACATCAGGGTACATAACTGTTCTCCGCTGGAAACATAGCTCTGCCTGATGTTCTTTATGGTAATATAAGGATTCTTCTCCAGCCATTCATTCAATTCACCTTCAAGTACGATGGTATCGCCATGGCCGCTAAATATTTTCATTTTCACTTGCGCTGCCTCCCGCCGCTCCGATGTCATATAGTCCATAGATCGAAACGTGCTTTGATGGTTTTTCTTTTCGGATCCCCG
>Ga0315268_10009541_pt1 | contig 10067 bp, 9 predicted proteins | sample C1_top_MG_FD_204535 | JGI IMG/M metagenome (GOLD analysis project Ga0315268, IMG submission 204535) | Sediment microbial communities from Yellowstone Lake, YNP, Wyoming, USA - C1_top | ecosystem: Environmental > Aquatic > Freshwater > Lake > Sediment | place: USA: Wyoming | collected 2017-08-01 | reverse complement strand
AGTGGACTGGGCGGGATTTGAACCCGCGACCTCCTGATTGCGAATCAGGCGTTCGTACCACTGAACTACCAGCCCATTTGTATTTTGTTTCTGAAAGAAAGACGATTAATAAAGTATTTGATGATTTCGTTTTCTTTAGATTTGGTTGACCGAAATAACTAAATGCCATGTGCCTCTATATGTTGTTGGAGGTGGGGAAATGCCAGAGAAGAAGGAAGAGAAAGGTAAGGCTGAAGAGGCAGCAGAGAAAACTGGAGAATTAGTTGGTAAAGGCTTGAAGAAGGGTTTTGGAATAGCTAAGGGTTTAGGGAAGGGTATAAAGGAAGGGATTAAGGGAGAAGAAGAAAAGAAGAAGGAATAGACAAGCTTCTCTTATTTCCTATTTTTTTACACCGAGTTCTTAAGGAATTGCGATGTAGATTCTCTTATCATCCAATTGGTGCTCATGCCACTTTGCATCGATTTCTTCTCGGCTAGTGTGCAATTGCACCTTTTTCGTGCGAACAAGTTCTTCCATCTCTTTCAAGTAAGGCTTCAAAAGTCTAACACTTTCATCGTCAAGTTCAGCTATGTGAACCACTTCTAAAACGTCAGTAGGCATATAACCCAATTCCTTTCTCAATGATTGGACTCTCCTGGCTATATCCCGCATCAAGCCTTCGCCAAGCAATTTTTCATCGCGGTGAATATCCAAACACCCTTGAATATCGTCTTCAGTTGCGCAAGCCCATCCTTTTTTAGAAACATGCTCCGGAGCCTTTTTGGCATATTCTACTGTTTTGACGTTTGCCAGTTCAAGGAGCAATTCCTCAACACTTTTCAAAGCAGCGCATGTTTTTTCTGAAGCTATAACCATCATTCTGCTGAGAGGCCATCTTCTCTTTAATTTGGCAGATTGCCTTGCAGAATAAACCAGTGAGACGCATTTGAACAATGTTTCGAAGTCTTCTTCTATGCTCTTGTTTCGCATTTTTTCTTCCAGCTTCGGCCAGCTTTCAAAGTTCACTGATTCTGGCAGTGTCTGGTTCAGTTTTCTGTAGATTTTCTGGTATAAAGCCTCGCTTAAGTATGGCGTAATTGGGTTGAACAATAGCGTAACTGTTTTTAGAACATGCCACAATGTGGCGTATATTGCCAGTCTTCTGTTGAGGGTTTCTGGGTCATCTGTCCACAATTCTTTTCGAACCATAGGCACATAAAGCCTGCTTAAAGTTTCTATTGCGAAGTCTTCTAATTTTGCAAGGGCAAAGTTGAATTCGCATTTTCTCAGCTTAGCAGTGTATTCTTCTATGGTTTCCTGAAGTTTTGACAATAGCCAAAAGTCTGGGCTTTTTAAACATTTTTGTTTTTCTGCCCATTTCAGCGTGTGTTCTTGTGGGTTGAAGTTGTCGTATTCAGCGTTTTGCACGAAGAATCTGTTCAGATGATACAGTGTGGACAGCACTTGGTATGGGCGGCGGTTCAGTTCTTGAAGGTCAAAATTTATGAAATCCTCAGGCGAGCATTTTCGCAGCATGTAGAATCTGCATACGTCTGCGGAATACTTGTCCAGCAGCTTATTGGCTTCTATCGTGTTGCCGAGGCTCTTGCTCATTTTTCTGCCTTTTGCATCTTGAGCTAAACCTTGAAACAGAAATGATTTATATGGAGCTTCTGGTTTTCCAGTGAGTATGACATGTTCTAACAGAAGTGTGTTAGCCCATCCGCGTGTCTGGTCTATTCCTTCAGTTAAGAAGTCAAATGGTACGTATTTTTCAAACTCCTCATTCGTGTATCTTGCATATGGCGCTGCTCCAGCATCATGCCAACAGTCCAATACGAAGTCTTCTCTGCGCATCGTGCCTCCGCATTTTTTGCACTTGAATGTTATTCGGTCAACCCATGGCTTGTGCAATTCAAAATAGCCCTTAGGCTTTTCTATGGCTTTTTCAATCAGCTCTTTCTTGCTTGATGCAAGTGTTTTTGTTCCACATTTTTCGCACTTCCATATTGGCAGTGGGGCACCCCAGACCCGTTCTCTTGACACACACCATGGCTTACCTTCTTTTAGGAAGGAGAGAAAACGGTTTTTTGGGCTTTCGAAGAAATACTCTACTTTTTCTGCGGCTTCCACAATTTTCTGATTTATTTTATCCGTTCTTAGGAAGTATTCCCTTCTGGCAAGCCAAACTAGCTTATGATGTGAACGCCAGCAAGTAGGATATTCATGCTTTATGGCTTTCGCTGAAACTAGTAAGCCTCTTTTTCGCAGTTCTTCAATAACCATTTGGTCTGCGTCTCTTGCAAATATGCCGCTGAAGATTCCAGCCTCTCTTGTGAATTTGACCTCATCGTCAAAGGGAGCATAGATTGGTGCTTTTCTTTTTTGTGCAGCGAAAAAGTCTTCTTCACCGTTTCCAGGCGCAAGATGCACAACGCCCGTTGCCGTGTTTATGTCCACGAAATCTTCGCAGATAACCCTATGCACAAGCGGATGCTCATCCAGCTCGGCTTGTTTCGGAATTAAATCCTTGAAGGGATAGTCATACTTTATGCCTTCAAGGCTTTTACCCATAATCGTCTCTGCTATTGCGTAGTTTTCTATGGCTAATTCTTGCATGACTGGCTCAACTCGGGTCTTGGCGATTATCCATTTTTCGTTGCCAACCTTAACTATTGCATACTCAGCTTCTGGATGGACTGCAAGCATCGTATCCGTTATGAGAGTGAAGGGCATTGTTGTCCAAACAAGGAAATACTCGTTTTGGCTGTTGGCGATTTTGAATTTGAAGTATAAAGATGGATCTTCAACTTCCATGTAAGAATCTTGGTAGCCTACCTCAGCATTGCTTAAGCTTGTTTGGCATCCGGGGCAATAAGCAACAACGTAGTAGCCTTCTTCCAGCAAGTTTTGTTCCCATGCACGTTTTAGGTATTGCCATTCCCGTTCGATGTATTCGTCTTTGTATGTCCAGTAAGCCTTTTCTTGGTCTATGAACATTCCGAGCTTATCGTCAGCTGTTACCCATTCTTTATGATACTTTATAACTGTCTTTTTGCATTCTTCTATGAAGCGTTCTTCGCCTACACGCTCCAAAAGTTCACGCTTATTCTTAACGCCCAATAGTCTTTCAACTTCAAGCTCTACAGGCAAGCCTTGACAATCCCAACCAGCCCAGAAAGGCACATAAAAGCCCTGCATAGTTCTCCAGCGATAGTAGAGGTCTTTCATCACGCGTCCTCTGGCATGCCCAACATGTGGTATGCCATTAAGCGTTGGCGGTCCTTCAACCCAGCCACTTAAACCTACATTAGTTTTTTTGCGGAACTCCATTAGTTTTTGTTTTATGCGGTTTTTGTTCCAGAATTCGCGGATTTGTTTTTCAAGTTCGAGCGGGCGATAATCTGTTGTAAGCCATTTTTCAGAATTAGTTTCGAATTTGGCGGTCACCTTGCATCACATTGCACCCGCAAATACAAACACATAGCCCCAGCCACATATAACCTTTTTGAATCAAAAGAATCAAGCGCATTTCCTCAGCACGTTTGGCAAAGTTAATATGCATTGCCGAGAATATATAATAGCGCACATATCTGAAGATGTATGCAGTCGATCTTTCTGTTTCTCTTCAGAAATGGCTTAAGACTGTAGGTTAAATGGAATGCAAGAGCAAAGATTGTCAAAAGAAATAAGAGTAACTGTTTTTCCTCCAAAACTTGAGGAGTTTTCTGAAAGCCAAGCCAAGTTCTACACGAAGTATGCTGCTGTTGCCTTTAAAACCTTGACTAACCCTTTGTTTCAACGTTTTCTCGGTTGGATGATGCTTAGAGAAAATATAGATGCGCATACACTTGCGGATGTTCAAATTAGAGCATTCCCATTTCGAAAGGAGAACGGAAATGGGCTTGCAGGAAGGTTTAACAAAAAGGGTGAAATCCTCATCTATCCGAAAAGATTGGAATTTTGCAGGAAACTGATGGATGAGTTTGAAAGAGAAAACGTTTATTTCTACATCAAGGTTAGAGCCATGGCAACGTTGATACATGAGCTTCTGCACATAAAGTATTCTCATGATGAGGAGGAGGTCAGACGACTGACAAGGAAATATCTTAACATCTTCACTCATCACAAGAATTTGCAAAGTATGAGTGACAAACGTATTCTCAACATTCTTTTCTCACCATAGCAATGTGTTCCATATTCATTATTTTTGGCGCTGAAATCAGCCAATACAGAGCCTACCCTACAAGTTTTTTTCAGTATGAAAGGGAACACGAATTATTCCAGCGGTATTCTTTTCCCGTTAAAATCGCGCTTTGAAATCCCAAACTCGTTTTCAACTTCTATTAGCTGCTCTGCGTTGAATACTGGTCCATCTCTGCAGACGCGATATTTACCTATGATACAGCTTCCGCACAAGCCTATTGCACAGCGCATTAGCCTTTCTAGGCTTGCTTCTAATGGGATTTTGTGCTTTTGTGCTTGGTCGAAAACTTTTCTTATCATCTTTTCTGGTCCGCAAGTGTAAATCATGTCGAATTTTTCCTTTGCCAAAAGAGTTTCCAGTGGCATTGTTGCTAAGCATTTAAGTCCATAGCTGCCATCTTCAGTTGTTGCGATAACATTTTCTTTTCTACACAGTTTTTCAAGCTTGTCTATGAATAGTAGCTCTTCTTTTGTTTTTGCGCCTATCACAAAAGTCAGCTTTGTCTTTTTTGATGCAATTTTTTTGGTTAAAAACAGTAGCGGTGCTATGCCTGTGCCTCCGCCAACCATCAATATCCCGCCATTTTTCACGTTGAAGCTGTTTCCGAAAGGTCCACGTACACCCACTATTTCGCCAACTCTTCTACTATGCAGAGCATCTGTTGCCTCGCCTACTTTTTTGACAGCCACAGAAACCGTGCCATCCGCATTCGCATCTAATATGCTGAGGGGAATCTCGTCGACGCTTGGAATCCAGAGCATTAAGAATTGTCCTGGCTTTGCTTTTGTACATTGCTTGTCTTTAAATGTGAAGGTTTTGACTGTTGGGCTTTCGGTTCTTATGCCTAAGATTTGCGTGGTTCTTAGTTGGTTACTTGCGATGTGATACGCCGACAATTTCCTCCACGCTCTTGAAACCTTTCTTTCTCAAATAGACGCTTATTCCATGCGTGACTGTTTTGAATATGTTTGTGCCTTTTGTGGCTATGGCTGTGCCAATCTGAATTGCACTTGCGCCTGCCAGCATGAATTCTACTGCGTCTCGCCAGTTTGCTATTCCGCCGCATCCAATTATTGGCACTTTGACGCTTTCATAAGCCTCATAAACGCATCTTACTGCTATGGGTTTGATTGCTGGTCCGGAAAGTCCGCCTACGCGATTGCTTAATATTGGCACAGCTGTTTCAGCATCAATCGCCATTGCCTTAACCGTGTTAATAGCCGTTAGAGCATCTGCGCCTGCCTTGGTTGCTGCTGATGCAATTTCTTCTATGCTTGTAACGTTCGGTGAAAGCTTAACAAAAACTGGCTTGTCAATAGCAGTCTTAACTTTTCTAACAACTTCCGCTAGAATTTTTGGGTTCTGCCCAATTTCTGAGCCAGTTTCTTTAACATGAGGACATGAAACATTAAGCTCAACTGCGTCAGCTCCTGCTTCTGCAGCTTTTTTGGCTATTGTCTTATATTCTTCTGCTGAATAGCCGTAAACGCTGACGATTAACGGAATATGTAAAAAAGCTTTGGCTTCGCGAATCTCCTTGACATACTCGCTTATTCCAGGGTTTGGAAGTCCCATGGCGTTGATTAAGCCATAATCTGCTTGAACTATTGTCGGATTCGCATAACCTTCTCGCGGCTTTAGTCCAATAGATTTTGTCACTATGGCAGCAGCACCACCTTCGACTATGCTTTCAAAGGTTTCTGCCGAATAGCCTAAAATGCCTGAAGCTAGCATTGTTGGATTGGCCAGTTTTAATCCGACCAGATTGACTGTTAATGGCTTATTATTCAAGGAGTTTTTTCTCCATGATTTGTTTTCAGTAGAAGTTATCACTTTAGCAAGATAAAGCTTAATGCATTGTTTGAATCTTGTTTTTGGTTTTCTGTTATGGAATCCTTTTTATTCTCTTCATAACAGATTTAATGAGGAATAAGAAGGTTTTAAGTCTATGGAGTTGAAAGGAAGTAAAACCGAGAAAAATTTGCTTGCAGCCTTTGCTGGTGAATCGCAAGCGAGGACACGCTACACGTTTTTTGCCAGCGTAGCCAAAAAAGAGGGCTATGAACAGATATCAGCAATTTTCACGGAAACATCAGATAATGAGAAGGAGCATGCACAATTATTCTTCAAACATTTGAAAGGCGGAATGGTGGAAATCACAGCAGCCTATCCTGCAGGCGTCATTGGCACGACAGCTGAGAATTTGCTGGCTGCTGCAGAAGGCGAAAAACTGGAATGGGGAACGCTTTATCCAAATTTTGCTGAAATAGCTGAAAAAGAAGGCTTTGCCAATGTTGCAAGAACCTTCCGTAACGTTGCTAAGGTTGAAGCCTCACATGAAAGACGATACAGAAAACTGCTAGAAAATGTTAAGCAAAGTATAGTGTTCAAGAGGGATAAGCCTGTCATGTGGAAGTGCAGAAACTGCGGCTACATCTTCGAAGGCAAGGAAGCACCAGAAAAATGCCCAGTATGCGACCATCCAAAAAGCTACTACGAGTTATGGACAGAAAACTACTAATAAGCAAAATCTTCCATTTTATTTTCTTTGTGATTCTAGGAATTCAACTGCTTTTTCTACAACAGTTTCTTGCTGTTTATTTCTGTTTTCCAAAGTAACCTCAATAATTCCCCCATCCTCTCTCTTTTTCACTTCCTCCATCAATCTATCCCTAGCCTTCCAATGAATAACACCAATCACAAGCTTTCCGCTTTCAACAGCTCGCTTCACAGCCTCTTTAAACCTTTCAGAAAACAGTTCCATGGGACCAATCTCATCTATCGCCACAACATCGCATTCCTCAACAGCCTTCAAAATTGCGTTTACACCTATGCCCTCAAGGTCATTGAGATTAACACGATATTTGCCAACTCTTGGACCGTCTGGCTGATTCACATGTGCAAGCCACCCACGCTTGTTGCTGCTCAAATCCAGAATTTCAAAGCCTACACGCTCTCCGCTTGAGCGAACTTCACGGCTAATCATTCCGCCAACACTATAGCCCCTAGCCTTCAAAGCATCTACAACCTTTAGCAGAACTGTTGTCTTTCCAACGCCCGGATTGCCAGTTAAGAGCAAAATGCGCTTATTCAACTATTCATCCTCCAAACTAATACTCTGATATTACAGTAAAATTGTTTCTCAAAATCATTGTTTCACCGAGTCAACACTTATATCAATCGGAGCTAATGTTTGACGAAAAGTGAGAAAGGCATGGGGCTCATTGGCATACTTAAACGCGAATTCTCATTCATCACAGGCAACTATCGAATCCTCATCATAAGCTGGATAATAATGGACCTTGCCAGCGAAATGCCAGCCCCAAACTTTCAATACTACGTCAGAGATGTCCTAGGCGGAACTGGCATAGCCCTAGGCTTGATAGGTCTTGCAGGCTATCTTGGAATGGCGGCAGTAGCTTTTCCCGGTGGCTTTTTAGCGGACAAGCATGGGCGCCGTTGGCTTATAAGCACAATGACGTTTGGTCTAGCTCTATCTTATCTGCTTTTCGCGTTCGCTCCAACATGGCACTTTATACTTCTTGGAACGATTGTCAATAGCCTCTGCCTAATTTATCAGCCTGCCTTGCATGCAATGCTTCAAGATTCGCTTCCTCAAGAACGTCGAGGAATGGGCTCATCAATAATACAGATGATTCAAGGCACATTTAATACTCCAGGTCCCATAATTGCAGGTTTACTATTGCTACAATTCGGATTAGAATGGAGCATGAGAATCATATACCTTATTATGACAACCTTCTATGTTATTGCTGCAATATGGCGGCTTAGATTAAAAGAAACGATGGCGGGCAAAGAACCAATTCGCTTCCGATACTTTATCTCTTCCTACCCAAAAGCCATCAAAGAAAGTTTCAACGTATGGAAAGCTGTTCCAAAATCCATGTTTTGGCTGCTTATTTCGCAAATACTCACAATGTTCGGAATGTCGCTTTTCAACGTGATTAATGCACTTTATGCAAAAGACACTCTCGGAATTCCTGAAAGCCAATGGTGGCTAGTCTTCATTCCGCTTCTGTTAACCATGGTTGTTGCTGCAATTCCAGTTGGCAAAACTGTTGACAAAATCGGGAGAAAAATTCCGCTAATCCTCGGAATGCTAGTTTTCGGCGTTGGCGCAGCAATTTTCGTTTTCGGCACACTTTTCACGCTGATGATTGCGATGATTCTGTTCGGTCTCGGCAGTTTACTATTCGGAACAGGCATGTTGGCGCTTTCAGCAGATTTAGTGAGCACAGAAAATAGAGGCAAAGTAAGCGGGTTCACAAATTTCACAAGCTACATAACTAGTGGAATCGGCATGCTTTTAGGCAACTATCTATACGTCAGCTTATTTCCTCAACTGCCATTCTTTATAGCCATTGCCTTAATGGTACCAGCGCTTGCGATAGTTCTCTTTCTTGTCCATGAACCAGCAAAAAGAGCAGACTGAACAATTGCAGTTTTATCAATCGAGAAAGTTAATAATCCAAAATACTCATTAATATCATTTTCAGGAAAGCAAAAGCATGACTGAAACTCATTCTAACATGGATTTTCCAACGGAAACAATCACAGAAGGAAAAGCAAAACTTCTCGTGCCTAAACTCAAAGCCTACATGAAGTCGCCTTCGGATTATGCGCCCTCTAAGGCTCCTGTCTTTTATAATCCAGTAATGGAGCTGAACCGAGACTTTGCAGTTTTAGCCCTGCAAGCCTATCAAAGAATGGTGAAGCATGAAATTTCTGTTTGCGAGCCACTTGCTGGCTGCGGAATTAGGGGAATACGCTTCGCAAAAGAGGTTAAAGGTGTCCATGAAGTTTTGATGGGGGATATTAACGAGAGAGCCTTCAAACTTGCAAATTTTAACGTGCAGATGAATAAACTTGGCGAACGTATAGTTGTGAAAAATGAAGATGCAAACCAACTTCTAGCCAAATATAGCGCACCACGAAAAAGATTCGACGCAGTAGACATAGACCCATTCGGTTCTCCAGTGCCCTATCTAGATTCTGCAATCCGTGCTTTGCGAAACAATGGTCTCCTCGCTTTAACGGCAACCGACATGGCGCCCTTATGTGGAGTGCATTCCAAAGCGTGCATAAGAAAATATGGTGGTAAACCGCTACGCACGGAATATTGCCATGAATTAGCTGTGAGACTTTTAGCTGGATGCTTAGCTACTGTAGCCGCAAGGCAGGATATTGGCGTAAACATAATCTTCTGTTACAGCGCCAACCATTACATTCGAGTTTACGCAACCATAAAATACGGCGCAAAAAAAGCTGATGAAAGCGTCAAAAACATGGGGTATATCCTTCACTGCTTCAACTGCTTCCACAGGGAAATGTTGAAAAAATTCTCCTTCCCTGAACATTCTGGAAAATGCAGCGAATGCAGCTCAAAGCTGAGCATTGCTGGACCATTGTGGCTTGGAAAAATATCTGATGACGGATTCTGTGAGTTAATGGAAGAAGCAGTTAAGGAAAGAAATTTTAAACTTGCAGGAAAAATAGCGAAAATTTTGACTTTGATAAAGAATGAGGCTAGAGCTCCAGTCACATATTATGTGTGCGATAAACTATGTGACAGGCTAAATTTGCCAGCACCCGCCGTCATAAAAGTTGTCGAAGCTTTGAGAAATGCTGGTTTTCAAACATATGCCACACATTTTAATTCCAAAGGAATAAAGACAGATGCATCTGCCATGAAAATGAAGGAGCTACTGCAAAGAATCTTCTATGGCTAAATAGGAAATTTATTCGGAATCGGGTGCTAATTATGGTAAATTTTAAATGCAGATCAAAATAACATAGTCTAGTTAGGTGGACAATTTGAAAGAAAAAATTCTACTCGCGTCGTTAATAGCAATACTAGCG
>Ga0315268_10009540_pt1 | contig 10068 bp, 8 predicted proteins | sample C1_top_MG_FD_204535 | JGI IMG/M metagenome (GOLD analysis project Ga0315268, IMG submission 204535) | Sediment microbial communities from Yellowstone Lake, YNP, Wyoming, USA - C1_top | ecosystem: Environmental > Aquatic > Freshwater > Lake > Sediment | place: USA: Wyoming | collected 2017-08-01 | reverse complement strand
CAGTTCGAACAGGAAATCGCCAATCTGCTGCTCCAAAGAGGACAAATATTCATTCCCATCTAAACCGGCGTGACCTTCGCGTTTGTGTCCAACTAGATATGGATCTCTTGTCACATAGTTCGGAAATCCGCACTCGTGCATAATCTGTTCCCAGGAAAGAGACGGAAACTGGGATTTGATGGTATTACAGGAATATGGAAATTTTCGGATTCGCCGCGCTTTTCGCACTTTCCAGTATTCCAAGCAAGCATCGTCCCCGTTGTTTTCTACATACCACTTGCGTAGGGCGACCCTGATGTCGTCGGCAGAGACATTTCTGGCTTTCTCGACCGGAATGCCCGCAGCCAGAAGCGCCTTTGTCCATGAGCCGAACTCAAGCCTGATCGCAGCACAGTTGCGCAAGGGGCTGTTGGCAACAAATTCCCTGTTGGACGGGGTCCGCCCAAGAAGACCGTGAATGCGCCTCAACTCTGCTAGGAATTCTTCGCGCGACACACAACAGCGGTTTAGGGGATCAATAAGCCCTGCTTTGGCAAGAGCATTACCGAAAGTGCCAAAGGCGCGTTCATATGCTCCGCAGCTGAACCATTTACCGCCAAGGTCCTCTTTCATGGGAACTCTTCCAAGAGTGTTCTTTATCTCGACAAGCTGGTCAAGCAAAGTCTGATCACCGATTCTAGCACCACTGTAATAGGCGGTAGCAACTGGGTCCAAAGCGCAATCTAAAACGACAAATTCTTTCCAAGGCTTCCTGGCCACAATCGTGTCCGGATGAAAACTTCCATATTTGAGATATTCACTTCTAGTCGGTGTACGATCCAACGCCTCTGCTACCCGTCGTACATCCGCAACCAATTCCTCGTTGTCTATCCTTTTTGTCCCGCCATCTGCGGGACGGTCGTAGTTCACGGTTCCAACTGCTGATCGGAGCCATTCGTTCCATTTTTTACGGCGAAGAACCATTGACAATGAATGTGTGCCATATTGTCCATATTCCTGCTGGGTGGGCGATTTGCCTAACATTGTCCCGATGTGCCTAATGTCCTCTAGGATATCGATATCCAGCACAACGGTCTTCTTTCGCGAACGGTCGGCGTTGGTCCGACCAAAGATCTCCTTCAGCCATTGGTTCCAAGGCTTGCGTAGCAGCAGCGTATTCAGCCCGAACGTGCCGCCCTTCTTGTAGTCCTCTTGTGTCGGTATCTTGTTGATCTTCTTGGATAAGTCTTCGACATCCTTGGCTAGGACAGCATTGTCTATCTTGGACCTGACTCTCATTTTTCTCCCTTGTTTCTGGCGGAATCCTTAGCTTCTCTCCAGGAGCCAAACAGCCGTATCGCAGTTGATGAACTGAATTCGCCTTTGGTGTCGAACGCAGTGCGCGACAGCGTGCCACTGTTTTCCATGCTAGCACGTAGCGCCACAAGCATTTGTTCCTTGGATATTTTTGCCTTGGGCGACTTCAGATTCCACTTGTGCTCATAGCCTATCACTGGACAAGGACCGATCCAATCAAGAAATCCATGGGCATCTGTCCTGCTAATGCGCACGATGTGATATCCCCTGCTGCGCTTGTTCCTCGTGGACTTGAATCCCAAGCTGGTCAGCAGGACCGCCAGGCGTTCCACCTCTCCTTCAGTGAACCCGCAAGTAGAGAACATCACCGTATCCTGATCTATGTAACCATCTCCCAAATACCAATGTAGACATCTTGTCCTGTTCAGGAAAAGATCAACGGGCACGATCTTTGTCCCTTGAGGATACCAGGTCCTCCTCAATTCTCCGAAGGTGATGTTTGACGCGCTGCGCGTTCTCTTCTGGGGCTTTCCATTGTTCCTTGCGGGCAGAAACTCCTCGCTCAAGGGAATTCCACAGGCACAAAGTGCCTGTCTTACGAAATCCGAATAGTTCCAGTTTGTTGTCGAATGGGCGAAGCAGGCATTGACTGTTGGGGAAGCATCTAGGCTCCCATCGCCCAACAGTTCGCCTACAATCACGTCCAAGGCGTTCTCGTTCAAAGTTATGGGCGGATCCTGCGGTCTGCCGGTTATCGTGCCCGTCTTCAGCTGGGCGGATGCCAAAGCATTACTCCATGACCCAAAATACCTGCTAAAGGTGGCTGATCCAGGCATGTTTGCGGTTCGGTCTACCATTTGTTTCGAGATATGGACCGTATCTTCCTTCTCTGCGAATTCCTTAAGTTTTTGAATAAGGTAGTCGCAAGTGAACTTCTTCATCCTCTTTCTCCGTCTGACATGTGCTGACAACAGTTGGGCAATCTTGCCCAACAAGCCTTCCTCCATTAAGATAATCCCAAAAACCATTTTGTCAAGAAAAAAAAATAGCAAGGCATAAAAAAATCGGGCTGCCAAAGCAGCCCGATTCTCATTTATTGCTCTATGGTTGGGTTAACTAGACGCCCGGAACCACGCTCTTGCGACCAACGGCAACACCGCGCGGGTTTGCGATGCCGATACCGATGATTTCATTGACCATCCAACCGAGCTTTAACTGCTTAGGTTCATCGGCGGGCAGCACTTCGATATCCTGTCGGATGGGCATCACACCTACGAACTCAGGATCCGCAGTGCCGAACACGGTGCCGACGGGGACAATCTTCGACACGATGATATCGGCGCCCCAGATGTGCGCGTAGAGACCGGTCTGGAGGATCTCGCGCATCGTCACGGGGTCAACCTCACCGCCGAGGGCGCGGGACTGACCGCCACCCGAACCCCAGTTCAGGATATCGTTAAACTCGACGATATTCATGAGGAACTTGGTGGTGACCAAATCCCAACGGTCCACCTGGACCTTGATCGTGGACAGGTCGCGCTTGAGCAGACCCGCATCCGCGATGTCCTGCGCGGTGTTCTCGCCGCCGAGGGTGTTGTCACCAGCGTAGTCGAGAGCCGCGAAGATGTTCGCGTCTTCCTGGGCCTGGATCTCCTGGCGTGCCTTCTGCTGGGCACGGTCGATCACATTGAAGCGGCGCCGACGGACCTCGGCGATACGGACGGTCGGGTTCGAGACAACCTCGAACTCGGGCACGGTCACGCGGTCACCGAATACACGGCTCTCCGGGGCAGCGCCATTGGAGGCCACGACCACGGCCGCGACGTCGATATCGCGGTCGTACACGGGCAGGGCTCCCTGGGGCAGCGGGTCGATCACGAGGACGCGACGACCGACTCCCTGGTAGTCGAGGTTTCTACGGATCGGGTTGGCCATTGCCTGGCCGAGGGCGATCTTGCCTTCCTGAGTGAGAAGTGCGCGCTTAATGAGTTCGTCACGCTGCTCGTCGTTGAACGAAGGCGGCTGGGCGAGCCCGGTGTTGGCCGGCATGTTCTCGAGAACCGTCGCGTACTTGACGATCTGCGCGAGAGCATCCTTGAGCCCGGTGGCGTTCATTTCGCCATGGGTGTTGAAAAGAGACATGTCTCCTTGTCCTCCTGTGGGTTCTTTCGTCTTCCCCTTTCTATCTTGCGTCTTACATCTTACATCTTGCCTGGAGTCCGTTCCGGAGTCACCCCTGGAGCGGACCAAGATTTCACTTGCTAGACCGGTTCAGGCTACCACTAGATGCCCACGTGGTATGCGATCACAGCATGCTCGAAGGTCGCGACAGAGCCAACCAGCGAGGGCGGCGTGCGGACGAGCGAACGAGCCGTGGTCTCGAACTCGCAGAAGCGCGCAACGACGGGGCTTGCGCCGCCGACCGAACGACCAATGGTCGGAGTCAGCAGACCAAGGATTGTCGTGTAAATCGGGCTCTGCGGGACCAGCGCCACGTTGCTGGGCAGAAGACCGTTGGCTACGTTGGTGTCGACAGCGTCAAGCGTGACGCCGTACAGACCCGGCTTGTCCCAAGCGGTGACTTTGCCAGAAGCAAGAGCCGAATGCGGACCAAGGTTCGTGCCAGTGGTCGCAAGACCAGCTGGAGTGCCGATCACCTGACCGAACAGCGTGCCGTACCCCTGGACAACGCCAGGAGCGCCGGTACCATCGTCAGTCAGCCACAGCGGGCGGGCCGCTGCAGTGGCAATGTTCAGCGTCAAGCCAGCGCGCCTGAGCTGAGTGTAGTTGGTGTAGCCGTCGAACACATCGGCAGCCGCCTGCTCCGTCGCGGTGTTCGCGAGCGGAAGGGCAACGAGGGTGCAGATCTCGCCGCCGCGAACGCTTGCCAGATAGCCGTCCTGGAAGTCGAACTGTCCAATGGGCTGGATGCCCGGGTACAGAATATGAAGAGCCATCTTGTTCCTCCATCGGCGTCTTGCGCCGGGTTTCTTTGTTCCGACCCCTATGGGGTCTTTTCAGTACTATGTGAAATTATTGATAGATTGACTTCAAAAAGTTCCGGGCACTTGCGCGTCTCTTGGGTATTTGCCCAAAAATATCCAGACGTTGAAAGCACTTATCCAACAAGGGCCATGAGTCGCGTGGCTACTTGCGGGTCTGCGAGTTTGCCTGTTGGATCCAAGAGCAGCCCTTGGACGCTCCAGCCTCGTTGCCCAAGTATCTTGGCGAATTTCGGGTTCTGGCGCAAAGCGGCGTCCAGCTTCGTCTCCAGCTTACGAACTGCGTCCTTAGTTGCCTCGTCCAGCACGCCTGTCCGCTGGACCCCCAAACCCTGCTCTGCGAGCAAACTCTGCATCTTTTCGATATCGGACATAGGCTGACGGAACTCTGGTTTTCCTGCCTCCGGTCCGAGTCCCTCTTTCCGCCCGACAAGTCCCTCGATGGCAGACAAGGTGTCCTTAAAGGTTGCCTCCAGGTCGGAGAACTTCTCGCGTAGCCTGGACTTCGCACCGAGACCGAACTTATACCATGCGTCGGGCACCGCCACCATCGCCTTGATTGTCTGCGCCGCCCTTGCCATGACGGGCACAAAGGAGTCCAAATCTTTCAGGTATTGCGCCAACTCACCTTTCTGATCAGGTGCCGGGAAGGGGCGACGGAACTTGGCCACATATGGCGAGAGTTCCGTGCGCATCTGCCTCGACAGACTCGACAAAGACGGGTCGTCGCCCACCGACATGCCCGCGTCGATGACGTCCTGGATGTCTTCGGCCAGGTTCTCTCGTACACTGGTTAACTTGGTTCCGAAGGCGTACCATGCTCCTGCCCCGAGCCCGCCCCACATCAGCAGTTTTGCTAGAGGGGCAAGGAAGGCAAAAAGGGCCTCCTTACGGAGGCCTTGGTCAAAAGGGATACCAACGAGCCTCTCGATGGTCTGGTCGACCCTTGCCGCTGCCTCTGCCTTACCAGCGTCCTCGAGCCTGTTCGCTAGCTTCACTAGACCCATCACCAACTCGGCATGTTTGCCATGGAGCGAGCCGGAAGGCATCTGTGTAGCAATCTCGATATCCTTTTCCTGCTGTTGGACAGCATTCTCTACCAGACCGCCGTCACCCATCGCCTCAGCCATTACCGCATCGTCCGGATGCGCCTTCTCGACCAGGTCTTTGCCCGTCTCCTTGGTTACGCCGTAGTCCTTGGAGTTGCTGTCGACCGTCAATGTGTCGTCCTTCCCGCTCACACTGGGATTGTTCCTGAAGGGTCCGACAGGAGACTTGTCCGAATTCCCGACGATCGGTTTGCCGAAATCCGTTGTGATGAGCCCGCCGTCGACGGCGATCTTGGCGAACTCACCCATCACTAGGCTGCCGTTCCACTCTCTTGTCATTTTTGTCTACCTCCGAAGATGCCCTCAAGTTCGTGCTCTGCGTCCTGTCCCGGCTTCTCTTGTTTGGAATAGGTCGCCTGCGGCAACAGCGCCTTGGCAATCTCGGCGAGCGCGGGTGCCGCAAATGTCCTGTAACGGTTGATCTCCTCGATAGAGGCGCCGCCGTGCGCCGAACGTACTTCGCCGAGGATCCTACCCATCTCCTCCGAACCAATCAACGAGTAGCCCTTCAAATCGGAGAACAGTCGGGAGAATGATCTCCCCTCTTTGTCCTTGACGGCATTGTCGAGCGTTAGCGCAATCGAACGTTCCACGTCCCCAGCTGAATTCATGTACAGCCGCATACCGGATGCCGACGGTCCGGATGTCTGGGAAGGACCCAGCACACTAGGTATGCCGCCAGGCGTCGGGGATCCTGAAGGCGCTGTCTTGCCGCTAGCCAGCATCCCAATACCAGCGTGAACCCCGACGCCAATAAGGAGCGCCTTCAGGAGCTGAAACAGTGCCCCGCTCAGAAGGCTAGAACCACCACGCATAGCAAGCAGGCTGCGAACCCTAGTTCCAAGCGTCACCGCTTCCTTGGATATCGTCTTGTCTGGACCCTCTGCCCATGCCACAAGCAGCGCCTGGGCGTCGACGATGCCGCGCTTGGCTACGTCCTGCCTGAAAGACGATGACTTATTGAGCAGCCCGCCGATTAAACGCCCCACGACGCCTTCGCTAGCTGTTGCCAAGGCATTCTCGGACACAGGGGCATTCCCGCTGCCAGACCCTTTTCCGATCGCCCTGTCAATCCAAGCGCCTATGGCGCTTGGTCCGATGCCCAAAACCTTCTCGGAAACACCGAACAGGATGGATAGGATCCATCTGCCACGCAGGAAAAGTAGACCTGGCACCACATACTTGAGCAAGGTCTCAAACGGACGTTCGCGCAACTGCGTCAGATCACCAAGCTGACCGACAACCTGCTGTACAGCTTTGCTTGCGAACCCCTGCATGTCGAAGGCATATCGTTCCATCCGGATCACCGTGCCCTATACAAGGCGTTCACGTTGCGCCAGACATCGTCGAGGGCTTCGCGCCGCTGGCGCAGCGTGCCGAGGAAATCTAGGCGGTCGCCCATTGCGGCTGTGCTGACCTCCGTCTCGAGCTGGGCGATCTGCTTCCCGATGCGTTCGAGCATGCTGTAAGCTGCGCGCCACGGGTTGCCCATCATCCCGCCCTCGGCCTCGTGTAGTTTGCTGAGATAGGCGTCTGCCCATCTAACGAAACCGCGAGGGTCATTCACATAGCCAGAAAGATCCGGCACATTGTAGACACGCGCCTCAAGCGACATCTGCGGCTCGCCTCGGCGACCTGCTGGACCAGCAGTTCCCCCTCCACCTGACCCCTCTCCACCTGGTCCCTCGAGCCTTCCAAGACCGCCCGGCTCGCGACCACCGCGCCCGCCGCCTTCCGTGCCTGGTCTCCTATATGAAGTGGACCCATCCCCTGTGCCACCAGGCATCTTGTAGGACGGAATGCCGACTTCCATAGCCTTCAACTGACCAATGAGCCTATCAAGGATGTCGGCACGCCTAGACACTGCAGCCGGACCGCCTTCCCTTGTGAGAGCCCATGTCTCCTCGCTGTCGTCGAGTTCCAGCTGCTGCCGATAAGCCTGTGCGATCTTGAGCGCTGCTGCGGCCTGCTCGCGCGGAGTACCTTGTGCCAATACTCCGCTATTGGGCTGAGCCACAAGCGCCTTGATGAGCGCCTGTGCGCTTACCAAACTCCTCTCGGGAACAGTTACCCCGTCAGCGATATGGACCGTCGTCTGGGAGGAATACAGTCTTCCAAGCTGACGCGCGAGGTTGATGGCGTTCCTGATGACCTCGGGACGTGGACCAGGACCAGCGCCAGACGTCGGTGGACCAATGTCATTCCCGTTGCGCTGAATGATGTTTTGGCGGAGGACATTCCAGGCCTGATATGTCTCTGGTCCCCATCTTCCGTCGTCCCTATGTATCGGAAGATCGATGCCGATGTTGAGCATGATTCGCTGGAGTTGCTTGAGGTCCTGCGAGAAAGGTTTGCCGGGCTTACCCGACAAGCGATCGGCGCCAGGCTTGGTACCCGGCTTGCTAGGCTTGCCCGGCTTGCCAAACGACCCTGCGAATTCGGGCGGCACATCCTGCGCCTGTCTCAGCAAAGCGCTCTCTAGCGCGGCACGACGCACGCTCAATCCAGCATCCTTAAGTGGCATGTAGATCTTGTTCCACACGAAGTTGTTAACTTTGGCTGCCTGGATTTCACTGTAGCGTGACAGGTTAATCTGTATCTTCTCTAAGACCTGTTTGATGGTCAAGGTCCGCTCCATGCCGCCGAAGACCTTGAACAGCTTTGCGCGGTTCTGACCCACTTGGGCTGCTTTGAATGAGTCTATGGTGTCTTTGACGGTATGCGATAGCATATCACGCTCGGGCTCGGGCTGGAGGACCGGACTTTTGGGCTTCTGTTCGGGCTTGCCCGCTTGTGGGATCGGTGTACCACCTGGAACCGCCTTTGCCCGCTCCGGTGTACTGCCACCTGGAACTGCCTTTGCCCGCTCCAACTCGCGGAAGAGATAGTAGTCTGAACGGCGCGCAGCCTGGATGGCCTTCAGCACGTCCCCGATGGCGTTGGAAACTTGATAGCCAGCGGTTATTCCCCTTTCCCCAAATGTGCTGCTGCCATGCTTCAGCGTCAGCTTGATAAGACTGTTGTAGTTCAGAAAGAGAAATTGCTCGAGGGCAAGAATCCGCCCAATGGCTTCTTTCTGCCCGTTGCTCTTTTGGGCGTTGAAGATGTTGTCCTTGAAATCAACTAGCGCATCGACTGCTGGCTTGACCTCGTAGGCAAACGAAGTCCCCAGCTCCTCGCCAAACGCGTCAAGAAGCTTGAGCAAAGCCTGAATGGCGGTAACTATGTCCTGTCCCGCCTTAACGACGAAAGGGCGAGCAGAGCCCTCCTTCAACTCGGCGAGCGTCTTGTCGACGAGCAGGGCGGCCTCCGTCTTGCCCTCCATGTCCAGCCGGTTGGCCAGCGACACAAGCTGACGAGCCACGAAGGCGGCCTGCTTGCCTGTCGGAACGCTGGTGGCGGCCTCCATGCTCTTCTTCTGCTGCTCCACGATAGTCTCGACCTTGCCACCCTCGTCCTTGGCCGGAACTTGGACAGGACCCCCGCCCGGATGGGCGTCGCCCACCAGCTGCTCGCCGGTCTCGCCCGTGATGCCATACAGCTTGTCCATGGCAGTCTTGTAGGTCATGATCTGCTTGTCGATGGTTTCGGCTACCTTAGCCTCACCCATCTCGTCGAGGTCGTTGGCCAAGGCGACCAGTTCGTTCACGATGGCCAAGGCGGCTTCCGGAACCAACTTCTTGAGTTCCGGACCCTTCGGATACTGCCACGGCTGTGTCATGTGCGGCTCCTTGACAAGGTGAAATGGTACCTTGTCCATTGGCGGCTTTTCAGTGTCTGCCCCAGGCGCTGGCTTCGGTGGGAGAGGGGTATCAGAACGCTTGGCAATCGCATCCTCAAGCATGGCGAGAATGTTCTCAAGCACCCGTGACCCAGGATACTTGTTTCCTACGTTGCTAAGTAAGCGCTCTAAGGCAGGGAAATAAGGGAGATAAACCAGATTGAGTTCGGCAAGCGCCTGGCGCGTTTTTTTACCCTATATGCCATCCACGCCGCTTGGTGTTTTCGAGGTTGCCAGAACAGCCCGAAAATGCGGATCAAATTGAATCAGTTTGGACTGGATTTGACGAACCAAGTCCAACGCATCAGCAGGGTCCACTGGCGCCCCTTCCTTGGTCTTGAGAACTGGTGAGACGCCTTGCGCCTCGTTAACTATCCATCCTTGCTCGATCGCCATGCGGCTGAACTCCTGCTCGACGGCATTTTTGACCATCTCCCTATCCTCCCTTTGCGATGTCTTTGATGGTCGCAAGCGCCCGCTCCAGGCGATAGGCGACCTTGATACGACCAGCCTCGGCAAGCTGATGTGCCATCCTCTCAATCTCGTCCATCAACTGATGGCGTATGGCGAGCAGTTCAGCCTCTTTGGCGCTAGAATCGACGACCAAAGGCGCATCCTCATCCTCCCAAGTCTCCTGCTCAGGAGTCTGCTCCGAGATCGGCTCAAAGGCTTCCGGGGGCGGACCCCCAAGGAGATCGGTCTCCTTGGCTAGCTTCTCCAGTTCAGCCATGACTTCACTGTTTTGCCAGGCCCGCTTGTCTTCGGGTGCGAAAACCATCAAAGCCTCCCTTAGTCGAGCGCGGCAATTGCGAGGTATTTTCCCTTCATCTCGTGTTCGCGCCCTTTGATGCTATTGTGGCAACCAACACAAAGACAGATG
>Ga0315268_10009539_pt1 | contig 10068 bp, 9 predicted proteins | sample C1_top_MG_FD_204535 | JGI IMG/M metagenome (GOLD analysis project Ga0315268, IMG submission 204535) | Sediment microbial communities from Yellowstone Lake, YNP, Wyoming, USA - C1_top | ecosystem: Environmental > Aquatic > Freshwater > Lake > Sediment | place: USA: Wyoming | collected 2017-08-01 | reverse complement strand
GTCGGTGGCGATGAGGCGGAAGCGGGCGTTTTGGGATTCCTTGAGCTTGGCTTCCAGGTCGGCCATGTCGTTGTTTTTGTAGCGGTAGCGCTGGGCCTTGCAGAGGCGGATGCCGTCGATGATGGAGGCGTGGTTGAGTTCATCGGAGATGACGGCGTCGTCGGGGCCGAGGGTGGTTTCGAACAGGCCGCCGTTGGCGTCCCAGCAGGAGGAGTAGAGGATCGTGTCTTCGGTGCCGAGGAAGGCGGTGATGGCGGATTCGAGCTTTTTGTGAAGCTCCTGCGTGCCACAGATGAAGCGGACGGAGGCCATGCCGAAGCCCCAGCGCTGCAGGGCCTCGTGAGCGGCGGCGATGACGGCGGGGTGGTCGGCCAGGCCGAGGTAGTTGTTGGCGCACATGTTGAGGACGCCCGGGCGGGCGGTGGTGTCAATGCGCGCGCGCTGGGGGGTGGTGATGATGCGCTCGGACTTGAAGAGGCCGGCGGAGCGGATGGAATCGAGTTCGGCGAGCAGGTGTTGTTGGAGTTTCTGGTCGAGCATACGCGTTCCCAGGTAAAACCACGAAGACGCGAAGACACGAAGTCGTTCTCGTCGGTCTGTGACCATCCAGCAGACGCAGGACTCCACGAAACGGGTGCTGCGTTCGCCGAGCATGGCACCATATGCGCCCTACGCAAGTTCCATGGGCAGGATGCCCGTACCACGAAATTGGAGGGTCATAATCTTTATCCGTGTTCATCAGTGTTCATCTGCGGTTCCTATCTTCTTGGTGTGTTCATTCGTGTCCATTCCTGGATGACGTCAGCGTCGGCTCACCCTTCGCTCCACGTCAGGACGACTTTGCCGGACTGGCCGGAGCACATGACGTCGAAGCCTTTCTGGAACTCGGTGAAGTGGAAGCGGTGGGTGATGACGGGGGTGATATCGAGGCCGGATTCGAGCATGACGGTCATCTTGTACCAGGTCTCGTACATTTCGCGGCCGTAGATTCCGCGGATGGTGAGCATGTTGAAGATGACGGTGTTCCAGTCGATGGCCACCTCGCCGTTGGGGATGCCGAGCATGGCGATCTTGCCGCCGTGGGCCATGTTGGCCAGCATGTCGCGGAAGGCGTCGGGGTTTCCGGACATTTCCAGGCCCACGTCGAAGCCTTCTTTCATGCCAAGCTGCTTCTGCACCTCCGCGAGTTTTGTTTCGCGGACGTCAACGACCAGGTCGGCCCGCAGTTTCCCGGCCAGCGCCAGGCGGTAGGGGTTGACGTCGGTCACGACGACGTAGCGGGCGCCAGCGTGCTTGACGACGGCCGCGGCCATGCAGCCGATGGGGCCTGCGCCGGTGATGAGCACATCCTCGCCGAGCACGTCGAACTGGAGGGCGGTGTGGACGGCATTGCCAAAGGGGTCGAATATCGACTGGACATCGCGCGGGATGGACGGCGCGTGCGCCCAGACGTTGGTCATGGGGATCGACAGATACTCGGCGAAGGCGCCGGGGCGGTTGACGCCAAGGCCCTTGGGCTCCTTGCAGAGGTGGCGGCGGCCGGCCAGGCAGTTGCGGCAGCGTCCGCAGACGACGTGGCCTTCGCCGCTGACGATATCGCCGCTCTGGAAGTCCTTGACGTTGGACCCGACCTCGACCACCCGGCCGACGAACTCGTGGCCGATCACCAGCGGCACGGGCACGGTCTTCTGCGACCACGCGTCCCAGTTGTAGATGTGCACATCCGTGCCGCAGATGCCGGTGCGGAGGATCTGCACCAGGACATCGTTGATGCCGATCTCCGGGACGGGCACCTGGTCCATCCACAGTCCCGGCTCGGCCTTTTTCTTCACCAGCGCTTTCATGGTCTTGTTCATGGCACCCGCTCCTCGACAGGCTCAGACCCCGATACACCGATACTCCGATACTCCCCCATTTGTGGATCAGTCTCTGAAAAATCAGTCCCTCATATACGTCACCACCAGGAACACCACCGCATCGCCCTCGCCGCTGTTTTCGATGGCGTGATTGACGTCGGCGGGGTAATGGGCGGAATCGCCGGTTCTCAGCTCCTCGATGTCCTCGCCGCTGCTGACCCTCACCGATCCGCGCTGCACCGTGAGCAGCTCGCGGGCGCCTTCGAAGTGGGGCAGGCTGCGGAGCGCGCCGCCGGGGCGGAGGACGATTTCGTAATATTCAACCGATTTCTCCAGGTGCAGCGGGGAGAGGGTGCGGATGCGGCAATAGCGGTCGGAGCGGAAGTGATAGGTGCGGTCGTCGGCGCGGATGACATCGATGCGTTGGGTGGCGCTGGGGGCTTCGACGAGCTCGCCTAGGGACATGCCGAAGGCCTGGGCGATGCGATAGGCGACGGCAAGGGTGGGATTGGCGCGTCCGCGTTCGATCTCGCTGAGCATGGAGCGGCTGACGCCGCAGGCGGCGGAGAGCTCTTCGAGCGTCCACTTCTTTTTCTTGCGCAGCTCGTGGACGCGGCCGCAGAGCATCTGCCCCACGCCCGCATCCATTCCGGCCGCTTCGCTGCCGGCCTGCCGTTTTGCCGCACGCGCTGCCATCGGCATCTCCAATATGCAGGACGATGATTCCTGTATGGCGGACTCTACCTTACGGTATATTGGATGTCAATTCCAATATTTCGGATTTTTTTCTGGCGCTGGGGCGTAGCGGAGAAGGGGGCGCGCCTGGCGCCATTTCGCTACAATGCCCCGCATGACGAGTCTGGGACTCTCGCGCGGTCTCTGTGGCATCGTTGGGCTTCTTCTCGCGGCCTCGGTGTTGGCCGCGCCCCACGACGCCCGCAAGCTGGCCTTCAGCGCCGCCGACGCCAAGGCGGCCGAATCGTGGCAGCAATTCTCCCGCGAGCTTCTTTTCAGGCTGATGAAGCTTGACGACCTGGTGAGGCTCGATCGCGGGCGCGACGGCCGGCCGGGCATTGCCCTCGACCAGAAGGTGATCTCGGCGGCCGTGAAGGACGGCTACAACAGCCTGGAGGTGGAGTTCAATTCGACGCCCACGCGGCGGATCAAGGCGATCGTCACCGTTCCGCTCAAGGCGGACAGGGCGCCCGCGGTCGTGTGCATTCATGGGCACGGGGGCAATCGCGGCGTCGTCTACAATCCGAAGAACATCTACGGCGGCTTTGCCCTGCGTCTGGCGGAGGCCTGTTACGTCACCATATCAGTTGATGTCGGGCGGCACGCGGTGTATGAGAACGGGCGGACGCTCATGGGCGAGCGGCTGTGGGACGTCATGCGCTGCGTCGATCACCTGGTCAGCCGCAACGATGTGGATCAGAGCCGCATCGGCTGCGCCGGACTGAGCCTCGGGGGCGAGATGGCGATGTGGCTGGGGGCGATGGACACGCGAATTCGCGCCACCGTCTCGGCCGGGTATCTGACCACAGTCGCCAACATGCGCAACGGGCACTGCCCGTGCTGGGAATTTCCGGGGTTGACGGAGAGTTTCGACTGGGCGGACATTTACAGCCTGATCGCGCCGCGGGCGCTGATGTGCCAGATCGGGCAGCAGGAGCGGGCCCCCGGCGGTTTTCCGGTGGATATCGCGAAGGGGGCCTGGGCGCAGGTTCTGCCGTGCTATCGCGTGTTCGACGCCGAGGGAAAGGCGGAATTGAAGATCCACCCGGGCGGGCACATCATGGAGGTGGCGTCGATGGTGGATATGCTCGATCGCGAGCTCAAATCGAGGGCGGGCAGGTCGCCCTGAGAATGTTATCGCGCCCAGTTCAGGTGGCGGTGCAGAAACTCGAACGTCCCCTTCCCATTGATCGTGTGCGGGCCGGTGAAGAACTCGATTTCGCAGCGATCGGCCAGCTTGAGCCTGGCTTCATAAAGGAAACGGACCCTGGCAAACTCATACGCCACCATCTCGTCGGGGGCGACGCCGTCGGCGTGTCCGCGTTCGACCATGAACGGGCGCGGGGCGATGAGGGCGGCCATTTCGGCGTAGTTGAACGTGCTGCCCAGGTTGAACTCGAAAATCTCGTATTCGCCCGTCCATACATAGCTGTAGGGGCTGCTGGTGGAGGCGTTCTTCCAGACCCACTCGTTGAAGTCGGCCGAGCAGATGGAGAGGCAGTAATCGGTGAGGATGGCCGGCACGCGCATGGCCGTCTTTCCGCCGTAACTCAGCCCGTAAAACCCGATGCGCTTGCCGTCCACGTTGGGCAGCGTTTTCAGCCAGTTGAGAATCTGCTGGTGCTGCGGCGTGATGATCGAGAAGAGGGTTTTGCCGAGCGGATTGGCCTTGCGTTGGAGGGTACGGAAGCGGTCGCCGAAGATGTAGAGGTTCTGCGGCGCGAAGACGATGAACCCGCGGTCGGCCAGGCGGGCGGCGAAGTCGTGGTAGGCCGGATGGTCGCCGGCGATGATGTCCTGGGGGCGGCCTTCCAGGCCGTGCTGGCAGACGACGACGGGGCGCTTCTGATCGCCCTTCAGATCGCGCGGGAGAAGCAGGATGCCGTAGGCGATGACGTTGTCCCAGACATCGAGGACGACTTCGTATCCCAGCCACTTGTCGGCCTGATACGCCAGCCGGGTGCGCGGTTTGGCCGGCAAGAGGGGCTGATCGAAGCGCCCAATCACGTCCCTGTAAAAGATTTCCCGGTATTCGGCGGATGATTTCTCGTACTTTTCGGGGGAAGCGGTGTCCAGCCGGCTCATGAACGCCTTGCGCACGTCCGCGCTCTGTGCCAGCAGCAACTGGTTGTGCCGATCGATCTCGTGGATCATCCGGCGCTGGCGGGGCTCGGAATCCACAGGATACTGAAGCTTCGGCGATGCCCCCGGCGCTGCAAGCTCGCCTCCCAGGGCCTGCAGCAATGCGCGCAGCGCCTCATCGGTTCCAAAGCGCCCGGTTCCGTCGCCGCTGACGACCAGATCGACCGCGGCGCCCCTGAGCGTCGCGAGCAGCGATCGCGCCCGGTCAACTTCTCTGTTCACCTCTTCAAGCGTCGGCGTCACGAGCCGCCCCGGCGCGCCGCCCTGCCCGCCAAGGCTCAGTTCCGGGGCGCGAGCGGCCTCGACCACCAGCTTCCGGGGCGCGACCATCGACGCGATTTCCGCATCGCCAAACTGATCCAGCAGGCCGAAGATGTTGCGATCGATCGGCTCGCGCCACATGTGGCGGCGGTCCGCGAAGCAGCCGCTGACGCAGGCCGCGTCGATGCGTGAATCCAGCGCGGCCGCGTAGAGCGCGATCAGCCCGCCCTCGCCCCAGCCGAATACGCCGATCTTTTCGCGCGGCTGCCCTTCGGCGCCGAGCCAGTCAACCAGCGCCAGCACCTTCTGTACCTCGTAGCCGAGGATATGCCGCCCCAACTCGAAGGCCGGGCGGTAGAGATACTCGCGGCTGCTGAGCCTGGCCCGCCCGTTGCGCGCCTCCACCCGGCGGTCGATCAGCGCCGGGACGATCACGCGGCACCCGCTCTCCGCCAGCCGTCGCGGATATTGCGATGCAGGCTCAAGCCTGCTCTGAATCCCGGCGATCTGCTCGGGCGTCTGGTCGGCATCCGGAATCGCGATGACGCTGGCGACATGCGGGCGGCCCGTGGGCGTCAGCAGCAGCCCTTCCCCGTGCACATCGCCGAAGGCCCGCCAGCGGATCGCGTGAACCTCATAGCCCTGCCCGCGCGCCACCAGCGACGGTCGGGTCGTCGTGGCGAGCAACTGCGGAGCGCCGGCCGGCGCCCGCATGTCGCGCGCGCCGATGATTTTCGCCAGGGAAGTGCGGTTCGGCTCGATGGATTTGTCGTACGCCCCGGCGGATGAAGAATCGCGCCGCCAGTGCCGGCCCCGCTGCCGCTCCGATCGGGCGATTTCGTCCAGCAGGAATCGATCCACCCCGTCGACCAGGCGCGAGGCGATGTCATCCTGCCAGGTGAGCGCGCCGGAGCCGGGCAGCGGCGCGCCGTCGGTGACCCTGGCCACCTGCGCCGCGAGCGCAACTGCGCCAATTCCGCAGAACCACGCAACCGCGACCCATCCTGCAGATTTCATTTTCGATCCCGAATGGCGTCAGCTGGGCGGAAGCGCCGGCGACGGCGGAGCGTTCTTTGACCGGGTCCGTTGCTTGCCGCCCGACGGGGCGGCCGCCTTGTCCTTCGTCGCCTGCGTTCCGCGCGCCATTGCGATCACGCCGGTCCGGGCCAGCTCCTCGATCCCGTAGGGCTTGAGCAGGTCAACGAACGCCTCGAGCTTCTCCTCGGTGCCGGCCAGCTCCACCATGATGCTGTCCTTGGCGACATCGACCACGCGTCCGCGGAAGAGGTTCACGATTTCGATCACCTCGCCTCGCTTGTCCGGCCCGACGTTCACGCTCAAGAGCAGCAGGTCGCGCTCGACATACGCCGTGCCGCCGAAATCCCGCACCTTCACGACTTCCACGAGCTTGCCGAGCTGTTTTCGCACCTGCTCAAGCGTGTTGTCGTCGGCGGTGACGACGATGGTCATGCGCGAGAGGTCGGGGTTCTCGGTGCGTCCGACGACCAGCGAGTCGATATTGAATCCCCTGGCCGAGAACATGCCCGCCACTCTGGCCAGCACGCCGGGCTCGTTCATCACCAACGCCGAGATCACGTGACGCATGGAAACTCCTCAATTGGGCGGTCATTCTATCCGCGGCGCGGCAAAGTGGTAGGAGGAGCGGCGGACGCGCGGGGCAGTCGCATGTAGTGTTGTGCCGGCTCGACGTCGGCGTCAGGCAGGAGTGCCTGACCTACCGCCGGATGGGTCGGCGGTGCCGATTCGATGGCAGGTTCGATGTCAGGCAGGAGTGCCTGACCTACCGCAAGGGTTCACTATCGGACCTTCGCGCCTTGCCGGCGAAGCCCGCGGTCAACCCAGGGGGCGACGACGACGATATAACTTCCGGAGTTCCGGACCATGAGAGCTTCGGGGTGGGCGTGCCCGCCCACCGCCCTGGTGGGAGCCTGACACCATGAAAGACCCGGTCGATGCCGAGCCTGCATCTGAGCGCCTTTCACAGCCTGCGTTGCCCTGGCGAGTCCGCCCCGTTGTCGTCCTGCCGCCGGTCGTCTTCGGCCTGACGGCGGCGGCCGGACTCATCGTTATCCGTATGCACCCCAGGACCGTCACCATGCAGTGGGTGGTGCTGCTGATGCTCTTCCTGGCCACCGCCCTGACGCTGATGGTGATGTTGCTTCATCACGTGCTGCACTGGCGGCGGCCGCTGGACAGGATCCAGCACGCCATCCGGCAGCTTCGTAATGGCGAAGGCTCAATCGAGGCGCTTACCGCGTACGAGGGCCCGCTCTCGCACCTGGTCGAACAGCTCCAGGACCTCCTGCGCGATCTTCGCAGCCAGCGCCAGCAGCTCGTGCAGGCGGACTACGAGATGCGACAACGACTCGCCCAGCGCACCAGCGCCCTGGAGCGGGTCATCTCCTCTCTGCGCCTGCAGGCCAACCGCGACACGCTGACCGGACTCTACAACCGCCGCCTTTTCGATCAGCACGTCAACTCCATCTTCGAGCAGGCGCAGGCCGACGGCAGCGAGCTGTGCCTCCTCATGCTCGATCTGGACAACTTCAAGCTGCTGAACGACACGTTGGGCCACGCGGTCGGCGACGCATTCCTCCGGAGCGTGGGTCAGCTCATCCGATCGACCGTCCGCGAGCAGGACCTTCCCTTCCGTTACGGTGGGGATGAGTTCGTGATCGTGCTGCCGGGCACCGGCCGGGATGCCGGTCGGGCCCTGCTGGATCGCCTGGTCTGTCTGATCGACGCCATGGGCCGGACATACAAGCTGCCCCGCCCTCTTGGCGCGTCGGGCGGCATGGCCACGCTGCCCGAGACGGGCGCAACGTCGCCGTACGACCTGGTTCAGGAGGCGGACAAGCGTCTGTACGCCGTCAAGCAGCAGCGCAAGTCAGCGTCGCTGGCGATGTCCGCGTGATGCTCGCCTGAATGGCCAACAAAGTGCCCCGGCTGGATAGACCGGGGGCAAGCTCTTTGCTGATGGATGTTTGAAAGCTCAATGGCCGTTGGGGTCGATCTGCGACGGTGTGCACCACAGGTGCGAGCGGGTGCCGGCCCGCGTTCCGTTCCAGCCATCTTCGTTTCGGGTCGCCGGATTGGTGTGGGCTTCGGTGTAGTATTGCCTCAGCGTCCACCATCGGGCTGATCCGTCGAAGCCGGCCACGATGGCGCCGGTATCGAGTCCTTTGCCGGAGCCATGTCGGCGGGAGATTCCTTCACGGGGGTAATTCGAACCGTCATTGAAGTAGAAGCCGCTGTCCCAGTCGATGTCCGGCTCCCAGAGGAGGATGTCGTCGGCCTTGAACTGCGAAAGCCTGGTCCAGCAGCCGGCGCGGCCATAACCGTTGATCGCGCCGTTGGCCCCGATGCTGGAGATGGCGTGCACCGGGCCCTTGGGGTTCTTCCAGCTATCCTCGTGGTCAAAGGGGCAGCGGTAGACCTTCGCCGTGGTTATGTACTTGCCTCTCCAGAGCGCGCCGGTTCCCGGCCAGTTCGTGCCGCCTCTCCCATCGAGCGTTGGCGGGTTGCTGGGACCCCAGTTCGGTGATCTGGGATCGAACAGCCAGCCTGCATACCCATGCGTCGGGTTCTGCCCCGCGCCCGGATCACCGCCCCAGATGCAGTAGGGCAGCCTCTGCTTGTTGTCATTGGCGTACATGATGAACGCCGTGGCAATCTGTTTGTGATTGCTCAAGCAGATGTCTCTCGAAGCCGCCTCCCGCGCGCGCTTCAGCACGGGGAGCAGGATGGATATGAGCAGGGCGATAATCCCAACAACGACAAGCAGTTCAACGAGCGTAAAGCCTCGTGTACGTCGGCCATTCATAGGCGCCTCGATAAAAGATGTGCTTCCCGACCGCAGTCGAGCCGGCAGATTGAGCCGCAGCTCACCGTAATGCAATTCTAAAGCCCGCCCGCTGCCGCGTCAATCACAATCCGGCCCTCAGAGGCAAAAAAACCAGTATGAACGGCGTGGTCCGTTGCAAAAGAGAGCGGCCGGGATAGACTATGAGGCTCGTTTGTTTTTGAACTTTGGAGACCTTCTAGATGGCCAGAAATGAGACGAACCGCGAGCGGCGTGAGCGGAACGAGAAATTCCAGACGTTTTCCCGACCGAAGATAAAGATTGCCAGAACAAGCGCTTCCGGCAAGACCTACATCGACTACAAGGATACGGAATCGCTTAAGCGCATGCTGAGCGGCAACAGCAAGATCCTTTCCCGCCGCCGAACCGGAGCCAGCGCGATGGAACAGCGCATGCTCGCCCGCGCGGTGAAGCGGGCCCGATATATGGCCCTGCTGCCGTATATCACCACGTCGAGTTGAGCCGCGGCAAAGTGCTGAGTGCCGATCGGGCATTCAGGCTCAGCACCGTCGTTCTAGCACCCCCACTCATCACTCATCACTCAGCACTGACAAAGAGGCCGCAGGCACAGCCCGCGGCCTCTCTCATGTTCCGTCTCAAGATGGTTCGGTCTACTTCTTGCCGAGAATCGCGTCCTTCGCGGCCTTGGCCACGCGGAAACGAACCACCTTCTTTTTGGGAATCATCTTCTCCTTGCCGGCGTCTGGCCCGAAACGCATGACCATTTTCCGCGCCGGACGTTCCACCAACACCAGCTTGCCGATCCCAGGAATGACAAACTTGTTCTTGGCGTTCTTGTACGCCAGGTCCGCCTGAGCGGCCAGCGCCAGGTTCGCCTGCTTTTTGCTGATCCCCGCGGCTTCGGCGATTTTCGCGGCGATCTCGGACTTGGTCATGGGCTTTGCAGCCATAGCGAATCTCCTTCTCTTGAGAGTGTTTTCCCGGGCGACGTTGCGCCGGGAGGAGCCGCCGCCGGATCCGACCAGCGGCTGTGGATGCGCTCCCATCGCACCCAGCATCGGCTCGCGCGCTCCGAGCGCGTGAGCCTCTGAACGCGCATCGCGTTCTTGGGGCTCAGAAAATACCCGGAAAACCAGATGTTTTCAATGCCTCGCGCACAAGAATCACTGGTTTTCCGGGGGTTTGACAAACCGGCTTTTCGCCGGCGCTCCGGGCCGCGGTGGCAATCGC
>Ga0315268_10009538_pt1 | contig 10069 bp, 10 predicted proteins | sample C1_top_MG_FD_204535 | JGI IMG/M metagenome (GOLD analysis project Ga0315268, IMG submission 204535) | Sediment microbial communities from Yellowstone Lake, YNP, Wyoming, USA - C1_top | ecosystem: Environmental > Aquatic > Freshwater > Lake > Sediment | place: USA: Wyoming | collected 2017-08-01 | reverse complement strand
GCCCATTTGCGTTCCTCGTCATCATGCGTGAGCAAGCGACCACATTCGCCACATCTCAGATCTGAAGTGATCTCCTCGCGAGCCAAGAACGTGCCTCCTGCCATTGCCTTACAATTCAAGAGGCGCTTTTCCCGTGGCTCTCGCGAGATCAGCTGCGGTGAAGATGCCGGTTGGCTTTCCGCCTCTGACCACAACGAGCCGCCTTACCCTCATCTCAGCCATGATCCGAGCTGCCCCTTTGACGTCCGTTTCTTCAGTAATCGTAATCAACGGTGACGATGCGTTGTCGCCCACTTTCACACTGTCGAAGTCCTTCTTCTGCGGAAGAACCTTGGATAGGAGGTCACGTTCAGTAAAGATCGCATCTGCAACTCCTTTGTGTTGCACCAAGATGCTGCCGACGTGCTTCTCTCCCATTAGTCTGCATGCTTTCGCCACTGATGCTTCCGAGTCCAAAGCGAGCAAGGGATGGTTCATGAATTCCCTGACGACAGCCAATTGCCCCACGCTTAGTAGGTTCTGGGTTGTGTCGGATAAGTCCGCTTGTTCCGGAAGGACTTGAACTACTGATCAGCGGGACTCGTGGGTTCCGGAGAATCGGCTGGAGGAGTCTCTTCCTGTGGAGGATTTGTTTGCGCTTCTCGGTGCGGGTTCGCTTGTGTTACCTGAGGTTGAGCGGCTCCTCCTGTTGATGCGGCTTGGGCTGTTTTCAACTCGTCCATTATGTCCTGAATCTGCTTCTTCATCTGTCGCGAGTCTTGGCTGAGGTTAAAGTAGTCACAGAAGCTCGCGGTTGTCCTGAGCACCTTGGATCGTCCCAGTTTCTCTTCTGATACTAATCCCATGTCTCGCAATTGCTTGACGTGCCCATAGGCAAGGTTGCCTCTAACCTTCACAACATGCGATTGCGCGACCGGTTGGCGGAGAGCGATGTAGGACAGGGTTTTCAGCGGGCCGGGTGTGAGCAGTTGTCGTGTCGCAAGGCGCTTCACGCTCTTCGAGTATCCGGGTTTCAGCTGCATGACATATCGCCCGTCCGAGAGCTCGAGAACTTCCAATGCGCCTGAGTGCTGTGCGTATTTCTCTTTCAAAGCCCTGGCTAGTTTGCGTATCTTCTCCTCTGAGCGCATGTTGAGGATCGATCCAAGGACGCCCACATCAAGTGGTTTCCCAGTCACGTATAGGGCGGCCTCGATCAACGAGATTTGACCTTTCGCTCGCTCGTCAACGCTGGGCTCAAGCTGTAGAGTCTCAGACAACTGCAGTTGCCACCTCCTGCAGGCTGATCGTTATGTCGCCTCGGTCCTGCGTCTGACTCAAAGCCACCCTATTCTGCATGACCAGGAATAGTAGCATGATGAATATTCTGACAGCTTCCAGCAACGTGGAACCTTGAGTCAGTTGCATGAATGAGAGCTTCGGTGCCGTCATGGCCTTCCGTAGGAGGCTGGCGTAGAATACCTCAATGTTCTTCTCAATATTGGCGAGGAATTCATCCATCTGCTCGAGGATCTCTGGAGGACTAAGGAGGCTCTTCCTGTCCGCTAGAGCGACGCTCTCGCGTTTCAGTACTTCCTCAAGTACTGAGAGAACTTGCTCGATGGAAGTTGACGTGTATTCGAACCGAATGGGAAATGGGAGAGGAGGAGGGATTTCCTCGTTCGGTCTAGCGATTGGTGGCTTGGGCGGATCCTCCATCTTCAGTACGAGCTCGGATTTCATCCGGTGGATCATCGAGGACGACAGGAGGGCGGTTCCCGAGGCGGAGAAGTCGATGAAGCCTTGCTTCTTCATCTCAGCCAAGAACGCGTTCAATATGTAAGTGATGTTCACGTCCCATGGCTTGATGCGATGTAGTCTCAACAGATCGAATAGAATCATGTACGGAGGCCGCAGCCAGAACGGCTTCTCGGTTATGTCCACTAGGCGGCCACCTGCGCCATCGGCATCTCCACAATCTGCGAGACGCCGTCTTGAATGAAGACGCCGTAGACTCTGTTACCTCTGGATATGGCGGTATCTTTCAGCGAGACGACAAGGAACTGTGATCCTTTGGAACGATCGCGAAGCAGTTCGGCCAGTCTTTGGGAGTTCACGACATCCAAGTGAGCGTCGATCTCGTCGAACATGTAGAACGGCATCGGGTGTATCGCTTGGAGTGCCAGCAAGAAGCAGACGGTGCTGACTGACTTCTCGCCTCCGCTCGCGCTGCTGATCGTCATCTCAGACTTGCCTGGAAACGCGAGCAGGACATCAACTCCGCCCTTGAACGGATCCTCAGGATACTCAAGAACCATCCTTCCTCTTCCTGTGCCGGTGATCTTGGCGAAGATCTCTTGGAATGTCGTGTCAACCTGGTTGTACGCTCGCATGAACATGTCGAACTTCTTCTTGTCGAGTTCGCCCATGAACTCGATGATGGCGTGGCGTTCCTTCTCGATCTCGTAGATCCTCGTCGCAAGCTGCTTGTAATTGGTCTTCTGATCTTCGTATTGGCTGACCGCTAGTTCGTTGACTGCTCCGATTCGCTCGAGTTCACGTTTCAGGCCATTCAGCGATTCCTCTATGGCCGGAAGTTCTTTGACGTCCACTACAATTGGTTCGGTGTAGCCTAGCGATTTGATCTCAGTCCACATGAGCGAAGCGTGCATCTCTTTCTCTTTGATTGATGAGTTGAGATTCGCAACTTCGCGGTTGAGCGGCTCAAGCTGATTGATGGCTTTCATTAGCTGGGTTTCGAGATTCTTGAGAGCCTGTTCGAACTCGTTCCTCTTCGCTTTGGCGGAGCTAACGTTCTTCAGTATGTCTTGCCGCTGGTCCTGAAGTTGCCTGATTGTCTCTTCATGACCGGCCAGCTCTTTGTTCGAGGCCTCGATTCTCGACTGTGTCTCTATGATCTGTTTCTCGATCGACGTGATCTGAGCTTTCATCTGATCTTGGTTCTGCGTGAAGGTTGCAATGGAAGCTTCGAGAGTGGAGATCTTGCCCTCGAGTTCGAGTTTGTCTTGGATGAGCTTGTTCAGCTCGTCGTAGAGAGCCGTGTGCTTGCTTTCTAATTCGGCTAGCTCGTTGGATCGGGCTTTGAATCCAAACGACGCCTTCTCTTTTGTGAGGAGGTCGAGTTTGCTCTGCAGATCCAGTCTTCTGTCCTGCGAGGACTTGAGATCAAGATTCTCTTGCCCGATCTCTTCGCTGAGCGATGAGACGCGTTTGTCGGAGTTCTCAATCGCCCTTGCTGTTCGGTCTAGATCCTGCTTGATCGTGGCGGCCTCTCTTTCCATCGCCTCAATCAGGTTCTTGCTTGCTGCCTTGCTCTCGGTCAGGTTGAGGATTTCTTCTCTCAGTCTTTCGAGGTCTTTCTTGCTTCGCTCCAGCAGGCCTTCGAGGGACGTGACTGCCGATGCGACGTCGGCAAGGGTTGACTCCTTGGGTACGAGCTTTCTGGCATCCAGTGGCTCGCGGTAATATCCGATCTCCATGCCCCCGCCTGGCTCGTAGAGATCACCAGCAATCGACACGGCGCGGTATCCTTCGAGGGAGGCTAGAAAGGCTGATCTTTGTGTCGCGGTAAGTACGGTGTCTCCGAACACGAAGTTGACTGCACGATCGAACGGGCCGAGTGGTTCCACGAAGCTCTCGATCGTGCCGAGGACTCCCTCTATGTGGGTGGGGGGCTCCACCTTGTTTGCCTGATACAGGTTCTCGATCGGGATGAGTTTGACTCGCCCGAGTTTCGTCCTCTTTAGGCTCTCTATGCATCCGATCGCGCTGTCGATGTTCTTGACGACTATGGACTTCATCCATCCTGCTGAGGCGGCCTCGATGGCTTTGTAGTGCTCTTCCCTGTAGCGGATCAGGTCACATAGGCGCCCATGGATGCCGGCGATTGCACCTGACTTGCCCATCTCTTCGATGAGCTCAAGGGCAGACTCGTCAAATCCGATGACTTCTGCCACATTCTTTTGAGTCTCGACTTCCGCCAAGGTCAGGCGGGCTTTTCTCGAAACTTCGGCAGCATGCGCCACCTCTGCCTGTTTCTCAATCTCGACTTTTGTGTATTCGGCAAGGTTGACTTCGATCGTGTCCAGCCTGAATTTCTCTTGCGTGATGAGTTTCGCAAGCTCATCTGTTCTGCCCGATATGCTCGTGGATAGTTCTTCGAGTTCTCTTCGACGCGACTTGAGGGTCTGAATGTGCCCTTCGAGAAGCGTGATCTTCGAACTGCTTGCCTTTCCTTGAGCGTCAATCTCTATCAGTTGGCTCGTGAGTTCGGCAATCTGTTCGTCTAGTGCGTTCGCTTCGCTAGACTGCTCGCCAATCTTCATCCTAGAATCCGCAAGTGCTGCCGAGAAGGCTTCGCGTTCCTTCCGCTTGGCTTCGACGAGGCTAGCAGCCTCTGAGAGTCGGCCTCTGCAGTCCGTCAGATCGGAGTTGGACTTCACGATTGCCTGATTCGCCTGTTCTACGCGTTTCTCAAGGTCCGTTCTTTGAAGTTCAAGAGACCGGATCGCCCTCTTGGATGATTCAATCTCCGCCTTGAGGCCTGCGATGTTCGCGTTCACGTCTCCGAGGGTGCGTTCTGTCTTGAACAGGTCGGCACTGCCTTTCTCGATGACAGTCTCCTCGTAGCTCTGACGCTCTGACTCGACTTTCTCTCTTTCTTTGGAGATCTGGTCCTTCTTCGCCTTGATCTGTTCGATCGCCTGCTCCTTCTCAGTGATCTCTTTCCGCAGGTCAGCTATCTCGGTCTGTGCCTCGGCTATCCTGTGGGAGGTCAGTTGTGCTTGGAGTCTGCTGGTCTCTTTCTTCAGTTGCTGAGACCTCAGGTACTCGTTTCTCTCTTTCTCCAAGGCCTCGACCCTGAGGCGAACTTCGTCGGTCCGGGCGGACGCCACCTTGATGTTGAGGTCTGCCTGCTGCAGTTGGATCTCTGCTTCGGCTTTCTTGGAATCGTAAACGGCGATACCTATCATGTCCTCGATGATCTTTCGTCTCTCTTCATGTGTCACTTCGGCGAGCCTGGTGATAGCGTGCTGCTGGACGATATTGTGACCAGAAACTTGGATGTCAGCGGATGAAAGGATGTCAGTCAGCTGCTTCCTTGAAACGCGCCGTCCGTTCAGTCGGTAAATGCCCTCGCCGCCTCTTCTGAATTCCCTTGAGATCGTCACAAGGTCGGCATCGACCGGGAGGCGGCGATCTTCGTTATCGAACTGGATTCCGACGTAGGCGGATCTTGTTGTGGCATGGGGGGATCCTCTGTGAATAAGGTCGGTGATCGTTCCGCCTCTGAGTTCTTTGGCACTCAGTTCTCCCAGAGCAAACTTCACCGAATCGATTACGTTGCTCTTCCCGGAACCATTCGGGCCGGTAACCACCGTCAGGCCGCGATCTAGGGTTACGGACACCTTCTTGCCGAAGGTCTTGAAACCTCTAAGATCAATTCTGCGAATGTAGACCAAGAGCTAACCGATCCCGCCGTGCTACGCTGGGCATTCGAGCCTAGACGATCATGCCGTTGTGTCAATTGACTCTGAATCCGTGTCATATATGAGATAAAGCTTGGCGCGCGAGAGGGACCTACGCAACCCCATATATTCACGCAAGAACGAATTGCCGGAAGTCTACGCGCCTAATGTCCAAATCTTCTCTGGCGCATCTGGTAAGTTCGAACAGCTCTGAGTAAATCTATTCGCCTAAACTCCGGCCAATAGACATCCAGAAAGCAAAATTCGCTGTAGGCCGACTGCCACAGGAGGAAGCCACTCAGGCGTTCTTCCCCGGATGTACGTATGATGAGATCGGGGTAGGGGTTTGGAAGATGAGCCGTGTAGAGGTATTTCATGAAGAATCGCTCATCTATCTCCTCCGGCTTGGCTGAGCCGGCCTGTATGTCCCCTGCGATTTTGCGCGCGGCATCGATGATCTCAGTTCTCCCACCGTAGGCTAGAGCAATGTTGAGGTAGTGCTTCTGGTACGATGCCGTTGCTTCTTCGATTTCCAGGAGGGTCTTCTGTAGACGTTCCGGCAGCAAATCCAGACGCCCGAGAGCTTTGACTCTCACCTGGTTCTGATGCAGTCTCTGGTCTTTCAGTAGCCTCTGTGCCTCGCCTTCGATAATCTTGAATATGGTCTCAACCTCATCCTTCGGTCTGCTGAAGTTCTCCATCGAGAAGACGTACAGCGTGATCGTCCTGATGTCAAGGTCGAGGCACCACTCGAGGAAGTGCTCGCTGGTTCTCGCTCCGAATCGGTGACCATCGTAGAGTATGCCCGAACGTGCGATCGCCCAGCGCCTATTTCCATCAAGTATGATACCTACGTGCTCGGGGATGGGGCGTTTCCTAACCTGTTCGCTAAGCCACTTCTCATAGAAAGCATAGGCCCCGACCGCTCGCAGGAAACCTTCCAGCATAGCTTCTCACGTCGCCCTTGCCTGCGAGAGAGCCTTCCCACATCTGCAGCCTCGCGCGATGGGGATACGTGGAATCGCGTCTCTAAGCAGCGATTCGATCTCAGGCATGACCTTCCCAGCCAATTCGCCGACCTCGGATGCGGTTAGCTTCTTCTGGAGTCCTGCCGCCATATTCGTCACGAAACAGATCGCTCCATAGCACATTTCGAGCTCTCGTGCAAGAAACGCCTCCGGCGCCGAGGTCATTCCGACGATGTCGCACCCTGCGTTTCTCATCATCCTGATTTCAGCAGGCGTCTCGTAGCGTGGCCCATCTGTGCATGCAAGCACGCTCTCGTTCCAGACTTTGCGAGAAGCGCGCTTAGAGGTGTCAGTAAGCACCTTGCGCATCTCCGGACAATAAACATCAGTTACGTCAACATGGGTGACGGGTTCCGAGTCGTAGAAGGTCTGCGCCCTAAGCCTCGTGAAGTCCACAATGTCTACCGGAATGGCAAGATCACCAGGCCGGTGGTTCTCTCTCATTGCACCGACGGCATTTGTGGCGATTATCCTCTCGACACCGAGTTGTTTCAGGCCCCACAAGTTGGCTCGGTAATTCACCTTATGCGGCGGCGTTTCGTGATGGGTTCCATGCCTTGGAAGGAAGGCGACCAGGGTCCGGTCAACTTGGCCTACCGTGATGTCCGGTGGGGTCCCGTATGGTGTCTCTACTCGCTTTGTCTCTCCTTGACCGATCAGCTCCTCGAATCCTGAGCCGCCGATTAGGCCAATTCTCACGCTAGGCAAGAGACATCCGCCGAAACGATTCTGTGATCTGCGGGCAGGACACAGAGCGCGTCAGAATATAAGTAGTGCCAGCGCCGACAGCTAGATGGCACCCTTCTCCATCAGCGCCTTGAACTCCTCAAGAGACAGCCTCTTTCCTTGGCCCAGCTTTTCGGCTCCTGATTTCTCGAGTTTCTCACGGACTTCTTGGGCTTTCCGAAGCTTCCCCATGGGTCCTGCTTGGGAGATTTGCTGGCGCAGCTCTCGGATCTTGACCAAGTTCATAACATAATCCTTGTGAGCGTTATCCGCTCCTTTCAGGGCTTCCACGAATGCCGCATGGCACTTGTCCGCCTCTGCCTTTGCGGCTGAGGCCGAGGCGGCCACCTCAACTAGCTTCTTGTGGATGACCTCGCTTTCCTCCACAACCTTCGTCATCTGCTCGTGGTACGATTGGGCTTGAAGCCTCCTGCCACCAATCGTCGCCTTCGTTCCCACGATCTTATACCTGAGCGCCTCTGCCCTCTTTGCGACAAGCACTTGGCTTTCAAGTTCCTTCAGGCGTTTGATGATCTCCTTTTCAGCCTTTGGAGTGAGAGTGCTAGTCTGCATCTTCCATTCTAGGCGATTGAACTCTTCGACCGCCCTTCGTGGGTTCCCTTCGATGCGCTCCGAGAGTTCGTCTGACCTGTTCCTGAGCTTCTCAAGCCTCTCTCTTTCAGCGACCGCTGCATCACGTGCCACATTGCGGGAGGACTTGAGCTCCTTCACCTTCTTGTTGAGCTCGTCTCTTCTAGCCTTGAGAGACTTCACTTCGCCAATTAGGCGCTTGAATTCCTCATTCAGCTTGTTGCGCTGCTCAAGTAATTCCCTTGCTTTTTGGTTCAGAGCTTCGCGTTGCTCGACGAGACGGATATTGGATTCCCTGAGTGCACTGACTTCCCGGAACAATGCCTCAGTATTCGCTGACAAGCCGCTCTGTACCTTTTTCCGCCAGTCGGAAGATGCATGATTGCTCATAAGACTTTCTCGGAATCCAGTTCAGGCGCCCGCACGAATCTGGCGGATGCGTCCTTATCTTTATCTGCAGGTCCCGGAGCCGGTGATTTAGCGAGCCACTAACCTGAAAGTAGCACACGGACGTCTACGACTGAAGCTCCTCGCTCATATACTATCGCTGGATTGAGGTCCATTTGGCTAATCTGAGGGTTCTCCATCACCAGGCGGGACGCGGACAGGAGGATATTTACTATCGCGTCTTGATCGACGGGTGGAAGCCCGCGATACCCACCTAGAACGGGGTATCCCCTGATCTCGTGGATCATCTCACGGGCGTCACGCTCCTCGAGCGGGGCTATACGGAAGGAGACATCTTTGAGAATCTCGACAAAGACTCCTCCCAGACCAAAGAGAATCGTCGGCCCGAACTGAGGATCGTTCACCGACCCCACAATGACCTCCGTCGATGCAGGAGCCATCTTCTGCACCATGACTCCCGTGATCCTTGCATCTGGTCTATGGGATCGTACGCTCTCTAGGATTCGATGATAGGCGGACTCCACCCCGTCACTCGAAGCTAGCCCGACCACAACTCCGCCCACCTCGGTTTTGTGGATAATGTCGGGAGAGACGATTTTGAGAACAACCGGGTAGCCGAACTGACCTGCGAAAGCGGCAGCGCTCGTCGAACTCGTTGCGAGCTTGAAACTGGGCGTGGGAATACCGTACTCAAGACATACTGCTTTGGCTTCCGGTTCCAAGAGGCTGTGACGGCCTTCAGCTAGCGCCTTCTTGATTGTCGCCTGCACTTCCGCTGTGCCCAATACAAACCTACCGTACTTTTCGATACGGCCCAACCGCTTTAATACGGTTGCCTGATCTCTTACCAGCCGCCTCAGTAATCGTCTCAAATCGAAACCTGGTTGGAATCTTGCAAGGGACTACGAGCCCACAGGCAATCACAATTCTCGGGACTACTCATGTGGACAAGTCCAGTATCGAACGGGTCAGGATAACGATTTCAGAGGTACATCCGTCTGTGGTCGCAGTGGAGCTGGACGAGGAGAGGCTCTTCGCTCTCAGGGATCCTGACCGAGGCAAACTGGACTCACCGATGCGTTCTGGCCTGTTGCCATGGCTCATGGCTTTGCTGGAAAGATCAGTGGGGTCGATGACCGATGTCTTCCCGGGGAGCGAAATGCTCGAAGCCGTTGATGAGGCTGAGAGAGCTGGGGCGAGGACGGTCATGATTGACAAACCGATCCAGTCGATCCTGAGAGAGATCGGGGAGGTTCCTCTGCTTGAGAAGCTGAAGATAGGGCTAGACGTGCTGGCAGTTCTCTTTGCGATATCCACGAAACGGCAGACTGCTCAGATAACTAAGTCAGATTTCGAGGAACTAATGGCGGAATTCGAGGCGAAGTATCCGACGCTCTTTCGAATCCTGGTCAAGGAGAGAGATAGGTACATGGCCGACCGGCTTCAGGAGATATTGGAGACAACGGCTGGCCCAGTCGTTGCGGTCGTTGGTCTAGGTCATGTCAAAGGAATCAGTGAACACCTCGCCGCCGGTCGCCAAACCCTCGGCACAACCGGTCTAGGCGTGAGATACGAATGGACTCTCAGATCATCCGCTTGAGAGAAACCGATCATACTAATGTTCTGACCGCAGCAAATCCGCCTCTAGCAGCATCCCACCATGTGCCAGCGAAAGCGATCAGCACCACATCGCCCTTCTTCATCTTGACTTGATTCCTGAGATGCTCGAACGCTGCAGGATTACGTCTAGAAAGGGACTCAGCCACGCCCGGGAATCTCAACGTCTTCCCGTCAAAAAGGAATGTTACCGCACCGGTCGCTCCTGCTTTGACAGCAGCGTCGCGTTGC